>Ga0265798_10003953_pt1 | contig 20781 bp, 16 predicted proteins | sample P3T30metagenome_FD_192430 | JGI IMG/M metagenome (GOLD analysis project Ga0265798, IMG submission 192430) | Plant litter microbial communities from East Loma Ridge, Irvine, California - P3 T30 | ecosystem: Environmental > Terrestrial > Plant litter > Unclassified | place: USA: California... | reverse complement strand
GGCGACGCCGAAGCCGCCGGTGCCTGCGCCGGCAACCATCTCGCCGGTCGAGCCGCCTGCGCCGCCGTTGGTGGTGCCGCCCGCGCCGCCTGCGCCACCGGCGCCCGAGCTTGCGTCACCCGAGGTAGCCGAACCGCCGGTAGCCGAGCCGCCGGTCGACGAGCCGCCTGCGCCGCCAGCGCCGGTCGATGCGGTCGCTTCTGCGCCCGAACCGCCCGCGCCACCCGCGCCCGCCGTGCCGCCCTGGCCCGCGCCGCCTGCGCCACCGGTGCCGGTCGCGCCGTTGCCGCCAGCGCCAGCCGTGCCAGCCGCGCCCGAACCACCCGTGCCTGCGGTGCCGGCTGCGCCGGCGCCGCCGGTGCCTGCCAGCGAAGCGCCAGCGCCCGAGGTGCCGCCGGTGGCTGCGCCGCCTGCCGCGCCAGCGCCCGAGGCGTTGTCGCCTGCCGCGCCCGAACCGCCGGCGCCGCCTGCCGCGCCGGCGCCGCCGGTGCCGGCCATCGAGTCACCCGCGGTGCCCGAGCTGGCGCCGCTCGTTGGGCTGCCTGCGGTCGAGGTGCCGCCGGTGTTGGTGGCCGCGCCGCTGGCGCCGCCGGTGCCTGCGGTTTCGGTGCCCGAACCTGGCATGCCGCCCGAACCCGAGGTCGAGGTGGCGTCGCCGATCGCTGCGCCGCCGCCGCTGGCGCCGTTCGATGCGGTCAGGGTCGAGCCCGACGATGCGCCGCCGGTGCCGCCTGCGCCGCCCAGGCCGCCTGCTGCGCCTGCGCCGCCGTTGGCTTGGCCTGCACCGCCCGCGCCGCCGGCGCCGGTGCTGATGGCGCCGTTCGCGCCACCGTTGCCGCCAGCCAGCGAGCCGGTCGCGCCGCCAGCGCCGCCGGTGGCTGCGCCGCCTGCCGCGCCGTTGCCGCCGTTGGCCGCGCCGCCTGCTGCGCCGGTGCCGCCGGTGCCTGCGCCGCCCGCCGCGCCGTTGCCGCCGGCAGCGTAGCCGCCCGCTGCGCCAGTCGCGCCTGCGCCGCCTGCCGAGTCAGCCGCGCCCGATGCGCCGCCTGCGCCGCCCGAGGCGTTGCCGACGGTCGATGCGCCGGTCGATGCGGTGCCGGCAGCTGCGTAGCCGCCTGCGCCGCCAGCCGCGCCCGCTGCGCCGTTGCCGGTGCCGCCAGCCGCGCCGGTGGCGTTGTTGGTGCCGCCGTTGCCCACGCCGCCGGCCGAACCGGTGCCGGCTGCGCCGTTGGCGCCGCCGGTGTTCTGGGCGGTGTTGCCGATGTTGCTGATGTTATTGCCCGACACGGTGCCGGTCAGCGTGCTCACAGCGTTGGCCGACGAGGTGTTGAACGAGTTGGCGACCGACGAAGTAGCGCTGCCGCCGTTGTTGGCCGCAGCGGCGCCGGCGGCAACAGCACGGGCGTCACCCGAGCTGTTGTTCTGGCCCGAGCTGTCCTGGCTGCTGTCGTTGGTGGTCGTGTTGGTGGTCGAGATCGTGTCGTTGCTGTCGATCGTCTCGGTGTTGGTATTCGTGTTGGTACGGGTGTCCGTCTGGGTGCTGCGGTTGTCGACGACGCGGTTGTCCGAGCGGTCCACCTGGTTGTTGTTGTTGGTCGTGCTGCTGTCGTTCTGCTGGCTGTTGTTGTTCTGCTGGCTGTTGTTGTTGGCCTGGCTGTTGTTGGTGTTGGTCGACTGGTTGTTGCTGTTGGCCTGGCTGTTGTCGGTGTTGGTGCTGCTGTTATTGGCCTGGCTATTGTTATTCGCCTGGCTGTTGTTGGTATTGGTCGTGGTCGACTGGTTGTTGCTGTTGGCCTGGCTGTTGTTGGTGTTGGTCGTGGTCGACTGGTTGTTGCTGTCGGCCTGGCTGTTGTTGGTGTTCGTCGTCGTTGCCTGGTTGTTGCTGCTGTTCACGCTGTCGTTGGAGCTGGTCGACGTGTTGTTGCTGTTGCGGGAGTCAGTGACAGTGCTGTTGTCGGTGTTCGTCGTCATCGACGAGGTCTGGGTGTTGCCGCCGCGGACGTCGTTGACGGAATTTTCTTGTGCGTGAGCCATGCTGAATGCCAGGGCGATCGCGGTTGCCAGGATAGTGCGCTTCATTGTTGCTCCCCTAATTGTCACTGAGTTGAATTCCCGAGGTCCCATGACACCCGGTCCAACCGTCTATTAGCACTTCCCATGCCAGATGAATGTGCTTTATTCAAGTCCTTGATTATGTAGGACTATTTTGATGAGTTTTGGCGGGACAAAAGGGGGAAATGAAGCGGAACAATAGCAAAAGAACAAAGTGTCTCAAGCCCGTGACAAAGTGAACGAAAAGGCCCTGTAACTGTAACAAATTGTCACCGCGAGTCCACCGTCGCAGAGGGAACGCCGCCCGCAGCGCGCTGCCGTGTGGCAAGCGCGCTGGCTGTAAAAGCCTGTAAAATCAAGGGGCAAAGCCGTAGGAAGAGGCCGACGGCAGGAAAGGGCGGGGACTTACGAGGAAATCGCGTGCTTGGCCATCAGGCGATACAGTGTCATGCGTGAGACACCGAGGTCGCGCGCGGCCTGGCTGATGTTATTGCCGCTGCGCGCCAGGCTCTCGCCGATGGCGGTGCGCTCGGCCGACAGGCGCGAATTGCCGAGGCCTTCGCGCACCGGGCAGATCGGGCCGGCGCTGGGCAGGTCGAGGTCTTCCGGCATGATCAGCCGGTGTTCGGCCAGTACCATGGCGCGCCGCACCCGGTTGATGAGTTCGCGCACATTGCCCGGCCAGTCGTAGCGCGCCATGGCCAGCAGCGCTTCGCGGCTCACGCCCTTCAGTTGCGGGCTGCGTTCGGCCGCATATTTGTTGAAGATGAGGTCGGTCAGCAGCGGCAGGTCTTCCTTGCGCTCGCGCAGCGGCGGCACCCGGATCGGGAACACGCTGAGACGGTAGTACAGGTCTTCGCGGAAGCGTCCCTCGGCCACGGCCTGCGGCAGGTTGACGTGGGTGGCGGTGATCACGCGCGCATCGACCGCGATGGTGCGGGTGCCGCCGACGCGATAAATGACGCGCTCTTGCAGGAAGCGCAGCAGGCTGGCCTGCAGGTCGAGCGGCAGGTCGCCGATCTCGTCCAGGAAGATGCTGCCGCCGGACGCCGCCTCGAGCAGGCCCTGCTTGTCGCGGGTGGCGCCGGTGAAGGCGCCGCGCTCGTGGCCGAACAGCTCGGAGTGGATCAGGGCCGGCGCCACCGCCGCGCAATTGATGGCGATGAAGGGGCCGTTCGCGCGCTGCGAGCGCAGGTGGACTTCCTGGGCCGCGAGTTCCTTGCCGCTGCCGCTTTCTCCCGATATCAGCACCGGCGCATCGACCGCGGCGATCTTGTCGATGTGGGCGCGCAGGCGCACGATGGCGCGCGAGGCGCCGTCGATGTGGCTGGCCCGTTCCGATGCCTGGCGCCGGTGCGGCGGCGTGGTCTTGGCCAGCGTCGCCATGCCGTGCGCGTGGCCGAGCGAATGCTGCAGGCGCAAGGTGTCCACGGGGCGTGTGTGGAAATCGACCAGGTGGGCGGCGACCAGTTCGCGCACGGCCGGCTGCTCGATTCGCGGCGCATCGAAGACGCCGATCCAGCGCGTGTGATGGTGCTGGCGCAGGAAGTGCTCGACCTCGGCGTCGCCCGCGCCGTCGCTGCAGTCGAGCAGCAGGCCGACGCCGTAATGCTGCTGCGACAAGACCTTGCGCGCCGCGGCGATGTTCTCGACCACGCACACATCCCAGCCGGACAGCTCGCCGTGGCAGGCGCGCGCGTGCGCGCTGCCTTCACCCGAAATGCATAAGAGACGTTTTACAGACACCGTAGCCCTCGTTATCACTGGAACTTAGCCAGTTTCGTTGTTGTGAGTTCCGGCGCGCCGTGCATATCGCATCCGTGCGGCAACTAATCCCTTTGGGCGGATTGCTGGCGCGAAAAGTATTGTTCCATTAAACCTGAATTGCATTCGGCATGGCGCACAAACATTAATAGAAACTTAATGACATGTGCAATGGTGAACGAAATCTTTATGATCGCTCATGAACATGGATCCAACTTTATTAATTGCCTGCCATCGATCTTACCGGTGTCGACCGTAGCGTGGAAGGGCGTCCGCTGCGAACTATCACTGCTGAGCGGGGTGTTAGCGCTTCATGCGTTGTGCCGGTCCAACAAGGGGGCGAGGGCGATTCCGTGAGGAAGCATATCCACCGAAAGCCGCGTCGCTTGACGCCAGTAGTGCCCGTGGCCGCCAATGGCGCAGTCCACTGCCGGGCTGCTTGTATAAGGCGCTGTCAACGTTAAATATGGATGAGTACTGAACTGCTGAGCTAATCCGCAGTCCAATCCCCGTCGCCATCGATCGGGAGCGCACAATGAAGGCACCGGGATTTGCGCAGCTGTTAGCCCAACTGACGCTACTGAACCAGCCGCAGCGCCAGCAGTTGCTCTCCGCCCTGCATCCGGCAGCCGGGCTGGACCGGGTCGTGGCCCTGATAGACGAGATCCGATCAGAGGGACGGCGCTGTCCGGACTGTGCCTGCGAGCGTTGTCACCGGCACGGCCGCGCCAACGACCTGCAACGCTTTCGGTGCTGCGCGTGCGGCCGCACATTTAACGACCTGACCGGCACGCCGCTAGCGCGGCTCAGGCACAAGGGCAAGTGGCTCGATTATCTGGAAACGGTGCTCGATTCCCGCACAGTCCGCTCGGCGGCCAAGCGGGTCGGCGTGCACCGCAATACCGCGTTCCGCTGGCGCCACCGTTTTCTCGAGCGGGTCAAGCACGACCGGCCGGCGCGCCTGGCCGGCATCGTCGAGGCCGACGAGACGTTCCTGCTCGAATCGCAGAAGGGGTCACGCAAGCTCGATCGCCCGCCGCGCAAACGCGGTGGCCGGGCCGCCCTGCGCGGCATCTCCCACCACCTCGACTGCATCCTGGTGGCGCGCGATCGCAGCGGCCAGACCATCGACGCCGTCACCGGCCGCGGCGCCCTCAAGGCGGCTCAGCTGACCAAACACTTGCTGCCCAAACTTGATCCCCAGGCGCTGCTGGTCACCGACGCCAACACCGCCTATCCGGCTTTTGCCAAGGTCCACGGCATCGCGCACCAGGCCGTCAATCTCAGCGCCGGCGAACGGGTCCGAAATGGCAATGAAGGCGCCATCCACGTACAGAATGTGAACGCCTATCACCGGCGTTTCAAGGAATGGCTGGCTCGCTTCCATGGCGTGGCGTCGCGACGGTTGCCCAATTACCTGGGCTGGCATTGGGCGCTCGATGGCAGCAGAGTCAGTAATGTCGAGCAATTGCTGCGCATCGCATTCGGAGTCATCAACAGCTAACGGTGACAGCGCCAAAACAAAACGCCCCGTGCCGGAAATCGGGACGGGGCGCGGGACGGGGCGTGCCTGTGGAAGTTGGCCGACTCAGTCGATCCAGTTCACGCGATCGAACTTGGTGCGGAATTCTTCTGGCATGAAACAGACCTGGCTGGACTTGTAGTTGTAGAAGACGAAACCGGACTTGGCCATGGCGATGAGCGTCTTGTCGCGCGGGCGGGTAATACGAAAAATCAGGTCGCCGCCGTATTTATTGAAATCCATGACGCCGACTTCGAACAACAGCTGGTCGCGCCCATACGCTTCGGCGCGGTAGGTTGCGGCCAGGTCAGTAACGATGATGCCATTGCCGTCGCGCTCGGTCTCTGCGACACCAAATTCGAACAGGAAGCGCGCCCTGGCCTCGGAGATCATCGCAACCATCGATTCATTGCCCAGGTGGTTGGCGGCGTTGATGTCCGTCACCCGTACCGTCAGCTGCGTTGAATAATAGAACTGGTCTTCGGGGAGATTGAGTTGTAAGCGTGCCATCTCTTTATTCTAAACTCATTGTGTGGCGGCGCGTCCAATTTTATGGATGGCCCCGCCACTCGTGAGTAAGTACAGCTCGCCTTCGGCATCCTGGCCGAAGGACACGACGGGGCCGATGTCGGCGATTTCCCAGTCGCGCTGTTCGACGATGCCATTGCCTGCGGCAAGAAAACTCTTCAGGTAGCTGCCGCAGTAATCGGAATAGAAATAACGCCCAGCGAGCTCGGGCACGGCGCGGCCGCGGTACACGAAGCCGCCGGTGATCGCGCAGCCGTTGACGTCGTTGGCGCCATGGTCGTATTCAAAGGTAGGCAAGCTCAAGCCGGCGCGGTCGCAGGTCGCGGCGGCGTAGCACAGCGTGCCTTCCAGCACATTCCACCCATAGTCCAGCCCGGCCTGGGCCGTGCCGACGATATTGACCTCTTCGCGAAAGTCCTGGCCGACGTCGGACAGGTAGAGCAGGCCGCCGTCGAAGCTGAAGCGCCATGGGTTGCGCAGGCCCGAGGCCCAGATTTCGGGGCGGCGACCGGCCGTGTCGCGGTAGGGGTTGCCGGCCGGGATTGCATACGGCTGGGCGGCGGTGGCATTTGCCACATCGATGCGCAGCAGCTTGCCGAGCAGGCTGGACAGGTTGCGCGCATTGCCTAGCGGGTCGCCGCCACCGCCACCGTCGCCGGTGCCCAGATACAGGTAGCCGTCCGGGCCGAAGGCGAGCTGGCAGCCGAAATGGTTTATGTAAGTCGGATGCGGGATGCTCAGGATGACGAGGCCGGAGGTTGGATTGGCCGCCGCCGGCGTGGCGCCGGCGCTGAATCGCTCGACCACGATCGTGCGCTGCAAGTCGGTGTAGCAGATATAGAAGTAGCCGTTGCGGGCGAACTGCGGGTCGAAGACGAGCGACAGTAGCCCGCCTTCGCCCTCGGCAAACACGCGCGCGCCGATGTCGAGGTAGGGCTGGTCGCGCGTGATGCCATTCTCGACGATGCGCACCCGGCCCGGCCGCTCGGTCACGAACAGGCGGCGCTCGCCGGGCGGGGCGGTGAGCCAGGTCGGATAGTCGAGATTGGCGGCGACTTGCGTCAGGCCAAGGGACAGCGTCGCGCTGCCGTAGGCCACCGTGGCGATGGTGATCGCGCCGGCGCTGATGGTCGCCGCTTGCGAGGCCGGCGCCGGCTGATAGGTCACGCCGCCGCTGGTGACCGGTGAGGCCGACAGGTTATAGCTGCCGGGCGCCAGGTTGCCGATGGTCTGGGACTGCGTCAGGTCTTGCAGATAATTCTTGGGACCGGTGACGCGCAGGGCCGCATTGACGCCGGCCGGCAGGCCGCTGGCGGTGATGGCCAGCGATCCGGTGCTGGGAGGCGGCGTCGCCGGCCCGGTCGTGCCGGGACTGCCGCCACCGCCGCCGCAGGCGAGCAAGCCCATGCCGAAGAGCAAGGCTCCGAACAGCAACAGCATGTACCGCAGAGGCTCGATGCGCATGGCTGCCCCCATGACCTATGTATTTGCTTGCTCCATTGTGCCAGCGAATGCCGGTGCTGCCGTGGCGCGCCGGCTACAGGACGTGCTTGATCTCGACGCAGTCAGTCCCGAATTTCGGGCTCGACCAGTTTCGCCAGCTGCTCGAGCGATTCTTGCCAGCCCAGGTAGCACAGCTCGGCCGGGATCTGGGAAGGAATGCCCTCTTGCTTGATATGGATTTCGACGCCGCAGAACACTTCGCGCATGACGACCGTGGTCTGCATTTGGCCGGGCAATTGCGCATCTTCGAATTCGGCCGTGTAGCGCACGCGCTTGCCAGGTTCCAACTCCAGGTATTCGCCGCCGAAGAACTCGCTGCGGCCGTTGGTGAGATTGGTGAAGGACATCCGGTAGCGGCCGCCGATCTGGCTGTCCATCTCGTGGACGGTGGCGAAGAAGCCGTAGGGCGGCAACCACTTGGCATAGGCGCCGGGCGTGGTGATGGCGCGGTACAGGCGATCCGGGGTTGATTTGAATACGCGGTGCAGCTCGATGGTATTGGTGGACATGGTGGGTCTCCTTGTGTGGTAGCAACAGAGGGCATCCCTCTTGATACTACGACGAAGTAACTGTCCCGGATTCGACACCGGCGCAAAAATTTTGATGCGCCAAACGACAAATGGTTTGGAGCGGCGCAAACCACGCCATTCCAAACCATTGTCTCTGCCCAATTAAATGGGCTGCATCAAGCGTTGAAGATTACTTCTTCGCTTCGACGCCCGGGGTAGCCGAACGCGCCAGGAAAGCCTGGGTGATTTGCGGCAGGTGATCCAGCAGCCAGGCCGCCATCGCTTTTTCCTGCTCCAGGATCTGCTCCAGCTGAGCCTGGGTCGCGGCATCGCCCACGGATTTCGCCGCAGCGATCAGCGCGGTATAGCTCGCGATCTCGACGTTCTCGAACACGTAACCGGCCATCGCGCCCTTGACCACTTCGTCGCTGGCCGCCATGCCGCCCACGGCCTGGCCGAAGGCCACCAGGCGCGCGCCGATGTCCTTCAGGACCGAGTTATCGGTGCCGCGGCGGGCCAGGATTTCGTCGAGCACGCTGTGCTGCCAGCGCGTTTCGTCGATGTGCTGGACGATGCGCGCGCGCAGCTCAGGATAGTGTTCGAGGCGCTCGGCCTGCGCGGTCAGCATCTGCTCGGCCTGCTTTTCCATCGCGTGGGCATCGCGCAGCCAGTCGTTGAAATTGTCGTTTGCAGTGGTCGTCATGATTCCTCCGTGAATGTGTGTACAGGTGGCGAAATCTCGCCCTGCCATTACCTTCGCAGAGTTACGAACAGATGTTTGTTAGGTGATGCACACTGTCGATGAATCCGATGCCCGGATGTTCATGGCGCGGCGGCTGCGCGCGTGCGCGTCTTGCTGACCACGCTCGACGGATCGATCAGCACGACGAACTCCGAAAATTGCCCGCCGCCGGCCGGCGACTGATACACCCAGGCCTCGTAGCCGCTGTCGAAGCGCACGCTTTTCGTCGGGCCAAAGGCCGCCAGCAGCTCGGCCTTCGTCGTGCGTCCGGCGACTACCGTCGCAGACAGGCGCTCAGCTGCGACGACCGAGCCCGGCGGCGCCGGCTGCGTCGCGCAGCCCGCCAGCAGCGCCGCGCACAGCAACAGGCGCAGCCTCATGGCGTCACCCCATCATCCATGTATTCGAACTCGACAAGCGTATCGTCGGGCCAGCTCGCATCCCACAGCGGCACATAATAGGTGCGGTCGAGCAGCACCTGGCAGTCGCAGAAGGGCAGCATGTCGGGCGTCTGTTCGCCGCCGGCGTAAAGCATATTGAAAGGCAATGTTTCGACGCGCTCGCCCGCGCGCAGGGTGACCGCGAAGATCGGCCGCTCGGCGAAGAACAGGTAATTGCCGTCCGGACTGGTGCACACGCCCTCGGGCGTGTTCAGTGCATCCGAAATCCAGCCGAACAGCGGCGAGCTGTTCGAGACCAGGCCGGCTTCCTTGCCCACCCGACACTCGAGGCGCAGGTCACCCAGGCGGCGCGTGCCCTCAGGCAAGCCGGGAGTTTCGATCCGTGCGCGCCAGGTCATGCTGGCGGTCTTGCGGCTGGCGAGCACGGCGGCGTCTTCCTGCAGGGCTTGCGCATGGCGCGGCAGTACAAAGAAATTGTTTGCGTCCACGTCGACCGGCACCGACACGGTATCGCCGGAGATACGCAAGGTGATGCCGCGCATGTCCGTCGAGGGCAGGCGTGGCAGCAGCTGGAAGCGCAGGGTGGCGTTGGGGGCGAAGGCGCGTTCGCGCTCGAAGCGTTCCATGCCGCGAATCATTTTGCGGTAGGACTTGTCGACCGGGTCACGGGTGGACTTGACGGTGACGGTGTTCTGGCCGGCGGCGTGCACCGGCAGGCAGACGGAAGCGGCCATGAAGACACCCATGGCCAGGCTTGATGCGATGCGGACGAACGACCGCACCGGCAATTACCAGTACCGGACGCGGCCGGTATCCATATGGACGAACTGCGAGCTGGCGTAATAGCCGACGCCGCCGCCCTTGAGCGACATGGCTGCTTTCTGCAGATGGCGCAGGTCGGTGCCCGGCAGGCGGATATCGATCGCCTTGCCTTCCATGTGCAGGCTGCGCTTGGCAACGCCGCCACTTCCGTGACCGCGCAGGAAAGCGTTCGATTCCGGCGCGCGATAGCCCGAGATGATGTGCAGTTCCTTGCTGTTGTCGAGCTTGCCATTGAGTTGGCCGAGCAGCAGCAGCAATTGCGGATCGATGTCCGCGATCTTGCCGCTACGATGATCGCGCAGCACTTTATTGATGTCCTTCAGGGCGCCCTGATCGAACTCGCCTTCGGCCCAGAACGTGCTCGTCAGTTTTTCGCCGGTGTGCGTGTTATAGAAACGCAGGCAGCAGTCGCCAGACATGATACTGCTGTCAGGTGATGTATTCTTGGCAATGGTTGGGAGGGCGAGGGAGGATGATGCGAGGAGGAGGGAGCTCTTGAGGAAGGAGCGTCGCTGGATCATTGAAGGGAGTCCTTACGCTGGTTCAGTGAACCGTCAATGATACGCCGATTGCGTCGATCGTGCAGATAAAATGTCGCAAAATGCGGCGAATCAGCTACGATGTCAACTACTTAACGTTTTTTGGGAGACGAAGTAATGCCGAGTATTGTCAGAAAGCTCTTGAGCAAAAAACTGGTTCTGGTCGCCACACTGGCAACGGTCGGCGCGACGGCCATGGCCCAGGAAGTGACGCCGGTCGACAAGCCGCCACTGGCCAAGGGCTGGAAGCTCGACACAGTCGCCACCGGCGTGCCGCAACCCTGGGGCATGGCCTGGCTGCCCGACGGCCGCATGCTCGTCACCGGCAAGCAGGGCACGCTGCACCTGTTGAATGGCAAAAGCTTCCAAGAAATACCTCTCGACGGTTTGCCGAACCTGTACGCCAGCGGCCAGGGCGGCCTGCTCGACATCGCCGTGCATCCTGGCGACAAGACGAATCCGCGCATCTATATGACGATGTCCAGCGGTACCGACGACGATAACCGGACTGTACTGGTGCAGGGTGTATTCGACGGCAAGCGCGTGACCAGCATCAAGCAGTTGTTCGCGGTCAATATGAGCAAGAGCGGCGGCCAGCACTTTGGCTCGCGCCTGCTGTTCCTGCCCGATAACACCATCCTGATGAGCATTGGCGACGGCGGCAATACGCCTCAGCGCATCGGCAATATGCTGGCGCGCGACCAGGCCCAGAATCTTGCTGCCCACACCGGCAAGATCCTGCACCTCACCGACGCCGGTCAGCCAGTCGGCAAGGGCGCGCTGGCAGGCCAGCCCAATGCCCGCCCCGAGATCTTCAGCTACGGCCACCGCAACGTGCAGGGCCTGGCGCGCGATCCGAAGAGCGGCCGGGTCTACGCCAACGAGCACGGCTCGCGCGGCGGCGACGAGATCAATGCGATCGAAGCCGGCAAGAACTATGGCTGGCCGCTGCAGAGCTATACGCTGGACTACGGCACGCGCGAGCCGATTGGCATGAAGGTGGTGCCGGGCACGGTGCAGCCGATCGTCGTATGGACACCGTCGCCGGCGCCGTCGGGGCTGGCTTTCTATACGGGTAAGGCCTTCCCGCAATGGCAGGGCAGCCTGTTCAGCGGCAGCCTGGCCGGCCAGGACGTGCGCCGGGTCCAGCTCGACGCCCAGGGCAAGGTGACGGCGCAGGAGCTGCTGCCGGTCGGCAAGCGCGTACGCGACGTGCGCCAGGGCCCGGACGGCGAGCTGTATGTATTGACGGACGAGGCCAAGGGCAGCCTGCTGCGCATTACTCCGAAGTGATGCGCGCTGCATGATGTTGCGCCAAGCCGGCGTGTGCATCGTGTTTTCGTTTGTTGACAACGTGAAACCTGCCTAGAATGAATGTTTGCAAGGCGCGTCCCTGTGGCGCGCCTTGTGCGTTTCATTCACCGTCCCGACTCATTCAGGAGGAGCTGTATGGCAGTTTCCGTTCGTCGCACCCTCGGCCTGGCCGCAGCGCTCGCGCTTGCGTTTGGCACGTCTTCCCTCCACGCCGCAGCGGCCAAGCCGGCCGCCACGCCGGACATTCCGATCCCGGACATCAAGTACACCAAGTTCACGCTCAAGAACGGGCTGACGGTGCTGGTGCATGAAGACCGCAAGACGCCGGTGGTGGCGATCAATACCTGGTACCACGTCGGTTCGAAGAACGAGAAAGTCGGCAAGACCGGTTTCGCCCACCTGTTCGAACACCTGATGTTCAGCGGCAGCGATAACTTCAACCACACCTACCTGAACGCGATGGAGCGCATCGGCGCGACCGATCTCAACGGCACCACCAATCAGGACCGCACCAATTATTTCCAGAACGTGCCGACCTCGATGCTCGACTATGCGCTGTTCGCCGAGAGCGACCGCATGGGGCACCTGCTGGGCACGGTCGACAAGAAGAAGCTCGATATCCAGCGCGGGGTGGTGCAGAACGAGAAGCGCCAGTACGAGAACCAGCCCTACGGCATTGCCTGGGAACTGTTGACGACCAATACCTACCCGGCCGGCCACCCGTATTCCTGGACCGTGATCGGCAGGATGGAAGACCTCGACGCGGCCTCGATGACCGACGTGCAGGACTGGTTCAAGCAGAACTACGGCCCCAACAACACGGTGCTGGTGCTGTCGGGCGACATCTCGCCTGAAGAAGCGCGCGAGAAGGTCGAGCGCTTCTATGGCGCGATCCCGCCGGGCCCGCCGCTGGCCAAGCATGACGCATGGATCGCCAAGCGCAGCGGCACCCACCGCACGGTGGCGCAGGACCGCGTGCCGCAGTCGCGCATCTACCGCACCTGGAACGTGCCGGGCGCCCACACGCAAGAAGAAGCGCTGCTCGACCTGGCCGCGCGCGTGCTCGGTGGTGGCAAGACCTCGCGCCTGTACAAGCGCCTGGTTTACCAGGACCAGCTGGCGACCAGTGCGACCGCGGCCGACAGCTCGTCCGAGATCGGTGGCCAGTTCAGCATGACCCTGACCGCGCGTCCGGGCGGCGACGTGGCCAAGATGGAAAAAATCGCCGACGAGGAACTGCGCGCGCTGATGAAGAGCGGCCCGCTTGAATCCGAGCTGCGCCTGGCCAAGACCGCAACGCTGGCCCAGTACACGCGCATGATCGAGCGCGTCGGCGGCTTCGGCGGCAAGAGCGATTTGCTGGCCTCGTGCGAGACTTATACCGGCAATCCGGACTGCTACAAGGTCTACCTGCAGCGCATCAAGGACGCCACCCCGGCCATGGTCAAGAAAGCCATGAACGACTGGCTCAGCGACGGCGACTTCGTGCTGCAGATCGACCCGTTCCCGACTGACCTGGCCGCCAGCAACACCGGCCTGGACCGCAGCAAGACGCCGGACACCGGCAAGGCGATGTCGCTCAAGCTGCCGCCGATGCAGCGCATGACCCTGTCGAACGGCCTGAAGGTGGTGCTGGCCGAGCGCCATGAGGCGCCGATCGTCAACCTGCAGATGCTGGTCGACAGCGGCTATGCCTCGGACAGCGCCGAGATGCCCGGCGTGGCCAGCCTGGCCCTGCGCATGCTCGAGGAAGGCACGGCCTCGCGCAAATCGCTGCAGATCGGCGAGGAGCTGGAAAGCCTGGGCGCGAGCTTCGGCGCCAGCACCAACCTCGATGGCGCTTTCGTCGGCATGAACGCGCTCAAGGCCACCTTGCCGCAGGCGCTCAACCTGTATGCCGACCTGGTGCTTAATCCCGCCTTCCCGCAGAACGAATTCGCGCGCCTGCAGCAGGACCGCCTGGCCGCGATCGCGCGCGAGAAATCCGATCCGCAATCGATTGCGATCCGCCTCGCGCCGGCCCTGCTGTACGGACCGGACCACGTGTACGCCAAGCCGGGCACCGGTACCGGCACCGAGGACGCCGTCAAGCGCATGACCCGCGCCGACTTGGCCAAGTACCACGCCACCTGGTTCAAGCCGAACAACGCCACCCTGATGGTGGTGGGCGACACCACGCTGGCCGAGATGAAGCCGCTGCTGGAAAAAGCCTTCGCTTCATGGAAGTCCGGCGAAGTGCCGAAGAAAGTGATCGACACGGTGGCGCCGCGCGCCGCGCCGGTGGTCTACCTGGTCGACCGTCCGGGCGCGCTGCAGAGCGTGATCCTGGGCGGCCAGCTGGCGCCGCCGCGCAACAGCCCCGAGGCGCTGCCGCTCGAGATCGTCAACGACGTGTTCGGCGGCACCTTCAGCTCTCGCATCAATATGAACCTGCGCGAGGACAAGCACTGGTCGTATGGCGTGCGCAGCCAGGTGTCGCCGGCGATCGGCCAGCGCCAGTTCCTGAGCATCTCGCCGGTGCAGACCGACAAGACCGGCGACGCGCTGAAGGAACTGGTGAGCGAATACCGCAATATCGCCGGCGCCAAGCCGATCGCGGTTGAGGAGCTCAAGTTCGCGCAGGACAATAAAACCCTGCGCCTGCCGGGCAGCTTCGAGACTGCGGGCCAGCTGGCCGGCGCCTATTCCGCGATCATGCAATACGGCCTGCCCGAGGACTACTACAACACCTATACCGAGAAGGCGCTGGCGCTCACGCCGCAGCAGGCCAATGCCCTGGCTGCGCGCAGCTTCGTGGCCGACCGGCTGGTGTGGGTGGTGGTGGGCGACATGGCGAAGGTGGAGAAGGATATCCGCGCCCTGGACTTGGGCGAGGTGCGCCGGATCGACGTGGACGGCAAGCCGCTGCCGTAAGCGTCGTCAAGCAAGAGTGCCCGGCCCGTGCGCCGGGCACGAACGGTTTGGGTCACACTGCGGTCCAGGAGGAAACCGCATGGACCAACAACTCACCCTGGACCCGGCGCGCACCGCGCTGGTCCTGATCGATCTTCAGAACAGCAACGTCAAGCACGCACTGGCGCCGCACGGTGCCGAGGACGTGGTCGGCAACTGCGTGCTGCTGGCGCAAGAGATGCGCGAGCGTGGCGGCCTGGTCATCTATGTGCACGTGCTGCTGAACGAATTGCCGCAAGTGCCGGCCGATGCGCCGCTGCGGCCGCAGGGCGCGCCGGCGGCGCCGCCCGATGCCTCGTGGCTGGCGCCGGAAGCCGGCGTCGAGGCGCAGGACCTCGTCATCGTCAAGCGCCAGTGGGGCGCCTTCTATGGCACCGAACTCGAGCAGCAGCTGCGGCGGCGCGGCATCGACACGCTCGTCATGGGCGGCATCGCCACCAATTTCGGCGTCGAGTCGACCGCGCGCGCAGCTTATGATTTCGGGTTCAAGCTGGTGTTTGCCGAGGATGCAATGAGCAGCTTCGATGCGGATGCCCACCGTTTCGCGTGCGCGACTATCTTCCCGAAAATGGGCAGGGTGCGCTCGACGCGCACCCTGATCGATGTGTTGCAGGAGGGGACCGGCGCCGCCTAGGCCGCCGGTCGGTGGCGATCAGCCAGCGCGCTGGATATCGGCCGTGATCTCGTAGGCGCGCAGGCGCGCCGCATGGTCGTAGATCTGCGAGGTGATCATCAGCTCGTCGGGCTTGGTCTTCTCGATGAAGGCGCGCAGCTGGTGCGCCACCGTCACGCGCGATCCGATCGCCGAGCACGACAGCACGCTGTCGAGCATCATGCGTTCCGGCAGGTCGAGCGCTTCCAGGTAGCCGCTCACCGGCGGCTTGAGCTTGCCCGGCCGGCCGGTGCGCAGGTTGACGAAGGCCTGCTGCATCGAGGTCGCCAGGAGATGCGCTTCTTCATCGGTATCCGCGGCGAACACATTAAAGCCCAGCATGATGTACGGCTTGTCGAGCTGCTCGGAGGGCTGGAAGTTACTGCGGTACATATCGATCGCCTGCATCATCATCTGCGGCGCGAAGTGCGAAGCGAAGGCGTACGGCAGGCCGAGGTGCGCCGCCAACTGGGCGCCGAACAGGCTGGAACCGAGGATCCATACCGGCACGTCAAGGCCGGCGCCGGGCACGGCCTGCACCGGGCGGCGGGTCGAGCCGGCGAAATAATCCATCAGCTCCACGACGTCTTGCGGGAATTCGTCGGCATCCGACGCCAGGTTGCGGCGCAGGGCGCGCGCGGTGGTGTGATCGGAACCCGGCGCGCGGCCCAGGCCGAGGTCGATGCGGCCCGGATGCAGGGCTTCGAGCGTGCCGAATTGTTCGGCGATCACGAGTGGCGAGTGATTCGGCAGCATGATGCCGCCGGCGCCCACGCGGATGCGCGAGGTGCCGGCCGCCACGTGGCCGATCAGCACCGCGGTGGCGGCGCTGGCAATGCCCGGCATGCCGTGGTGTTCGGCCAGCCAGAAGCGGTTGTAACCCCAGCGTTCGCCATGTTGTGCGAGGTCGAGCGAGCGTTGGAAAGAGGTGGCCGCATCGCTGCCTTCAGCGATCGGCGAGAGGTCGAGTATCGAGAAAGGAATCATGGATCCATGATACGCCGATGGAAAAAATCGCGTGCGCGGCCACCCAAAAACGCCGAGTCCGCCGCTTGGTTTACTATTTCTGCATGATGCCCAGACAATTTTTGCGCTTGCTTCCTGCGATAGTTCCTGCCGCCATGCTGCTCGCCGGCTGCGCCCACCAGCCGACCTCCATGACCACCGAACCCACCTTCCATCCTGAGCGCACGGCCATGGTCGACCACGCCATCGAGGCTGCGATCGACGCACGCAAGCTGCCGGGCGCGGTGTACCACCTCGAGCGTGGCGGCGCGCGCTACGAACGCGGCTACGGCCGGCTCGGCTATGAAGAAAACGCCGCCGCCATCACGCCGGCAACCGTCTTCGATGCGGCCTCGCTGAGCAAGGTGCTGGTCACGGCGCCGGCGGTGCTGATGCTGGCCGAGGAGGGCAAGATCGACCTCGAGGCGCCGCTGATACATTACTTTCCAGAATGTGCCGGCGGCGGCAAGGACACGATCACGATCCGCCACCTGCTGACCCATGTCTCGGGCCTGGCATCCGGCCTGCCGGCCAAGCCGGCGTGGCAGGGGCAGACGGCGGCGCTGGCGCTGGCCTGCGGGCAAACGGTGACCCATCCGCCGGGCAGTTTCTTCCGCTACTCGGACATCAATTACATCCTGCTGGGCCTGCTGATCGAGCGCACGGCCGGCGTGCCGCTCGACCGTTTCGCGCAAGAGCGCATTTTCGCCCCGCTGGGCATGGCTGACACCGGCTATCGCCCACTGGAACGCATGCCCGCGGACCGCATCGCGCCGACCCAGCGCGGCGCCACCGACGCGGCGCAACTGCCGACGGCTCACGGCGACCTGGCGCTGGGCGCGCCGCTGCAAGGCGTGGTGCACGATCCCACCGTGCGCCGCATGGGCGGCGTGGCGGGCTCGGCCGGCGTGTTCTCGACCGTGGGCGACGTTGCCCGCTTCGGCCGCATGCTGCTAGGCAATGGAGCGCTGGATGGCGTGCGGATATTGAAACCGGAAAGCGTGCGCTTGTTGACGACGGTGCAGTCGCCGTCCGGCATTGCGGCGCTGCGGGGGATGGGCATGGACATCGATTCGCCGTATGCCAAGCGTCCGCGCGGCAATGTCTATCCGATCGGAAGCTATGGCCACACCGGATTCACCGGCTGCATCCTATGGGTCGATCCGCAGTCGCAGAGTTTTTATGTTTTCCTGTCGAACCGGGTCTATCCGGACGACCGCAGCGTGGTCCTGCCCCTGTATACGCAGCTCGGCACGCTCTCGGCACAGGTCGCCTCGGGAGCTCTGCAGTAAAGCGAAAATAGGGGCAAGATAATGGCAATTGAAAGACGATGATGTATTTCCGCGCGGCTACCGTGCGCTCCCATCTGTAGCCTGCCCCTACACTGGACTCCTCACTTGACGCAAATCGTTGCCAACTTTCGGTTTGCGCCAGGTACCGCCCCTGATACACCATGAAATTGAGGAGAACACCATGAAAATGAATACGCTACTCAAAGGAATGCTCAGTGCTTCGGTTGCCGCCGCCATGTTCGGCGCCACTGCGGTCCACGCTCAAACCAGCACCACCGGCGCCGCCGGCACGTCAGCCACCGGCCAGTCGGGCCAGATCGGCACCACCGGCAGCACCAGCGGCCAGATCGGCAGCATGCGTGACCAGACCAGCGGCAGCTCGACCACCGGCGTGACCGGCAGCAGCACCGATCCGCAGAACCAGCGTGACCGCGACCGCCGCAGCAAAACCGGCACCAGCAGCGGCACCTCGGGCGCCACTGGCACGACCGGCACCTCGGGCATGACCGGCACCACCGGTACGACGGGCACGACGGGTACCACCGGCACGACGGGCACCACTGGCACCACCAGCGGCTCGAGCGGCTCGCTGGGCACTGGCACCAGCGGTTCTACCGGCACCATGGATGACACCGGCCGCACCGGTACCTCGACCGGCACCACCGGCACCACCGGCACGACGGGTACCACCGGCACCACCGGCACCACCGGTACCACCGGTACCGGCACCACCGGCCGCGGCTACTGATCCAGCCGATAGCGCTTCAGGCAGCACCGGCGGCTTCCCCGGCCGCCAATCCGAACACCGGCTCGCGCCGGTGTTTCTTCATGTGCGCTCCGGCGGCGCATCCGTCGGCGCCAGCGTGATCCGGGCCAAGGGCGTCGGCGCCGGCCCGTGCAGCACATTGCCATCAAGATCGAAGCGGGAGGCGTGGCATGGGCAGTCCCATGACTGTTCGGCGCCGTTCCAGTGCACCGCGCAGCCGAGGTGGGTGCACCTCGCCGACAGCGCATGCAGGCCGCCTTCGGCGTCGCGATAGACCGCTACGCGGCGCAGGCCGTCGCGCAGCACCGCGCCTTCGCCGGGTGGGATGGCCTCCACCGAATCGACTTCTCCGCCTTTGAGCCAGTCGCCGTAGCGCGCCGCCACATTGGCCTGTGCGCTGGCGAAGTCTCCAAGTCCGTGCACCGGCTTCCTGGCCGGGTCGTACAGCGCGCTCCAGGAATTCGGCCGCTCCATGATCAGGTCGGTCACCAGCATGGCGCCGATGGTGCAGTGGGTCATGCCGTTGCCGGAATCGCCCGTGATCAGGTAGACGTTGTCTTCGTCCATCGGATTGCGGCCCAGGAAGGCCAGGCCGTCGCTTGGCTCCATCACCTCGCCCGACCAGCGCCAGGCCAGTTCGCGCGCCATCGGGAAGCGCTCGCGGGTCCAGCGTTCCAGCGCGTCGTAGCGATGGCCGGGATGCGCGTCCTGGCCGGTTTTATGGTCGGCCCCGCCCACTACCAGCACCTCGTCGCCGTCGGTGCCAGACGCCAGCCGCACATAGTGATAGGGATCGTCCAGGTCCCACAGCAGCAGGTGCGGCAGCGCGCCGTGCGGCACCCGCAGGCCGATCACATAGCTGCGGTAGCCGGCCTGCTTGGTGTGCATCACCACGCGGTCGTTGAACGGCGTGTGGGTGGCCACCACCACGTCGCGCACCCGGACCTCGCCACGGTCGAGGGACACGACCTGGCGCCGGTGGTCGCCGCGGATGCGGCGGGCGTGGCTGGCGCCATGGATGCGGCCGCCGCGCCGGATGACCGCGCGCGCCAGGCCATCGAGGTATTTAAGTGGATGCAACTGGGCCTGGCCCGGATAGCGCACGGCGGCGCCGGTCTCGAATCCCAGGCCCGGCACGCCGGCGACCAGCTCGGCCTGCACGCCGGCGCGCACCGCAGCGTCGCATTCGCGCGCAAGCGCGGATCCGCCGCGCGGGTCTGCTGCGATCAGGTAGCCGTCCAGGTGCTCGAGCTCGCAGGCGATGCCTTCCTTGCGCACGATGGATTCGACCATCTGCAGGGCGTGGGCATAGCTGCCGGCCACCAGGTGCGCCTTGGCGCGGCCGAAGCGGCGCTCGATGCCGTGGTACCACTCGTCGGGCGGAAAAAAATGGGCGGTGGTGCGGCCGGTCTCGCCGGCGCCGATGCCGAGCGCGTCGACGACGACCACGTCCTTGTCTTCGAGCGCCAGCAAATAGGCGGCGGTGAGGCCGGCAATGCCGGCGCCGATCACGCACACCTGGGCCTCCTGCGCGCCCACGAGGGGAGGGAAGACGGGCACCGTGGCGGTGTCCATCCAGAGCGAAGTCGAGCTGCCGTTCGTCGCGCCGCGCATGATGGCCTCCTGGAGTACGCGCCAATGCAACGCTGATTGTGAATGCAGTCTAGCGCGCCGGCTCGAAGCGCGGTGCACGATGTGGCGCCGATGCCGCAAGCCGTGGAATTTCCGAAGGCCAGCGTGTGGCTTGCGGCCTTTATGGCTTAGTATCAATTCTTATTGCATATTGGAATTGAAATGAAGCCGCTCGCCGTGCCGTCGGAAACCTTGCTGCCCAGCGCCATGAAACTCTCCGAACTGATCGGGGCGCTGAGCTACGCCCTCGACATCACGGAAGGCCAGCCCGCCGGACATTGCGTGCGTTGCTGCTGGATCGGCATGCACATCGGCCGCAGCGCCGGCTTGTCTGAGCAGCAATTGTGGGAGCTGTATTACGCGCTGTTGCTGAAAGACCTGGGCTGCAGCAGCAACGCGGCGCGGATCTGCGAGCTCTATCTCACCGACGACCTGACGTTCAAGCGCGAGTTCAAGACCGTGGGCGACAGCCTGCCGCAGGTGCTGGGCTTCGTGCTCAAGCACACCGGCCTGAAGGCAGGACTGGCGGAGCGCTTCCGCAGCGTGATGACGATCCTGCGCGATGGCCCCGAGATTGCCCAGGGCCTCATCGCCACGCGCTGCCAGCGCGGTGCGGACATCGCGCGCCTGTTGCGCTTTCCCGAAGGCGTGGCGCAAGGCATTTATTCGCTCGACGAACATTTCAATGGCAAGGGCAAGCCGGCGCAGCTCTCCGGCGAATCCATCCCGGTCATCGCGCGTATCGCGCTGCTGGCCCAGGTGATCGATGTGTTCCATACCGCCGGCGGA
>Ga0265798_10003952_pt1 | contig 20783 bp, 23 predicted proteins | sample P3T30metagenome_FD_192430 | JGI IMG/M metagenome (GOLD analysis project Ga0265798, IMG submission 192430) | Plant litter microbial communities from East Loma Ridge, Irvine, California - P3 T30 | ecosystem: Environmental > Terrestrial > Plant litter > Unclassified | place: USA: California... | reverse complement strand
GCTGGCGGGCTGTGTCCCCACGCTGATCCAGATCCCGATCATGTACTCGCTGTACAAGGTGCTGCTGCTCACGATCGAAATGCGGCACCAGCCGTTCGTAGGCTGGATCCACGATCTGTCCGCACCGGATCCTGCAACGATCCTCAACCTGTTCGGCTATCTGCCGTATCATCTGCCTGCGTTCCTCGCGATCGGGATCGTGCCGGTACTGCTCGGCGTGTCGATGTACTTCCAGTTCAAGCTCAACCCCGCGCCGATGGACGATGCCCAGAAGCAGGTGTTCGCGCTGATGCCGTGGGTGCTGATGTTCGTGATGGCGCCGTTCGCGGTCGGCCTGCAGGTCTACTGGATCACGTCGAACCTGTGGACGGTCGCGCAGCAACGGATGCTGTATGCGCGCCATCCCGGGATGCGCGAGCCCGCTCCCACCAAGGTTGCCAAGACATGAGTTTCGAACCCGAAGCGATCGAAGCGGCGCGCAAGATCTTTGCAGGGCCGGTGGCCTTCCTGAAGTCGGCGCCCGCGCTCGAGTTCCTGCCCAATGCGGACGTGCCCGAGGTCGCGTTCGCTGGCCGGTCGAATGTCGGCAAGTCGTCGCTGCTCAACGCGCTGACGCACCGCAATTCGCTCGCGCGCACGTCGAACACGCCGGGGCGGACGCAGGAGCTCAACTTCTTCGACGTCGGCACCCCGCTGACGTTCCGCCTCGTCGACATGCCCGGCTATGGTTTTGCCAAGGCGCCCAAGGACATGGTCCGCAAGTGGCGCTTCCTGGTGAACGACTTCCTGCGTGGGCGTGACGTGCTCAAGCGCGCGCTGGTGCTGATCGATTCGCGTCACGGCATCAAGGACGTCGACCGCGAGATTCTCGAGATGCTCGACAAGGCGGCGGTGAGCTACCGCATGGTGCTGACCAAGGCGGACAAGATCAAGGCAAGCGACCTCGCCGAAGTGACGGAAGCAACTGCGGTCGAGGCGCGCAAGCGGCCGGCGGCGCATCCGGACATTCTGGTGACGTCGAGCGACACCGGGTTGGGCATCCCCGAACTGCGCGCTGCGGTGATTGAAGCGATCAGCTGAGCGGCGGGGGGCTTCCCGCTATTACGCCCCCCTCTACCGCTCCCCCCTTCTGCCGCTTCCCCTTTCTACTGCTTCCCCGGCGAAGGCAGGGGCCCAGTGGCGAGCGTAGCGTTGGAGGGCACAACCCCCTGTTACAAAAGCCTTCTCTACTGGGCCCCCGGCCTCCGCCGGGGAAGTGCAGAAGAAGGCACCACACTCGCAGATTAGACGTCCCACGCATCCTGCCCTATACCGACTGCATGACCCGCAAGCAGCCAACGCCCCTCCACCCCGTCCTGCTGGCGATCGCGTGCATCGTGAGCGTACCGACCGTCGCTTTAGCCCAAGGCAACGATCCGGCACCTCCAGCGCAAACCCTCCCAGCGTCCCCACTAGGCGATACGATCCGCCTCAGCGACGCCGAGCGCGACGCGATCCTCAACAGCAACACCGTGGAAAGTGCCGCGATCGCGCGCGGTGAACGGGAGGAGACCGACAAGTCGAGCCTCGGCATCCACGGCGAAGTCGGGGCGGCGATCGGGTCGAACGGCCTGCGCAGCGCCTACGGCGTCGCGGCGATCCCGCTCGGCGACAATGCCGGCGCGGTCGTGTCGTTCGAAAGCACGCAGTTCGGTGGGTACCGCCAGCGACGCTGAGCCTGACGGCTTCCCGCTGCTACCACTTCCCTTCTCTACCCCTTCCCCGGCGAAGGCCGGGGCCCAGTAGCGAAGGTTGCAGTTGTCGCGGGCAGTCCTCCCCAACCTACCGCTCGCTACTGGGCCCTGGCCTTCGCCGGGGAAGCAGCAGGAGGTGGGAAACGCTTCATCCCACCAAATACGTCGCCGCATATTCCACCGGAAACGCCACCGACCGCGCGATGAAACAATGCGCCCCCACGCGCGCATGGAGCGCATCCGCCGCCGCAACATCGCTTCCCGCGGCAAGGGTAATCCGCGGGCGCAGTACCGCCTTGATGAACCGCCCCGTCCCGTCCGCCGCGCTTTCCCCCACGCCAAGCGGATCGTCGGCATAATCGGTCACCACGATCCCCGCGACGCTCGCCAGATGCAGGAACCACAGCATGTGGCACGCGCCCAAGCTTGCCAGCAGCAGATCCTCGGGATTAGGCAGCGCCGGATCGCCCCCCAGACGCGGATCATTGGAGCAAGCCACCGCAACTCCGTCCGGCGTCACCAGATCCCAGGTCCGATCGTAACCACGGTAGCTTTGTGTCCCAGCGCCACGATTGCCGGTCCACGCGATCCGCGCGGTGAAATCGTGGCTTGCCATGCTACCCCTCGACGATGTGCGGCACGAAGCGCGCGGTGTTGCCGGTGATCGGACCGTCCTCGCGGATCCCCATCCCAGCGGGGGCACCATCGACCATCCACGCACCGATCACCGGGCGCTGCGTACCGCTGCCGGGCAAGTCGTACAGCGCCTGATAGACGAACCCTTCCGCGCCATAATCGCCAGCGCTCTCGGCGACCGTCGTCCCGCCCTGCAGCAAGGTCACGTTAGCCCCCTCGCGCGCGAGCAGCGGCTTGCGGACATGATCCCCCGCAAGCGGCGTCCGCCGCGCCTCGAGCAAGTTCGGGTGCCCGGGAAACAACTCCCACAACACCGCGAGGATTGCCTTGTTGCTCCACAACATCTTCCAGATCGGCTCGATCCACAGCGTCGTGCCGAGGCTCTCTACCAGATCCTTGCCCGACGGCTCGTTGACCAGCCATTCCCACGGATAGAGGTGGAAAACCGCGTCGATCGCGGCATTGTCGAGATCGACGAAGCGCCGCCCCGCGCTGTCCCAGCCGAGGTCCTTCATCTCGATCAGCCGCGTATCGATCCCGGCGGTCCGCGCGGTGTCGGCGAGATAAGCAGTGGTGACGCTGTCCTCCCCCGCCGCGTCCGCGACATGCGCGAGATACAGCGCGCTGCTCCCGGGCGGCGGCGCGATCTCGCGCCACTTGGCGACCAGCGCGTCGTGCAGGCCGTTATACTGGTCGGCTTCCGGGAAGACCGCTTCCTTCCAGTCCCACTGGATCACCGCCGCCTCGACCAGCGAGGTCGGCGTGTCGCAGTTGAACTCGAACAGCTTGGGCGGCCCCTTCCCGTCATAGCCGAGATCGAACCGTCCGAAGTTGAGCGCAGGCGGCTCCGCCTCCCACGAATCGTGGATCGCATTGTGACAAAAGTCCGGAATGCCGAAGTCACCGAGCAGTTCGCGGTCGAGCACATGCTGCCCGGCGGCCACGAACATCTCGTACAGCTCAGCGCTCGCGGTCTCGATCGTCGCGATCTGCGCCGGCGTGAAGCTGTAGCACGCGCTCTCGTCCCAATACGGCTTGCCGTCGGCGGTGTGCCAGACGAGCCCGAGTTCCTCTACCCGCGCCTGCCAGTCGGCGCGCGGGGCGGTATCGATCCGCCGCATCAGGCGCCAATCCCGCCGCTGCGTCCGCGCGCACTCGCACCAAAGCCGCCGCGCGTAACGGTCGCGGCGGATGCGCGCGAATAGTTGACGCCCGCCCGCGGCGACAGGAAGCCGCCGGACACGCGCTGCCCCATCCCGGGCACGACGCTGCCGCGCGACAGGTAATACCAGGTCGCTGCGCCAAGGAGCGCGCCGTTCATGCCGCTCCCGCCATGACCGCGCGCGCAATTGGCGTCTGCCACGCGCGCGCCCTTGTCGTTGCGGCACACCGCGACGTCGGATTTGGCAACATTGTTCGACGGGCCACAGGCGCTCGCCAGCAACGCGGTCGCGACCGCGCTGGTGATCGGCAGGTATTTGGGATCGAAGGTACGTTTGGACATGCTCAACCTCTTCCGATTGCGGACATCATAGACCGCCTGCCCCGCTTCGCACAGCGAAACCGGGCCTGTTGCGCCATGCTCCAGCCGCGGATAGGCTGCGGCCATGAAACTGATTATCGGCAACAAGGCCTATTCCTCCTGGTCCATGCGCGGCTGGCTCGCGTGCAAGCAATCGGGCCTCGTGTTCGAGGAAGCGGTCGTCCCGCTTTACGACGCCGAATGGGACAAGCGCCGCGAAGGCGACGAGTTCGCGCCTTCCTCCGGCAAGGTGCCGATCCTGTGGGACGGCGAGGCGGTGGTGTGGGACAGCCTCGCGATCGTCGAATATCTCGCCGAAAAGACCAGCCGCGACCTGTTCTGGCCAGCCGACGATGCCGCGCGCGCGATGGCGCGCTCAATGGCGGCCGAGATGCACTCGAGCTTCACCGCGCTGCGCCGCAAGCACAGCATGAACGTCCGCCAGATCTTTGCACCGACTCAGCCCGACGACGATGTCCTCGCCGACCTCGCGCGGATCATGGAGCTGTGGGCGCAGGCGCGTGCCCGCTTCGGTGGCGACGGGGATTTCCTGTTCGGCGCGTTCGGCGCGGCGGACATCATGTACGCGCCCGTCGTCACGCGGATCGTGACCTACAGCCTGCCGATCGCACGCTTCGCGACCGGATATATGGACGCGGTGTTGCAGCACCCGTTCGTCCAGGACTGGATCGCGCAGGCGCAGGAAGAGGAATGGGTGCTCGAACAGTTCGAGCAGCCCGCCGCGGCAGCGTAGGAGCGGAGTGGCGGTCCTGCCGTCACTGCCCTCCGTTCGTGGTCAGCGAAAGCAAAGCAACACCGCCGTGGGGTAGCCCCTACGGCAAACGTTGCGTGGGATACGGCGTGCCGTCCTTGTGCGTGTAGCCTTCGGGCGCGAAACACATGTCGATGTCGGCATATTCCCCGCCAAGCCGTTTTGGACCCGCACCGATCGCGACGAACACGCATTCCCGATCGGTCCGGTTCTGCAAATGATGCGCGTCGCGCACGCCAGCGGCAAAGGTCGCGACGTCGCCTGCCTGCAGGACCGTTTCTCCCGCGTCCTCGATTAGAACCGCTTCGCCCGAGAGCATGATGACGAGTTCGTCCTCGTCATCATGCCAATGCCGCTGCGACGACCATGCCCCCGGCAACAGCGTGACGTGGCTCGCCCCGAAGTGCGTCAATCCCGCCACGGGCGCGAGGCGGCGGTACAAGCGACCGGCGACCGGCTCGTCGAACGGCGGCGGATAGCCGGTCGCGTTGGTTTGCGGAATCGCGGCAAGATCGATCTTCGGCATCACGCATCCCCCCGGAAGACGCGCACCGTGCCGCAGACGCCCGTGCCCCGCAAGGCGAAGGCCATCGTGCCCCGTCAGGCGAATACGACCCGCCGCGCAGTATTGCCGCGCGCGCGCAGGCCGAGGCCGATCATTCCGAAACCAGAGAGCATCATTACCCAGGTGGCGGCCTCGGGAACCGCGCTTTGCGGTTTCATTACATGGCCGATCGGCTGCGTCACGAACACGGCGTCAAAATGCGGAGCGCTTGCCGAGTTCCAGACGGCCGCACCGTTCGATCCGGTCACGGCTGCACCAACGAGGTTGGTGGTCGCGGTTGCGTTGGTCGAAACGAAAGAAAGTGCAGTGGCGGCAGCGGCGAACAGGATCGTCTTCATTAATTCTATCCTCGGGAAGCGATGCTTTTCTTGCCGTCCACTTCGCAAGCCACGTGCCAGTCCACCGTTCCTGCGCCGATCGATCGTTAACGGTTACGCGGGCTGTAAGCGGGGATGACATTGCCGGCGCAAACCGGTCGGGCGGCGGCGATCGTCGGGATTGAAAGCGATCGCCGCTTGGGCAATGTCCGGCGGATGGACCACGCCCCCCGCTCACCGAATGTCGTCAGCCTAGCAACCGCGCTGCTTGCCTGCCCCAGCGTCACGCCCGCACGAGGACCCGTGTTCGACATCTTGGCCGATGCGCTGCTGGCACGCGGCTTCACGGTCGACCGGTTCGTGACCGGGGACGCGCCCGATGGCCCGGTCGAGAACCTCCTCGCCACGCGCGCCGGCAATGGTCGCCATCTTGCCTTCGCCGGGCATCTCGACGTCGTCCCGCCGGGTGACGGCTGGACTAACGATGCCTTTGCCCCGACCGAGCGCGGCGGCCTTCTCTACGGTCGCGGTGCGGTCGACATGAAAGGTGCCATCGCGGCGTTCGTCGCCGCGATCCCCGCAGCACCGGGCGCTCCCCTAACCCTCATCATCACCGGCGACGAGGAAGGCCCCGCGACCTACGGCACCCGCGCATTGATCGACCGAATGCGCGCGCATGGCATCGCCCCCGACCTGTGCCTCGTGGGCGAACCGACCTCCGCGCATCGGCTCGGCGACACGATCAAGATCGGGCGGCGCGGATCGGTCAATCTGTGGATCGCAGTTGCAGGTCTACAGGGACACGTCGCCTATCCCCACCTCGCCGACAATCCGATCCCCCGCCTCGTCGCAATCCTGGCGGAGATCGAAGCGATCGTGCTCGATGAAGGCAATCGCTGGTTCCAGGCGTCCAACATCGAGATCACCGACATCACCGTCGGCAACCCCGCGACCAACGTCATTCCCGCGCGCGCGGAAGCGCGGATCAGCATCCGCTTCAATGACGAGCACACCGGGACCGGCCTGATCGAACGCATCCAAGCCGTAGTCGCGCGGCACGACCCGAACGCGACCGTGACTGCGCAGGTTTCGGGCGAAGCGTTCCTGACCGAGCCCGGACCGTTGTCGGCACTGGTCGCTGCAGCGATTGAGCGGCAGACCGGCCTCGTTCCCGAGCTGTCCACCACCGGCGGCACATCCGACGCGCGGTTCCTGTCTGCCGTGTGCCCGACGGTCGAATTCGGTCTGCTCAACGCGACGATGCACAAGCTCGATGAGGCGGTCGCGATCGACGATTTGATTGCGCTGACCGCGATCTACGCGGACATCATCGCAAGCGTGGCCAACTGAGCGCTTCCCCGGCGCAGGCCGGGGCCCAGTAGCGCGCCGGACGGGGTCGATCGCTGCGCGCGATGACAGCCGTAATTTCTACTGGGCCCCGGCCTTCGCCGGGGAAGCGTGAAGAAGCTGAGGGAGCTGCCAGCATCCCTAAGCCCCATCCTTTACAGCGCGTCGAAATCGATCGGTGCGAACCGGTCGATCGCTGCATCCGCGGCGGGCATTGGATATTTGAGCCCGGTCGCGCAGTTGAACAGCACCACGCGCTCGTCCTCATCCACTTCCCCGGTGCGCACCGCCTCGCGATACGCCGCCAACGTCGCGCCACCCTCGGGGCAAAGCAACAACCCGTCCTTCTTCGCGCAGTCATCGACCGCCTTCAGGATCGCAGGATCGCCGACGCCAAGCGCCTTGCCGCCACTCTCCCGCACCGCGCGCAGGATCAGGAAATCACCGACCGCCTTGGGCACCCGGATCCCCGCCGCGACCGTCGCCGCATCTTCCCAGCGCTCGGCATGTTCCAGCCCAGACTCGAACGCCCGCACGATCGGCGCGCAACCGCTCGCCTGCACCGCATACATGCGCGGGCGCTCGGACCCGATCCAGCCGAGCTGCTCGAGCTCGTCGAACGCCTTCCACATCCCGATCAGCCCGGTGCCGCCACCGGTCGGGTAGAAGATCGCATCAGGCAGCTTCCACTCGAATTGCGCGGCGAGTTCAAGCCCCATCGTCTTCTTGCCCTCGATCCGATACGGCTCCTTCAGCGTCGAGAAATCGAACCACCGCCCCTCCGCCGCACCCTTGCCGACGATCGCGCCGCAATCGTCGATCAATCCGTTGACGCGGTAGACCCGCGCGCCCTGCAGCGCGATCTCTCGCACGTTGATTTCGGGCGTATCCTCGGGACAGAAGACGATCGTCTCGATCCCGCAGCGCGTCGCATATGCCGCCAGCGCCGCCCCGGCATTGCCGTTGGTCGGCATCGCGATCCGCGTCACGCCGAGCTCCTTCGCCATCGCGACCGCCATCACCAGTCCGCGCGCCTTGAACGACCCGGTCGGCAAGCGCCCCTCGTCCTTGACCAGCACGTTGGGGCTGCCGGCGCTCCTCGGAATGGCGAGCAATGGAGTCTCGATCTCACCCAGACTGACGATGTTTTCGGTGCGCCGCACCGGCAGCAACTCGCGCCAGCGCCAAAGGTCCGTAGGCCGCGCAGCGATGTCATCGCGTGTCACCGCTGCACCAAGCGCCGCTAAATCATACCGTACGAGCAACGGCTTACCTGCGTCGGACAAGCCATGCAGTACACCCGCTTCATACTTTTGTCCGGTAAGCGAACATTGCAGATTTGTTACATACGTTTGACGGTCCGTGGTGGTGTTGTTCATCATCTTTTTACCATTATCTTCTTGCGCTGGGGTGGGCGTGCTGTCATTCATTTGGGGGTATCGTTGCAAGGTTTGTGTGACGGATTCGCATCATGAGTAGCGTGGAGCGCGTGGGCAGCAACTGCCGTGTCAGCCGTTCGATATCGCTTTTACATTGATCTGCCCACGTGTGCGACACTCGTAAGCGGCGGAGTTGAAACCACTTCTTCAACGGGAATTGTTCGGATGTCGACATCACCAGCGCTCCGACAGGACGGGTACGCCAAGGCTGATGCAAGCCCGATGATGTATATCACGGTGTCGGGCGATATCCTCGGCACGTTCCGCCAATGGGCCGAAGGACGGCGGGACACGTCGCAAACCGCGGTGACCTACTCGGCGCAATTCTTCGATCTCGTCCGCAAGCGTGCCCGGCCTGGCGTTGTGCTCGGGAATGCGACGGAACCGCGCGAAGAGAAGGTGCGCGACATGACGATCGCGGTCGGTCCGGTCCACGAAGGCGGATCGGGCATCTTGTACCATGCGCGCATGGTCACGCGGTCCCTCGTCAATTGCTGGCAGATCCTGCGACGCGCACCAACCGACGTCATCGTCATGGATGGCGCGGGCTATTGGTTCCCGCTCGCGCTCGTCGCCACGCGCCATCGGCGCATCTATCTGTCGATCCATACCGTGCTGTGGTCGGGCACGCCGAGCCGGATGCGGCGATGGGCGCTCACCGCCGAAGCGTGGTTCATCCGTCGACATTGCGCGGGTGTCCTCGCGGTGTCCGACACGATCGCGGATCAAGTCTCGACGCTGTGTGGCGCGGACCTTCCGCCGCTTCGCGTCTTCAGCCCGACCTATGTCGGCGACGATTTCGCCAAGGTCGAGCCAGCGTCGTTCGACGCCGACGTGTTCGAGATCCTGTTTGCCGGGCGGGTCGAGGAAGGCAAAGGGGTCTTCGACCTGATCAATGTCGCCAAGGCGCTCCGGCAGCGGGGCGGACGCCCGTTCCGGATCACGATCTGCGGCACGGGCACCGACATGGAGGCGCTTCAGGCCCGGATCGACGCGGAACAGCTCGGGTCGCTCATCCGCTGCATGGGACATTGCCAGCGCGAAGAGATGATCCGGCAGATGTCGGATGCGTCCTGCCTGGTCGTGCCGACGCGAACGAGTTTCGTAGAAGGCTTCAATAAAGTCGTGGTGGAAGCCATCCTCGCCGGGCGACCGGTCATCACGTCCAGAGTGTGCCCGGCGCTGCTGGAAGTCGAGGCCGCCGCGATCGAGGTCGAACCCGATAACGCGTTACACTATGCCGACGCGATCGAGACCCTGATGGTCGACCGGGACCTGTTCGAGCAGAAGGTCGAGGCCACGGCCACGTTGAAGCAGAAGTTTCTCGATTTCGACCATAGCTGGCTCGCCGGGGCGAACGCGATCGTCGCGTAACCACGCACCGGCAAGTCTGTCGGGCACCGGAATGCCGCTTCCAGGCGCCGTCTCAGCGTTAGGGTAATGGTCTGGCGGACGATTGCCCGGGCTCTTGAGAACCACAGGCCATCGTCCCCGCCATCCGGATTACTGCGCCTTGGCGACCCCGACCAGCGCCGGCCGCAACAGACGGTCCTTGATCATATAGCCCGACTGCATTTCCTGGACGACCGTGCCTGCCGGCTCGTCGCTCGGCAATTCGAACATCGCCTGGTGGAAATTCGGGTCGAGCTTCTCGCCGATCGTCGTCATCTTCTTGATGCCGTGGCGCTGGAACACCGCTTCCAGTTCGCGACCGGTCGCCTCGAGCCCGGCGACCAGACCCTTCATCTTCTCGTCTTCGCGCAGATCCGCCGGGATCGCGTCGAGGCCACGCGACAGATTGTCCGCAACCGACAGCAGATCGCGCGCGAACGCGGTCGACGCATAGGCGCGCGCGTCGGCGGTTTCCTTCTCCGCGCGACGGCGGATGTTCTGTGCCTCGGCATGCGCATACAGAACCGCCTGCTTCGACTCAGCGAGTTCCGCCTCGAGCTTCTCGAGGCGCGCGTCGGCGGCATCATGCTCGGCGACTTCGGGCGCGGCTGCGGCGGTTTCTTCGCGCAAATCAGAGGCCTGGTTGGTGTCGTTATCGCTCATGTCGTCCAAAAATCCCGTGTTCAACCCATCAAGCGCGCGAGTGTCGCGGCGGTATAATCCACCATGGGCACGACGCGCGCATAGTTCAACCTCGTGGGGCCAATCACGCCGACGACTCCGACCACGCGACCGTCCAGTCCGCGGAACGGTTTGGCGATCACGGACGACCCCGTCAGCGCGAACAATTTGGTCTCCGCGCCGATGAAGATGCGGGTCGCATCCCCTGCCGCGGCATTGTCGAGCAACCGCGCGATATCCTGCTTGCCCTCGAGATCGTCGAGCAGATCGCGCACTCGTTCCAGATCGGCAGCAGCGGCATCGTCGATCAGCCGCGCCTGCCCGCGCACGATCAGCACCGGACGCCGATCGCCATCCTCGCTCCACACCGCAAGCCCGCGCTCGATCAGCGTCCGCGCGGCACCGTCGAGTTCGGCACGCTCGTCCATCATCTCGGTTTCGATCCGGGCACGCGCCTCGGCGATCGTCAGGCCGCCGAGCATCGCGCTCATGTAATTGCCCGCCTCGACCAGCGCGGAGACAGGCAGGCCCGGCGGCAACGCGATCACGCGATTCTCGACCGAGCCATCCGCACCGACCAGCACCGCGAGCGCGCGCTCGGCGGACAAGGGCACGAAGCTCATCTGCCGCAGCACCAGTTCGCGCTTGGCGACCATCACCATCCCCGCGCAGGCCGACAGCCCCGACAGCGCAGCAGTCGTCGCGGCAATCGCTTCCTCGACCGGCCCGGCGTGCGTCAGCCGTGCTGCGATCGCCGCCTGTTCTTCGGCGGAGGGTTCGAGCGCCTGCATCATCCCGTCGACGAACAGCCGCAGCCCGGTTTCGGTCGGCATCCGCCCCGCGCTGGTATGCGGTGCGGCAAGCAGCCCGAGTTCCTCAAGATCCTGCATCACGTTGCGGATCGACGCGGGCGACAGGTTGAGCCCCGACAAATGCGCGATCGCGCGCGACCCGATCGGCGCGCCGGTATCGAGATAGCTTTCGACGACCACGCGAAAGATGTCGCGCGCGCGATCGTTCAGTTCTTTGATCGGGGCTGCGTTCATACCCTTCATATGGCCCCCCTTTGCCCTTCGCTCAACCGCCGCGCGCCACGACCGGATCGCCGCACATGATCGAGGTTACCTTCTTTTCGCAGGAACCGTCCCGCCCCCCCGGCGCGTTAACGACAGCGCAACCCAGGAGGGCCCGATGCCAGACGTCAACACCGACGATGCCCCGCTATCCGCATCCAAACACAATGCCGCCGCCGTAGAAGCGATGAGCGATTCTCTGCTTGAAAAGCGTGGGGATTCGTTTGTTGGGCGCGCGGTGACGATCAACCGGCCCCGCGCCGAACTCTTCGCCTTTTTTCGCGACTTTACCAACCTTCCGAGCTTCATGGACAATGTCGAGCGGATCGACGTCCTCGACGCCAAGCGGTCGCATTGGGTGGTGAAAGCGCCCGGCGGCAAGACGGTCGAATGGGATTCGGTCGTCACCGACGAGGTCGATGGCGAGTATATCGCCTGGGCGTCCGAACCCGGTGCCGACATCGACAATAGCGGCCGCGTCGACTTCCGCGATGCCGGTGCGCGCGGCACCGTCGTCACCGCGACGCTGCTGTACGATCCACCCGCAGGCGTCGTCGGCAAGCTGATCGCCAAGCTGTTCCAGCGCGAACCCGCGATCCAGGCGCGCCGCGACCTGCGCCGCTTCAAGCAACTGATGGAAACCGGCGAAGTCGCCACCGCCGCGCAAACGCGCAAGCAATATGAAGAGGAGAAGGCCTGATGCGCGCGCTCACCTGGCACGGCCGTCACGACGTCCGCGTCGACACCGTCGACGATCCCGAAATCATCAACCCGCGCGACGCGATCATCAAGATCACCGCCACCGCGATCTGCGGCTCCGACCTGCATCTCTACGACGGCTACATCCCGACGATGCAGTCGGGCGACATCCTCGGCCATGAATTCATGGGCGAAGTGGTCGAGATCGGCCCCAAGTCGACGCTCAAGAAGGGTCAGAAGGTCGTCGTCCCGTTCACGATCGCGTGCGGCAGCTGCTATCATTGCGGCAAGCATCAATATTCGGCGTGCGACAACGGCCTCCCCGCGGACAATCAGGACATCGCGCAGACGCTGTACGGCCAGCCGATGGCGGGTCTGTTCGGCTACAGCCACATGACCGGCGGCTATGCCGGCGGCCAGGCCGAATATGTCCGCGTGCCGTTCAGCGACGTCGGCCCGATCGTCATCCCCGAGGGAATCGACGACGAGAAGGTGTTGTTCCTGTCGGACGTCCTCCCCACTGGCTGGATGGCGGCGGAAAATGCCGACATCGAGCCCGGCGATACCGTCGCGGTCTGGGGTTGCGGCCCGGTCGGTCTGTTCGCGGTGCAGTCGGCGTTCCTGATGGGGGCCGAGCGCGTGATCGCGATCGATCATTTCCCCCGCCGTCTCGAACTGGCGAAGAAGTTCGGCGCGGAGACGATCAACTTCGAGGATTCCGCCGTTTATGACGCGCTGATGGAGATGACCGGCGGGATCGGTCCCGATGCGGTGATCGACAGCGTCGGACTGGAAGCACACGGCTTCTTCGTCGATAACGTGATCGACCAGATCAAGAAGTCGACCTTCCTCGGTACCGATCGCACGCATGCGATCCGCCAGGCGATCTACGCCTGCCGCAAGGGCGGGCGCGTTTCGATGCCTGCGGTGTACGGCGGGTTCGTCGACAAATTCCCGCTCGGCGCGTTCATGGAAAAGGGCCTGACGCTCAAGACCGGCCAGACGCATGTGCAGCATTATCTTCCGGGACTGCTCGACGCGATCCTCGAGGAGAAGATCGACACGACCTTCCTCATCTCGCACCGGCTTTCGCTGGAGGAAGCCCCACAGGGCTACAAGATGTTCCACGACAACCAGAATGAGGTGACCAAGGTCGTCCTCAAGCCCGGCCTCGCGCCGACGCTCTGACCCCCATTTCAGGAAAGACCACCATGGCCAATAAATTCGCAATCGTCACCGGCGCATCGACCGGCATCGGCTTCGAACTCGCCACCCTCGCAGCGAAGGACGGGTACGACCTGCTCGTCGTCGCAAACGAAGCGCTGATCGATGCCGCCGCTGCCGACTTCAAGCAGTTCGGCACCGACGTCCAGTCGGTCAACGCCGACCTGTCGTCGATCGAAGGCGTCGACCAGCTGCTCGACGCGGCGGGCGGTCGCCAGATCGACTTGCTGTTCGCCAATGCCGGGATCGGCACGGGCGGCGCGTTCCTCGATCAGGACGTCGCCAAATGGCGGCGTGCGGTCGACACCAACATCACGGGCACGCTTTATCTGGTCCAGCGCGTGCTCAAGGACATGGTCGCGCGCGATGACGGCAAGATCCTCGTGACCGGATCGATCGCGGGTTACATTCCCGGCGCGTTCAACGCGGTTTACAATGGCACCAAGGCGTTCGTCGACAATTTCACCGAAGCTTTGCGCAACGAGATCAAGGACTCGAAGGGCGTCACGGTGACCACGCTGATGCCGGGCCCGGTCGAAACCGAATTCTTCGATCGCGCGGACATGAACGACACCAGCGTCGGTCAGGACGACCACAAGAGCGACCCGGTCGACGTCGCCAAGGACGGCTGGGACGCACTGTTCGCGGGCAAGGGGAGCATCGTCTCGGGGCTAAAGAACAAGCTGCAGGTCGCGGCTACGGGCGTGGTGCCGCCGTCGATCCTCGCGGACCAGCATCGCAAGATGGCGGAGCCCGGCAGCGGGGAGAAGTAAGCGCTTTGGTGGCACCCCCGGCCGTGAACGCCGGGGGTAGCTGCTAACCACGCCTCCCTACTTTCTTACGCTTCCCCGGCGAAGGCCGGGGCCCAGTAGCGAGAAGGGTAATGGCGGACGCTGCGCCCGACACCTTCCACCTCCGCTACTGGGCCCCGGCCTTCGCCGGGGAAGCGCTAACGGGGGTTGTAGCGTTCGCTAGTCCTCCTCGTCCCCACCCATCCCACGCTCGATCGTCCAAACCTGCTCCCCGGTAACCGTATCCGGCACCGCCACCCCCGCCGCCGTCCGCGTCGGTCGATAGCGCAGCTTCTCGATAATCAGCGCGCACGTCACCGCATCCAGCCGCCGGTTGCCGCTCGACCGCGTAATCCGGCACGCGGTAACCCGCCCCTTCACACCCACGTCGAACGCCATCTCGACCGTCCCCGCGACATGCGCATCGTACAAATCCCGCGGCAGATCCCGATAGCGCAACTCCCCACGGATCAGCTCGAGCGGAATATCCCCGCCCCCGCCGCCATCGCCGTCCCCGCCGCGTCCACTCCCCCGGCCATTCCCCTGCCCGCCGCTCCCCGTCCCCGGCCCGACCACCGGTGCCGCCCCGGCACGCGCCTCGATCCCCGGCCCAGCCACCGGTGCCACCACGATCGGCGGCGGCTGCGGCAAGCGAATGATCGGCGGCGGCGCGACGACCTCAGTCGGCTTGGCGGTCAGGTTCGGCGGCGCGGCTTCGGCCTCCTTGCGCTTCTCCGCCTTGCGCGGCGCGGGCACCATCTCCTTCCGGGGCGGCGGCGGTGCGGGCAGCAGCACCGAAAACGCTTTCATCTCCTCGACCACGCGCGTGCGAAAATCGACCGACAGCCCCGTCACCAACCCATAACCGATCGCCGCCACCAGCAACGCGGCCCCGCCCGCCCCCTTGATCCGGTCGCCAGTCGAGGAAGCTTGGTACGTCGTCATCAGGGGGTTAGGCTCCGGGGTCGCGGCCCCCTCAGATAGGGGTGACACCACCCGAACGCACGGGTAGGTCGTCGCGACCATTCTCAGGAGATTCCCGATGCGCCCAAGCGGCCGTACCCCCGACCAGATGCGCGCGATCACGATCGAGCCGCGCTTCACCCGTCATGCCGAAGGATCGGTGCTGATCGGTTTCGGCGACACCAAGGTGCTCGTCACCGCCTCGATCGAAGAGAAAGTCCCGCCGTTCCTCCGCGGCAAGGGCGAAGGCTGGGTCACCGCCGAATATGGCATGCTCCCGCGCGCGACGCACACCCGCGGCAGCCGTGAGGCCGCCAAGGGCAAGCAGTCCGGCCGCACGCAGGAAATCCAGCGTCTGATCGGTCGTAGCTTGCGCGCCGTCACCGATCTCAAGCTGCTCGGCGAGCGCCAGATCGTGCTCGACTGCGACGTGATCCAGGCAGACGGCGGCACCCGCACCGCAGCCATCTCGGGCGCATGGGTCGCACTCCGCCTCGCGATCGACGGGCTGATGGCGAGCGGCAAGCTCACCGCCGATCCGCTGACGCAGAAGGTCGCGGCGGTCAGCTGCGGTATCTACAAGGGCACGCCGGTCCTCGACCTCGATTACGACGAGGATTCGAAGGCCGACGCGGACGCGAACTTCGTCCTGCTCGAAACCGGCAACATCGCCGAAGTCCAGGCGACCGCCGAAGGCGCGACCTATGACGAGGAAGCCCTGCTCCGCCTGCTCCGCCTCGCGCGCATGGGCTGCACCGAGATCTTCGCCGCACAGACGCGCGCGGTGGCCAAATGACCCCGTCGGCGTCGGACGGCGTACCGCCGCAAGCGATCCGCAAGCTCACCCCGGGCAAGCTCGTCATCGCCAGCCATAACGCTGGCAAGGTCCGCGAAATCGGCGCCCTGCTCGCCGAATATGGGATCGAGGCGGTGTCAGCCGCCGACCTCGACCTGCCCGAACCCGAGGAAACCGGAACGACCTTCGTCGCCAATGCCGAGCTGAAGGCGTTGCAGGCGGCGGACCTGTCGGGCCTTCCCGCGCTCGCCGACGATAGTGGCCTGTGTGTCGACGCACTGGGCGGCGACCCCGGCGTCTACACCGCCAATTGGGCCGAGACCCCCAATGGGCGTGACTGGACGCTCGCGATGACCAAGGTCGAGCAGGCGCTGGCGGAGAAAGGGCCGGACGCCAGCCGCGACGCACACTTCGTCAGCGTGCTGGCGCTCGCCTGGCCCGACGGCCACGTCCAGTGGTTCGAAGGCCGTGCGGAGGGTACGCTGACCTGGCCCCCGCGCGGCACCGTCGGGTTCGGCTACGATCCGGTGTTCGTGCCGCTCGACAACAGCCAGACCTATGCCGAGATGGACCCGTCCGAAAAGCACGCGATCAGCCACCGCGCCAAGGCTTTCGCGCAGATGATCGCCGCGGTTCTCTAAACCGCGACCGATCCGTAGAACGACAAAAGCCGACGGTCGCGAGACCGTCGGCTTTTTCGTGTAACCCGAAGGTTCAGGCGAAGCTGAGCTTGGTCGAACGCTTGCGATAGCGCAGCGTAGCGCCCATCGCGCCGAAGCCAGCAAGCATCATCGCCCAAGTGCCCGGCTCAGGCACGGCTGCGGTCAGCGACGGCGTGAACTTGGCATAGACGACACTGGGCAGCAATTTGGTCGACACGTTGGCACTGATCGCCAGGGGCACGGTGAAGTCGAGCGACGACGTCGGCGTGTTGACCGTATCCTTCGCCAGCACGATCCCATTGCCCTCGGCGAACGGGATCAGGATGTTGCAGACGATCGAGGTGCTGCACCCGTTGGTCAGGTTGGGATGCGTGTCGAACGCTCCCGCGGCGCTGTTGACGAACACTTGCGAGAGCAACGCATTGCCCGCTGCGAACGCGCTCGACAGGGTCGTGAAGGTGAAGTTGCTCGTGCTGCACCCGCCGAACACGCTGGAGCAGGTTCCGTCGAGGAACGCGACGTCATAGCTTGCGCCGCCGATCGTGACGCCGGTCGCGCCCATCAACTTGCCGCTGCTGACGATCGGGGTCGCGGCCACGGCAGGCATCGCAACGAGGGCGCTCGCGAGCGCGACGGTGGCATACAGGCCCTTGATCATCTTCATCGGTTACACCCTTTGTCACGGGGCCGTTCGTCGGCCGGTTGGTGATCATGGGCCTACCGATCAAAACCGCCGTCGCAACGACGAACAAATGCCTGTTAACCAAGCATTGTCTCTATTCTGGAAGATCATGATTAACAGCGGCCGCATTCCCGCTCTGGTACACGTCATGCAAGATCAGAAGTCTTCATGTAGCCGACTGGCCCAGCACTTCTACCAAACTTGGTGCATCCGACGCCGACTCAGTAGACTCGCTCACCGACCACGTTGCCAGGCGGCGAATACCGGCACACCAGATAGTCGTCGGTCCGGCTGCTCTTGAGCGCACACCCGACATGCGTCGTCGAATGCCAGATGATCTGGGTATAGTGGCCGACATCCTCGCCACGCCCGGTCTTGCTGAAGAACGGAGTCTCGCCGTTGATGAAGTTGACCTTCTCGGCGACCCACAGGTCGACCATCTCGCGGTAGGAATAGGCACCTCGCGTACCGCGGAACAATGCCTCCCCTTCCCGACCTTCGCCCTGCGCCTGATCGGCGTGGCGAAACACGCCGGTCGCCACCAGCGTGTCGGCATAGGCGGCGGCGGACGTTGCCAGCGCATCGTCCCACAGCAGCGGTGTCTCGCCGACCTCGGCCCGTGCACTTGCATGGCCTGCCAGCATCGCCTGCCGGAGCAGCGCTTCACCGCGCGGATAACTGCCCGAAATCGTCCGCGGCTCGACCACGGTCACAGGGGACGGCGCATCGCATCCGCCCAGCATCATCGCTGCCAGCAGTCCCCCCAACATTCGGCGGTTATACCCCAAAAACCTTCCCAGCGTCATCGTCTACCTTCATAGCGTCCGGCATGCCCGCCATGCCCGCTCCCTCAGGCGATCCGCCGCCGCCGCTCGCGCTATACGTGCATTGGCCGTTTTGTGTTTCCAAATGCCCCTACTGCGATTTCAACAGCCATGTTCGCGACGGCGTGGACAAGGCGGCATGGCGCCAGGCGCTGCTCGACGATCTGCGATATGAGGCCGCGGCGCTGCCGGGGCGGCGTCTGGGATCGATCTTTTTCGGTGGCGGCACGCCGTCGCTGATGCCGCCCGAAACCGTCGCGGCAGTGATCGATGCGGCGACAAACTATTGGAAACCCGAAGCCGACATCGAAATCACGCTCGAGGCGAACCCCTCGTCGGTCGAGGCCGCGCGCTTCGCGGACATCGCGCGCGCCGGGGTCAACCGCGTCTCGCTGGGGCTACAGGCGCTGGATGACGAAGCGCTGCGGTTCCTCGGACGCGCGCATGATGTGACCGAGGGGCTGGGTGCACTCGCGACCGCGCAGGCGGCGTTTCAACGCGTCAGTTTCGATCTCATCTACGCCCGTCCGGGCCAACGGATCGCAGATTGGGAGGCGGAACTTGCCCGCGCGCTGAGCTTCGGCACCGAACATCTGTCGCTGTACCAGCTGACGATCGAACCCGGAACGCGCTTCGCGACCGAGGCTGCGGCGGGGCGAATCGTGATTCCCGATGGCGATTCGGCAGCGGATCTGTTCGAGTCGACTCGCGCAATGACCGCTGCTGCGGGGTTGCCCGCATATGAAATCTCCAACCACGCGCGCCCCGGCGCGGAGAGCCGCCACAACCTCGTCTATTGGCGCTACCGCGACTATGCGGGCATCGGCCCCGGCGCGCACGGGCGACGCGGCGGGCTGGCCACGGCGCGGCACAAGAAGCCTGAGAACTGGATGTCCGCGGTCACCCGCAACGGTCACGGCGCGCAGATCGAAGATCTGCTCGTCCCTTCCGATCGCTCGACCGAGGCGTTGCTGATGGGGCTACGGCTGCGCGAAGGCGTCGACCTCGCCCGCATCGCCGCGCTCGGCGAGACCACCACCGACCGCCTGATCGATGCGACCGCGGCGGACCGTCTGATCGCGCAGGGACTGGTCGCGCGCGAAGGCGACTGGATGGGCGTCACAGAGGCGGGGATGCTGTTGCTCGACGCGATCCTGCCACTGGTCGTACGGACTCCCTGAGGGCCGCCCCGAAGCGACCCGCTATCCCGCCACCGCCGGCATCGCGCCCGGAACCTTGGGCGTCACCGGCACCAGCTCATAGACATCGAGCAGCGCCCCGCCCCCGGCCCGCGACAGCACCATGCGCCAACGGAACCCCGACACACGTTCGACCACCCCGGCGACGTTGGCGAGCGGATCAACCCCGTAGGCAGGCGCGGAACCCCCGCGTTCCGACGGAAAAGCGCCCAGGAACACCTGCCGCGTATCGTTCTGCGTGAACAGCCAGCCGCGCGGCTGGTTCGTGCCGCTCTGCTTGTTGAACGCCGTACCGTCCGCATTGACGACCACGGTGCAGAAGTCGGGCTTGAACGTCGCGAACCCAGCGCGCCCGCCGAAGCGGAGCAACCGGCAGTAATACAGCCCCGGCGGAAGCTCCGCCTTGGCAAGCGCAACGGCGGGATCGAGCAAGACACCCTCCGCCGCGACCGCCGCCCGCGCGCGTCGCGGGACCGCAGCACGCGCGCGGCTCCACGCCGTCGGCATCCGATCGATCGCAGCGCGGTCCGTCGCCGTTACCCGCATGTGCCAGCTCGTCGGCACGTCGGGTTGCTCGCCCACGGTGATGCGGGGTCGGACCGGCTCGGGGGTACATCCCGCGACCAAGACGACCACCGCCGACAACAGCATCGCGTTGCGCATCCCAACTCCCTTGGCCAGCCTTACGCTCTGGCCCGATAACCCCGCCAAACGACAGGACTGTTGGCGTAAGCCGTACGCGTTAATGATTCGTCAACCACAGAACAACGGTATCCACCAATCATCAAAAAGGGCGCCGGTCACCCGACGCCCTCTTCGCAATCATCGTGGTCGGAGCCGGCGTTACGCCGCGCCCGCCCCCGCCTTTTCCTTCTTGGCATAGACGCGGATCGGCTCCTTGCGGCCGTCGATCACGTCCTTGTCGATCATCACCTCGTCGACGCCGTCCATTCCGGGCAGGTCGAACATCGTGTCGAGCAATATGCCCTCGAGGATCGAGCGCAGCCCGCGCGCACCGGTCTTACGATCGATCGCCTTCTTGGCGACCTGCACCAGCGCGTCGTCGGTGAAGCCGAGCTTGACCGTCTCCATGTCGAACAGCTTCTGATACTGTTTCACCAGAGCGTTCTTCGGCTCGGTCAGGATCGTCACCAGCGCGGGCACGTCGAGATCCTCGAGCGTCGCGATCACCGGCAGACGGCCAACGAACTCGGGGATGAGCCCGAACTTGAGCAGATCCTCGGGCTCGACCGCCTTGAGCGTCTCGCCGGTACGGCGTTCCTCGGGCGAAGCGACATAGGCACCGAAGCCGATCGACTTGCCCTGCAGACGATCCCCGATGATCTTCTCGATGCCGCTGAACGCGCCACCGCAGATGAACAGGATGTTGGTCGTGTCGACCTGCAGGAACTCCTGCTGCGGATGCTTGCGGCCCCCCTGCGGCGGAACGCTCGCGGTGGTGCCTT
>Ga0265798_10003951_pt1 | contig 20788 bp, 13 predicted proteins | sample P3T30metagenome_FD_192430 | JGI IMG/M metagenome (GOLD analysis project Ga0265798, IMG submission 192430) | Plant litter microbial communities from East Loma Ridge, Irvine, California - P3 T30 | ecosystem: Environmental > Terrestrial > Plant litter > Unclassified | place: USA: California... | reverse complement strand
GGCCCATGCGCTGATGGAAAGCAGGCGCTGACGGTTGGCGACTTAGGGCACTAGATGCTGAACGCTGCAATTGCAGTTGGCGCTCCATGTATTGCTGCTCGTCGAAAGCGTGTTTTGGCTTGTTGAAAGCTCCCATTGCTGTCGCTTTTCCACGATCGGCAGGCTCCAGTGCTTGGCTCAGTACACCATTCTCGTCGATGCTAGGTGAGTTCGGACCACTTGCGAGTGGACTCTGTCCAGGTTTGGCGAAGGGACCAAAAGCGGCAGCATGCGGAACAGGTGGGCTTGATGATTGCGAAGTGTACACCCTCAGAGGCACACGATCAGTGAGATTGCCAGTACTCTTAGCTGGATGCAAGTAGGGTGTGGAACCTTTGCCATTGTTAAAGGGCCGCTGTTTCTGTAGTGAGTTGAGTCGAGAGATGGATGACGTTTGCTGGTCCTGCATGTGTTGGTCAAGACCTCGTTCGTACAAGCGACGAGATTTTGTGTCCGTTCTTTCCAGAGGCGCGGCCGGGATGCTTGTCGACGCCGGCATCGGCAAAGCAGTACTTGTGGCAGGTTGCGATATTATCGATGTAGCCGCTGTCGAAGAACGTGCTTCCGATCGGGTGGTAGATGTCGTGGATCTCTTCCTGTCGTACGCCGACATAGAGGGCGAGTTTGTAAAATCCCTCACGGAATCATGAAGGCCTTCTTTGTCGTCCTCATCTCCGCCTTCCGCCTGCCCAAGTCCAAAGTCGAAGCTCGGATCTGCAGGCATCTCGGGATCGCGAGACGCCTGGACTTCCTTCTCCCGCTGTCTGTGTTTTTGGAATGCAGACATGCCGATATCGTCATCGTAGAGGAACTTTCCAAGACTCTTTGAAGACGCCGCTCCATTCTTGGGAATCATGTAGACCTTCTGTCGACCGCCAAACATTGTATTGCCCTCGCCAGGTCGCGAACGAGCCATAACGTTCTGCGGCTCCGCCTCGCTCGTGTATCCTTCGTCTGACCTGAATGACTGATGCTTCTCGTTTGCGAATGGTGGTCGGATTGAGCTGTTAATCGATCGGACTTCGTCGATGTCGGAGAGTCCATTGGCGGCACCGAAGCCAAAGTCAAGCATGCGTGATCGCCTCCTAGGCTCCAACACGCTGTCGTCGCTGGCTTTTCCTACAAGAGAGGCAGGATCTTGTTCGCGCAACATGCTGAATCGTTGGGAGAGGTTGGCCATGAGGAGACTTGTGCGGAAGTCATCGTTCGAGGGCAAGGCGGCAGAGAGGTCGATCTCGGGTTTTACTTCTGGCTGCTCCTTTGGATTGCGGTTCTTATTCTTCCATCTGCTGGTAGCACTCTTCTTGAGGCCTGGTGAGGGTAGCGGCGGGGTCGAGCTTTGTTGACGAGCATCGCCGTTGCTCGACAAGCTGTCGTCGGTCTTCTTCCTGTTTAGTAGACGATTCATCGTGAATCTGAGCACGTTAGTGGGTGTTTTTGTGAGACCGCGCCATGCCCATCGGGCAGCAGGCTTGCAGTGTGGGTCTTGCGGTGGGAAGATAGACATACTATTCGACTTGCAAAGGAGTGGTGGGTTCGACGTTTCGTCACGCGTGTACGAAAGGAGCGTGGTTGCAGCACCGCGTGTCCGCACGCGATATGCTCGTGTCAATGGCGTCTGGGGTTGTTTCGGCGTCCGGTGGTGGGTGTAATGTAACAGTGCGCAGTGTTGGTGGTATCAAGATCGGCCCAACGACGAGTGTTGAGCTTGCGTCCCACTCCTGTGCATCGCCAATGGGGTTTGCCTCGGTGTGTGAAGAGACGACGGGGGTTGTTCTCGTGCTGAACGGGTGCGAGCAGGGCGCAGGTGAGAGGATGCGGAATGCAAAACAAGATGAAGGGAAGCGGCGGCGACAGCGATTGAGAGCAGGGGACGCGATGCGGGTGGCCGTAAAGAGAAGGGCGATGGATTGCGGTGATGTCGCTCGTGTGCGTGTTGTTGCGTGTGTGGACTGGACTGTATGGTACAGTATGTGTTGAGAGTTGTGTTGTGAGGTGAGGTATGCAGCGTGTGCGTGTGAGTGTGTTCCTCCTCCTTCTTCTTCTGCTTCCCCAGTGGATGCACCCGGCTGGCAGTCTTAAGGTTTGGGGCGGATGGAAATGGCGGAGAGGTTTATGAGCACGCGCCTTTTGCGAGGTAGACCAAGGACGGGAAGACAGGCCTGGTGGGAATGCCTCTAATGATGCCTGTTGGACTGCTTACTAGTACAGTATGTAACCGTGTAGGCCCAAGTAGGGGGCAGCCAATCTCTACATGTATTATCATTCTGTCTACCACAGCCTCCTAAGCAAAGCAAAGTAAGGTACACAATCGACGAGCATGCACAACACCTCCCCTTTCGTCTCATGCACGACCAGCCACGATGATTGCACGTTCTAGCTAATCATCTGCTGCTGCAGCATCTCCCAGTACCAGAATACTTTTCTGCAAATGCCCTGCAAGGTAACAGGTACATACATACCACCGCAGCAAATCAACAACGAGCCTCAGGGGCTCAGTGTCGTTTCACGAGCTTATGCAGGAACAAACGCAAAAAGCATCGCCCCACACCCACACGGCCGCCGCCTGAAGTGGGAGATGGTGTGAGATGCTGGTCCAGTCGTCGCTCGGCCCTGCAAAAAGGTTACCAGCCCTGCGGTCCTCGATTTTGCCCTCGGCTGTCACTCCATGTGCCGAAGGGTGCGTGATTGTGAACGTTGATTATGATTGCTTTCTCAGATGTAGTGCTGCTTGTCACTGCCTGATCACGACCATGATGGGATAAAACTAAGCCCTACTGCATGCATACACGCCGACCATCGGCCGGGTGGTCTGATAACATTGATATCCTCGTGAGAGAGAGAGAAGAAGGAAAGAAAAAAAAAAGGAAAATATATTAGCGACACGATGCCGACATGCATCCATCGAGGACGCGAAGGAGAAAAGGCAGGGAGCATGCTGCAAAGACCAAGCGGCACCGGCCTCCTAGTCTCCCCGGCCAAAGCGCGCATGTGGCGCCCCTGTTCGAGTGCATGCCGAATGCCTCATCCCACCTATAGCGAGCAGCCGTGTGCTTTCAAGTCACTAGGACATGATGCGCCGCCGAGTTTCAGCGCCCTGTCCCCGGCCCTCGGTGCTCTTTTGACTGCCTGGCTGCCTGTCACTACTGCGTCAATCAGTCAATCAATCGCAGGTAGTTGAGTAGGGCTCATCAACAATTCTGTCTGGTCCGGAGAGTCTGGACTCTGGACTTTTCCATGGTGGTACTTTGGACCGTACCTAGCAGGCACAGTGACATTCGTGACCCGCGCAGGAACATCGGTATTTCTCGCTTGTGCTTGTGTCGATGCAACCTGCGACTACAGTAGTCTGCAGCTTATTGCAGCATCATATACCGAACTAAGGCACACTCCACCACCTGCAAACACTTCAACCACCATGTAGAGCGAGCTTCTCCGCTGCTGTTATTTATTATCCATCGCTGCGCCCAGTCACCTACCAATATCACAAGATGCGTTCTCGCTCATCATTGAGTTCGTCAGCCCTACAGGACATTGCAGTAATACGTACAGTGCTTGTACATGCATCTCGCCGTTTCACGAGTCGCTCAACACTCTTAACGCCCATTTTTCTTTTCAGTAGTCAATTCGTCGAGTCGCGCACGCACACACACGAAAATGACTTCGACGGAACTGACGGCTGCTTCGCAATGTCTGCCCCAAGGGTCTGTCTCAAACAAAGTCACCGTAAACCAGACCTCCTAGCCTTGTGCAAATCGAAGCATCGTGGAAAGTTGGAAAGACGTAAAGTGATCGACCTCCTTAGATTGGACCATGACGTTACATGATTTGCATAGATTGTGATTTTGAGTAACACTTTGCTTGTTTGTCTAGGGCTAGGGAATCGCTCCGCTGCTGGAAGCCTTCCATTTCGTCTTTCCGGGCAATCCATGGACAAACATATTGCTCGATCGATCACCCGGCAAATATCGATGGCATTTCCAGCACAAACGCCGCCTTGAACCCTCAAGGTCTTCTTGCTTTCAGGTGCCGCAGTAGCAAAACCACCACATCACATACTTAAACTGTATGCCACGATTCCATGTCTCACTACCACGAATCGCCAATTACCCTCTCTCCACGCCAACCGCCGCCATCTTCCGTCCCTTGTAGGACCTGAGACATACATCCCCAGGACGGTGGGAACCATCTTCCCCATCTTCTCGGACTGTCAGTCCGAACAGATCAAACACTCATTTGAACCCTTCCGTTTTCCGCTCTTCAGGTTTGCAGTCCCCAAGCTTCTGCTACCGTGTGTTGTGGACTTGTGGTACAGTAAGCATGCCATCTGTAATGAAAATGAAAGTTGGACAAGGTTTCGGGATGAAGCCATCGTCATTTCTCTGCGCGTCACTTTCGCGTTTCTGCCATGGATCCTGAGCTCCACATGGGAAAGTAGATTCCGTAGTGCATGTTTGTATGGGATTTCCATCCTCATCATCTACCAATCGTGCATACTGCCGCTGCAGTCCGCGTAAATACCATCATCACCAAACCTGATCTTTGTTTTTTGTACCACTCTTCTCAGGTCTGCATCAAACACTCCTAAAGTTCAAGCCTTCCGCCTCAAAAGAATTCTCCGAGCCGTGGCACGGAACGGCAGGGCCTGAGGGGAAGCTCAGAGGAAGGGGAAATATGAAACGGTACGGGGACCCTTTCTTGTATTTTGCGTTTGTCCTGGTCTGATGTCGCGGAATGCTGCGGCTAACAACATCACCTCACCTCTGGTCTGGCTTAGTCAAACGGGGCGTAAGAGATGGAATGCCGTTGGTTTCGAGGTCTGCGGCAATGGTGCCGTGGACAATGACTACTGGGTACTGACCCTTTGACGGTTCCTGTCCCTGTTTGCTACGCCCTCGGTCCATGCTAAAGTTTGTCGATCCATGCTGGTATCAGCAACTTCCTTCTGTCCAAGTCACCCTCATACCATCAAGAGAGCGGTCTCCGAATATCCTCATCTCAATGGATCAGGCTTTCGCAAGCAGTAGTATCGGCAGGCCTAGCACGCTATAAACATGCCAGTGCCAGTGAGATTGCCCATTCGACAAACTTTGGCATAGGCGGAGGGCAGTGTCTTCAGGTAGTCGACTTGCGATTTTGAAGGTGTCTATGCTGAGTGGTAGTCTGGCAGCCCACCAGAGGGCCTATCATTCGCACGAGAATGGTTTGGAATAGTCTACAATGCTCTCAAGACGGGTTTCCACTGCCGGCTCTCAGCGTCGACAGTTCAATGCCATCCTCACTACGACGCGGTAAGTCATCGTCCTTCTTCCTCTCCTCCATACCGAACTCAGTGTTCAGCTCTTTCCTAAGTTCGATCTCTTTCTCCACAAACACAAGCAAGAAGCCTAGCCCAGCGAAAGCAATGCCGATCAGCCAGACAGTACGTAACGCGCCAGTGAAGACGTCAACAACGTCCCGTCGTGTCGATTCGTCTTCAATGCCTTTGACGAAAGCTGCCGTGGCGTATTGGTAAGCGCGACCACCAGTGAGTAGTTGTGCAACGCGAGTGTCTGTGAGCTCACGGGCAAGACGACTGCATTCGTTGTTGAAGATAGCGCTGGGGATCGCGACGCCCCAAATGCAGCCGAAGTAGCGGGCGAAACTCCACAGGCCGGTAGAGGTGGCTACATAGGTCTCGTCGAGCGGTGCTTGGACGGCTGGGAGGAGAATGCCGGACATGAGACCGCTGCCTGCTGCGCACAGGAGCTGGAAGAATGTCCATGCCGCTGGGTGCGTAGTAGCGTCCATGATTCTGAACAAGCCGAATGCAATAATGATCGGTATGTACGCGGCAAAGTGCAACGGCTTGTAGCGTCCGGTTTTAGAGAGGAGGATTCCCCCAAGCAATGCACAGAGAAGACCGCCGGCGAAGGTTGGCAGCGTGTCGACGCCGGAGAGCATTGGCGATTGGCCTTTGACTGCCTGGAAATAAATGGGCAGGAAGTAATACGACCAGTAGGTCACGACCGCGTGGATGAATGTCAATCCAAGTGCAGCCGCTGATGTGCGGTTGGAGACAATCTTGCGAGGGAACGACGGCTCTGGGCAAAGCTTCGGCGTCCATTCGAATGCAGTCCACAGGAACAGTCCGGCAAACCCGAGAACGATGGGGACTACGATGTGGAAAGTGCTCCATTCGTATACTGTATCTCCCCAGGTGGTGGCGATCAGGCAGGCCACGATGGCGCCGATGAAGATCAGATTGCCGACGATATCGATACGAGCGAAACGGTGCTTCCATCCAGCCTCTCGCTGGTGGGTGACGTTTAGGAAGATGAAGAGGCTGATTAAAGCGGCTGTTTGGGGTCAGTCAGTACTTCGTTGGGATACGACTGCGCATTGAGAACGACTCACCACCGCCGATAGGGACGTTCAAGTAAAAGCACCATCGCCAACTCGACTTCTCTGTGATGACACCACCGAGGAACGGACCCAGCGTAGCGCCGACGGTGGCGCCCAAGTACACAATCGACATGTACTTGCCACGTTCCCGCAACGGCACCAGGTCAGTGACGACAGTCTCGGCCAGGAGATTCATCCCGCCTCCACCAATGCCTTGCACCGTCCGCGCCGCGATGAGCATATTCATTGAGCTCGCCCCGCCACAGAGTCCACTCCCAAGTGTAAAGATAGCAACTGCCCCGAGTAGCAAGTTGCGCCGGCCAAAGATATTGCTGGCGCCGGCAAAAAGTGGAATCACGGCCACCGACGAGAGCAAGAAGGCGTTCGGCACCCAGATGTAGGCATTGCCGCCGCCGAGAGCCTCTGTGATGGTCGGGAGAGCGCTTGTGATGATGGTTCCTTCCAGAGCTGACATGAGACCGGTGATCATCAGGGACGCAATGATGGCCCAGAAACGCCATGATGTTCGCATGGTTTGATTGTCCTGAGCAGCGCCGACCGTGGGGGTTGCATCTTCGTTGGTTGACACTTGGTTCCTGGTCGCTGTCCAGGAGAGGCCCGATGTAGTTCCTTGGGTTGTTGTGTGCTCCAGTGCAGGCTGCTCGAGCTGTGTGGCCATGTTGTGTGTGTTGTCTTGATCAGGTCTTGCGCCAATGGCTAGAAGGTGTGGAAGTGTTGTCTACATTCTGATGCAAACCTTCCCGTGCGACCTGTTATACTCACCGGGAATGGAAGGCTCATTACACGTAACAACTGAATGTGGCAGGAGACATGGGCTCGGTCACATCGAATCGTTATGAGTGGGGATGAGTCATGTATAGGATAGGCGTTGAGTGAACAATGCCTACGGGATGATAATGTAGATGTGGACACATCTGATAGGCGATCTCCTTTACTGGACCGTGATGGGGTTTGCTGTGTTCTCGCCTAGCATTGCGATAACACTGTAGACATACTGTAACCCATGTTGGTCGCATCGATGTAACGTCGCCTGAGATCCACCGCACACCAACATGGTGAAAGGTGGCGGAAGGCGCAGTTATTGGATAAGAACATGCTCCAAACAATGCTAGATTTTCAGAGTGTCAGTTGAAAACGACACGACCATCGACCGGATTCAGCTCATCACGAACGAGCAAAAAGTGTAAGATATTCCTGATGTTGTTGTCAAGAAGCCAACCCCAACCCTTACCCTACACACACTGGCTCGGCTAGATGTATCCGGTTGCTAGGGGGCAACAAGATCCAAACACATGAAACATCCAAAGACCTGGAGAACAGTTTGACGCTCTGGCCCTCGCCTTGCTGCACACACCACATCCACATCCACCACCACCACCACCACCAAACAAGACAATGGAGTCGCCATCAATACAGGTCAACAATCCGGTTGAGGACAGCATGTTCAACATTGACGGCCCCCCGTCGTCGCCTTTCCAGAGCGAGATCGAGGCGAGCAGCAGAAGCCCCAGTAAACAACACAAGCCCTCACTGGGAAGCATTGCGCTCGGCGCAATCGAAGAGCATGCCACAACACCGCAAAAGTCGCAACCTCTCGACGAGGCTTCGATCATCGACTTCACAGACTTCATGGACGACAAGGAGAATGTGCCACAAGAGCATCCCACAGCAACCAAGCTCGACCTCTCACCCAGAAAGATCACAACACCAGGCTCTGTAAGATCCGTCAGGTCGCCAGCGATGGTAGAAAAGGGGACCGAGCCAAGGAGAGGCAGTGCGGATTCGGACATCATGCCTCCACCAACACCTTCTGCGCGCAAAACTCCGAGTAAGACGCCCAGAAAGACTCCTTTGCAGTCGACACACACAACACCACGTACTGCGACGCGCGGCAAGTCCTTCGAGCGGGCGGATCCGACACCTGCAAGGACTCCCTCGTTGTTCCAGGCTGGTCTGGACCTGCGCGCGTCTACTATGCAAGGTCCCGACACTACTAATGTCGACGACACATGCTTCAGCACCTTCTCAGAAATCCCCGAAATGACCATCTTCGCGAAACTCGGCCAGAGCCCAACAAGGCGCGGCGATATGACACGCACGCCTGGCCGCGACGCACCTTCCACCTCGCGCAAGCGTCTGTCATCCTCGCGATCGCCTTCTCCCACTCCGCGTAGGCGGCGGACACCGAACAGGGGCTCAGACGACACGACAAATCTACTTCTCGACTTCACACAACAACTCGAAGGCATAACGCGCCCCCATGCATCGCACTCACCGAGTAAATCAGCGACTGAACCCAATCTATTGCAATACATCAACAATCAACGATCGCCGCACAAGTCTCGCCATAGCGTGGCTACACCTGGGAGGCAGAGCAATCTGTTGAGCTTGCTTGATTTCGAGCTGCCGCCTGCGCCCACGCCTCGGTCCATTCCGACCATCACCGTCAGAGAATTGGAATCACTCAAATCCTCGTACTTGTCGCAAATATCAAGCCTGAAAGCCACTCTCAGCGGCAGAGAAGCCGAAGTCGAAAGCTTGAAGCGTGCCGTTAGCGACGCTGAGAGACGCGTTGGTGAAGCACAAGAGGAACTACGGGAAGAGAGAGACGCTCGTGCACATGCTGAAACCGAAAAGGCAGGCTGGGAGAAGCGCGGACAGGAGGTTGAGCTGGTCTTGAAGAACGTCAAAGAAGAGGTCATGAGAACCGAATCGGAGAAGGAAGATCTTGTCCGCAAGGTCGAGGAAGCCGAGCGCAGGATCGAAGCGGCCGATGTGCGAGCCATGAAGGCCGAGGAGCGCTTTGCTGATGCTCTCGCGGCACGGGCTGACCCGGGTGATGGCAGCACTTCTGCCACCGAGGAACAAGTGCAGAAACTTGTGGCGGCGCAAATTGATGCGAAGATCGAGGCTGTCAGCCGAGAGCTCCACGCTGTATACAAGGACAAGCATGAAAGAAAGGTGGGGACACTGAAGAAGAGCTACGAAGCTCGAGGCGAAAAGCGTTGCGCCGAACTGCAAAGCCGCTTGGACGCCATGAAGAAGGAGAACGAGGAACTACACGCTGCAAAGGACTCGACATTCACTGGTCCTGTAAGCGGCATCAGCAGCGAGGAAAGCGCAGCCATGAAGTACGAGATTGAAGAGCAGAAGGCTCACCTCGCGCGCCTGGAGAACGAGATTCGCACTTCTCAACAACAACAGGCGGTACTAATGCGCGACCTCGAGCGTGAGCGCATCGAGAAAGGTGATCTTGTGGCGGCGGTCGACGAGATGCTTGCTTTACAGTCTGAGGCAGGCCCCTCGCAGGCGCAGCGAAACGAACAATCCCAGATGCAGGGCGCGATCAGTCAGGTAGAGGACTTCAGGAAGAGCATCTCTCGTCCTTCAGGGCTTAAGGCTCCCACTACAGGCGAGAGCAGGATTGGTCGTGGTGGCGCGACTCCTGCGAGTGCTTCGAGAGGGGGTGGTAGCGGGAAGAGCAGGCTGTTGGCGAATATCGAAAGGATGGGCAGCAAGTCTGGCGAGCACTGATTGCCTGCTTGACGACCTCATTCTCTTCTTTCTTTGGTTCCTCCCCTATTCCAAAATCATTGTAGTATATTTTACATGCTGGACAGGCACCAGAAAAAGGCGGCGGCGTCATGGGCTTGCTATCAGGATTTCGTAGTCTGGGTCGAAACGTGTAACGAGCAGTATTGAATTTCAACAGATTGTACTCATCAGACTTTACGCCAGCTGAGACAAGGTCAAAATGTCATTGTATTGGTCTCATACAGTAGTATCATATTTGGCTCGATACGTATGAGTTCCCTCTAGAAGGTGTACAGTAGTCGAGCGACCGCCGAGTTCCCCCCGGCTGCGGAGTTTCTCTCACTCCCGGGGAAGCAGCGACCAGGAAGTGACATTGAAACATTCTAGGCTTAGGCGACTATCACCAACCCTTCGACCCTCACAACACCGTCTTGATGCCTCGTCTTCCTAGATCAGAGCAGGCTTTGCGCCTTGCTCTCACCAGACCAGCAACTATCGCCACATCGCAATCCCCATACATATGCCGCGCATGCGTCCGACAATACCACCCGAGCCCTGCGTTTCGCGCCGAACTGCCCTTCTGGAAACGAATGAGAGACTCTCTCTTTGGTTCGAAGGAGGACAAGGCTATTGCCGAAAAGCGCGAGAAGGACGCGCACCAGAAACGAGTGCAGGGGTATTCCGAGGAAGGCCATGGCAAGACTGAGACGTACATCGACGACCAGGGACGAGAGTGGTCGATTGCGGCTGTTGTGGACCCCAGCACCAACAAGGAGTATGTGCAGGCACAGAGATGGGATGGGCTGCAATGGGTGGGTAGCAAGCAGTGGGTCGCGAGGAAGAGCGATGCTGGAGAGACATATGTTGGGTAAGTTTGCTGCGATGCTGCGGACACAGAAGGAGATTGCAGAGCTGACTGGCGGCTTGCAGATTCAACCCGAGGAGAAAGATGTGGTTTTCGCCAGAGCAGTGGCAGCGTGTGCTGCACCATGTGACTGTTGAGGTTCTGGCTCTTGCGCAGGCCGGCAGGGACGTCAACGCCGTCTACACCGAGCGGGCTGTGCGTATGGAAGACTGGAAGCGCACTGCCAATGTGCAGATTAAGCAGATGGACGGCGCAATCGAGCTTCAGCTCCCCACAAGTGAGAGCTTGGAACAGATCTTGAAGGCCATGCCCCAGAGCCTGGCTGAAGAGATCATGAAGGCAGCGGAAAATGACGAGATGATACAAACAGAAGACACCGAGGAGGTGCTTTCCACCCAACAAGAGGTGGATGCGAAGCAGGTTGACGCCGAAGAGGTACTCTCTGATGCATCCGCCCTGCAGGAAGTGGAAGCGAAGCGGATCGACGCCGAAGAAAAGGCCACCATGCGCGCGATCAGGGTTGCGGTGAATAAGACTATTACCATCGCCGACACTGATTGGCTTCAGACGTCTTTGGCAGACCCGACGATCAAGCTTGCGGTAAGTGGACGGCCCTTACGCGCCTGACTGCCCTACAAATACTAATACACTCACAGGTCATCAAGCGCGTCCAGCAGTTGACCGGCCACCGCGTACGCGATCCCGTGATTTCTTCCGCAACCTCAATGTCCGACCTTTACCAGGCTCTCAAGACCAGGCCCGAACCCGAGAAGCTTGCGCATGCCAAGCAGCTGAAGAAGGTCAACAAGGATCTGCCAAACGTGACTGTGCACGATCACAGACGAACACCCATCCACAAGCACAAGGAAGTTGGCAGGTGGAAGGTCATCGAAGAGGAGCTGATCAACAGAGGCCTTCCAGTGACTGGCAGCAGGTGGCAGGGTGCAAAGACAACGTCTCCGCTCATCTAGGTTGGAGAGGAATGAAGTACCAACCCACGTTGCAACGCACTGTGTTGACGAGCTACGGGACCAAGTCCTAGAAAGGAACAGAAGCCGAAGGTGTAGCCTCACCTGTGACGAGGCAAGTGGCAATTTTTCGGCGAGTGAGGACTGTCATGGCTAGACACGTCGCTCTCATGTATCACCAGAGTTGTACGTTCAGGAGTGTGTAATACGTGTATCCACCAACATCAACCATTCACTGAAGCGCTCCACGCTCATCATCTCTCGAGGGCCGCACTAACAAATAGGATACGGTGACTGACCTACCAAAGTGCTCATTCACCAGGCCGTCGCCATTATTACTTCAAGCAACGAGGCACGCCTCAACAACCGCATTCGGTTCATCGACATAAACCTGGAGCGACACTGTACCGCGGAACTCCAACTGCACACACAACATCTATGCACTTTGTGTATGGAATGGTCCAAAGAGCAACTTGGAGTCCTCCTGCTCACCACTATGGCATTGGCATCGTCGCCGGAGTCATATTGCTCTACTCACACCGTGCCCTTGATACCAACCCTCACTTCGGCCTTTCTTGGACCGCCCTTTGTCAATCCTCCCAGCCCCACTGCATACGAGTCCCAATCCTTGTACGCAACCATATCTCTAGCTTCACCCACAACCTCCACGAACACAGCTATTACCGAGAGCTGGACAAGTACGCTGGACCCGATGACGGCGACGAGCAAAGCGCAAGCCACTTCTTCGGTTCCCACTGCCTACAACAGTTGTGAATCTACGACGGCGACCTTTCCGGGCGGCGAATACGAAAAGACTGTCCCGTTCGCGCAAAGAGTAAAAGCCAGAGCTTTGAGGCCAACTCCCGTGGTTGACAGTGGAAGTGTGCCATTGAGAGGACGGTCGATTTGGACTTGGTTGGCTAGCTGAGGCATTTTTGCATTGAGCACTTGCATGCTGGCTATGCTTTGATGGGTGCCGCAAGCGTGCGACCTTTCTAGGCGGCTCCATGCTACGATGACAGACAGAGGCGTTGTGTTACAAGGGTAAGCGCATCGAGATGCTGGCGTTTTGGTGTATGCACTTCTCTCTTCAGAGCTCCCTGCTTCTAGATCTGCAGTGTTACATTCTCATGCTTTCCCTAGTTGTGTCACGTCGGCTCTCGTGTGACGAGCATGTACGACATCGATTTTTGAGCAGCACCATACGATAATCTTGTCTCTCAGTTCCTGCTACAATTTTTTCGATTGTAGTGGGGACACCAGCAACTTTCGCACATGAAATTACGCTCTGTGCCAATGAGAGAATAACTCGCGGATACTGGTATCTCACTGGCTTAGACGTCGGTGAGCAATAGTATCAGCATCTCTAGGAGATCATAAACGTGCCGGTACCGATGAGATTGTCCATTTGACAAACATTGGTATATACGGAGGTCGCGGGTTTAAACTCGAGCTATCAAACTATAGCGTAAACTCTATACGATAGCGACTGCAAATGGAACCGGCTATCTGTATCTGGTCTTGGAGTTGTTCCAACTCAGCGTGGCCAACAGTCTTCCGGATACTTGCAACCCCGAGCGCCCGTTCAACAGCGTACGAGCGGATGAGCGTGGTCACACAAGCTTTGCTGTACATCCGGATTGTGAAACAGTCAGCTTACTCGGTCTCAACACATTCGCTGTTACCATGGAGCATTTCGATGATGGACTCTTCCCTCTTTATTCTGCTGTTTTGCCGAGTTACACGTGCTGTTCATCATGAGCACGTCTTCCAATTTTTACGACGAGTCGTCAACGGCAAAAAGCGACACACAGACTACTGCTAGCTCTGGCACCACTTCGTCCGCACCGGAAGGTCACAACGGGCTCTCAACTGGAAAAGCAGTCGGGCTCGCAATCGGCTGCCTCTTTGCGGGAGTTATCATCACCGCTTGTGCAGCATGGCTCCTTGCCCGCCGGAAGAGAAGAAGCGCTGAGCTACCAACAAGACCACAGAGAGGGTCTCCAACAGCGGAGAATTGCGTGGACAAACGATTCTCTTCAACAGTGATGCACCACGTTGGTAAATCATCGCAAAATCCCACTTTCGATGCGTTGCTAGCTCGATCGCTCCCCGAAGATGAGCTGATAGCTCTATACGCGCGAATCAAGGGGCTGATCTCTGATCACGCCAATGGGTACATCGACGACCAGAACCGATCTTTCGTACGCCGGCCGGATCCTTCATTCATCCAACGTCTCGAAGTCCTCACTGGACCGCAATCTGCCATACCTGCGCTGAGACTTGCCACGATGCTCCTCGATCGAAGGACTCAGGCTGGCGGCCTACATTTCCTCTTTGCTTGGACAATCCTGGAGAACATCAGAAGCTCGGGAGCCCCGGAGACCACACTGCTGCCTCCAGAAATCTCAGAGTGCATGTCTTCCATGGCTGGCTTGAGCAACGATAACAAAGGTCCGTGATGCCGCATGAGACTCGAAGACACCGAGCAAATACTGACCGACTGCTTGCAGCCCGCACCATTTTACTCGCCAAATGGCGACAGATCGCAGCGCGCTTGATGGAGCCAACTTATGGAAGAGTATTCGATGTCAACGAGAACGACCCCAGGCAGATCAACATTCGCGAACTAGCGAATGCACTTCACGAGACACTACATCCTCTACGTTCGGAAGACCGAGACGAGCAGCAATTGCGAGATCTCAAGCGAGTGATATCCGAAGGTGCCATTTTTGGGTACATACTCTGGACCCAATCATCGGAGTGGGTTTTCGATTGGACGCGCTCGACTCACAGTCAGCCTGCGGAGACTGTGGTCTTTCCCGCATTGCTTAAGACTACCGACGAACTTGGCCGGATCCTTCCGGTGCCGGAAGTGAGAGAGTCTGCAACACTGTCGACTGGAGTGGACCACATGTGACACCAAAGACCACCAATAATGTCAATTAGTCTAAACTTTACGCCTGAATCTCAGCGTCCTTTTGCAAGATCTTGTTCAGTCCTTCTCTCCTCAGACAATTTTCGATTTTGAAGCTCGCAGCTAGCTCATCGAGGTCCTCGAGTGTCTTGTTCTCAAAGTAGCTCGCGTACTCGTAAGTCAAGAGCTCAGACATAACCATGTCACGTATGGCTCGAGTCATCTGTTTCTCAAGGCCCCAGTGGAATGGGTAGCGCTTGCCTTGGAATTGCTCGGGGATCTCATCCTTCAGATGCTGAAGCACTGGCTCCCAGATGTGTTTAACATGCGTATCGTCACGGCCCCAAGGGTCGAGGCCTAAGCGTTTCTTCTTGTCCAAGAATGGTTTGAGCAGCCGTATGTATGCAGAATCCGGATCGGTGTACACCATCCCTTGAAAGCCGATGTCCTTGTACAGCCAGATGCTCCAGTGAATTTGATCTTCCTTATATATTGACAGCTGCTTGCCGAGAAGGTTGTATCGTTTCTGGTTGATCTGCTCGTAATCATCTTCGTTCGGGCTTGCATAGACTGGACCGAATTCGCCGTTCCAAATCTTGAAGAGGTCAGCTTTATTCGATCAAGATCGCTGTCTTCTTCTTGAACGTACGGGGACTTTTCTCTCTCGCATGAACGCTACTTTGCGCTCGTACTGGCGTCGGAGAATGTCATCTTGCTCGTCTGTACCATCGTACGGTACTCCGGCCGGGAATCCCATGCCGGAGTAGTCGTGTATCGAGTAAACAGAGTTCGGCAGCACTTCTTCAAAAGCGCTAAAGTCCATGGAGTAGCTGTTGCCGTCAAGGAAAAGAATGTGGTCAGGATCAACCTTGCGAATCGCCATTTCAACATTCTTGTACCAGACTTGGAGACGGATATGCTCAGGATCGGCTGGCTCGTTCATGGGATTGTACCCGGCGATCTAGATCTCTTCGGTCAATACATCAAAGTTATGGTGGGTGTCGGCAGACGCACCCAAGCGTTGCCGGCGTAGCGTTTGGCAATCTCAGCCCACATCTTCACGCTCCGGTCCTGTAGGTCCTTTTGCTCCCAGAACAGCGCTCGGTTGATCCCAGAATCGGAGTGCCAGCCTTGGTTCTGGCCGCCAGGAAAGGTGTGCATGTCGAGGACGGCGTAGATGCCTTCTGCGGCACAAGCATCGACGACCCTATCGACTAGCTTGAAGCCGCTGTCCTTGATCTCGAAGTCTTTCTCATCGTCCATAAAGTGGCGGTGGTTGATCGGGATTCGCACGCAATTCAAACCGAGAGATGCCAGGAACTTTGCGTCTTCTCTTGTGAAGAAGTAGTCCAGGAATCGATCGAAGAAATAGTCATATTTCTCTTGACCAAGGACGCCGAGTAGAGCTCGTCGCATCTCATGTTCGTGACCTGGGTAGCCGGTAATGAAGTTCTCCATGCTAATATGTTGTTGGATAAGTTATATCCTTGAGTACACTGCTCACAATACTCACTTCAAGTGGCCTCCTGTAGCACACTGCTCCAGTCAGTTATAATGTCCATCACATTCCGCAAATCGAACTTACACCCTTGAGAATGACACGTTTGCCATTGCCGTCGACGATTTCAGTACCGCTCACACGTAGCAGACTGCTATGCGAAGCCATAGTGTCACTATAACGACTCAAGTGATTTGTTAGTTTAGTTTATGCACTTCTTCAGAGACACAAGTGGGTTTTTCAGAGACAGTGATCAGATCACTTACAAACAAACAAACAAAGTCGAGTACCACACGTTCGATACTTCGAATACCCAGGAATCGAACGTCTTAGGCTAATATCGCAAGCTAGAGGTGGATAAGATGCTAACCCCGCCTCGTCAGTCAGCTAAGAGCTGAGAGCCTTCATAGTGGTTGGCAACGTCCCTGCAACTGCGGATCGACATTTGTCCTACAGCTACCTTATACGACAGACACCTCGTGGCATTGTGTTCTCCGCAGACGCACTCCTCTTCTGCGGTTCCCGTGTGGCGATCACAATCTGGAGTGCCGTTATCGCAACACGGGAATCCGATTCAGCCGACTGATTAGCCTACATTCGCAACAGTCTTAGCATGTCTTGTTGCAATGGCAGATGCTTACCGAGATGCCTGACGACGACATGAAGTAGTTATGTACACTTCGGGCGAGTACAAAGTAACGCAGGTAGCAGTCTCATGGTCAAGACTCTTTCTGCTTCTGTTCCAGCTCAGTCATTTGCTACTTTGACACTATTGTCAACATGGCCGCAACAACTCAGATCGACGTGGCTGCGATAGCTTCAGAGTCAGAAGTACAGAGATTGGTTAGCCTCGACACCACGCCTTGGTACAAACGAAAGAATCTCCGGCGTCTCTATTTTGCTCTGATACCGGCCGTGCTTGGTGTCGAGATGACCTCCGGATACGATGGGTCAATCATGAACGGCTTGCAAGCCGTGAAGCCGTGGCTCGACTGTGAGTCTTCCAATTCCTGTTGATTGCTTCAAGTTGAGGGCTTGACATAAGATCTATAGACTTTGACAACCCAAATGGAGCTCTCCTTGGTCTCATCAGTGCGTCGTTCAGCATCGGCGCCGTTATAGCTATACCGGTTGTTCCGTGGGTCAACGATCGCTTTGGTCGGAAACACAGTATCACCTTGGGCTCAACGATTCTATTGATTGGGGTCATCATCCAAACTTCGTCCATCAACATTGCGATGTTCTTGGTTGCTCGCATCATTCTCGGTTTGGGCATTCCGTTCTGCATCAACGGCGCTTCTCAACTCATCGCCGAGCTCACGTATCCCCGGCACACGGCTGTGCTCAATGGTCTTTTCAACGAAAGCTGGTATGTAGGTGCCATCATCGCAGCTGGAGTGACGCTGGGTACGTTCTCTATGCCCAACGATTGGGCGTGGAGGATCCCGTCACTCTTGCAGATTGTACCATCCTTGCTTCAAGTGACCTTCATCTGGTTCATTCCAGAATCGCCACGTTGGCTTGTATCTCGCGATCGAAGCGACGAGGCGTTCGAAATCTTGGTTACATACCACGGCGAAGGCGATCGGGATAGCCCGTTGGTAGCAGCGGAGTTTGCAGAAATCCAAGCCACTGTTCGCAATGAGATGGAGAACTCCCAGAGACGATGGGTAGAGTTGCTTCAAACGCCCGGCAATCGTCGTCGCACGCTCATCGCTGCTTGCGTTGGTATGTTCTCGCAATGGTCAGGGAATGGTCTCGTTTCGTGAGTTGCACCCTCACGTTTACCCAGCCGTGAAACAAGTTGCTGATCTTTCGAAAAGCTATTACCTAGCAAAAGTTCTGGCCACAGTCGGCATTGTGGACCGACGCAAGCAGAACCAAATCAACCTCGGACTGACCTGCTGGAACCTTGTCACAGGTGTGACATCCGCATTCCTCACGAAGAAGCTCAATCGTCGGACGCAGTATCTTATCGCCTTCGTCGGCATGACTGCTGTCTTTGCGTGCTGGACGGGGGCAAGTGCCGACTACGCCAAAACACAAAATCAGCAAGCGGCCGGTGCTGTCGTTGGCATGATCTTTGTTTACTATCTTTTCTACACGATCATGCACCCGCTCACATACGTCTACATCACAGAAGTCTTTCCCTTCGTTCACAGGGCAAAGGGTGTTGCTCTAACACAATTATTCTCGAGAGGAGGATCCTCATTCAACCAGTGAGTTTCAACATCATTCTCAGTTTAGCTTCCTGATCGGAAATTGATTTGACTGTGTTTATCAAGTAACTTTCAACTAACTTCATCAGATTTGTCAATCCGATTGGCATCCAGAACATTGGTTGGAGGTAAGCACAGACTGCTCTATCAATGAACCCAAGTCCAATGAGACGACGACTAACACGATATTACATGTCCCAGATTCTATATTGTCTACGTGATCTGGCTAGCAATCGAGACCATGATCATTTGGTTTCTGTACCCAGAGACAAAAGGCCCAACGTTGGAAGAGCTTGGGAGGCTGTTTGAAGATGAAACTGTTGACAACAAGTGGGGCAGAGAGAAGGCACACACTGATGGTCCAATTCATGTTGAAACAAGATCAAGGCAAGAGTAGCCAGGATCTATGTTCCACCATTTTAAAGTGGATGTCATGATGCCACAGGACACTATCAACTGACTGAGAGACGACTGTTAATCAAGCTTTCTCAGATAGAGTAAAAGATAGTTGACATGCAAGCTCTTCGAGATATTAAACCAAGATCTAGTTAGTGAAGTTGACTTGAACCTTGAGTGATTTTTTGGGTCGCAACTTACAGGCTCAAAGCCTAGTCAATTGTATCTGACAGATCGCTTAAACAGTCAGTTGTATCTCAAATAACTTTCTACTAGCATGATAGTAGAGGTAGCATTAAAAGAGGAGTTAAACACTAGTAAAGGAAGTCAATTGAAAAACTAGCTTTATCAACTTGAAGAATCATAAGTTAATCAACTAATATCGTAGTAGAGATGCTAGAATACTATATAACTTAGGCTTACTAATGTCAGGAAATCATAAGATAGTATTTTCATATATGTTAGTTAGTTAATCTAATCCTAATAGTTAATTCAACATAATTTAGCTAAAATAAACACATATTAAGCCATCTACAAATCATATCTAAGTTAATCTTGATTTGTCGAATATTGATAAGAATGACTTATATTAGTTGATATTAAGATATTAATGTATATCAACTAGTGTTATGATAATAGCTAATCTTATATTAGCTTATTGTAAGTAAATTAACAATTAGTTAACTATCTATGACTATACCATAAGTTATAGTACTAATAGCTAATAACTAACTTGGCTTAACTGAACTTACTTATTAGTATCTGTTTTCATAACTAGTTGTAACTTACAAGTTACTAAAAGTTGGGTTTTGTCTCTTCTATGAGAATTATAGTCAATGTCATATTAGAGCTACTATACACTGGGACATTCCATATAAGACTTAGAGTTCACTAAGATATGAAATCATAGATTAACTAATAACTAAATTCCATATTTGAGAATATTCGAGAAACAACTTATAGTGACTATAAGTTAGCAAATCACTACTGTTTGATCCTGAGCTAATTCATATAGTCTAAAGGTTTATTAGTCAGAAGTAATCTATAGTGATTTATAGAATTAGACTTGAAATTTAGCTTGTATCTTTTAGATAGTTAATCACTTAGATAATAAGCTTATTAGCTATCAAAATAATTACTTAAAAATATAGTTAACGTGCCTGTAGGGGATGTCGCGCACTTTACCGAGGTCAGCTTTATAAACCCCGCTTTCTCACTCTATACTTCTCTTCCTTCTCTATGCTTTCGTACACTAAAGAAGACGTAACTAACGCATTGAATATATTAGTAAACAGTGAATATAAATCAGTTCGCCGAGCTGTACTAGTCTTTCAAATTCCTGTATCGACTTTACGAGATCGGCTTCATAAACGAAAATCGAGAAATAAGAGTTAAATCAGTTAACAAATACTAACTCCGATCGAAGAATCAACACTCGAGAACTAGATCTACCGGACCATAAAGCTAGGAGCCCCGATCACTCTTTAGTTAGTCAAAATCCTAGCTTCGGAAATTCAGTCTAAACGGAGTTCTAAAAACGACGAAAACGAATTAAGTCCTATCTCCGACCGATGGATTGATCGCTTTCGGACACGGCATCTACGAACTAAGATATGTTTTTCACGTACTATCGATACGGCACGATCTACGGTACTTGATTTTTCTACGATAAAATCGTACTTTAACAACTTAGGAGAGGTTATACGTGAACATAAATATCCTCCTAGTGCGATCTATAACGTCGACGAAACCGGTTTCTTAATCGGATCTAGTAGGAAATCAGTTGTTCTACTTGATTAGCTTAATACCCGCCGAGAAAAGAAGCAAACGGGACGGCAAGAGTGGATTACCTCTTTGGAGTGTGTGAGTGCGTCGGGGGTGACCCTGCCTCCGTGTCTGATTTTTAAAGGTGAAAATCTGAATTCAGGCTGGATCCCCGACGAGACT
>Ga0265798_10003950_pt1 | contig 20789 bp, 25 predicted proteins | sample P3T30metagenome_FD_192430 | JGI IMG/M metagenome (GOLD analysis project Ga0265798, IMG submission 192430) | Plant litter microbial communities from East Loma Ridge, Irvine, California - P3 T30 | ecosystem: Environmental > Terrestrial > Plant litter > Unclassified | place: USA: California... | reverse complement strand
GGGTAGTGTTTCATATTGCTTCCTTTGAGCACAGCTTTTACCTCGTTCTCCTTCTAGCTACATCTCTCTCTCTCTTGTACTTCAACTTTCTATGTATCTATCACATCGACTTCAGTGAATCTTACATTGTGCACCTGTAAACTTGCTTGCCAGACTGTCACAGGGCTACGTCGACCAACGATAGGTGTCGACGTCCAACTCAGGCTATGGTTGCCTAAGATATAATTATCTCGCAGAGAATGAACTACGTTTGGCGAGATTCGGCAAGAATGAGCTAAGGGAATCAAAGTTCCGCTAGATCAATGTCGGTTGAGGTAGCGTGCTAGAATCCTATGCAAGAAGTGGACGATAATGATTGAATAGTTACTTATGTGAAGGCAAGTATATTACTACTATAAGTTACTACAGCTAACAACAATCAGAGATTGTTGAGGCTAATAGTAACCTCAGCGATCTCTTTATATATCCTTCAAGTCCATTGGCATCATGCGGTCAACTTCATTGACCCATACAACTTTTCGGCGAACTTTGTTGAGCTTTGCCGGAAATGGAAGGTAACCCATATGATCCAATTAGTGACTTCACCGGAAATGGTAGTTAGTCGTTGACCACTTGGTGAGTCTCGTTGACTTTGCCGGAAGTAGTAGCTAGCCCATATGGTTTGTTGAGCTTTGCCGGAAATGGAATAAGTCAACAATAGATTGGTAATACAAGGTATGCAAACTTGAGATGATACGAGTAACGATAGTTAATCGATTATCGGCGAGGTTTAGGAGTTGTCGGCGAGATTGAACGTATTGAAGTGATGACTGATATAATTCCGTGACAATAAGTTGAAAAGCGCTTTCCTGGCCCTGCTTATATACATGAGAGAGACGGCTAGATACGGGTCTCCATACAATCTATCTACGGTGTCCGTTACACGGCTGACGGTGACTGTTTGGTTGGTTGCTGGAAGACGTTTGTTGGTCAACAATTGTTGGACGAAGCGGTGTTGAAGGTACTTGAGGTGTGAAAGAGGGTGTATAGGCCATAGAGTGCTCCTAGGTATCTTACACTACTGTTGACTCAGCCAGGTTTTGTTGACCGTTTTGAGTCAAGCACTACCAAGCCTTCACCTTCCACTCCGTATCTGTGACTCCGATAGGGAAAGAACTTAGACGTATGTAACAATTTAGACGCATGGTTGATAGGATGCTTGGCCCAATAGACTTTTGGAAGACGTACCAGGAAGGTTGCCAAGACTTGACAAAGTTCAGCAATCTCTGTCTTTTGTGATATGTTGGAAGTCACTGCTAAACATCCATAGCACAAAACGATTTTCATGCAGTACACTCTATTCAGAACCTATAACGGGTCTATCATTGACGGAGATTGACAATATTCCTGTCAAGGTCCGGCCTTTCGAACTTGTAATTTCATGGTCAAACTCAAGGTTAGATGGACTATCATACCATGGTCGCTACAGAGCACTGTTGTCAAGGTCCCCGGATGTTGAGAGCCGACACACTCTGTGTGTCACAGAACTATGTCGACTAACGATAGGTGTTGACGTCCAACTCAGGCTAGGGTTGCCTATGATATACTTAACTTGCGGAGATTGAATTATTCTCAGCAAGCTTTGGCAAGAATGAGCTAAGGAATTTGAGGTTCCGCTAGATCAATGTTTGTTAAGGTAGCTTGCAAGAACTTATGCAAGGAATAGGTGGACAATAACGATTGTATAGGTTACTTATTTGAAGATAGGTATATTACTACTACAAGTTACTATGGTTAACAACAATCAGAGATCGCTTAGGTTCTACAAACCTCGGCGACCTCCTTATAGTCCCATCAGAGTCCAATGGTATCATGCAGTCAACTTCGTTGACAAATACAATCTTTTGGCAAAACGTTGTTGAACTTTGCCGGAAGTGGTAGCTAGCCCACATGGTTCATTTGACGAACTTCGTTGAGCTTCGCCGGAGGTGGAATAAGTTGGCGATAGATTGGCAAGACGCGTTAACCAATTATACAAATTGAGACGATACAAGTAGCATCAGTTATTTGATTGTTGGCAAGGTTTGGAAGTTGTCGGCGAGATTGAACGTATTTAAGTGTTGACTGATATAATTCCGTGACAATTGCCCACTTGTTCGAGCATCACTTTCGGCATGCTACCTGGACTGACATTGACTTCAAGGAGGAGCATTCTACCAGGGATCCAATTTTTGTTGCTAGCTATACAGAATATCCCAGTGTCTGTTCTCCATTCTTTTTGTCAGAGAAGAGTGTTACGATCCAACACACTCCATGATACAAAGGGATTGTAACCCACAACTCAAACACACTACTGCACATTCTGCAGCCACCCATACGGCACCATAGAAATCCATATGGCAATGTAAGGAAACACCTGGTACCATATGATCCCGTATGGCACCATACGGATTCAGCTATCACCGCATGACACCACCTGGTACCACGTAGTACCACCTCACACCCACTTCCACCGGTTGGCACCACCCGGCACCAACTTGGCCACCGGGTCAGCATCTGTAAAGGTATATAAGAAAGCACATCTCAGACTCAATGATTGATTTCCTGAGGATCTGTCATGAACCCATGACACCGTATACATGCTTCCACATTTATGCTCTATTCTTGATCCACTCTACTCTTGAAACGCTCTACTCTCGAACCGCTCTGTTCTCGAGACGCTCTACTCTCAAGCAGCACTATCATAAGAGTCCTCTACTCCAGAGGTACTCTTGAGCTATGGGACAAAGGTATATAAGTTGGACATAATTTGGTTGAATAAGTTTCCTCCCAAGGATCAAATTATCATTGTTACACTCTTTCATTGTTACATAGTTACTTAGTCACTTACTCTTCTTTGCCGCCACAACTCCTAGTTAATTTTAACCCAGTCTTGTTTAATAAACGTAACTACTTTAGAGTACTGCCTTACGCAGTACTACTTATTCATATCACTTATAACTATACTCCGGACTTGCCCAGATCCTTCCAAGTCTTCTTGCAACTACTGTCAACCATATCACAAAGTTCTAAGTCTCCTTTGACTTAACAACATAGACTTCTGCTGTCTAATTGTCTCCGCCAATCTACGCCAGTACAGTTCCGTCACAGGATCACACTATCTCTTTCTTTTAGTTACATTACAAGACCTTTCAGCTTGCCACCTTAAGTGGGATCTTTTGAGCTCTTCTAGTCAGTTTACACACTTCTAATTCTATACATCTCTTTACTTGTTTATCTTCAACCCACTGGTCTAGTGGTAGAGACCCTATGTGCTCCCTATCCAAGTTTGCCCTACAACACTTGTTGTCCGTCTTGGCTCTGGCTTTATAAGGTCTTCCCGGGAACGAGTCGTAACAAAGGATGTTTATGCAATGGGTAACTTCTGACCCAAAAGGTCCATTAGATGAGGAAAGGCGGTTTAAGTACCATTGGATGGGATTTGCGGCATTGACGTATCGTTAGAAGGAACAAGTCAGACACAAGTGATCGGAGTTTTTGGCAGAGGAGCCATCAATCAAGTGAATCCGACCATTCAATTCTGCATTTCCGTTATGATACCAAGGTTGTGCAGCTTTCGGCGATCTCCCTATATGTGCTTTGTGATGCGTAGTAGCATGCGTCAATACTTATCACAGGCACTTAGGACGAATCGGCAACGGCACGAGGATTGTTGAAGGGATACAAACAATCTTGGCAAGGTTTGCAGAAACTGGATCAATGACTCGTACACAACTCCTTGACACTACCGGCTCTGGAGGAAAATTTGGTTTGTCTGATTGAATTGTATTGATTGCTCGGCAGCAGCTTATATAGTATATTATAGAAACTTGGCTTTACATCTGCCAATTAGAGATCAGTCAGATGAAGTGTTCTGTCCCAGTGCACTCTTTTGCCTATGGAGAATGCATTTAATCTGACTTGTGCTACAACTTGAGTGTCACGGAATTATATCAGTCATCACTTAAATACGTTCAATCTCGCCGACAACTTCTAAACCTTGCCAATAATTGATTAACTATTGTTACTCGTATCATCTCAAGTTCGCATGACTTGTCTTACCAATCTATTGTCAACTTATTCCATTTCCGGCAAACCTCAACAAACCATATGGGCTAGCTACTACTTCCAGCGAAGTCAACAAGACTCACCAAGTGGTCAAACAACTAACTACCATTTCCGGGGAAGTCACTAAATGGATCATATGGGTTACCTTCCATTTCCAGCAAAGCTTGACAAAGTTTGCCAAAAAGTTGTATGGGTCAACAAAGTTGACTGCATGATACCAGTGGACTTGAGAGATATATAAAGAGGTCGCCGAGGCTTGTAGTAACCTCAGCGATCTCTGATTGTTGTCAACCGTAGTAACTTATAGTAGTAATATACCTGTCTTCACATAAGTACTATGCAATCGTTATCGTCCACTTCCTGCATAAGATTCTAGCACGCTACCTCAACCAACATTGATCTAGCAGAATTTCAATTCCCTTAGCTCATTCTTGCCAAAGCTCGCCAAGAATAGTTCAATCTCCGCAAGATAATTATATCTTAGGCAACCATAGTCTGAGTTGGACGTTGACACCTATCGTTGGTCGACGTAGCATTGTGACAGATCGCACCGCTCATAATGGTTTCAGTAGCTGTTAGGGATCAAGTGGTAGACATAGTGCGAGGGGACAGAATAGGTTATGACAGTAGGTCAAAAAGTGGACAGTATGCAAATGGGTCTGACACGGACTTCATGAAGGAGAGATGGTCAAGGACCGGCGCGCGAAGGAAACATATTGTGCGATGTCAAATCATGGCTACGTGTCGCGGTACACCTTAGATAGGGAGAGACGGAGAAGACGGCGAAGGCACCTGTAATGCTTTTGCTTACATCGTCAGTCGGTGCACACAGAATAAAGTGTGGACTTGTTGGGAAGCGTCTGGCAAGCAAGCTGCCAAGGGGCAACCGCAATCAGCCAGTCGTCCCCACTCAACAATCAAGATGATTGGGTAAGACTTCCCAAACTTTTCCAGGTGTAGATGACTTAGCAGACAAAGTACCGGCTCAGTCAAAGGGCTTCAGCAATCGCTAGACTATTTGTTGATTCTGGTAGTGATTACACAACCATGCTTCAAAATAGAACGGACTAGCATACGACTAGGCTGAAGACTTTGGTCAAGTATTGCTAAGGTTCACAGACCTTTCGCAACCTGCCTGTATACTCCCGAATCTTTGCACTAGTAGTCAAAGAATTGCTATGGCTTAGGTTGGCGGAGATAGTGATACAGCAGAAGTTATGTTGTCCAGTGTTGCGACCTGTCCCTGTTGAAATAGAAGAGAAGGATCAGACAGCAAAGATTTACATACGCTTGAGTCAAGACAGTCAAAAATGACTTGTGTACACCACTGTTGACCCATGCCAAGTACCACAAGATGATAGAGAGAAGAAAGGTATACAGGCACAATGGTCTGTCTGATAGAAATTGACTGCTGAGGTTGAGAAGGCAAGGTGAATGCAATGACATATTTGAACCTGGACAAAAGAACCTGTTTAGCTGTGATTATATACTGCTATAAATGTAGCACTTCAAGCAAGTGACACATGTCTAGGGTACTCCGCTGAGGTCCCCATAAGTCCTCATACTTCTCTGCCCACAAGCTTACTCTGCTGAGATTCTGATGCGCCACTCCGAGGTTCTCTATTGACCATCTGTGATCCTCTGATGACAAGCTGGGTTTCTTGCTTGACCCATTTGATTGATGAGCAGGGTCGTAGCATTCTGCGTGTGTGGGAGTTGACTAGTTTTGTGAGTCACATTACTCACAACAAGGGATTATTTGCATCAATAAGGATTAGGTGTCATGATTCATGATCATAGTCCTCAAAACTCTCTTAAGACCCTTTTATTTTGCCCGTTCCAGGCTTGAACTGTCAATGTCGAGGCTGTTTCATCCGCTTGGCGATTTGTCCGGTCTAGGCTTGTTTATCCTCTCTGCATGTTTTGTATATCTGGCAGGGCAACCAAGATGTTGGCAGTATTCATCAATCTTACTGTCAAGTCACACATTGCATGTCTCTGCTTGGGGATGCAGTTCATTTCTGTCTATGCTAGAGTCCGCTACAGGTCCCTATCACAAGCCCCATAGGCGATGATCTAGCTTGAAGAGATCATTGATCTACGTCATTGACATGATATTATTGTAAACAAGATCCTATGGAGCCATCGACTTGGTGATACATGTCTGAAAGTGAAGGGCGACAGAGGATGAATCTTTCTAGGTTACTGAGTCGTCTAAGTACAGCAATGCATACCTTGCGGTGTGTAGCGCATTAGCTGGACGGTAGCCAGCCTCAATGGCGGCTAAGTCTGGCAGTGCTGTCCAGATAGGTGACATCGATCATACAAGCGAGTGAAATTCGGTACTTTCGATTAGCTATGATGAATTCAAGGGACAAACGTCTTGGTAAGCTCGATGCAGGATGATCCTGGCTCGGGCATGAAGCGGCTATCACCGGAATGCAATGACAGATGTGATGAGGAAACCATCACGGTGCATCGTCGTTGCGCGGACTCGATGTTCCCAAGCCATGCATGCGTTCATTTTAATGTAAAGTTTCAATTGCTGTTCATTCCCAATCGCTGTCCCTTTTTCAAAGTCCAAGTACAAGAACGGTTCGACATGGCGAGTAGACCTGATGGTGTCAGCGAGCTCCTCAACTCTTACATACTTGTAGCCAGTTGTTGCGACCATTCCACTCCATAGGAGTTGTAAAGTATCGGCCATTCAGGTCAATGCGCTCGTGACCGCCGAACTTCTTTTCGTCGCTGCTCAAAATGACCTTGTACTCGCCAGGCGCGTCCACCCCAATTCGGTAGTCGGTGTATGAATTCGTTGGGTGGACTGGATGTCAGCGTTATAGCAGACGTGATGACATACAGTTGAAAACAAAGACCAGACCGGCCCGCTCGAATACGATGACCTTGTCGCTCTCGTTTTTCAGTGATACATACGCCTGTGGCGCTTGGAGCCACTTGTACGTGTCCTCGAGATGGTTCATGGCCACATCAAACTCCCAAAGGTATCGGTAACGAAGCAACTTGTCGTCGACCAAATTGAATTGTCTTCGAGCATGTGCAAAGCTGTTGCCATTGCCCTCCCTAGGGAAATCCATCCATCTTGAAATCAGCACTAGTTGGCGTATTCAAACGTACTCTGGATGTCCAAACTCGTTACCCTCGAAATTGAGGTAGCCTTCACCGCCTAGACTGTGGACCAGGAATCTGATCGTCAGTTCAGCCTCGTCACACAATCTCACCTAATCATCTTGTGCAGGGCCAATCCTCGGTCAATGATGGGAGTGAGGGGAGACAGGTCTGACATGAAATCATCTGCTTGTCAGACCAGTCAAGGCAGATAACGTCCTGCTTACACATCTCTTTATCCATGAGCCAAAAGGCTAGGGTCTTGTCTCCTACCAACGCTTGGTCGTGGCTTTCGACATAGGCGATGGATCGTTCTTGGTGCCGTCTGTCGGTCAAAGTGTGGACCACATGACCCAGATCCCATTCGCTGTCGTCCTGCTCCTTGAGCATCTTGATCCACATGTCTGGAATAGCCATCGAGAGTCGATAGTCAAAGCCGACTCCACCTTCATGTACGGGACGGCACAGAGTAGGCATTCCCGACACATCTTCAGCGATGGTAATCACATTTGGATACACTTCGTGTAGCATCTGATTTGCCTAAACTTTCAGCCTACATCTTCGGTGACGCACTCACCAGCATCAGGTACACCATGGCCTCGAGGTCGACTGATTCTCCAAAGTACTCGTGGTATCCACCTGGAGTTTTAGTACTGAAACACGCATGCTGAGACTCACCAGAGAATGAGGCGCCGATACCGTGATGGGTGTACATCATGCTCGTGACCCCGTCAAATCGGAACCCGTCGAACATGAAGACATCCATGTAGTATCGCAAGTTGGATAGGAGGAACCTCAAGACTTCGTGACTTCCGTAATTGAACAGTCGAGAGTCCCAAAGCTCATGTCGTCCGCGTGCGCCCTCGTGGAAGTACTGGTGGTCTGAGCCGTCAAACTGATTGATACTGTTATTAGCTGTGAGATGTCAAGGTGACTTGCCCATCCAGGATATTCTTGCAGGCGTGCGAGTGGACCATGTCGAGCAAGACGGTAATGCCAAGCTCATGGGCCTTGTCGATAAGCGACTTGAGCTCCTCTGGAGTACCTGCACCATCAGCATCCTGATGACAATTTCGTAGAGTACGTACCATATCGCGAAGAGGCAGCAAAGAAATTGGTGACTTGGTATCCAAAAGCTGTCTGTCAGCCTACAAAACAGCTACACGGTCTTTGAACTGACAAGCATAGTACGCGTGCTCCATAACAGCCATCCTGATGGTCAGTCGCTACAAATTTACTTTGACGTACATTTGAATACAGTTGTAGCCGAGCTTCTTGATTCTTGGCAAAACATCGACCTCGAACTCTCTGTAGGTGGTGACTCTCATTTCTGGACTCGAGATACCGACTGTGAGTTAGCGGAAGTAGAAAGAGTGGTACGTACCATGAGCTTCGTAGATCTTTAGGCCTTCGATGCTGTTGGTCGAATGGCCGTGCTTGAATTGATACGTCTGCTCTTTTGGAGGGTTCCAGAATCGAGCGTCGTAAATGGGGGAAATGTTGAGATCTTGAGTGACCCGCTGAATCCATGCTGGCAGCCTGTCAATGGAAGCACCGGAAGATGTGGTCATTGAGATCTTGATCATGGAGTCGTGTGGGATGGCACAAACACCTGGAGACGAGGGAGGCACATAACACTCCCAGACACCGAATGGGGATTTCTTCATGGGGTTCGCAGTGTGGGACCAGTTGTCTACGACCGTTTAGCTCCTAATTCCAGAGTCGCGTAGTAGGGCGGCTCACTGAACTCTCCAATAAGCCGGGCCTCGGTGGCTTCAGGAGCCCATTCACGGTACTTGACCCCTCCTTGGGCATCCACTTGAAGTCCCATGGTCTTGTATCCTTCAGAAAAGTGTGCCAATCCTCCTTCATGTTGATCGATAACAGCAAGCTGCTTCTCATAGGCTGCAAATCGGTGCTCGATGGCTCCAGAGAACGGCTTGAGCCTGTACATAAGTGGGTTGTACAGTCAAAGCGCTAAAGGACCTACCAAGGGTCTAGTTGAGTGACAGCAAGTTCTGCGTGTCCAGAGTTGGACTGGTCTGACAAGTCAGCATCATCCCCCTTGTGGAACATACTATCTGAGATGCTCTGTGCACCATTTTGGAATGATTGGGCCATGATATGTATAAGAATGATAAAGTGAGAAAGGTGGGGATGTAGGATGTGAAAGACAGGGGTGTGAAATGACGCCGGCTCCACCGAATTGAGGGAGTCCCCACACCTACCCGCAGTATTACATAAGCACAATCAGCTGGAATATTAATTCTACAGACTCGCTAGAAGTCCGAATAGTCACAATCATAAACAAAGACTCATGGTCAACTACTACGACGAGCTCGAGATCGAGGACTTTGTGTGGGATCCGACAGCAAATGTCTTTCATTATCCATGTCCTTGTGGCGATCGATTCGAAATATCAAAGTCACAATTGCGTGACGGCGAAGAGATCGCAATCTGCCCTAGTTGCAGCCTCATAGTTCGGGTCATCTACGACTATGTGAGTACACACACCCTTGTACCTCACTGACTTCAGCTCGACTGGGAAGATTACGCGTCGAGTGCTGAGGAGGATGAGGAAGCAGAGGAGGACGCTCAAGCCGAGTCGCCAAACACCAGCGCCTCTTCCACACCCGCCGCTTCAAAAACCGACGAGGCTGCATCCGTTCTTGCTGGAAAGACTCCGGAGACAGACGCACAAACGGGTGCATGGAACCAGCTCGCGGAGGAAGTCGGGCGGATGCGGTTGATGGACAAAGACAAGGAGAAGGACACCAGCAAGAGTCAGCCCTAGTTGGATGGCACTACCAATTCCCAAGCCCTGTAGACCTCATCCCCAAGCCCTGTAGAAGTTCCCAAGCCCAGTAGACTTTAGTACTCCGGTGATGAATTAGTGGTGAGGCGCCCTGTTGCATTCCCGGGCTGAAGTTGTTCCCCACCGTCGGGCGGCACAGCCCGAACAGAGCCCGAACACAACCCGACCAGGATCCCCCTTTACTGGGCTTGGAAAAGCTAAAGCTCGACGCAAGGCAGTCTCCTGTGAAGCTGTAAAGTCTACAGGGCTTGGGAGTTGTTGTTGTATCAACGGGTGATACATGCCCACTACAACTACCAATATATACAATGTCCTCGAGCTGCCCAAAAACCAACACATGCATCAATCATCACCTTCCGATTTCCTGAGTTGAATGATGAGCGAATTCTGCTGCTGTCTTGTCCACCTTTTTGCGGCGACTTTTCCGTAAAGCCCGGTCCTGCGCCTTTTGCAGCTCCTCCTGCTCGGTTTCAGACCTTTCCCTTCGAGCATATGACCCCCTAATGACTTCCCCCCAGACGATGCGAGTCTTGCACTTGGGACATTGCCCTGCTTTCGGCAACAGCTCGATCCGCGGTGTGCATAGCGGAGCGATGCACACCAGGTGAGCCACATAGGTGCAGTCGCCGGCGGGACAAAGCATAAAGTCGAGATGATTCTAATGTTAGGCCGAATGCTTGGTAAGGGACATACCGTGGGATCAAGTGTGTCATCACAAAGCCCACAGCAGACACTCGTCTCTCTGATGGTGGTCCACTTTTTCCAATGGTCCGATCTGAAGGCGCTATCGCTTACATCGATGGGTCCACTCTGACTTGTTGTGCCCATCGTGCTGTCTCTACGACGGCCGGTCGACCCCGACACACCCCCAAGATCGAGAAGCACCGAGACGTCTGGGGGAGGTTGAGGACTCGCAACTAGGACTGCGTGGGCGTACTCTGTAAAGCAACGTATGTGGAGTGGGAGTCTTGAAAAGGGTGGAACGGAGATCAGGGCCAGCATCACACTGAATATTAGCTCAAGGCGACGCAAGGTATCTCACTTGATCTTTCGCTGGACATGATTTCGCTTGTTGTCCTTTTTGAATGGAGTCTCGTCTCCTATTCGTAGATGGCGCGATAGTTCTGGTTTCTGCCATGCCCATTCGAACTGCAGTCAGCGTAGTGCAGGAACGGTACTTGCCTGTAGCGCTGTCAATTTGCTTGGAAACCTGATTCATCAGTAACGGACAATGACTTTCCTCACCCATAGACAATGAGTTGCATCTCCTGCATGTCAGTACTGTGCCTGAAACATGACATACCCATGGTCTGAACCGTGATGTCCTCACAGCGCCCTGTGTAATCTCACCATTGTGTTGGCGAAGCCGTCGCGGGGGGTTGGGCGTTGATCCGACATAGGTTCGATTAGAATTCGGAACCGCTTTCGACCTTAGCAGATAGCAGGCGTAGAACTGTGGAAAGCGGTGTCTCCCGTCAAGTAGGGTTGAAGTGGTTGGACGTGATGTTTCTTCCTCATCAGACATGTATAAAGTACAGTCGTGGGAGTATTTGTGCCAAGACGGGGACGTGATGTGGAGGTTCATCAGAAGATTACGCAAAGATCCGACGCGCTCTGAGGCATAAGGGTCATGGAAAATGGAATACATGGCAGGAGCTTTGCTGTGGTAACAAGGACCGCCTAGTACCCCAGAGTCTCTACAAGCTTATCAAACACTCTAATCACGTCCGGCTGATAAAACTTTTCATACACCAGCGGTACTGGAGTGCTGGTCTTGTCAGCAGTGACGAGACACAAAATGCGACTCACTCCCAGCCGGCTACCAATCCAACTGGCGCTTCGAGATATTCGAAAGCTCTGCGCCCTACTTCTCCAGCTATGTCGTTACCCACTGACCCGCTCTTGCCGGCTTCGTGTACAATGACCATCCTTCCAGACTTTTTAACCTTTTCGGCGAGGGCCTGGATGGGCATAGGGTTGATTGTCCTCAGATCAACGAGCTCGATAGACGGAGCAGCATTAGGCGGACGTAGTTCTGCTGGCAGGAAGGGTAAGAGAGATGGAGGTGGATTGCAAAGGAGATTGATTGCGCGCACTGGGTTGAGCGGTTGTGTGTCGAGTTGACTCACTGCAGGTGTACAAGGGTGTACCATATGACACTACCGTTAGATCTGTTCCGGTCTTGACCGTGTCGATCGTGCCGATCGGCAATGTGTAGTCATCTACAGGAACTTGTTCGACTGGCGATTAGTAAACAAGTGGGCAGAGTCAACTTGCCTGCTGCCCGATACCTGCTGTCAGCGAGTTCACGAGGAGTAGACTCACAAAACTTTTGGCTCTAGAAAGAGGGTTGGATTCGGATCGCGAATGGCTGCTAGCAAAAGACCTTTGGCCTGGATAGGGGTTCTTGGTATCACGACTTTGAGACCTGCTGCGCCGAGAAAGAATCCCTACCATCAGCGACGCTTTTGCCTTCAGCTTACCTCTGGACTTTGCGAGTGGTATAGACCTCCATGTCCTACGCTCATGATGGGAGCACGAATCGTGAGAGATCCGCCATTGAGAGGATACATACCACCGCTACCATAGTGTTGCTTGGCAGCTTCGTTGACAATCTGCTATTAGGGCGGTCTCACTGATGAACTTGCCTGATCAAAAGCGGGGTATATCTACACCTGTGAGTATGTGACGCGTACAGTTGTATGATAGTACATACGTAGTCTCCGAACTGGATCTCGGCTATCGCGACCCCTCCAACACTCGCCAACCCTATCCCAAACCCCGCTATGCCTTGCTCCGTTAATGGAGTGTTGAAGACACGCTTCTTGCCAAACTCTTCGGTCAATCCCATTGTACATCGAAAGACACCTCCAAAACTGACGTCCTCGCCAAACACTACAGCTTTGGGGTTGGTAGCTAATGCGGTACCCAGCGCGTCCCGAACAGCTTGATACAAGTTCATTTTACGCGTTTGACGACCTTTTCCAGTTGGGCCGCGGAGACCGTGTCCGTCCGTGAATGTTAGACCAGGGGTTGCCAGAGCCTGCAATGAGCTCTGATCATGAGTTGAGCTCACCTGCTCGGTCGTCCCCAGTAGCAATTCACTCTGTCCGACGCCTACATCCTCGTGCTGAGCTGCGGTTGAAGGGGCCGTCCTGGCTACCGGAGGTGCAACTGATGGTTCATCAACGGATCTTTTAATCGTGGAGTGAAGCCGACGGGGTGTGTATTTGAATCCCGTTGATATCACTCTTGAGCGAGACATTGTTGTTGTAACGTTACATCTGCCGTTGGTCTACCTGACATCAGTTGGGGAGCAAGTGGGGTGGACGAGGTCCGGGCTAGAGTTACCGTAGAGCCGGCCGTGATGACCTTAGGCGCATGGAAGCCACGTGCGTCGATCATGATTGACCGGAATGACCGGAAGCAGTAGTAGAAGTTATAGTTTAAGTTACCCTGAAAACAAAGACAAGCTAGGGACCTAGACAAGCATCTAGACCATCTGGACGTGACCTATAGTGACCTTTAGCGGAAGTAGTGAACAGTCTTGGTAGCAACACTCCAAACCTTCTAATTACATATCAAGCCACCGCCGAGTCATGTTCCAGAAAGTCACAGACAAGTTTCACAACCGCAAACTCAACTCGCCTTCAAAGACTCCAGCTACATCTCCCTTGGCTTCGCTTTCCAAGCAGTCGTCCAATCCGACAGCTACTTCAGGAGCTCAATCTCCTCCCACAATCCCTATGGAAGGCATAGAGAGGTATGTCACCCCTCATACAGCTGTGACTGATAGCTAGCCGGACCGAGACTCAGTCGGCCCAACCTGCCACGACACTTTCTTCCCAGCCAACCACCCCAGTCGCAAATCAGAATCAAGCCTCATCCGGTCAAGACGTCGAGATGGCAGACCCAAACGAAGCAGCTAGGATCAGGGAGAAAGCTAGAGAAGCACAGGATCAGGTAAGACTCCCTCTTCAAGAAGTCTGCTGACATTCCCAGGCGGCAGCAGCTCAGGCCAACTTGCATCATGCGGCACAGCAAGCTCGGGTCGCTACTATCAATGCTACCGCAACACAAGCAGCACTAGACTCGGCGACAAATAGCTCCACGACGAGTGTCGCTACCGCTCAACCTCTGCGCAAAACGGCAGGTCGGTACGCCCTAGCTGATTTCGCGATTGAACGAACGTGAGTGCTCCGTCATCAGTCTGGGCTTATCGGTTAGACTGGGCACAGGATCCTTTGGTCGAGTTCATCTGGTCCGCTCCCGTCACAACAGTCGTTTCTATGCCGTCAAAGTCCTCAACAAGGACAAAGTCATCAAGATGAAGCAAGTCGAGCACACCAATTCCGAGCGAGAGATGCTAGTGCGAGTACGACATCCCTTCTTAGTCAATCTGTGGGGTACGTTCCAAGATGTCAACAATTTATACATGGTCATGGACTTTGTCGCTGGAGGAGAGCTGTTTAGTCTGCTGCGTAAAAGCCAACGTTTTCCCAACTCGGTCGCCAAATTCTACGCAGCAGAGGTCGCACTCGCTCTGGACTACCTACACTCTCTAGACATCATCTACCGTGATCTCAAGCCAGAAAACCTGCTACTAGGTGCCGATGGGCACGTCAAGGTCACCGACTTTGGATTCGCCAAACATGTCCCAGACATTACATGGACGCTCTGTGGTACACCTGATTACCGTGAGTGCCGCGCCTTGAACAAAGCTGACCGACAGTCGCACCCGAGGTCGTTCAATCTAAAGGATACAACAAGTCGGTCGATTGGTACGCGCTAGGTGTATTGATCTTTGAAATGCTGGTGAGTTTCATTATAGTCGGCGGCGCTGACGGCAGGCCGGATACCCGCCATTCTTCACCGAGGACGGAAACCCAATGAAGCTTTACGAAAAGGTGCGTTCAAAAGGCGGGATGTGTACTGATACCAGATCATTGCGGGCAAAGTCCGATATCCAACCTACTTTGACCTTGCGGCAAAGGAATTGCTCAAGAACCTGCTAGTTGGTGATTTAACCAAACGATATGGAAATTTGCGAGCCGGTTCCGCCGATATCTTTGCCCACGGCTGGTTCTCTGAGGTTGACTGGGACAAGCTATACCGACGAGAAATTCCGGCACCTTATGTGCCCAAGATTGATGGAGAGGGAGACGCCAGCCAGTGAGTCCAGATTTTCGAGTTTTTGGATCGTTTTCTGACGACAGGTTCGATCGGTACCAGGAAGCAGATGTTAGCCAGTACGGCAAGACGGGGACTGGTCCCTATGACCACCTCTTTGGAGATTTCTAAGAACGTAGAATGTTGTACTAGCTTTAGCGACCTTTCCCAAGCCCAGTATGCCAAATTGTCTCTCTGCGTAGATATTGCGTCGTACCGAACAACCCATTTCCAAGCCCAGTAGACTTTGCAGCCCTTCAACAAGGCCCAGTGGACTATGCAGCTTGTGTTGTACGAGCTTTAGCGGCCTTTCCCAAGCCCAGTAAATAGCGGACGCAAAAGTGTCTTTCGGACAGATGTCAACGCGTCGTGTCGGACTCCATCACTACTCATCATGCATCTGATAAATACATGGACCGCGTCGCTTACCTATGGTCTTCGGCACTGCAGGACGCTTGCGACCAGCTCCCGTGTAACTTAGATCGCTCGACAGTAGTACATGACCTCCATCGTGCGTACGGCTTGCTCGACAGTAGCAACCTGACTGTCTACGAACCAGACGTTTCCTTGGGCGATGTGGGACATCTGACGCGTTTCCACGACCGCGACTATATAGGTAGGCCGATTTGATGGGAGGATGCTGATGGTAGACCGTGTCCAAAACGGCAAACAGGACGGTATCGATTGCGAAGAGTATGGTCTTGCGCATGTAGGTCTTCGTTTTGGCAAAATGGCAGCTGACGAGGAAGGATTGTCCAGTCTTTGCCGCGTTGCCAGATTACGTGTCCTTGGTGGCTGCAGCGACAAGTACCTCTTGTCAGCTTCTGGTGGACGGCGAGACCGATGTCGCTATCAACTGGGATGGAGGCCGACATCACGCACAACGCGGTCGGGCAAGCGGATTTTGCTACGTCGCTGATATCGTGCTGGGAATCATGCTGCTCGCCAAGTCACGCATAGAGGGCAGACGTCCTCGAATACTATACCTTGACTTGGATTTACACAACGGGGATGGTGTAGCGAAAGCGTTCGCGTCACCGACCCACTTTACGAAAGACACCGAACGACCGCCTCAAGTTCTCACCTTTTCTGTTCATCACAGCTCGCCAGTCTTCTTTCCGGCACCTACCAGTCTACCTCCTCCCGACACCCCTAATCCGTTCACCTTGTCGGTGCCACTCGCTGCGTACCCTTCCTCGCAGACCTACGAGCGCATCTACCACGACTGCGTAGACCCGATACGTGTGGCATTCAAGCCCGACTACGTCGTTCTTCAGCTGGGAGCAGACGGCCTGCCGGCCGATCCTATCGGAAAGTGGGGCGCCTGGTCTGTAGATGGACCTGGGGGAATGGCTTGGTACGCGGAAAAGGTCCAAGCTTGGGGTGTACCCATGTGCATACTAGGAGGAGGAGGATATGATAACGCCAACGCTGCCAGAGCGTGGACGACAGTGACGAGCAGGGTGGTGAGTGAACACCTTAGTCTAGCTGATGGTAGACACGACGTGCTGTGGCTAAAGATATACCGCACCACGATCAATTTGCCTTGTACGGGCCTTCGTTTACGATGAATATCGAAACAAGTGGGTTTGTCACCTACGCTCTGGCTGACAGCAGGTAACGCCAGGGATGAGAACACGTCTGAATCGCTTGCAGTGGCTCGAGAGAATATCCGTGCAATTGCAGAGAGAATTGAGAGGATAGTTGGTATCAAGCGCTGAACACCGATGTGTACAACCTTTCATAGAGTTATGTGAATTAGACACGACAACACTCTTTACGAGACGCTCAAGCGTGCTTTCGCCCTTGTGCTTCGCACCAGTCCCACAACTCCTGCCATTTCTCCTCTTGCTCGAGATCGGGCCGGGATATACCGACGTCCTGGAATGGGACGACGTATTTCCCGCCGAGCTCTTTCGCCTGATCTATTGGACAAGTCGCAGCCCACAGCTGATTGAGAGCACCGACGGTCGCGGGTCGCGTAATCATGGGCTGCACGTCAGTCCAAGCTGAAGCGAGCAGCTCACGACAAGCCATGGAGCCCATTTGAGAAGGATAGGAGTCAAGGAAAAGTGAGACGTAAGATTGGTAGCGACCATACCTGGTCGTCAGCGAGTGAGAACCTCCACCGGAGTACTAGGCGTGTTGCAAAGTCTACAAGGTTCCAAGCTGCAGAGTCTCCTGGGCTTGGGCATGGTGACTCACCAGGATGGACTGATAGACTGATGACCTCTCCACCCGAGCGAGGGCCGTGCATCTTGTCCACTTGCTTGGCAAGCGCAATGTCTCCCCACTTGCTCTGCCCATAGTCGACCCAGACGTTCAGTTCGTTCGAGCCAGGTCCATCGCCGGTATTAGTCTTGACAACGCTCTTGTAGTCGACTCCGCCAGAAGGTGCTTGAGCATGTCCTGCCGAGCTCGAAAAGATTACTCGTCCGTGGGCCAGTTGAGGTAGTAATCCCGATACCAACCGTTGATGAGCCAGCACCTGACGGGTAAGCCCCAACTCGGTTCAGCGCTACGCACGTTTGTCCCAAATTGAAGTGTATAGTTCTGCTTGGTGTAAATCCCTCGAGGTCTAGAGGTCAGCATAAGCTGTCACGACCAACGTAGCCAATCTAACGGTCACGACTTACGTAGCCATGACACCGGCGTTTGCGAACAAGACATCAATCCTCTTTTCTCGCCTGGTATAGTCAGCACTGTACACTTGTGTGGAGGGTGTACGTTTTGATCTCCTGCACCATCTCTTCAACACTGTCTAGGTCTGCCAAATCCACCCGCAAAAAAACAAGTTTGCCCGCTTTATCGGTTTTGGGTCCTTGAATAAAGCTGTTGTTCATGCCAAAATCGTAACCGCTCTGAATCCTGGCTATGGCTTCCTGAGCCTTTTCGGCAGATCGAGAGGCCATGTATACGGTAGCGCCGCGCTCGTAGAATGCTTTGCATGTCGCGTACCCGGTGCCCGAATTCCCTCCTGTTACTACAATGACCTGTCGTCAGTCCGATTCTAGGTCAAGGCCTACCTTGCCGGTCTGATCACCCATCTGCTCGATGGACCATTTCGGCCTGATCCAGAAGAATACGGGAAAGCCCGTGTGCAGCAACAAGTTGAGATTGAACGCAAGGGACATGATCTGATGATGAATGATGCATTAGACAATTCAATGACAATCGGGAATGTCCGGCTACTCTACAGATAATACAAGTTGTGTTTTATGGATCGACACTCTCTAACACTCTAACTGCAAAGGCATGGTTACACGCTACACGTCAACAAGGAGCAACATTCAACAGCGACGTGTTACGACTCACCTCATCATCGAGATCAAGCGGAATTCATGACCTCCCCCTGGGTCTTTTGTCTCTTCCAATAGTTCGCACGTCACCGTGTGGCGTCCAGCTTTCAAGTCGGATCTGATGGTAGCAAATCGACCTATATTTCTGCTCATCAGCTACCAGGCTCCAGTGCTGCACTCACGCGTAGCCATTGTCCCACCAGCCATCGATCGTGACGCTCTGATCCATATCATCATCGACCCAGCACTTGACACTTCCCAAGCCAAACGACTTGCTCTTTAAAGAGTACATTTTGATCCAGCCGACCCGAGTTTCCATCTCGAATGAAATGGTTGCTCCTGGTGTACGTGCTACCATGTAAGGTTTGTCGGGGTAGTCTGGATGCACCCAATGTTCCCATTCGTAGTTGTGCGTAGGCGTGAGTTGGTATTGAGAATCCTTGGCTCGAGTCGACAAGCATGTTGGGTGAAAGGGTGGTACAATGCTATCGGTATTCGGGTTCCAGCCGTCCAGTACACGCAGCCGAGGCATCGTCCCATATTCATCTGGCATAGACCACATACCAGGCATCAGCTGACCCGAAGGTTCTTCTTTCGTGGGCGGTTGCCGCCAATATCGACTCTGCTCGGGCCATGTAGATTGTCGGCCGGGGAGGAGCTCGTCGGTGTTGTTGGCGAGAACGACGTCTGTGGGGACTGGCTCCTCCTCGATAGGCATCTGACAGGCAACGTCCTTTACCAAGCTTGCGACCAGCATGCCGAGATCTCGGTGGCCTCGGGCATTCATATGACGGCTGTCGGTGTTGCCCCAGCCACTGTAAATCAGCCGGCAAGACGATGTTGAACTCACTCTCTTGAGAAATAAGGGGCTACGAGCTCGGGATATCGGCCAAAGTGGCTAGCTAGGGGATGTCTCTGGTTGATGACCGGGACGTCTATCGGTCAGAATATATCTCGCACTAATGGCATACCGTAGTATTGAGCGACCGGCCTAAGCAGTCAGTACGACACAAATACGGTAAGACTCACAAGTGCATACGACCTCCTCCGCCGCCCATACCGCCTCCACTGAATGCCATAGCTTCAACCAGGATCACTGCTGGGCTATTGGGCATGTCCAAAAGACCTCGTATCAGGTTTTCCATATTTTCAATGTGTTCCAAAAGAGCTTCGTCATTGACCGCCAGCTCCACAACGACCAGGTCGGAATTAGCGGGTATATGGAGCGGGAAGCACATTGAAAAGTAGTCGGACCCAGTAGCTAGAGTCAGTCGTCTCCTTTGACCTTGATGACATACCTGGCGCGGCCCCGTTGACCTCATGTACAGTCACACTGTCCCCGACGAATTCTTCCAGCCATAGAGCGAATCTGTGAAACCAAATCTCATCCTTTTCCACTTGATGACCTTTTGTGACTATTGTCAGCGTGGTAGTCTATAGTCACTCACTGCTCCCTCCTATAACCGAGATGGTGATTTCTGGACCAGCGAGTGCTTTACGGATGAATTGTTCCATTCGGTGAAAAGAGCCTGATGTCAGCAGACCGCTTTGACTTTGGCTCACCTTCGTATGCTCTAGTCATCCTGAGATTCGTGCGCCCATACTCGGCCTCGAACGGATCTGGACTATGGCAGATGGGTAGTTCAGTCCGCAGTAATGGCTCTGGGGCAGAGCTATCCCAAATTCGTGGTGTTGCAAAAGGCAGTTTGTCGACGTTGTGGTGCAAGAGCAGAAGGACCGCGACGCTAGCGGATGCAACAAGAGCCAGTATGTACACCCTGCGAGACATGCTTGCGTTGTCGGGAGATGGCGGGCACTAACGGTCGTGAAGCATATGATCGAGCTCAAGAAAAGTACAAGATGGAGTCGTTGTCCTGGATATTAGTCGTCGGACATCTGCGGTTAGAGTGCTTGGCCAGGTACCAAGCCCTGAGCGACGGTTCGAGAGCAGAAGATCCCAATTTGTAGACAGGCACGGAATCGCAAGAGAAGGGGGTTGTCCTCTTTATGCGTTTCATCCAACTTACGAGTAGACACACCTCATACACACAATCATGCATCCCGTACTACCTTACCTGCAAATACCAGTGAACAACTTGCTAGGCGATGATACCTAGCACCGACTTCTCAAGGTCCGAGTCTCCCGTTAGTGACCTGGTGGATCAAGACTGGACTTCCCAGTTGCGAAATGTGGACCATGGAGACGATGCCGGAGGAAACTTCTTCGTGTCGGGAGAAAGAGCATAGTAGGGATGATCCTGACCGAGCGCACCTTGTGCTAAGCTTTAGTAACA
>Ga0265798_10003949_pt1 | contig 20790 bp, 20 predicted proteins | sample P3T30metagenome_FD_192430 | JGI IMG/M metagenome (GOLD analysis project Ga0265798, IMG submission 192430) | Plant litter microbial communities from East Loma Ridge, Irvine, California - P3 T30 | ecosystem: Environmental > Terrestrial > Plant litter > Unclassified | place: USA: California... | reverse complement strand
GCCGAACGACATCGTGTTCGACGCCAGGGGCGGGTTCTACTTTACCGACGCGCGGGGCTCGATCGGCGAGCCGACGGGCGGCGTCTGGTACGTCGCTTCGAGTGGCGCTGCAGCGGTGCCGGTCGTCCAGCACCTCGCGGTGGCCAACGGACTCGCCTTGAGCCCTGATGGCAAGCGCTTGTGGATTGGGGAGTTCGCTTTGGGACGACTGTACCGGATCGACCTTAAGGATGCGATCACGCCGGCGCCCTTCGGAGCCACGACCGCATATCACTTCATCGGATCGGCCCCGGACTCCATGCGCGTTGACGGGGCAGGTAATGTCTATGTCGCGCTATACGGGCAGGGCCGCGTTCTCGCATTCTCGCCGAGCGGTCTGCCGTTCGGGCACATCCTCCTTCCTGGCCGGGACAAGGGGCGCAACCTGAACACAACCAGCATGGCGTTCCAGCCCGCGACCCGCGAGCTGGTCATCGTCACAAGCGACGGCACACCAGGTGGTCGCGCGACGATCTTTCATACAGCCTCTTTCGAACAATAGACCGACAAGGAGAAGATACATGGATTTGAAACCTGCAGGATCGCAACCCTCCCAAGTGGGGCCGGCCGAATGGTTCACCGGCACCGTCCGCATCGATCCGCTGAACAGCCCGCCTGAGCCAGCGCGCCATAGCTGTGCCGCAGTGACGTTCGAGCCGGGCGCACGGACCAACTGGCATACTCACCCGCTTGGCCAGACCCTGATTGTAACCGCCGGCTATGGATGGACACAGTGCGAAGGCGAGAACGTCGTCGAGATCCGCGCCGGTGACGTCATCTGGTGTCCACCAGGACACAAGCATTGGCATGGCGCGACCGCGACGACCGCTATGACCCATATCGCCGTGCAGGAATCCCTAGATGGGCGGCCTGTCGACTGGCTCGAGCCTGTCAGCGACGAACAATATCACCGTTAACGAAACCGGGAGCATTTCATGAAATCTTTTCACGGTATGGCGCTGATCCTATGCGCGGCACCCGCGGCTCACGCGCAGACAATCGTCCGGGCGCAAGAGGCGTTAGCCAGTCCCGGACCGGCCGAGACATTTACCGGTGCAGTGACCGTTCGTAGGACGGCTGCGGCAATCGCTCCTGGGCAGGCAAACACCGCACTGGTGACCTTCCAGCCCGGCGCACGAACCAATTGGCACACGCATCCCGCCGGACAGATCCTCTACGTGACGCAGGGTTGTGGCTGGTATCAAGAGGAGGGCAGCGCGGCCGCCCGCATTTGCACTGGCGATACCATCCATGCGCGACCGGGTGCGAAACACTGGCATGGCGCGACGAACAGACAAGGGATGAGCCATCTGGCAATCAGCGAAACGCTCAACGGAAAACCCGTCGACTGGCTCGAGCCGGTGACGGCAGCGCAGTATCGGGGGCCGGCAAGCTAAGCGACAAAAGGTTGCTTGAGAACTGTTGAGGATGCACGCTGCTCATCAATGTCAAACATCAGATCCAATCTTGCCGACCTGACATATTTCCTGTCGATTGCACGTCATCGCAGTTTTCGCCTTGCAGGTTTGGAACTTGGCGTCAGCGCGTCTGCGCTCAGCCACGCGCTGAAGGGTCTGGAGGGGCGCCTCGGGGTGCGCCTCCTGAACCGTACCAACCGGAGCGTGACTCTCACTGCCGCTGGCGAGGAACTGCGCGACGAGATCGCGCAGCCGTTCGGCAAGATCGATCAGGCGGTAGAGGGATTGAACCGTTATCGTGACGCGCCCACTGGTCGTATTCGACTGAATGTTGTCGCCGAAGCGGCCGCCCTGCTGTTGGCGCCGGTTTTGACGGTTTTCAACGAGCGTTATCCGGACATCGAAGTCGATATTGCGGCACGCGATCAAATGGTCGATGTCGTCGATGGAGGCTACGATGCGGGCATTCGCCACGGCGGAACTGTTCCTGAAGACATGATCGCGCAGCGGCTCTCAGCAGACCTGCGCTGGGTGGTGGCAGGCTCGCCAACCTATCTGGACAAGTTCGGTACGCCTGAGACGCCAGAAGATCTTCAGCATCACAATTGCCTTGGCGTGCGGCTTGGGAATGATCGCATCTACCGATGGGAGTTCGAGGGCGCAGAAGGAGAGATCGTTGTCAGCGTACCAAGCAAGACCATCGTAGATGAGGGGCGTGCGATGATTTCTATGGCGCTCGCCGGCGCAGGTCTGATGTACGGTCTCGAAGCCAGCTTCGCGCCTTATGTAAGCCGCGGCGAGTTACGAGTGGCGCTTGAGAACTGGTCCTCAATGGGGCCGGGCTATTACATCTACTACTCCAGCAGACGACAGGTCCCGACCGGGCTTAAGTTGTTAATTGACCTGGTAAGAGAATTGCGACCCCTTGGGCTCTAACTGCCTGCGCGCGTCATCGAATCGGTCGGTTACCTTAACTGATATTGGAAGTTCTTAGTATTTTCGCTGATCTTCTCTCATAGATAGTTACGCCAGCAACAGTAGGAGTGCGGGCGGTCATATCTGAAAACACACGATAGTCGCCAATTGGGGTTCCCGACGGCGTTTCACACCGATCAATAGGCTGCCGTGCGGAATCACCTGTTTGTCGCACACTCGGCTGCTTCAAGGCCATAATGATGGTTAACGGAAGGGCGGCTTACGGAAAGGCGGGTGGCAATAGCCGCCATTGCGCGGCTGCCGCTTTTCCAAAAAGGATGGTATTTTGAGAATTACCGGTCACGTCTTATTGCGGCGATCATGGTAGGACAGGGGGTGCGAAGTTGACCGGGTATGCAGTCCTACTTCGCGCCGTGAATGTCGGTGGCACTGGCAAACTGCCGATGACGGCGCTGGCACAGATGTGTGAAGCGGTCGGGTTCAAGAAGGTGAAAACCTATATCGCCAGCGGCAACGTCGTCTTTCAAGCCGAGGGATCAGAAGATCAGGTGCGATCCGCGATGGAGCGCCAGCTCCATGCATATGCCGGCAAGAGCGTCGGCGTGATCGTGCGAACCGCCGCGGAAATAGTCGCTACGTTTGCTCGCAACCCATTCGTGGACGCGCCGGGCAACCGTGTCATGGCGCTGTTTGTAGATGGAGCGCTTCCGGCCGATCCGCTCGACGGCGTGACCGGGGTCAAGAACGAACAGGTGCGCTTAGGAAAGCGCGAGTTGTTCGTCCTCTACCCGGACGGAATGGCGAACACCCGGCTTCGCATACCCAGCGAGAAGCACGGAACGGCGCGAAACATGAACACCGTCGCGAAGCTCGCGGAGATGGCCGCAGCGGTCACTTAATCCTGCCCGCAAACGAACGGCCGGCGAGACGGTCGGGGCATTCCCAATGGGATGCTTTTCCGGGAATGTTCGACTTTTGTCGGCTGGACAGAAACATGGTCGATCTGATCCAGAAGTGACGTGGTAGAATTAAGAAGACGGGAGCCGCATGGCTGCTCCCATCCGCGTATGCTTAGTGGCGGCCGCTAGGTGCGGCAGGCAGCATGTCCTTGCCGTAGCTGCGCTCAACGTCGCGCCGATCGAGTTCGGTGTCGATCGTGCCGAGCGTACGATTGTACGAGGCGAGTTCCGCAGCGCTGACGAAGCCCTGCTGCTTGCCGAGGCGGGTCATGCTCTGCCGGGTCTGCGCGATCTGACGCTGCAACGTCGTCGCGCGCGCACGCGCAATCTTGTGGGTGATCCGCGCGCTCTCGATCCGAGCCTGGGTCGCATCGATGCGGGTATGAAGCGCAGTCGTCGCCTGCATATTCCCGGTGCGCTGTGTTTGGGTTCCTCCTTGCTGCGCAAAGGCGACACCGGACATCATCAGTCCGATCGCACCTGCGGCAACAAGGGCGAACGGCTGTTTGGCAAGGATCATTTCCATCTCTCTAGAAACCGGCGATGTGGCACGCTGCAATCGTCTGGTCTTGCTTAGATAACGGCTTGTCGCTGCATGGCAGGTGAACGAGCAGATAAGCCATTGCTGGAATTAGAGTTCCGCATGGGCAGCGTCGCCGGCGGGGCGCAGCTTTTCTCTCAAAAGAACCCGGCTCGGGAACGGCGGGCAACAGCGACGAGTGACCTGCCCACGCTGCAAGCCGCTTTCCCAAAAACCGTTCTCAAAACGTTTTCCCGAAACGGCGTCATCTCGACGGAGTTATGGGAATTACGGGCACACCTTTAGGTGACGCAAAACACACGATAATCGCCAATCAGAGTTGGCGACGGCGTTTTGCGACGATCGAGAGGCTGCCGTCCGATATCACCTGTTTGTCGCGCATCTGGGGAAAGCGACAGGGTTTCCCGTCGCCTTGGCCGCCAAACGACGCCTTTGGGACATTTCTCGCGGCGTTAAGTGGCGGTCACCGGTCCTGAATATGCAGGTGCTCAAGGTCGGATAATCATCATGGGCGAACAATCACCCACGGCGATACCTGTCGGCCAGGTTTGTCAGCGCGTGCGTCGATGATTGGTGGCCCAAAATACGACGTCTTAGGATCCTCATTGGCGATCGCGATGGTCTGGACTACCATCGTCGGATCGATCATCGCGACGGTCAGCATATGGCGGCCGGGTCGAGCCGCATTGATCGTGAACCGCATCGTTCGCGCGTTGTCGGCGGTGTTGACCGCGTGCTTGGAGCCGAGAAAGTCCTGCGCCGCGCTGTCTTCTGGGGTGAAGACCGTGCCAATCTCCGGCCGTTGATCGTCGAGCCAGACCGCAACGCTGAGCTTTCGTCCGGGGATCACCTCCAGCGTCGGACCGGTCACCAGATCGACGCGATACTTGCCCGTGGTCGCCAGGAAGATCGGATATTCCAGACGTGGTGCGCGCGTCGGGTCCGGGAAGGAAGGCGCATTGACGGGGAAGATCGACATCGCCGTTTCGACGCGGCCGAAATCGGGGATGGTGTCCCAGCGTACCTCGCCAACCGGTACCGATCGCGTGAACGCAGTGACTGGCACCGCGAACGCCCCCGCGAGCCCACCGAATGCGCCACGCGCGTCCTTCTCCTGCTGCGGCGTTGCACGAACCGCGTCGAGCCGCACGTTGATCGTCGTGTCGCCCTTGACCGCGATCGTTGCCTTGGCCTTGCCGATGGGCGCCCTCGTCCAGTCGACATCGATCCAGAACCGCCGGTCGCGCGGCGATGCGCTGAACGCCTTGCCTTCGCGGATCGTCACCCACGGCTGATCCGCAGAGACCGTTACAGGTGCTTCAGCCAGCCCGCGCGGGAAGACGTCGAGATAGGTCGGGAGCCGCGTGATGCTGTCGAGGGTCGGCAGTGCCGGGGGGAGATAATAGCCTGGCCACCCGCGGCTGTCCCCGTCGACGCTAACGCCGAACCCCGTCACGCCATCAAGGTCAAGGTCGGCGACCGCAGGCATGATGTCGACTTCGGGCGGATACCAGTCGAAATAGCCGATGTGCGTCTGGTCCATCATGTGGTTCCATTTGCCGCCGGCCATGACGTGATTGTAGATGTCACGAAGATCGTGGTCGTATTTGAAACGCCGTCGGACTTCGTCCGCCTCGACCTTGGTGCTTGCCCGGGCCTGCTCGGCGAACCGCGCGTTGCGCGCGGCCGCGGCATACATCAGCATCAGATTGGCGCAGGCACGGACCGGATACAGCACGAGCTGATAGAACGCATCGCGCTGGTCGGGGCGCAGAGCTGCGTCGACAGCCTCCGCGCGACGGACGAGATCGGTCCACGCCTCGCACATCCGCTCCGCCTCGCGATAATGCTCCAAGCTGAACGTACCGGGCCGCAACTGCTCGGGTTTGCGCATCCCGTTGTATTTCGCATAGCGCGCCGCGAGGAACGCGATCTCGGCTGCGTGTTCGCGCCCGAACTGGCGTTCGGCCCAGTTGTGGGTCCAGTCGGCGATCTTGTCCTTGGCGACGTCGGCAGGATTCCACGCCATCGCCAGGAAGAATTCGATCGGCAGTTCGAGCGGCTTCAGATCGCCGACATTTGCGATCCACATCTCGTTAGCGCCGTAAGCGTTGGCGAGGTTCATCTGCTCCCAGATCTTGGGCAGCGGGTTCGAATTGATCCATTGATAGGCGAACGGCCCACCGTGCATATCCATGTGGAAATATACGCCGAAGCCGCCCTTGCGGGCACGCTCGGCCGGCGTCGGCAGGCGGCGCAGATTGCCGACATTGTCGTCCGCCAGCATCAACGTCACGTCGTCGGGTATCTTTAACCCGGCATCGTAGTATTTATAGACTTCAGTGAACAGCACCCACACCTGTGGCACCTGTTCGGCAGGTTTGCTCATGCCCGACGCGATGATCGCGCGCTGTTCGCTGATGATACCTTCGAGCAATTTGACATCCGACTGGAGACCACCTGTGCTCTCCAACGCGACATCGCCGTCGCCGCGCATCCCGATCGTAACGACGACTTCGTTGCCGCGGTTGCGGACGATCCCCTCGCGGAAGAATCTGGCGACCGCCGGGCCGTTGGTCGCATAATTCCACGCGCCGTTGCCATAAGCCTCGCGCTCGTCGGTCCACTCCTTGTGCGCCCTCATCATCGGCTCGTGATGCGACGTGCCCATCACGATGCCATATTGTTCAGCAAGCGGTGCATTGGCCGGATCGTCGATTGCGAAGGCATTGTTCCACATCGCCGGCCACAGGTAGTTGGCGCGCAGCCGCAGCAGTAGCTCGAACAGCTTTCCGTAGAACTGCGCGTTCATCCCGCCGAACTTTTCGGTCGTCCAACCCGACAGGCACGGCGCCTCGTCGTTCAGGAAGATGCCGCGGTACTTCACCGCGGGCGATCCCTGGACATAGCGGCCTCGGGCGATGCTCAAATGTGCCTGCTTCACGACGGGCACGTCTGCCCACCAGTACCAAGGCGACACACCGATCAGCCGCGACAGGTCGTACGCGCCGTAGATCGCTCCGCGCTTGTCGCTGCCGACGATCACCAACGCCTCGACGACGCCAGGCAGCAGGTTTGGGATCGTCTCGACGATGAACGATTCCCATTTGCCGCGAATGCCGGCGACTTCGAGTTTGCCGCGGGCGATCAGCTGGTCGATCAACGGACTATGGCCAATCGAGCCGACCAGGATGATCCGCGCCGGCAGTTGCGAGCGGTCGCGGATGACCTGCGCCGCAGTCCCGGTTACACGACCGATATCCGCGGCAAGATCGCCCGCGGCACGACGCACGCCAGGCAAGTCGTCTGCGTCGACGAACACGGGCGCCACGCCGCCACCTGACTGCGTGATGTCGAACCCGCGGTTACGCCGGTCGAACCTCACCGCGGCCGCCAACGGCGAGGCCATGAGGCCTGCGGCCACCGCGCCACCCATCATATTGCGGCGCGTGATGGCCATTGCCGTGCTCATACCCGTCTACCCCTTGGTTGTAGGAGGCCTTTGTCTCTGGATTGCTGTTTCATCTAGGCCGATCAGCCGTTCCGCATAGACAAACCATAGAAGCACCCTCGTCTCGGCGATCGCCAGAATTTATGCAAAGCCGGGCGTAAAAGGAGGGGCCGAGATGAGAGGATAGCGAACCATCCTTTTAGTGGAGGATATACGACGATAGTCGGTGTTGCGCGGCAATACCGCGTCTCCAGAAAGGGTTTGTAGTTCGAGAAATCTCGGTCAGGCAGGTTTCGCCCTAAGCAGGACTAGGCCGAAGCCGATAAAGATCGTGCCGGTGATCCGATCGAAGATACGCCGCAGCCTTGGCCGGGCAAGGTAGCTCGAGAGCGACCGACCGCCCAGCGCATAGACGGCGTACCAGAAACTTTCCACAACTGCGAACGTGGCAACCAAGATCGAGAATTGTAGAGCCTGTGGTCGCGACGGGTCCACGAACTGGGGCAGGAATGCGGCTGCGAAGAGGATGAGCTTGGGATTGCTTGCCCCAATCACAAAGCCGCCCCTAAAGATTGCTGAAGTGGGCAAGCGCGGAGACAGGCTCGCATCTGGCTCTTCGTCAACAGGCGGCTTGCTGCGCCACGCTTTTATTCCAAGGTAAACCAGATAGGCCACGCCAGCATAACGTAGCACCTCAAAAGCACCGGGCAGCGCCAGCAGTAGGGTGGTCAGACCAGCCGCCGATGCAGCGAGGATCAGGATCAACGCCAAAAGACAACCTGCCATCGCCGCAACACTGCGGCGCAAACCTAGCTCGACGCTGCGGGAAAGAATATGCAGCATATTGGGTCCCGGGGTGCCGGACAGGAGAAACACCGCTGCCGTGAACAGCCACCAAGTGTGTAACGTCATCATCTTTCCAATTGAGAAGGCAGCATGTTTGGCAAGAGGGGGATAGCATATAGGCGATGGCCATAGAACCATCGTCGGACATCGAACATTGAGTCTACGGCGTTAAGTCTCCCGATCGAGAACGGGAATCGAGATGACAGAAGCGTGTTACAACTCGCGGTGGTTTGAGAAAGCTGGACTGCGCCTCCCTTCCCGCCCCCGCCCTTCCATCAGCGACGCGTGGGCCTGGAATGAGGGCTACGACCTCAGGCAATAAGCAAGCGCCCGAGTACCTTCCTAAACCGGGCGACTGGCACGCTCGAACACTCCACCTTCATGCGAAGCAGGGTGCCGTGCCAAGCGGCCAGCAGCACTGCGGCAAGGTCGTCGGCTTCATCCGGTTGGGCGAGTTCCCGCAATATGCTGCTGAACGCGTGGCTCTGCCGCTCCAGTACTCGGGCTAAGGCACCGCGGAGTAACTCGCTATGGGCGGGCGCCTCAGTCGCAAGATCCGGGATCAGGCAGCCAACGCCCCAGTCATGATCGTCAAGCGCATCCGAGATAACATCGAAATATGCCTCGATACGCCGGGCGGGTGATAGCAACGGATCGTTCAGCGTCGCCTGCATGATCTGATCGAGCTTGCCGACATAATGCTCCAGCACGACCAGCGCGAACCCCTCCTTGGATCGGAAGTGATTGGTAAAAGACCCAAGTGGCACGTCCGCGGCGGCCGCGACCTGACGCACGCCGGTCGCGGTGTAGCCGCGCTCGTGAAATACGCGGGCCCCGGTCTCGACCAGAAGTTCGCGTTGGCTAGGGGTTGAGGAGGACATCATGCCGACCTCCTAACTCAATACGGTCGTATTGACCACCTGCTCCGGTCGTGGGATGAGGCTGATCATGAACGCTCCCGATCACCATTTCGTAGATGCCGGCGACATCCGGCTTCACGTTGTTGACCAAGGTCAAGGTCCCGCCGTGGTCTTCTGTCACGGCTTTCCGACGACATGGGTGAGTTGGCGCCGGGCGATGCAGGCCACGGCGGATGCCGGTTTTCATGCCATCGCGCTCGACATGCGCGGCTATGGCGACAGCGACGCTCCCAATGACAGTGATCTATATACACCGTTCCACACCGTCGGTGACGTGATCGCGGTCCTCGATCATTTCCGGATCGACCGCGCAATTTTGGTCGGTCATGATTTCGGCGCCAACATCGCGTGGAACGCGGCGATGATGCGCTCCGATCGGATCGCAGCGGTCTTCGGCGTCAGCGTGCCCTTCATCCAGCCTGGCGGCCCGAGCTTCCTCGATCGGCTGCGCACCGCAGGTGCCGATGGGTTCTACATGTTCGACCAGATGACACCCCAGGCTGATGCCAAATGGGCGGACGCGGCACACAGCATACCGACAAGCCTCTACTGGCTGTCCGGCGAGGCACCGGCGGACGAACGATGGGATCCGTTCGATCCCGCACGCCACATGCTCCGCCCCGCGCCCGGCGCGCCCACGACCATCGATCCGGCCTATGTCGATGAGATGGTAGAGGTGTTCGGCCGGACGGGCTTTCATGCGCCGCTGAACTACTATCGCGCGATCGACAGGTTCTTCGCGGTCGCGGGCTGGGCGTTCGCGGGCTGCGTGATCGCGCAGCCGAGCTTTTTCCTCACAGGCAAGGCGGATGGCCTGAACGCCGTGCGCAGTCCCACGGAGGAGTCGCTTCGCGAGACCCTGCCGGGGCTGTGCGGTTTCGTCGCGATAGACGGCGTAGGCCACTGGCCACAGCTTGAAGCACCCGACGCGTTCAACGCCGCGTTGCTGGGATTTCTTGGAACCGTGTCAGCACGCAGCGCGTCGCGCTAATTGGCTGCCAGGCGGCCGCTATTCCTACTTGCTCGGTCAGTCGAGCCGTGAGAGCCCGATCGCGAGGGCGTCGAACACGATCCGGTACCGCGCACTCGTCTTCAGGTCCTCATGCATAACGATCCAGAGTGGCAGCGGCAGCGTGATATCGGGGAGTAGGCGAACCAGCATCGGGTCGCGGCTGGCAATAGCGACCTGACAGATGCCAATGCCGAACCCGGCCCGGATGGCTGCTAACTGCGCAAGGTTGTTGTCCGTCCGTAATGCGAAGCCCCGCCGGTCCAGAGGGGCCAGGCGGGTCGCCATCGACCGTAGGGCAGGCGTCTCTGTATCGTACCCGATCACATCGTACCGCGAAAGGTCAGCGAGAGTCGCCGGCGTGCCGACCCTGGAGATGTAGTCGACATGAGCATGAAAACCGAGCTCGACCGGCGGCAGTCGCCGCGCCAGCAACGCGCCTTGGGTCGGCTCGGTCATGCGCACCGCGATGTCTGCTGTGCGACCGAGCAGGTCATCTACGCGGTCCGTAAGGGCGAGCTCGACCACCAGCGCAGGGTGTTCGCGGCGAAGCCGGGCGAGGATGGGTGGCAAGTATTCGACGCCAATGATGTCGCTGGCGCTGATCCGCACCGTCCCCTCGACCGCGCCTGGTGCGCCGCTGGCGGTGCGCAGTAGCGTGGCGGCGGCGGTGGCCATGACCTCGGCGTGTGGGCGCAGCGTCCGCGCCAGATCGGTCGGCTCGAGCCCGCGCTGCGATCGCAGGAACAAGTCCGCGCCAAGTTGCGCCTCGAGCGCGTCGACGTGACGCGCCACCGTTGGCTGCGTGATCGCGAGGCGACGTGCCGCTCCCGAGAGCGACCCCTCGTCCAGGACCGCCAACAAAGTTCGGTATAACGCCCAGTCCGGATCACCGCTCATCGTTTTTCGTATAGCAGATGCACGTTCTTCGGCAATTTCCGTTGTGCGACATCGCGTCTATCTCCGTCTCACCAACGAGAAGGAATGAGCGATGATACAGCAGATCACGGTATTCGGCTTCGGCGCCGTCGGGCGGCCCATCGTCAATATCCTCGCCGCACGCGGTGACCGCGTCAGGGTCGCGACCCGGAACCTGCCGGCGGGCCTGCCGGATGGAGTCGAGCACATGGCGTGCGACGTACTCGACGCTACGGATGTGCAGCGTGCACTTGCCGGATCGACGCAGGCGGTGCTCGCAGTCGGCTTCGCCTATGACTCACGTTTATGGAAGACGGTGTGGCCGAAGACGATGACCAATCTGGTCGAGGGCTGTGCCAACGCCGGTGCGCGACTGGTGCTCATCGACAATCTCTACCAGCTAGGCGCCAAGACGGAGTCGCGCACCGAGGACATGGCTCTAACGCCGACTGGAAGGAAGAGCGCCATTCTCGCAGACGTCAGCCGCATCTGGCAAGCAGCAGCGGACCGCGTGCGCGTAGCGGCCCTGCGCTGCACCGACTTCTACGGACCAGGGGTCGCCGTATCGCACCTTGGCGCATCGGCATTCGGCGAGCAGGCGAAGGGCAAGCCCGCGCAACTGCTGGTTCCAGCAAACACGTTACACGACTTCGCCTACGTGCCGGACATTGCGCGCGCGGCGGTGGCTTTGCTCGACGCCGACGATGCCGACTTCGGACAGGTCTGGAACATGCCATGCGCACCGACACGCACGCCACGCGAGCTGCTCACAATAGGCGCTGCAACGCTGGGAACACGCCTCCGGGTGTGGGCCGTGCCACTAGGGCTGCTTCTGCCGCTCGGCCTCTTTTATCGCTTCGCCAAGGAAGTCGCCGACGTTGGTTTCACATGGGATCGGCCCTATATCGTGGACGGTAGCAAGTTCACGCGCAGCTTCGGCTTCTCACCAACGCCGTTTGAGATTGGCGTCCCCGCCACCGTTCGCGCCTTTGCGGGCCAGCGTTGACATAGCTGGAACACGCCACGTGCGGCTTGAGTGGCCAGTCACCCGCACCGTCGTTCTCGCGGTACTGACTGCGTTGGTGGGCGGAGACGTCGTCGCTCAAGCCGTTCTCGTCGGCCGGTTGATGACGCGTCGCTGGACGATGACGTGCACACAATAGTTGCGCGCGCTTTCCAACCGGGTTGACCGCAAGGTGTCAAACCTACCGACAAGTTGCGAAAATCGACGTGATATGCGTTGATGCTCAGACCCAGAAGCGGACGCTCAAACATCGGTTTAGCTCCCCAACTTCGACTGCTTGTTCATGTCAACGGCCAGAATGAAGTTAGGACGGCAAGCCCCCCTCTGACACCAAGCTTTCTCAAAAGGGATGCTGTTTTGAGAAAGCGCTCGACTTTTCGTTGAGGCACGGTCGGCGGGTTGAGCCTCAGCCGTAAAGCTCGTTCCGCATGCCATGCTCATATTGCGCGTCGATAGCATCTGCGACCGCCTGATCCTGCTTGGTCATGGCGGCCAGCATCTGCCCGGGCGTGGCAAGGCTCTTCCGATCCAACCGGGATGCCGGGTCCCACAACCGCCCTCGGTTCACCGCCTTTCCGCAGTGGAATAAGACCTCGTCCACCGCCACGACGATAGCGGTCTTCGGAATCTTCGTTCCTTCCGCTAACTCCGCGCAACGTGCCCGATCGTCGACGATCCGACCGCGCCCGTTGATGCGCATGAATAGGTCCAGGCCGGGGAACAGGAACAGCATGCCCAATCGGTGATCGAACGTAAGGTTGCGCATCGAATCGATCCGGTTGTTCCCGGGCCAATCGGCGAACGTCACCGTCTTGGCGTCGAGCGCGCGGACAAAACCGGGCGGACCACCGCGAGGCGACGCATCAAGCCCGGCGTTCCCTCTTGTTGCCAAGCAGAAGAATGTCGCTTTCGCCAAATATTCAATATGAAACGAGTTGAGCTCGGGCGTTACCGCTTTCCGAATGAATTCAGAGGGCGGCGCGTACAGCCGTTCGAGATCATGTTCGGCGAGGGACGGATCGGGCGGGGACATGGGCGTTCTCCTGATCGGCGTATAGCCGGATCGGACAGGCCGCGCTAAGCAATCGAAGCCAATCAGTATCGAGCTGCCGCCATGCTTGAAGAAAAGTTCGCCCTTGCTGCCAGTGACGCGCCCCACCCGGTGATCATCGCGCTCTACGAAGCGCAGGCGGAGTATCGCGAACTTGGGACCCATAGTCATGCGCGCGGACAACTGTCCGGACTGCGTCACGGTCTGCTGACAATCGGAACGGATGCTGGCGCGTGGATCGTTCCTGCCGACCACGCGGTCTGGCTGCCCCCGCATCAGCGGCACTACGGATGGACCCATGGCGCCGTCGAGGGCTGGAGTTGCTATGTTTCGGAAGCGTCATGCGCGACGTTGCCCGACCGCCCGTGCACGATCAAGACTTCCGGCCTTCTGCGCGAAGTCGTAATCCGCGCGTCGACCTGGCACGGGAACGACCTTACGCCGGAGCAGTGGCGCCTCGCAGAAGTCATTCTGGACGAACTGCGCGCTGCGCCGGTCGAACCCTTTGGTTTGCCGATGCCCTCCGATCCACGCCTCATGCTCATCGCGCGAGCGTTGCTCGACGATCCGAGTGACGGACGAACCATCAAGGAATGGGCGCAGTGGGCAGGTATTCCGGAACGAACGCTGAGCCGCCGATTCGTTATCGAGACGGGCTTCACGTACACTGCCTGGCGCCAGCGAGCCTGCCTGATGCGGGCACTTGAGATGCTCGCTGAGGGGAGCGCCGTTACTACCGTGGCGATCGACCTGGGCTATGATAGCGTCAGCGCATTCATCGCTTTCTTCAAACGCTCGTTGGGCGTTACACCAGCCGCTTATTTTCGACGCACCTGAATGCGAGGAACTCACGCTGCGCTCTTCCCTCCGTCTGATGATCGCCCGTGACGAAGCTCGTATACACGGGCAGCAGCGTAATGGTTGAGGCAGTCGCTACGCGCGAACAAGAGCGGCTTGCGGCATTGGCGCGCTACGAGGTGATGGACACACCGCGGGAGCAATCTTTTGATGAATTGGCGGCGCTGACTGCGCGGCTCTGCGATGCGCCTATCGCGGTGGTCAATCTGATCGGCGATGGCCGACAATTCTTCAAAGCTGAGGTTGGCCTCGGCGTACGCGAGACGCCGCTGGAAAGCTCATTCTGCGTCAAGGCGCTGCTTGAGGAAGAGTTTCTTGTCGTACCAGACCTGACGCTGGATACCCGGTTCGAGTGCAATCCGCTGGTGACAGGCGATCCGCATATCCGCTCCTACGCCGGCGCACTTCTAAAGACCGAGGACGGATTGCCGATCGGTACGCTTTGCGTGCTCGACTACGGCCCGCGGCCATTTACCGCGCTTCAGCTGGATACGCTGCGGGTTTTGGCACGGCAGGTCATGTCGCAACTCGACCTGCGCCGCACGGTGCGGGAACGCGATCAACGCGATCAGGCCTCTCGCGTCCACGAAGAGGCGCTCGCCCTCACGCGCGTCGAGCTCGTCGACAGCGAAGCCCGGTTTCGCAACATGGCCGACCATGCGCCGGTAATGATGTGGGTCACCGACCCCGCTGGGAATTGCACGTACCTCAACCGCCAATGGTACGACTTCACCGGGCAAACGCCTGAAGAGGCGGCGGGTCTCGGCTGGCTCGATGTCACCCATCCAGACGACAAGGCTCCAGCTGGGAAGATCTTTCTCGACGCGAACGCCCGACAGGAGCCGTTCCGTCTCGAGTATCGGCTGCTTCGTGCGGATGGCGTGTACCGTTGGGCAATCGATGCCGCGTCTCCGCGGTTCGGGCCCCGAGGTGAGTTCCTGGGTTACATCGGTTCCGTTATCGACATCGGCGATCGCCGCGAAGCGGAAGATGCGCTGCGTGAAGCCAATGCTCTCCTTTCGGCCGTGATGGAAGCGGTACCGGGTGTGGTTTATGCAAAGGACCGTGCGGGGCGGATGTTGGCTGCTAACCGCGGCACCGCCGATCTGGTCGGCAAGCCTCTCGATGAGATTATCGGGCGAACCGATGGGGAGTTTCTCGATGATCCCGTCCAAGCCGGTATCGTCATGGCGAATGACGAGCGTGTCATGACCAACCAGACAACGGAAGTCGTGGAAGAGGAGGTCAGCCTTCCGAATGGGGCCTGCGCGACATGGCTTTCGACCAAGTCCCCGTTCCGAGATGCGAACGGCGTCGTGAACGGCTTGGTTGGATCGTCGATCGACATCACTGAACGCAAGCGCGCGGAACTCGAACTTCAGCGGCTCAACGAGACACTCGAGGATGAGGTCGCTGAACGAACCGCTGAGCGTGACCGGATTTGGGAAACTTCGCCAGATCTCATGGTCGTGCTTGATTTCGGCGGGACATTCATTCGCCTCAACCCTGCCTGGACGGCCATGCTGGGTTATTCTCAGAGCGAACTTGTCGGGCATCACGTCAACGAATGTGTCGTGTTCGAAGATCATGACGCCACGACAGACGCCTACGAGCTCGCCGCAGACGGGGGGCGTCCGATCGTCGTCAACCGCTACCGCCACAAAGATGGCTCGACCCGGTGGATCTCCTGGGTTGCCGTTCCTGCGGGCGATATGACCTATGCGACTGGTCGCGATATCACGGCTGAAAAAGATCAGGCCGACGCGTTGCGCAAGACTGAAGAGCAGCTACGTCAGGCGCAGAAGATGGAAGCGGTCGGTCAGCTGACCGGCGGGCTGGCGCATGACTTCAACAATCTGCTCACCGGCATGATGGGCAATCTGGAACTGCTCCAGCTTCGTGTCGCGCGTGGGCGGCTGGACGATCTCGATCGTTTCATCAACGCTGCGCAGGGCGCCGGTCGACGCGCGGCGTCGTTGACGCAGCGGTTGTTGGCGTTTTCGCGACGCCAGACGCTTGACCCCAAACCAACCGACGTCAACCGGCTTATAATCGGTCTGGAGGAGATGTTGCACCGGACAGTTGGGGCGACCGTCGGTATCGAAATCGTCGGCGCTGCCGGCTTGTGGACCGCGGACATCGACGCCCCCCAGCTTGAGAACGCCGTTCTCAACCTGTGCATCAACGGCCGTGATGCGATGCCTGAAGGGGGGAAGCTTACGATCGAGACGGCGAACAAGTGGGTCGACGATCGCATAGGACGGGAGCGCAATCTGCCGCCAGGGCAGTATATCTCGATCTGTGTTACAGACACAGGAACCGGCATGACGCCCGCGACGATTGAGCGGGCTTTCGAACCGTTCTACACGACAAAGCCGATCGGGCAGGGCACCGGTCTGGGGCTATCCATGATCTACGGATTTGCCCGGCAGTCGGGCGGGCAGGTTCGTATCTACTCCGAAGTTGGGCAGGGCACGACCGTTTGCATCTATCTTCCGCGTCATCATGGCGAGGCGGCCGACAGCCCCGAGGAAACCGCAACCGGTCTTCCAGCGAACGGCAATGCCCAGACGATACTTGTTGTCGATGACGAGGCGACCATCCGCCACCTCATCGACGAGGTGCTCGATGACCTGGGCTACACTGTCATTGGCGCCGCTGACGGCGCGGCGGGAATCAAAGTGCTTCAGTCCGGCGCTAGGATTGAACTCCTCATAACGGATGTCGGCTTGCCCAATGGCATGAACGGGCGCCAAGTTGCCGACGCCGCGCGCGCCTTGCGGCCTGGACTGAAGGTGCTGTTTATCACAGGCTTCGCTGAAAACGCTGCGGTAGGTAATGGCCACATGGAGCCGGGCATGGAGTTGCTGACCAAGCCGTTCACTCTCGAAGCACTCTCGACCAAAGTTGCTCAGATGCTGCGAACCCCCGCCGAATAGAGGTGTACTAACCGGGGATACTCTGCCGGACGTTGTGAAATTAGATTGTGCGATGCGGGTCGAGTTTCTGACTGAGCATGCGTCATTTTCCACACCCTAGCAGGACAGTCGTGTAGGCTCAGCCCACGATTGGATAGGTGGCGTAAACTTGTGCTCGCGGCTTACTCGGGGCGGGTCAGGTGTCCGACGTCATTGCTTGTCGTACTAGCCCGGCTTTGAATGGCCGGAATGGGAGGAAACCGGACCGGCTGCTTTCGGGAAGGCGGGTGGAGATAGCCGACATTGGGCAGCTGCCGCCTTTCCCAAAAGGGATGGTGTTTAGAGAATCGCTGAGCCGAACGATTTTCTGCGGTGGCAGTGCCGAGCCGCCACACCGCCGGGACAATCATGGGCTCAGACCGACACGATGACCCTTCGCAGAACCATGCCCGCATGATGCAACTTATCATGCGATACGAACTCGCCATCCGCGGTGAAGCCCGTATCATCGACATAGTCGATATGGCTTCCGGTGACCCGGTAGCTCCCTTGGTAGGCGTGCGGCCGTCCGTCCCGCGCCTCGTCGTAACGGCCGTCGGGCAGCAACTCGTGCCGGATACGACCGTCCGTTGTCATCCACATGCCGACGTAGGGAATGAGTGCCTCGTTCACGCCGGATTTCCAACCGGGCGCACAACGATCTCGGTGGTGTCCACATCGGCGGGCTGAACGATCGCGTGGAGGATGGCCCGACCGATCGCGTCGGGCCGGAGCGCGACCGCGCGGAAGGCCGCCATCTCGCGGCGGGCGGCCTCGTCCGAGATGCTGTCGGCCAGTTCGGACTCGACGACGCCGGGGCATACGCTGGTTACGCGGATACGGTCATTCTCCTGACGCAGGCCGTCTGAAATGGCCCGCACCGCGAACTTGGTGGCGCAATAGACCGCTGCGGTTGGTGAAACGTGGAGGCCGCCGATCGAGGCAATGTTGATGATGTGCCCCGAGCCTTGCGCGTTCATCGTCGGCAGCACGGCCGCGATGCCCCACAGCACGCCCTTGATGTTCACGTCCACCATCTGCTCCCACTCAGCGACCTTGAGCGCGGACATGGGCGAGAGCGGCATGACGCCGGCATTGTTGACGATCACGTCGATGCGCCCAAACTCCTCTACCGTTGCGCTTGCGAACGCGGCCACATCCTCGCGGTCCGTCACGTCGAGACGGTGCACGCGGACGGTCCCGCCCGCTTCGGTAATCTCCGCGCGGAGCTTTTCGAGGCGATCGGTCCGCCGTGCCCCTAGCACGACAGTCATGCCCGCATCTGCCAGCACGCGGGCCGTCGCCTCGCCGATGCCGCTGCTCGCGCCTGTGATGAGTACGATCTTGCTCATAGTTCTCGCCTTCCAGTGTTCGCTGGAGAAATAGGAAGACTTGGATGGCTCGACTATTGCTTCAATTGTACATGACTTGGTAAGCTGTGCTGGACAATGTCGATCGATCTCAACGCCCTCGCTACGCTGGCCGTCGTCGCCCGCACCCGCAGCTTCCGTGCTGCGGCCGATCAGCTCGGCGTCACCCGATCGGCCGTGAGTCAAGCAGTCCGCAAGGTAGAGGACGCACTCGGCACATCCGTACTGCGACGAACGACCCGCAGCGTGGCGCTGACCGAGGCGGGTGAGGCGTTGCTGGATCGGGTCACGCCCGCGCTCGCCGAGATCGACGCGGCCACGCAGGCCGCTGCCGCGCATGACGGAAAACCAACCGGCCTCTTGCGCCTCGCCGTGTCCTCGATCGCCGAAAGCTTCTTGTCCGGCGACCTGCTGGCGTCGTTTCTTACCGCCCATCCGGGCGTCCGGCTTGACGTTCTGGTGACCGACGTGGAGTTCGATATCGTCGAAGCCGGCTTCGATGCCGGCGTGCGGCTGGGCGAGGTGATCGAGCGCGACATGATCGCGGTGCCGGTCAGCAAGGATCAGCGTCAGATCGTCGTCGCCGCGCCGGCTTATCTGGCGAGGGCAGGAGCACCGCTCCATCCGCGCGAACTGACGCAGCATCGCTGTATCGGCTGGCGATCGGCGGTCGACGCAGCGCCCTACCGCTGGGAGTTCACCGAGGACGGCCGCGACTTCGTCGTCACCGTGGAGCCGGAAATAACCACCAACGACATGGCCCTGATGGTGAAGATGGCCCGGGCCGGTGCCGGCCTGACGGTCGGTATGACCGAAACGTTCGCGCCTCTGCTTTACGCCGGTGAGCTACGCGTGGTCCTCGAACCCTATTGCCCGCCGCTGCCGGGTTTCTTTCTGTTCTATCCCAGCCGCCGTCACCTGCCCGCGAAGCTACGCGCGCTTGTAGATCATGTGCGAGATTGGCGTAACAGACGCGCTTGAAAACTGCTCGGCGAAGACGTTCGGCGCTTCCGTAAAGGAACGGCAAGCGAGACGGCTCGGGCGTTCTCGACTAGCGAGAACGTATGGATCGAACGCAGAACCGCAAGATCGGTCGAGCGCCTCCGATCCAAGTACGTCTAACTGGCGCCGCCATGGAGGACAGGACGATGAACGCGGCGGTTCACAACTACCATGCCCGGATGCAGCGGGTGCTGGATCACATTGACCGGCATCTGGACGACGATCTGGACCTGAATGCGGTGGGCGGCGTCGCCGCCTTCTCGAAATATCACTTCCACCGGCAGTTCACGGCGACGTTCGGGCTTTCCGTGCATCGCTACGTCCAGCTCGCCCGCATGAAGCGGGCATCCTACCGGCTGGCCTACAGGGACGCGCAGAGCGTCACCGACATAGCGATGGATGCCGGTTACGACGCCCCGGATCCCTTCGCCCGTGTCGATCCAGGCTCGAGACGGCGCGCGTGGCGCTGAGTTGGTGTCGGTTGCCCAGATCGCGTCTGAGGCTATCGAGACGTTGCGCTCGGCAAAGTGGTGGTTTTTGCGAAACTGGGGCCTTTGTGAAATGTCGTCGGCTTCCGGCAGATATGGCTACTTGAAAATAGTCGGTTTCCCGGCGCTAGCGTTATGTAAAAGACGTTCCATCTTCTCCATGGCAGCTCCCGACAACGTTAATTCGTCGTCGAGATCGCCACTGCCATCGCCAACAATAAGACCTTCGGCAGACAGATGCATGAGCCAACGCGACGCTACAGCTGGCGAGATTTGATGGCGTTCAATAATCTGGCGCCCGGTCATGCGAACGCCGCGAGCGTCGGCGACAAACAGTTCAAGAAGAAAGTCCCAGCTCGGTTCACCAAACAGGGAGGACGGAAGTTCCTTGGTACGACTACGCCTGAACGCCAGCATGAAATCGGCAATATCGGCAACCCGGTCGTTGTCGATCATCCACTACCCTTTCGCATCTGCACTTTCGTAAGGAAATCTAGCTTAATGGGGTAGAGCCGCAAGTCATGCTATCGGAGGGATTTTCTTGTCTTCCGCTAGCTCGAGATGCTCTCGAACCGTGCAGAGCAGGGCGCCCAGAACGAAGTCGCTATAGCTGTCCGCAAGTCGGATCATGCAGTCGATCTCGCTTGCAATCGACTGCGCTTTCTCAAGAGGAATGTTCGCCAACTTCGCTACTCCTGCAAGCCTATAGGATTAGAGCCGTCCAGCGAGCGGCTTGTGCTTACCAAACGTGAGCGTCACCCGGTCTGAGCCATGCGCAGTTTTTCGGAAACGCGAAGCTCGAACGCTTTGGATCCCGCCTCGGGCGGGATGAAAAGCCCGCCAATCGATGCCGTCAGCCGCTTTACTAAGCCAAGACCTAGCCCGCTATGATTAGACCGCTCGAGTTTAGGAAACGGCAGCCCGTCGTCGTCGACAATCACCGATACGTCGCCGCCAGGTGTCCGGCCAAGCGTGATACGAATGTGGCCGGCCTTGCCGTCCT
>Ga0265798_10003948_pt1 | contig 20795 bp, 15 predicted proteins | sample P3T30metagenome_FD_192430 | JGI IMG/M metagenome (GOLD analysis project Ga0265798, IMG submission 192430) | Plant litter microbial communities from East Loma Ridge, Irvine, California - P3 T30 | ecosystem: Environmental > Terrestrial > Plant litter > Unclassified | place: USA: California... | reverse complement strand
AGACCACGGTCGGCCGTGCGATCCTGTCCGAGATCCTGCCAAAAGGCTTGCCATTCTCGGTGCTGAATCGTTCGCTGAAGAAGAAGGAAATCTCGAAGCTGATCAACACGTCGTTCCGCAAGTGCGGTCTGCGTGCGACCGTCGTGTTTGCCGACAAGCTGATGCAGTCGGGCTTCCGCCTGGCAACGCGCGCCGGTATCTCGATCGCCGTCGACGACATGATGATCCCGGACGTCAAGAAGGGCATGATCGCTGCCGCTGAAGCCGAAGTGAAACAGATCGAGCAGCAGTACAGCTCGGGTCTGGTGACCGCCGGCGAGCGCTACAACAAGGTCGTCGACATCTGGGGCAAGACCTCCGATGAAGTCGGCAAGGCGATGATGGACCAGCTGAAAATCGAGCCGGTCACCAAGCGCGATGGCACCGAAGGCACCCAGGAATCGTTCAACGCGATTTACATGATGGCCGACTCGGGCGCCCGTGGTTCGGCAGCCCAGATTCGTCAGCTGGCCGGTATGCGTGGTCTGATGGCGAAACCGGATGGTTCGATTATCGAAACGCCGATTACCGCGAACTTCCGCGAAGGCCTGAACGTGCTTCAGTACTTCATTTCGACCCACGGCGCTCGTAAAGGTCTGGCCGATACCGCGCTGAAGACCGCAAACTCGGGTTACCTGACCCGTCGTCTGGTCGACGTGACGCAGGATCTGGTGGTGATCGAGGACGATTGCGGCACCAACAACGGCACGCACATGAAGGCGCTGGTCGAAGGTGGTGAAGTCATCGAAGCCCTGCGCGACCGTATCCTCGGCCGTGTCACCGGTACCGATGTCGTCAATCCTGAAACCCAGGAAACCCTGTTCGAAGCCGGCACGCTGCTGGACGAAGACATGGTCGAAGAGATCGAACGCGTCGGCATCGACGAAGTGAAGGTCCGCACGCCACTGAACTGCGACACGCGCTTCGGCCTGTGCGCCAAGTGCTATGGCCGCGACCTGGGCCGCGGCATGCTGGTCAACAGCGGTGAAGCAGTCGGCGTCGTGGCAGCACAGTCGATTGGTGAGCCGGGTACCCAGCTGACCATGCGTACGTTCCACATCGGTGGTGCGGCATCGCGTGCAGCAGTGGCGTCGTCGGTCGAAGCCAAGTCGAACGGTACGGTTCGCTTCACGGCAACCATGCGTTACGTCACCAACGGCAAGGGCGCGCAAATCGTCATTACCCGTTCGGGCGAAGTGCTGATCACGGACGATCATGGCCGTGAGCGCGAGCGTCACAAGGTGCCGTACGGCGCGACCCTGATCGTCAAGGATGGCCAGGCTGTCAAAGCTGGTATCGCCCTGGCAACGTGGGATCCGCTGACCCGTCCGATCATCACCGAGTACGCTGGTACCATCCGCTTCGAAAACGTGGAAGAGGGCGTCACCGTCGCTCGCCAGGTGGACGATGTGACCGGTCTGTCGACCCTGGTCGCGATCGATCCGAAGCGTCGTGGTTCGGCCGGCAAGGTGCTGCGTCCGCAGGTCAAGCTGCTGAACGAAGAGAACCAGGAAGTCAAGATCGCGGGCACCGAACACGCCGTGGCCATTGGTTTCCAGGTCGGCTCGCTGATCATGGTCAAGGACGGTCAGCAAGTGTCCGTCGGTGAAGTGCTGGCACGTATCCCGACTGAATCGCAGAAAACGCGAGACATTACCGGTGGTCTGCCACGCGTTGCCGAGCTGTTCGAAGCACGTTCGCCGAAAGACGCCGGCATGCTGGCGGAAGTCACCGGTACCGTCGCGTTCGGTAAAGAGACCAAGGGCAAGCAACGCCTTGAGATCACCGACATGGACGGCAACAAGCACGAGTTCCTGATCACCAAGGACAAGCAAGTGCTGGTCCACGATGGTCAAGTCGTGAACAAGGGCGAGATGATTGTCGACGGCCCGGCCGATCCGCAAGACATCCTGCGCCTGCTGGGTATCGAAGCGCTGGCCCGCTACATCGTCGACGAAGTGCAGGACGTGTACCGTCTGCAAGGCGTGAAGATCAACGACAAGCACATCGAGGTGATCGTTCGCCAGATGCTGCGTCGTGTTCAGATCGTCGAAGCAGGCGACACCGACTACATCATCGGCGAGCAGGTCGAGCGTTCGGAGCTGCTGGACCAGAACGACCGCATGAATGCGGTGGGCAAGCTGCCGGCAACGTACGAAAACGTGCTGCTGGGTATTACCAAGGCATCGCTGTCGACCGATTCGTTCATCTCGGCCGCATCGTTCCAGGAAACCACCCGCGTGCTGACCGAAGCGGCGATCATGGGCAAGCGCGACGGTCTGCGCGGCCTGAAAGAGAACGTCATCGTCGGTCGCCTGATCCCGGGCGGTACGGGTCTGGCATTCCACCGCGCTCGCAAAGAGAAGGAAGTGTGGGAAGCGGAAGAGCGCCAGGCACTGCTGCAGCAAGAGAAGGCCAATATGGCCGCCGAGCTGCAAGCGATGGAAGACCAGCAAGTTGCTTCAGCTTCGGCTGAGCAGCACGACGACGGCGAGTAATCGTCTGAGTTGAAAATGAAACGGCACCCTGCGGGGTGCCGTTTTTTTTCGTCAAATTGAAAATCGATTATGCCAAAGTCTAAATCCAGCAAAAGAAATACTAAAAAAGTTCACAGCAAATCATCAGCAATAAATGCAGTCACGATTCGCAGAGCTAGCGAGACAGTGCAGGTGGACCCGAGAGAGCTTATTGTTCCCGAATGGATGGCGGGCACAGATCCATTGTTTGCTGATTTATACAAAAAATACTCCCGTGGTCAAATATCGGGATTTTTAACCCGAATACCACTTGATTTAATCAAGGCAGGTTTTTATTTGGTTCATGAGGACTTCTCGTACAGATGCGATTCTCCTCCGGACGATCTTGTACTTCAACTGATCCGATCTATTCAGATGGGAGCAAGACCGGCACTCCACCTCTACGCGAACAAAAATCCGTCATGTAATTTCCGCTTTCTTTGTCCTGACGACGTCGCTTATTTTCTCGCATATACGCGTTTGGGGTTTGGCTCTGTGCCTGCAGTTGTTCTCGCTCCAGGCCGCGAGCCATTACCTTATTCATCACTGGAAACAAAAGCTAACCCTAAGCAAAGAGAGTTTGGTTTCAGAGTTTATGGTCTAGTAAGTACGGCATTGCCCAGCGAAGTTCCTTCAATAATCGGATCGGATGTTTCCCAAGATCCTATTCTCCTAGTGCAAAAACTCTCAAAATTTTTGAATACTCAAATCGCGCGGCTACGTCTATTTCACGTGGCTGAACGAGGTCAGTTGCATTATCATCACATGATATTTTCTGCGCTTATCAGAATTCATGAAACTTTAGTCGCAATTGATTTGTTGATCGAAAAAAATCTTTGGTATCAAGCATTGACTTTGTTAAGGACGCTATACGAAATACATTTAAACTTTTATTTTGATTGGCTGCAACCGGAAACGAATTATAAATTTCTCGCTGCTGCTGCAGTTTTCAGCAGTGTCGATGTTTCTCGTGCGAGAAAATCTCTGCGCGAGGAATTGATTTCTCAAGGAAAGACTGTTGACACCGCAGACGAGCAGGCTAGCATAACTTGGCGCCCAGTAGTATTTGCTTCCACTGTTTCAGAAAAAGCCCGATTACCAGTTGTAGGTATGCTTTACCATAAGCAAATTTATGATTTTCTATCAAGGGTTACTCATCAAGATTTCGAGGTTGCTTCTCTTCACGCAAACCGATTTGATGATGAGAAATATAAGGCTATTGCTGACAATGTAAAATTAACTTATTTGCGCTTTATGGACCTAGTGGTGAGCGAATTTATTACTTGTGTAGAAAGTGATATAGGAGTTCCGTATAATCCTTGAATCTTTTCGTAATTGGAAATATTTGATCTGATTTTATTTTGAGGGAGCAAGGGCCAAGCCTGAAATTTGGAAATGATCTCAGCTGTCGGCGCGCTTCAAAGTTACCGGCCCCGTTCAGGTGAAAGTCAAAATGGTCAGGGGCACCTTTAACATTGGAACTGATCGCTGACAAAGCGACGATCATGGGAAAGCACGACGGTCTGCGAGGCCAAAAAGAGAACATCATCGTCGGTCGCACGATATCGGGTAGTATGGGTCTAGCATTACACCGCGCTCGCAAAGAGAAGGAAGTGTGGGAAGCGGAAGAGCGCCAGGCACTGCTGCAGCAAGAGAAGGCCAATATGGCCGCCGAGCTGCAAGCGATGGAAGACCAGCAAGTTGCTTCGGCATCGGCTGAGCAGCACGACGACGGCGAGTAATCGTCTGCGTTGAAAGCGAAACGGCCCCCTGCGGGGTGCCGTTTTTTTTCGCCTGCGTTTTCGGCAAGCGCCGTCAGCAGATACTGCCACCAATACTTTTGCCGGTAATGAGGTCGAATCCGAAGTTGCACGCGTAGTTGTTCTGTTTGCTCAAGGTGCAAGTCAGATGTTCGTGATCCTTGTGGCGGACGCGCATCCCGCTGCCTTCTGTGCACGGGTCTCGCTGGTCCGGCCCGATGGCATCGAAGATCTGCCTGGCTGCAGTGCCTTTGATGGAAAACACCACTTTCTTGTCGTCCGGCCTGGGCGCTGTTGGATCCCCAAGCCCGCCGCCATAGAGCCGGTACGAGGCAGCCGTTTGCAGATACGGCCCGGGACCGGTGTCAGCGGCGATGACAGGCGACGCAAGTAGAAAAATGAGCGGGTATAAGCGCTGAATGTTCATGGAGGGAGCCTCAACGTAGATCGATATGCACATGATTACCGTACCTCTGGTGGTCTACGCTAGGCCACGCTTTTTCGATGCCAGACATAGCCCGCGAGTAGCCCACACAACGGCAGGCCAAAAGCTGCATAGGCCTGCAGGAAGTAAGCAGCGCCTTGTTCGAGGCGTAGGTGAGGGCCAACATCAGGTGAGTGAAGTTCCAGGAACAGAATTCCGAACCACAGTGCGACGGGTATGAAGCAGATGATGCCTAGCCACGGTTTCATGCGGGCGCCAACAGGCAGATGATTGCTGCAGCCAGACCGATTTTCCAGAAGAGATCTGCAGAAGGCTCCTTGTCATTAACCTCGGCAAACACTGTCGCTGGGTAGACCAGTAAAGTCAAAATGGCAAGGCTCAATATTGCACGGTCAGTGGAATGTAGCATTCCGGACGCTCTCATAATTGACATTCTCGTTCACTAGATGGTTTGGTGGGATGCACCATCTGAGGATACTCAGCCATTCCGTGTCGTTCTGACTTATGTGCAGTCAAGTAGCGAAGTTATCCCCGCAGCAGACCCAGACGCTGTCTTAGGAACGGCTGCATTTCTGCCGCAAAAATGACGAGCGAAAAGACGCCGCCATGTTTGGCAGATGCAGATTTTCCTAGGTCCGCGACCTATCAGATTGACACTGGTTGCCGAACATCCTGCTGTGTTAGCTTAGCCATTCCGCCATAGAGGAATCAGCATGCCCCAACCGCCAGCCCTGATCATCATCGACATGCAACAGGGCATGCAATCCGCAACCCTGCCACCTCGCAACAACCCAACCGCCGAAGACATGATCGCGCGCCTGCATGCGGCCTGGCGGGCGGCAGGGCACCCGGTCGTCAGCGTCCGCCACAGCAGCCGATCACCGGACTCCGTCTTCGCACCAGGCCAATCCGGTGTTGAATTCCAGCCGCGCTTCCATCCAATGGCCCATGAATACGTGGTCGAAAAGAACGTCCCAGATGCCTTCATCCACACCGGCCTCGAGCGCTGGCTGCATGCGCGCGGTATCACGCACCTGGTGATCGTCGGCGTCAGCACCAACAATTCAGTCGAGGCCAGCGCACGCACCGCAGGCAATCTGGGCTTTTCCACCATCGTGGTGTCGGATGCGACCTTCACGTTTGACAAGACGGATTTTGGCGGCACACACCGCAGCGCCGAGGACGTTCATTTGATGGCGTTGGCGAACCTGCACGGTGAATATGCCGAGGTCATGTCGTGTGATGACGTGCTGGGTCTCTACGAAGTGGGCACCGAGTGACATGGAATCCGGCGCCAGCGGGCATGCCGTTTCCATTCCCCTGAAGCCCTGGTCAGCCGAACACCCCCTCAGCATGGAATGGTCTACACTCACTTGTCTTTTCAATATCCCGAAATTTTGCCAAGGAGTGAACCATGAACAAACAATGGATGAGTGCTGTCCTGTTCGGCGCCGTGTGCGCCTCCGCCAGCGCTGCCGACATGTCGGTCACGCTGAAAATGGCCACCGATAAAGGCGAAGGCGCCAGCATCGGTACCGTGAAGATCAGCGAAACCCAGTATGGCGTCGTGTTCACTCCTGAGCTCAAGGACCTGACCCCAGGCCTGCATGGCTTCCACGTGCACGCCAATGGCAGCTGCGCACCGAACCAGGCGGACGGCAAGACCGTCCCTGCAGGCGCCGCCGGCGGTCACCTCGACCCGGCCAACACCAAGAAACACGGCACCCCATGGGGCGATGGCCACCTGGGCGATCTGCCAGGTCTCTCCGTTGATGCCAAGGGCATGGCCACCAATCCGGTGCTGGCCCCGCGCATGAAAATGGCGGACCTCAAGGGCAAGGCCCTGATGGTGCACGTCGGTGGCGACAACCACGCTGACCATCCCGCGCCACTGGGTGGTGGCGGCGCCCGCATGGCTTGCGGCGTGATCCAGTAATCCGGTAGACGCACAAGCAGCAAACGCGCAGGGCCCATCGCTTGTACACCAAGCGATGGGCCCTGCGTTATTTCAACCCTTCATTACGGCTGTGGATTCCAGCCTTCTCCGGCACCAAACGCCGCAAACACCTGGGCGCGGTTCGAGAAGCCCGCTTCCACCTCATCGGCGCGCAGCAGGTAACCGCCGACGCGGCGCGACAGGTCCAGCGGCACGCCGGCGAGGTCGGTGCTGCCGTGCTCACGCCAGCCGCTCAGCGCATTGGGGACCACCGGATTGGGGGCGGGCTGGCTGTTCACGCCCAGTCCGGCCCAGCCTGCGGGCGCCACATGCCGGTCCATCCGGGTGTTGATGAACGCGATGTTGTCGTAGCTCGCCGTGCCGCCCGGGCTGCGCGCCAGCCAGGTGGCGCCATCGGGCACCTCGCTCTTGAGCGGGCCGCGGCCCGGACCACGCGTCAGCGCGCTGTTGAGGAACACAAAACCCTTGTCGGCCGGATTGATCACGCGTGCCTGCAGCACGTAACCACCGCTGGTCGGGCTGGAGGTGTCGCCGATCGTGCGGATCTCGCTTTCTTCGAACAGCGCAGCGCGGCTGCCGCCCCAGATGAAGTCGACGTTGCCGGATACCAGGCTGCGGTAGAACCAGTTGAACCCCTTCAGGTTGAGCGTGTCCTGCTCGCTGTAGAACGCGCTGTTTTTCGCGATCAGGCGACCGCCGTCATTGTTGAAGTACAGCGTTTCGGCCTGGCCGGTGGTGGGGCCGCGCAGCGTCGTGTTGTCGATGCTGAGGGTGTCGAGCACGAGCATGTCCGCCGTCTCGACCAGCATCACGGCCCGTCCGCCGGTCGCTGCCGCAGTCGCGTTTGCCACCTGGCTCGCGCCGGTAAATGGGTTGAGCGTGTTGTGGTTGGTATAGCGGATCACGACGCCGTCGCGGCTCTGACCCACGATGCTGACATTGTCCTTGCCACGCAAAAAGAGCAGCTCCTCGTACGCGCCATTCATCACCCGAATCGTCACCGGCTCGGCCCTGGCGAAGTTTTGCATCGCGTAACTGAGCGCGCCCTGCACGGTGCGGAAATCGGCCACGCCATCGTCGTCGACCGTCAGGCTCGTGCCGCTCGGCGCAGCCGCGCGGGTGGTAAATGCCCATCCAGCAGGCTTGCCGATACCCCGGAACGGCACACCGCTAAGGCTGGTGCCTGTGAAGACGCCGTCGGCGATCGCCACGTAATACGCGGTGTTGTAGTCCAGCTTGTTGCTGTGCAGCTTGATGGTCACAGTGTTGCCGGCAATCTGGATCGGCGTCGTATTGACCTTGCGGATCTGGTCCTGGCCCGGATATCCGATCATGTCGGTTTCCCCGGTCAGCTTGATCACATCCACCAGTGCATCGTCCGCCTGGCGGAAGACCCGGATCGTGCCGCCCGTGCCGAGGACCGGCGGCTTGTCGAACACCAGCTTGAGCGTGCTGTCGATATACGCGGCACTTTCCATTGCCGCCGGCACGGCGACGCCGTCGAGCTGGTACACCTGGGTCGGCTGGACGAATTGTGGAGAAACCGTCACCGCAATCGACCGTGTCATGGTCGCGTCCGAACCGGCCCGGAACAGGATGTCGGCCGAACCCGCGCCCACCGGTGCGATCGTGGCCATCGCGCCGTCGAGCGTGACGGTGGCCACCGCAGGATTGCTCGACTCGGCGGTGAAGCTGTCGGGCGTGCCGTCGGCCGCCACTGCATTGACCTGCACCTGCAGCGGGAAATCGCCAGCTTCGGCGGCCCAGGTCGGCGTGCCGGGGGCGAGCGTGAGCTGCACCGGTTTCATGCGCGGGTCGCCAATGCGCACGTCGTCGATCTGGAAGCTCTTGTTGGCGGTGTACAGGCCCACCCGACCGCGCGCGGCAAAGCTGCTGTCGGTAACCGAGCCAAGATTTTCGCCGTCGAGATACACCGTCAGCGTGACGCCGACCATCTCGAACCGCACCGTATAGAACTGGGCATCCATCGCGATCGGTTTGCGCGCCGCGCGCTGCCGGTTGAGCGCGCCATTCAGCAGCTTGACGATCTCGACCTGGGTGCTGGTGGTGGCATTCTGCACGTTCAGGCCGGCGCCGTACCAGTTGTTGACATCGACGTAGCGGGTGACCAGGAACAGGAACTTGTTCCCGGTGGTGCCGTTGGTCATCGGCCGGATGCGGGCTTCGACGAAGTAGTCGCCCGACGGCACGGCGCCCATCTCGCTGTCCTTGATCAGGGCCAGCACGCCGCCGGTGGTAGCTGCCGTGTATTGCAGCACCTTGTTGGCGCTGCCGGCAGCTTCCGTCACTACGCTGAAGGTGCCGTTCGGGCCCGGCAATGGCTTGAGGTCCCATTTGGCGCTGCCGCCGTTCTGGAAGTCGTCGCAGAAGTAGAAGCCGGTTGCGGGGCAGGCGAGCGTGGGGCCGGTATCGACGACGACCTTGCCGGTGCCGCTGATGGTCGTTACCAGCTTGCCGCCGCCGGCCTGCGCCAGCGCATTGGCCTTGACCAGCGGGATAGGCCGCGCGCTGAAGGCATACGGCGGGGTCCAGGTGACGGTCGTCGGCACGCCGCAGGCGCCGAGCGGTTTGGCGTTGAGCAGCGAACCGGTGTCTTTGAAAGCGCCGGGAATCGTGCCGCCGAAATTCTCGACGACGTCGCTGCAGGCGGTGGCGCCCGCGACTTCGAACACATTGTTGTTCGACAGGATCTTGGCGGCGTGGCCGACGCCGACATAGTAACTGGTGGCGTAGACCGGGTGCGACGTCGAACCGGCGTAGTAGTTGTTGAACAAGTGCACCTGGCCATAGCGCACGCGCGGTGCGCGGCTGGCGACGTCGCGGAACACGTTGTTGCTGAACGTGACGCGCAGCTTGCCCTCGTCGCCCGTTGCACCGTCGCCGCTGCCAACCAGGTTGTTCTTGTTGTGCTCGCCGAAGACGTTGTACGACACGGTGACGTAGTCGGACGCATTCGTGATATCGACCGCGCCGTCATGGCACTGCTTCACTTTGCCATTCTCGACAGGCAGGAAATTGTCCGTGCGCGGCGCGTCGGTAAAGCTGTTGTGGTCGATCCAGACATGGCTCGAGCCCGTCACGGCAATGGCATCGAAGGCGCTGTTCCAGTTGCCGCTCGATCCGTCGTTCGGATCCCAGACGGGCGCGACGTCGCATGGATTGACGAGCTTGAGGTTGCGGATGATGATTTGCGAGACGTTCGACAGGATGATGTGGCCATTCACGATGCCCGCATTGGCGCCGCCGATCAGCGTCGTGTTGCTCTTCAAACGCACCGCGCCGCGCGCCGCCTGGTCCGCGTTGCTGGTGTAGGGCTGGCCTTCGCTCATGTCGAGCACGCCGACGAGCTTGATGATCTTGTTGTCGACGCCGCCGTTCTGGATCGCCGCGAGCAGCTGGGCGCGGTTGGTGACCGTGTAGATCTGGGATTCGACGGCATTCGCGCCGCCGACAGTGCCGCCGGCCTGGCTGGCCCAGCCATCGGCGGGGGCGCTCTGGCGTGCCGGATCGACTGCAGCCGCAGCGTGTCCGTCGCTGGCAAAGAGTAGGGCAGCGCACAGCGCTGCATGCAAACCTGGATAGTGCATGTGGTTCTCCTGGTGGAGGAAATGAGGCCGCGAGCCCGCCGCCGCGCTTGAAGCGCTACCGGACTGTCCTTGAATGGCGAGAGACGCGAGGTCAGGCGCGTGGTTTGCGTCCGCTGCGTCCGTTTTGCACGAGCGCCAGTGCAGCCAGGCCGCCCAGCAGGATCGCGGGCGCGCCGGGTTCAGGCACCGCCACCGCTGTACCGGTTTCCAGGCGCGCGCTCAGTGCGCCGAATTCGCTCCAGTCGACTCCGCTCAGGTCGAGCGCGATGGTGTGACTGTCGATGATCGACAGGCCAGGAATGCCGGTAACACCGCCCATGCCTGCCAACGTGAACGCCGTGACTGGCAATGCACCGCCAAGATCGAAACGCATGCTGTAGGCGCCGGGCGCGACGGCATAGTTGGCGATCACGGTCAGCAAGCCGTCAGTGGAAAAGTCGATCCCGAACAGGAAATCCGACGTGAAGAACTCCACGCCGGTATCGGTAGGGTCGAGCTTGCTGGTATTGGCGCCTGGTCCGGCCGCGAAGCCGTGATCCAGCCCGAGCATGCCGTCGGCCGCGCCATTGTAGGTGGCAGTGATGCTGGCGTCTTGCAGCATCAGGGGCGCCGCGTGCACGCCCCCCTGACCCAGTGCGACGAGCGCAAGGGCCTGCAGTAGATAGTTGGTTTTCAAGATGTCTCCGGCTTGTATTTTTTTAACTGCGAAGTAGGCTCGATGTCAGAGCCGGTGCCGATCTGGTTGATGCGTCAGGCTACCGGACGATGCATCGCGCCTAACCGGTTCATCGATTCTAGATTGGCCCAACCAAATCCGCAAGTTGGTAAACCAAGTCGGGAGATTATTACAACAATTTTAATCATTGACGCCAACTGGCCCAGCGTCAGTTCAACCAGCGAATCCGCTTCAGCTCGGCTTTGACGAACGCGTAGATGACAGGTGCGGCGACCATGCCGGCCGGTCCGAACATGATTTCGAACGCAAACAGCGCAATCAGCAGCTCCCAGACTTTTGCGCCGATGCGATGCCCCTGAATCCGCGCGCTCAGGAAATATTCCAGCTTGTGGATGACGAGGAGGAACACCGCTGAAATGACAGCGGCCGGAAACGCAACGCTCAGCGCGATCGTGCAGATCAGGGTGTTCGACACGATATTGCCCACGACAGGCAGCAGACCAAAGAGGAACGTCGCCAGGATGAGAGTTTTGACGTAGGGGAGATTCCAGCCCAGGGCAGGCATCACGGCTAACAGGTACACCCCCGTCAGTGTCGCGTTGATGGCGGCAATCTTGGTCTGGGCCCAGGCCACGTTCTTGAAAGCGGTGGCCAGCATGCTCCAGTGGCGGTGCCAGGTCCGGTAGAAGACGGAATGCCTCGTTTCGTCGGTCGGTGTGACGGTAATGCTCACTGCGGCCAGCACCCCTGTGATCCAGCCGATGACGGTCAATAGCAGGCTGCGCAGGATGCCCGAGCCAATGCCTGCGACCGCATTGACATGCTCCTTCAAGGTGTCCGACGCCAGTTCGCGCATCTCGAAGAGTGATTGCGGCACGTACTCAGCCAGCGCCGGCGGCAGGAACTGCTTGATCTGCGTGATCGTCTCGGCCACCTTCAGCGAGAACGCGCGCAACGATTCGCCCTCGAGCAGCCGGACCACCAGAACGGTGATGATGGCGAGTACAGCGATTGACCCCAGGCCTACTACAAAGCTCGCAATGAATTCATGCGAGCGCAGCTTTTTGTACAGGTCACGCGTGCGCAGGATGCTCAGCAGGCCCCGCGTGAGCACGAATGCCAGAAGACCGGCCAGCAGCGCCGGTACCGCGTGCAGGGTCAGGGCCAGAAGCAGGCAGGCGACAAAGATCGCGGTTGCCGCGTCGCGCGGGAGATTGAATTTGTAAGTGGTCATGGAGTTCTGTTAGCGAGGTGCATTCGCCAGCTGTGCTTGTCGTAGGTCAGGCGGAGTGTATTTGCTTGCGCCTATCAGGGTACCAGTGAACACTGGTATGACGACAGATCTGGATAGCAATCGGTCAGCGTATTTTTCAACTACCGCTCGTCTGCTCCGGCAGCTACGCTAGCGTCGACGCCGCACTGTTTAATACTGAGCCATGCGGGTCGTCCGGCCGCTGCTTTTGTAACAGACGCACCGAGCGAAAGCTGCGTGCCAGCCACTCGCTGTGCAAACGGTATTGAAGGTTGCTGTCCCATTCACCAGCAGCACAACGCGATCAGTCAGACTCTCTACGTTAGTACTTAGGATCAGTTGTTAGAGTGGAAACCTGCATGTCTCAGGGTCTCCAAGCTCCAAGTATGAACAACATGGTTTTACTATCGATAACGTATTTTATCAACAGTAAAGCTCATTAGAAAAAACTCTCTGCCCATCGGCAACTAGAAAGGTTCGAATGCTTGAGCCTAGGCGTTGATCTTATGCGTCCAGTTAGGTAGGCCGCTACGTGCCAAGTGATCGACAAGTGTTTGAGTGCCGAAGAACTTGATACGGCCGCTTTCTACAAAAGCAAGTGCTGCTTGGTCGACCTTCAAACCAGCGCCGCGCGCTTTTATGGTCAGTTGTGTCAGCAAACGGCTATTATCACTTTGAGTACCGGAATTCGAGCGTGCGTCGAATACTGCGACATTAATCGGCGTGCCGTCGGTCGCACGTTCAAGAATATGAGCAAGATTGATTTGCATATGTCCTCTTCCCGATCAGGCTACTTCTTGCCTTTAGCTTTGTTAGGTGCTTGCGTCAGCGCCGACGCCGCGACGCTGCGTTGCGCAGGCGTTGATTTTGGACTAGACAAAATCTTGCTTGCCTTCGATGCAACAGACGCGGACGTCTGCTCATTGGTCTTCTTCGATGTTGCCATGTGAACCTCCGATAATTAACGGTAACCACGAAAACAACTACGTGAAGGCATTAAAAGAATTTCTGCACTAGATGTAGTGGTTTAATTATACGGGACTTTTTTCAATATCCACAGGCAACAGAAAAAAAACTGGATGGGCATACAGCATTTTTGCATCTTGAGACCGATACGGCCGGTCCGAACGAGTAGTTGAGTTAGGTAGAGAGGAAACTCTGCACAAACGGTCGTTTTGAACAGGATAAAAGCCCAAGGCATTTGCCCTGGGCTGATGATGACCTTACTCCTTGCTGCGGTCCATGCCCCGTATGGTCAGGGCGGTCACCATGACCATGGCAGCCAGTGCGACCAGGTACATCGCGCCAGTGGGGTTGTGCCCCAGTGCGAGCACGAGAGGAGGCAGGGAAGCGATAAGGCCAGGGGTGATATTGAGTTGCATAAAAGCTCCGGTTATTGGTTGACGCTCATGTACGAGCAATGGTGTATAGGCAAATCACCAGTGCTGCGCTTCATGGTCAAGCATTAAGAGAGCAGGTTGGTTCGGACTTTTCCTAATTGGGTCGCGGCGTGCCGGCGCCGGCGGCTGCGTGTCGTCGACGTGCCTGGATTGAGCCGGAGGCATGGCGCCGTTTTACGTCCGCATGGGCCCGTGAAGTTTTTTCGCGTTGAGTGTCAAAACCCGGAAAATCGGTGTTCGGCAGCCCTAAGTAAGAGAGTATGAGAATTGTCTCTTACGCTTATAAGGACTGTCTATGAAGCACTTTTTCACCATCATCGAATGCATCACCCTCGTTCTCGCCCTCGCCCTGGCCATCGTCCAGTTCACTAAAGAGGATGTAGCCCTGCAGCCACTCGTCGTGTGCATCGCATAACCCATTGTAGGAGGCTAGCATACAGCCTTCACCCTCAAGGGCGCGCGTGTCGGATGATCTGGCGCGCGTGGCGAAATGGCGCCGACTCTCGTCAGGCGGTACCGAAGTCCAGTAGAGATAGGTGTGGCGCGGAAGTCAAGGTGGCGTCGTCATATTTTTCGATAGCAAAGAACAGGGCTGGGTTGACGAGCTACGAAACTCCGAGCAGTGGCGCCGCGGTTGTCTGGCCGTCGACGAAACGGACAACACGTGGATGACGGTAGGTGGTGGTGAGCAGGGCGGCGCGACTGTCTGGATGCCATTGTGGCCAATGGACGCTCCGTAGCTTAAAGAAGTCGCTTTACGGACGTTTAAGACATATCGCGGAAAAGGCGGTAGCCACGCTGTTTGGTCGAAGGCGCCGACGCAACCCTGGCACCGCCTTGGCATCTGTTTGTCAAACCGCCGGCAGCACGCTGTCATGATCCGTACACATGCGCAATCGGCGCAGCGAGCACTGCACCTGGTGCATGGTTGCCAGCTAGTCGACGGCACCGGCGCTACCGCGCGGCGAACTTGGCCACCCTGCTTTGTGAATACCGTCTGCAGCACGCCGGCATGCATCGATGCGCGTGCGATTGGCGCAGCGTGGGCGGCGCCTGTTTAAGCTTTTTGCGTTCCTCAATTCAATCAAAACATGGCGTCCGGCCCCTGAAAACTGTCCATGACGACTTCGAGGTTATCGAAGTAGTGTGGCTTGGGATAGTTAGCAACAGAAAACACGCATTCGTAGCCCAGGGAACCCAGCCAGCAGTCCACGATGCGCGCTTCGGAATTCCATTGATCGGTTTTCGTCAAAGCTACCCCGAGCCGGCCGACAACGCAAAATACGTGTGCGATAGTAATATTCACCATTGCGGGGACCATTTCTGCGCAACCCGGTCGAGATATCATCAGCGGAGTATTGTCTTCTTTTAACCTCGGCAGCTTCTTCTTTATGCTGTATGCAAGCACTTCGATACGTGGCCTGAACGGTTCCATCGCCGCCGTCGCGAGCAAGTGGGCCGCAGCCTTGCCGAAACTAGTGCATTCACCAGCCAGGTGCTTATAAACCTGATCGTGCGCTGTATTAATACTATGCGTATTCCAATCGCCCTTGGCGCGATCATGCTGTGGTATTTCCGCAATACCGGTGGCTTTTCCACCATCCTTCGCACGCTTCAGGATCTTGCTCTGCTCATCTAGATGGAGCTCAGGGTTGATGTCGCCCGCGAACTGCGCCGCGTCGGAGCAGATGAAGTTCTTGCATTTATTAAGTTCCTCGATGACGGACGCGATAAGAATATCCGGATTCGGTTGCCAGTCGGCCGCCTTGAGATCTAGATCGAAACCTTGGGTGCGCGATTGATTACGTATTTCCAGCAAAAGCTCGCGCGCCTGCGAGCCGCGATTGTTTGTCTTGATTTCTTGGGGGTGGAGGCGGATCCAGCGCATCAGGGATGCCAGAACCTTATTTAATGCTACCGCCGATACAGCTGACTGATAAGCCTCAACGTCGGCGATAAGCAAATTCAGCTCGGTGCATTTCGATTCGTCATACTTCGACACGCTTTGCTTAAATGTCGTGTCACCGCTCGCCAGCAAATCGGCCATCTGCGTTCTCCTGTTTGTCTACGCCGGCCGTGATTGTTGTCGGTTCCTCAGCTCATGCGTATTGCATTGCATGCCTAGCATATCGCCGTACCGCTCTAATTTATTCGAGCTAACTTGTTATTAAATATATCAAGGTTCAGCGTGGATGTCTCTGCATTTCGCAGGCATATCGCACGCAGCTTCGACAATTCATGTCCCTACCGCCGACTCACGGCTCAGGATCGCGAAGCCCGCGGCGCAGCTGGAAAGTGTCGAAATGGTCACGGATTTGCCTGGTCGGGGCGTTGGTAAGCGTGTTTCCACCACCGTCTTGAACAGCGTGTCGATTTAATTGAAGATGGCATCACACCGCTGGAAAGCGGAGTGTTGTTCAAGCAGGCTTGATCTGCTGGGGGCAATTCCAGGGCAATAGCTCGTCAACGCGGTTGACGGGATGGTCGGCGATCTGCGTCAGCACATGACGCAACTAGGCTTCGGGGGCGACCCCGTTCAGCTTGGCCGTGCCGATCAAGGAGTAGATGGCGGCCGCACGTTCGCCGCCGCTATCGGCGCCAGCGAACAGGTGGTTGCGCCGGCCGATGGCGATGCCACGCAGCGCCCGCTCGGCTGTCGAGTTGTCGATCTCGATGGCGCCGTTGTCGCAGTAGCGCAGCAGGGCCGGCCACAGGTTCAGGGCTTACAGGATGGCACCGGATGTGTCGGATTTGCGCGAGAGCTTTTCAAGCGAGGCGCGCAGCCACTGCTTCAGGTCGTCGAGCAACGGTCGCGCGCGCGCCTAGCGTACCGACCGGCGCTCGTCGGGCGGTTTGCCGCGGATCTCGGCCTCGATCAGATACAGTTCGGCGATGCGGCGCAGTGCCTCTGTCGTCAGCGGCAGTGGCCGCCACGTGCAGGTCGTGCAACTTGCGGCGCGCATGCGCCCAACATGCTGCTTCGTCGATGCCGCCGCCTTCATACAAGGCGTTCAAGCCGGCGTCAGCATCAGCCTGCAGCACGCCCTGGAAGTTGGCCAGTTGGGTTTGCGGGTGGATGAGCATCAACTCAATCCACTTGATATCGCATTTTCGAATCCGTCTGCAGAAATAGCAACCTGCTACCGACAACGTCGAACAGGTTTTATGTCAAATGAGTTTTAGGATCGGACAACGCGTTCATGTCGGCGTGTCTCGCTTTAGTCATGCGTGGCTTAAGATTCACTACCCCAAAACGTACACACCCGCTCCAAAGGGTGGCGCCAACCCACAGCTTAGTCGGAGTCGAGAAGTACCCGCTTTCACTGTGGGACAATGCAGGATTGACTTTGCTACTATTTATAATGCAAGTGGCCGCACGCCCGCTGCGACTGCAGGTTGCTTTGACGGGCAAATGGTTCTTGTTGTGTATGCCAAGGGAGGGGCGTGATCGATCTGCAGATTCCCGCCGTTATTGCTATAGGGCGTCTATGTATAGGGGGGCCGAGTTCTTTGGTGATAAGACGTATGGTCATCGAAGGCCGGTCAGGGCTGCTGCTCATGCGGGGTTGCGGCCGAATAAGACCCAGCTTCGCTCATGGCGTTGTGGTAGGCCTCCTCGAGCAGATAAGTATGGCGCGCCACGGCAGGCATGGCTGACTCGGACATCATGAGCCAGCGTGCCGTGTCTTGATGAGCACATTCCACACATGCACTATGAGCAGCAGAACGGCGATCTGTTTAGACGCGATGTCTTAGTTACGAAACGTATTTTATCAATAGTATGAGCTGCGGTACTGACTGCCAGCCCCCGGAACACCCAGCATTTAAAGGCGGAGTCTTTGACCGTTACTTCAACCATCGCTCGCTTGCTCCCGCAACCACGCCAGCGCCGACGCCGCGCTGTTCAACACCGAGATATGCCCGTCATCCGGCCGCTGCCACAGCCGCGCCGAGCGGCAGCTGCGTGCCAGCCACTCGCTATGTGCACACGGCACCACGCGGTCCTGCGCCCCATGCACCAGCAGCACCGGTTGCACGATGCGCGCGCAGTCGAAGCCCCATGGCGTGACATATGCCAGGTCGTCGTCGATCAGGCCACCCGGGCCTTCGCTCAGCGCCGGCCGGACCACGCTGTCGAACCACGACCACGTGCCGGACAGCTCCGCCCAGTCCTCAGGCGTGAACATCTCGCGATCGAACTCCTGATTGAGCCCCTCGTGCTGCACCTTGGCCGCATGCCCCTGCGCGGCCGCCCGCAGCGCTGCCGCGCCCGATGCCGTCATCCCATTAAACCAGTCCAGGCCCGCCGCATCGAACGGCGCCAGGCCCGCGATGCTGACGGCCGCGATGACGCGCTTGGGCAGCAGCGCGGCGCAGGCCAGCGCGTGCGGCCCGCCGCCCGAATGCCCCATCACGGCGAAGTGCTCGATCCCGAGCTGGTCGGCGATGCGCGCGACGTCTTCGGCGCACGAGGCGACATCGCGGCCGCTTCGTGCGCTCGAACCGCCGTAGCCGGGCCGGTCGTAGCCGATCCAGCGGATGCCCATTTCGAGCGCGGCGGCAAACAGCGGGGCAGGCGGCTTGCCGATGTTCGGCGTGCCGTGGTGCCAGAATACGGTCAGCTCGGGTTCCTCGAACTCCGGCTTCCAGTCGTAATAGTGCAGCACCCGGCCATCGCCCAGCGTCAGTTCGTTCTCCTGCATTGCATGCCTTTCATCGCTCGATGGCGTGATGCTACAACGAGAAACGGGCTGGCGCGCACTCGTCATGCACGCCAGCCCGTTCAGGTCCTGCTACTGAAGCGAATTATTTCGCCGTTTCGCGTGCCTTGCCGAACGGGTCGCCCGCTTTCCAGGTCGGCATCTTCGGCGCATCGGCCACTGCGCGGCCCAGGTTCAGCGTGAACTGCGCCTGCTGCACCATGCCCGACAGATCCCAGCTCGGATCGTATTCGTCGCCCACCTGATGGTATTTCTCGCGGTAGGTCTTGGCCTTGGCGTTGTTGGCGTCGACGTCCTTGACCCAGCTGCTGCCGTAGCCGACCGAGAAGGCGGGCACGCCGGCCTTGGCGAAGCTGAAGTGGTCGCTGCGGAAGTAGCCGCCGCTCAGGTCCGGCTTGCTCGGCGCAATGACCATGCCCATCGACTTGGCCACCGTGGCCGCCATCGCGCCCAGTTCGGTGCGCTCGCTGCCCGGTACGCTGACGTCCTTGACCAGGCCGACCCAGTTCAGGCTATCGAGGTTCAGGTTGGCGGCGGTCTTGGCGATCGGCCACAGGGGCGCGGCCACATAGGCGGCGCTGCCCAGCAGGCCTTGCTCTTCGGCGCCGACCCACAGGAACATCTGGCTGCGCTTGGCCGGGTTCTTCACTGCCTCGGCGGCCATCGCCAGCAGGGCGCCGGTACCCGATGCGTTGTCGACGGCGCCGTTGAAGATCGTGTCGCCTTCAGTGCCTTGCTTGCCCATGTGATCCCAGTGCGCCGAGTAGATCACCACTTCGTCTTTCAGCTTGGGATCGGTGCCCGGCACGACGCCGGCCACGTTGAATTCTTCCAGCGTGCGCACCTGCGCGCGCGCCTCGCCCTTGACGCGGGCATTCAGTGCGACCGGCTTGAAGTTCTTGTCTTCAGCGGCGGCGCGCAGCTTGTCCAGATCCTGGCCGCCGGCTGCGAACACCTTGCGCGCCGTGTCGTCGGTCATCCAGCCCTGCAGGCCGCTGCCCACTTTGCCTTCGGTGAGCTGGAAGCGCTCGGCGTTGGCCCAGCTGTTCTGCACCACGCTCCAGCCATACGATGCCGATGCATCGGTGTGGATCAGCAGGACACCGGCTGCGCCCTGGCGCGCCGCTTCTTCGAGCTTGTAGGTCCAGCGACCGTAGTAGGTCAGGCCCGCGCCGTTGAAGCGGTTCGCTTCGGCGGCGGTCGGCGCCGGATCGTTCACCATCATCACGATCACTTTGCCCTTGACGTCCATGCCCTTGAAGTCGTCCCACTTTTCTTCCGGCGCCACGATGCCGTAGCCGACGAAGACCATCTCGGCGTCGAGCGTGTGATCGGCCTTGCCATCGCCCGGACCCCAGACCCAGTCCGCGCCGAACTGCAGCGGCACGGCCTTGCCGTTGGCGACGATGCCGACATTGCTCTTCTCGGGCAGCGAGCGCACGCCGGCGATCTTGACCGGCTGGCGGAAGCTCTTGCCGTTGCCGGGCTTGAGGCCCACGGCGGCGGCTTGCGTTTCAAGATACGTGACGGTCAGCTCGCCGCCGCGCTGGCCGGTACCGCGGCCTTCAAGTGCGTCGGACGACAGGAACGCCATGTGCGCGCGCAGCGGCGCTTCCTGGACGGTGGCCTTGGCCCTGGTCTGGGCATGGGTCGGGAAGGCCAGCGCCAGGCTGCCGGCGAGAGCGGAGAGGATGAGGGAAGAGACGATCTTGTGCATGGAGTCCTGCTGCGAAGTGAATGCCGCGAAGTTGACGCTGCATGGTTAATCAAGCCATTCATCGGGAAGGGCGCACTCGTGGCGCGCGCGGCCATTTTATGACAACTTGTCAGTAAAACCGCAGGATATCGGTCGACATCGTCGTGCCCAGCTGCGGCGCCACGCCTTGCCGGTCCGCTGGCAAGAGATGCCGTGGCAGGCCGGGAATGTGTTCCTGCACCGTGATGGCAAAGATCTCCTTGGGTTCACTTTCGATCTCGATCTGCAGCACCCGGTCCTGCATCCCGTACAGCGACAGCGACCACGCGCTTTCCTTGTCACTGAGCGTCACGCCGTCGACGCGCGAGCGCAGCGCCCTGGTGCCGTGCATGGCCAACGCGATATGCGGGGCGCGATTGGCCGAGCGCACCGTGAATCTGGCCAGCCGCACCTTGCCGACGTGGTTGCGCAGGATGAAGCACTCGGGGAATGCAATCGCATCGTCGCGCGGCGCGACGGCATACCACTGGGGCGCGCTGCGCAGGCCAAAGACCTCGACGAAGACGGTCGGCTTCGCGCGGCCCGCGAACAGGTCGCTGCGCCAGTCGTCAAGCGGCTGCTGCGGCAGCAGCCAGTAGGCCCGCCACGAGTTCATGTCCTTGTAATAGACCAGCCCCTCGAGGTTCGCGGGCTCTGCAGCCTGTTCATGTAGTGCCGCCGCGCCA
>Ga0265798_10003947_pt1 | contig 20807 bp, 18 predicted proteins | sample P3T30metagenome_FD_192430 | JGI IMG/M metagenome (GOLD analysis project Ga0265798, IMG submission 192430) | Plant litter microbial communities from East Loma Ridge, Irvine, California - P3 T30 | ecosystem: Environmental > Terrestrial > Plant litter > Unclassified | place: USA: California... | reverse complement strand
CCTGCGAAGGCAGGGGTCCAATTTGCAGGCGCTATCGAAACGCGTGCGACTTGGGCCCCTGCCTTCGCAGGGGCGACATTGCTTGAATCAGCGGCTGGCACTCGGTCGGCAGTAAGGCCGTCGCCCTGCGAAGAGCGTCGCCCCTGCGAAGGCAGGGGTCCAATGTTGCAGGCGCTATCGCAACGCGTGCGACTTGGGCCCCTGCCTTCGCAGGGACGACGTTGCTTGAATCAGCGGCGCCTCCTGCGCTCTGCCGCCTCGCGCAGCAACTCCTCCACGCTGCCGAAGTCCGCCGGCTTGGTGAGATGCGCGTCGAAGCCGGCGTCGTGCGAACGCTCGCGGTCCTGCTGGGCGCCCCAGCCGGTCAGCGCCACCAGCAGCGTCTCCTGCATGCCTTCGATCGCGCGCAGCACCGGCGCGACCTCGAAGCCGCTGCGGTCGGGCAGGCCGATGTCGAGGAAGACCGCGTGCGGCCGGAACGCGGCGGCGGCGGCCAGTGCGGCGGCGCCGTCGTGCACCACGCGCACCTGGTGGCCGCTCATGTCGAGCAGGTCGCCGAGCATCTGCGCCGCGTCGACGTTGTCGTCCACCACCAGAACGCGCAAGGCGTCGTCTTCAGGCTGGTCCGGCGCCGGCGCCGCGGCGTCCGGTCCCGGCGCAGCCGAGGCCGCAGCGGCATCGAGCGGCAGGATCACCGTGAAACGGCTGCCCTGTCCCGGGCCGCCGCTTTCGGCCTCGACCCTGCCGCCATGCAGCTCGACCAGGCGCCGCACCAGGTTCAGGCCCACTCCGAGGCCGCCCTGCGCCATGGTGTGGATGTTCTGCGCCTGGGCGTACATGTCGAACACGTGGGGCAGCATCTCGGCGCCGATGCCGATGCCGTTGTCGCTCACCGAGACCGCGACGGTGTCGGCACCAAGCCGTGCCGACACCGCGATGCGGCCGCCCTTGGGCGTGTACTTGGCGGCATTGTTGACCAGGTTGCTCAGCACCTGGGCGATGCGGTGGCGGTCGACGAACAAGGCCACCGGCTGCTCCGGCAGCTGCAGGTCGAGGGCATGGCGGCCGGCATCCACCAGCGGCATGCTGATCTCGAGCGCATCGTTCACCACCTGTTGCAGCAGCACCGGCGTGCGGCGCAGCTCGACCTTGCCCTCGGACAGGCGCGCCATGTCGAGCAGATCGTCGACCAGGTGCACCATGTGGTCGACCTGGCGCCGCATCATGGCATGGACCTCGCCCGTGCCCGGCGCCGTTCCGGCCGCGCCTGAACGGATGCGCATCAGCTCCAGGCCGGTACGGATCGGCGCCAGCGGATTACGCAGCTCATGCGCCAGCGTGAACAGGAACTCGCTCTGCATGCGGTTCTTCTCGGTCAGTTCGCCCGCCAGGCGCTGCAGTTCCTGCTCGGCCAGCTTGTGCTTGCTGATGTCGATGGTGACGCCGTCGAAGCGCACCGGCTGTCCCCGGTCGTTCAGGGCGCACCAGCCGATCGCGCGCAGCCAGCGATCGCCGCTGCGCAGTTCCAGGTCGAGCGGCGCGCCGTTCTGCAACGCATAGGCGATGCCTTCGTCCAGGCGTGCGCGGTCGGCCGGCGCGACGGCGGCCGACAGGCTTGCCGCCGGCAGCTCGCGCACCCCGTCCAGGCCCAGGTGCGCCGCCATCTGCGCGTTCAGGAGGAAGCGTTCGAACGGCGCGTCGGCATACCAGACGCCGATGTCGCCGGCGCGCGCCACCTGTTCGAGGCGCTGCTTGAGCATGGTGCGCGCATGCACGTCGACCACGGTGCCGACGAAGCCGGCGGGACTGCCGTCGTCGCTCCTGCGCGGCGTGCCGGCGTCGATGAACCAGCGGTAGCTGCCGTCGCGGCGGCGCAGGCGGTAGTCGAAGGAGAACGGTACATGCGCGGCGTTGGCTTCCAGGAAGGTGGTGCGGGCGCGCTCCAGGTCGTCCGGATGGACGTTTTCCAGCCAGCCCAGGCCCAGGTCCTGTCCAGGCGTACGTCCGGTGTAGTCGTACCAGCGCTTGCTCAGGTAGGTGCAGCTGCCGTCGGCGTCGGTGGTCCACAGCATGACGGGGGCAAGGTCGATGAGCGAACGGAAGTAGGTCTCGCGCATCGCCAGCGCCTGCTGCTGCTGGCGGCGGTCGTGGCCCAGCGCGAGCTGGCGCTGCACGCGCGCCAGCAGCTCGTTGGCGGCGAAGGGCTTGACCAGGTAGTCGTCGGCGCCGGCCTGCAGGCCCTCGATCTTGGCTTCCTCGCCGGCACGCGCCGACAGCAGCATCACCGGCAGGTGGCGCAGCCGTTCGGTGGCGCGGATGCGCGCGATCAGGCCGAAGCCGTCCAGGCGCGGCATCATCACGTCGCTCAGCAGCAGGTCCGGCGGATCGCGCAGCAGCGCCTCGAAGGCGGCCTCGCCGTCGGCGCACACGCTGATCTCGGCATGCGGATCGAGCAGGGACTTCAGGTAGGCGCGCATGTCGTTGTTGTCGTCCGCGATCAGGATGCGCGGCGGCGCGCTGGCTGCCTGCATCAGGATGCCGCTGCCGCCGGCGGTGCGCGGCGCGGCCGGCGCCGGTTCGTCCGGCAGCCAGCGCAGGGCTTCCTCGACGAAGGCGGCGCCCATGCGGCCGGCCGGCTCGCCGGTGTCCATGCCTTGCGCATCGGCCGGATGCAGCACGCGGTCCCCGGGCAGGTGCGCATGGCCGAAGGGGATGTCGACATCGAAGCGCGTGCCTTCTCCCAGGCGGCTGTGCACGGCGATGGCGCCGCCGTGCAGGCGCACCAGTTCCTGGATCAGCGCCAGGCCGATGCCGGTGCCTTCGTAGGTGCGGCCCGGCGTGCCCTCGATGCGGTGGAAGCGCTCGAACACGCGCGGCAACTCGGCTTCCGGGATGCCGCTGCCGGAATCCTGCACCGACAGCCGCGCCATGCCGTCGTGGCGCGCCAGCGTGAGGGTGACGCCGCCCTGCAGCGTGAACTTGAAGGCATTCGACAGCAGGTTGAAGACGATCTTTTCCCACATGTCGCGGTCGACGCAGACCGGCTCGCCCAGGTCCTGCAGCTCGACGCGGTAGGCCAGCCCGCCCTTTTCCATGGCCGATTCGAACACGCTGGCCAGGTCGGCGGTCAGGCGCGCCAGGTCGAGCGGCTCGTAGTTGGCCTGCACCCGGCCGGCCTCGATGCGCGAGAAATCGAGCAGCGAATTGACCAGCTTGAGCAGGCGCAGCGCATTGCGGTGGGTGACCCCGATGCGGCGGCGCTGCCCTGGCGCCAGCGCTTCCGCGGTGTCGGCCAGGGCATCGTCGAGCGGACCCAGGATCAGGGTCAGCGGGGTGCGGAATTCATGCGAGACGTTGGAGAAGAAGGCGGTCTTGGCGCGGTCGATCTGGGCCAGCTCCTCGGCGCGGCGCTGCTCTTTCTCGTAGGCGATCACGTTGCCGACCGCGGTGTTCACGGCAGCGCCCAGCAGGTCGTAGAAGTTCAGGTAATCGGCATCGAAGGCACGCGCGGCGCTGACGCCCGCCACCACGAAGCCGAACAGTTCCTGCTGGCCCGGCACCGTGACCGGCAGCACCACCGCCGAGCGTGGCGCCATCTCGTAGGGGCCGCAGGGGACGTCGCCAAAGCGCGGCGCCAGGCCGTCGACCTGCTGGAGCGTGCGTTCGCGTTCGGTGCGCGCGAACGGCCACAGGGCGTCGTCCAGGGGCATCGACTGCGGCGCCAGCTGCGGATGCGCATCGATGCCGCCGCTGCCGCGCAGCACCAGCGAGCCGCTGTCCGGATCGATCTGGTACAGCATCAGGAAGGGCACGTCGAGCGCCATGCCCTGGTATTGCGCGGCGATGTCGCGCCCGATGTCCTCGATCGCGCGGGCGTCCGCGATTGCCGCGCTGAGGTCGCGCAGGCACTGGCTGCGGCGCGCGTTCAATACCGCCGCCGTCGCCTCCGAAATCGGGTGGAAGATCCCGCCCACCTCGCCCGATTCGTCGCGGATCGGCGAGAACGAAAAGGTCATGAAGCCTTCCTCGAGGTAGCCGTAGCGGTCGAGGAACATGCGCTGGTCGCGGATATAGGTGCCCTCTCCCCGGTGCGCGCGCTCGAAGGCGTCGCCCACCACCGGCAGCGCGCTGGCCCAGACTTCCTTGAAGGCGCCGCCCATCGATTGCGGATGCAGGTCGCCGCAGATCGGACGATAGGCGTCGTTATAGATCTGGATATCGCTTGGCCCCCAGGCGATCAGGATCGGAAAGGTCGAGGACAGGCACAGGCTGACCGAGGTGCGCAGGCTCTGCGGCCAGGTCGCGGGCGGTCCGAGCGGCGTCGCGGACCAGTCCATCGAACGGATCAGCGCGCCCATCTCGCCCCCGCCGGCCAGCCAGCTCAGGTCGTCGTTCTGGTGCGGAGATAGGGGCAGAGAGGAAGGCATGGAGACTCGTCGGAAAGAGAGGGAACAGCGCCAATCGTGACGATTGTCCCCGTATTGTACGGTAGTTGCCTGCTTTTCCCCCGCATTTCCTTGCCGTGGGATCAGGCTTGATTCTCCCCGGCCTGGTGGAATACCAGGTCCTCGACGCGCTGCCCGTTGCACAGGTGGCGCTCGATGATCCGGTCCATGTTCTCCGGCGTGACGTTGTAATACCAGGTGCCGTCCGGCTGCACGCAGACGATCGGGCCGCCCTTGCAGGCGGCGAAGCAGCTCACGCGGCTGCGCTTGACGCGCAGCTCGCCGGCGTTCAGCCCGGCCGCCTTGAACTTGTCGCCCAGGCTGTCGAACAGCGCCTGCGAGGCGCCGTCCTCGCTGCAGCGCGGGCCGGTGCAGACCAGCAGGTGGCGGCGGTAGTCGCCGATCTTGGGCTTGACCACTTCCGCGGCCGGCTCGTTCTGGATCTCGCTCATGCTTCATTCTCCTCGGTGGCGGCAATCGCCTCGGTCTCCCACGGTTCGTCCAGGGTGGCGCGGATGTAGTCGGCCGGCAGGCGATAGCGCGCCGCCAGCGCCGCGATGTCGTCGCCGGCATCGTATTCGGCGCGCAGCGCGTCCAGCCAGCCGAGCAGGCCGGTCGACAGCGAACGTCCGGCGCGCTCGCCGTCGCGGGTGGCGCCGCCGTCCTGCATATCGTATTTATTGGCGTAGCCGCGCGGGGTGACCATCAGGCCGTTGCGGACGAAGGTGTTGCTGTTGCCGATCAGGACCGTGCTGAGCATGCCGATGTCGGCCTCGGCCATCGCGTCGAGCGTGGTGAACACGATGTGCTCGCGGCGCCGGTAGGCGCTCTTGACGATCGCCACCGGGGTGTCGGCCCGGCGGTGGCGCAGGAACAGGCGCTGGGCCTCGACGATCTGGCGCGTGCGGCGGCCGCTCTTGGGGTTGTACAGGGCCACCACGAAGTCCGCCATCGCCACCGCGTCCAGGCGCCGGGCGATGGTCGGCCAGGGCGTGAGCAGGTCGGACAGCGAGATCGCGCAGAAGTCGTGCGTCAGCGGCGCGCCGACCAGGGCCGCGCAGCTGTTCAGGGCCGAGGCGCCGGGGACGATCTCGACCTGCACCGGATCGTCCGGAGTCCAGCCGGACTGGAACAGCACCTCGTAGGTCGGACCGGCCATGCCGTAGACGCCGGCGTCGCCGGACGAGATCAGCGCCACCTTCTTGCCGGCGCGCGCCGCCTCGAGCGCGCTGACGGCGCGGTCCAGTTCCTCGGTCATCGACTTGCGGATGATTTCCTTGCCTTCGATGAGGTCGGCCACCAGCTTGATGTAGGTGACGTAGCCGATCACCACGTCGGCTTCGGCGATGGCGGCGCGGGCGCGCTGGGTCATGTGTTCCACGCTGCCGGGGCCGATCCCCACCAGCATGATCTTCCCGGCGGGGGCGTGTACGGTATCGTTCATGGGTTTTTCCTTGCGATCGAGACGGTGACATTGCGCTTGTCGACGCCCCGGTGTTTGTGTTTTTCGACGACCAGCGCGGTCATCGGGGTAGCCGGTCCGGCCACCAGCAGCGCGGCGGCTTCGCTCACCGAGGGCGTGCCGGTGTAATGGCGCACCGTCTCGGAGGGATTCGGCACCGGCACGGCGGCCAGTTCGCCGGCCTCGTAGAAATGCAGCGGCCAGCCCTGTTCCAGGGCCAGCGCCAGCAAGGCCGCCTCGTCGCGCTTGAGCACGATGCTGGCGGCCGCCACGACCTGCTGCGGGCGCGCGCCGGCCTGGGCCAGCGCGGCGAAGACGGCCTCGCGCACGGTGTCCAGCGCCACGCCGCGGTCGCAGCCCAGGCCGATGGTGAATGCGCTCATGCGGCGCCGTCCTGCGGCGGGCGGTAGACCACCAGGCGCTCCTTGAGCGCATCCCAGCGCTCAGGCGGCACCTCGGCATGCGTCACCCACAGCACCGCGGCGTAGCGCTCCAGCGGCACTTCATCGAAGCGGTCGAAGCGGTGGATGGTGTCGGGCAGCGGCGTCGGGCGGGTCCACCAGTCCGGGCTGCCGGCTTCCTGCACGAAGGCGATCGGCTCGCCGTTGACCACGTGGGCCGAGACGCGCGTGATGTTGATCTTCGGCGCCTCCACGCGCCAGCCCAGGTGGCGGCCGAGGATGTCGACCGGGATGGTGCGGCCGACGTCCGAGGCGGTGGTGAGTACCGGCGCCGCGCCCAGCAGGTCGGCCACGCGCTCGCTCCAGGCGTTGGCGCCGCCGACGTGGCCCGACAGCACCGGGATCACGTACTGGCCGGCGTCGTCGACCACGATCACGCCCGGATCCTCGTCCTTGCTGCGCAGGTGCGGCGCGATCAGGCGCACGACCGCGCCCAGCGACACGAAGAACACGATCTGGTCGTAGCCGGCGAACAGCGGGCCGATCTCGTCGCGCAGCGCACCTTCATAAGCGTGCACGCTGTTCGGCAGGCCGGCGAAGGCCGCGGCAAATTTCATGGAGGTGCAGATCGCCGCCTCGGGCAGGTCGGCCGCCAGGCGCGCGGCCTGGGCCGCGCCATGCTTGGTGATGGCCACCAGGCACAGGCGCGGTTCGGTGATGTGGGTCGGTTCGCTCATGCGGTCTCCAGGTCCAGGGGTGAGGGGCCGCTCTTCTTGAGGCAGCCCTTGATGCGTTCGCCGCGGATGCGGTGCGGGTGCTTGACGATCAGCAGCGACAGGTAGCTGACCTTGGTTCCGCGCAGCGCCAGGATGGCGGCGCCGGAACAGCGCCGCTCGTCCGGCGCGCCGACGCGTTCGATGAAGTGGGCGCCGGCCAGCAAGTCGCGCCGCGCCAGCCAGTCGATCAATTCGTCCAGCAAGGGCTTTACCTTCATCAGCACCAGGGTGTCGAAATCGGGCAGCAGGCGCTCGACCGCGCTCACGCCATACGCGGCCGGCACGATGGCCACGGTATCGTCCTGCTCCGAGAGCGGCACGTCGACCGCGGCGCAGGCGGCGGTAAAAGCGTTGACGCCGGCGACGATCCTGACGTCCACCTGCGCATCGAGCGCGCGCACGGTGCGCGCCAGGTGGCCGAAGGTGGCGTAGGTGCTGGCGTCGCCCTCGACCAGGAACAGCACGTCGCGGCCGGCGCGCAGCCAGGGCAGCACGGTCTCGGCGGCCCGGAGCCAGGCGCGCGCCAGCTTCTCGCCGTCGTGCGTCATCGGGAACAGCAGCAGCGCGTGCTCGTCCGGCGGCGCCAGGCCGGCGCGCTGGACGATGTCGAAGGCGTAGCTGGGGGTCTTGCCGCTGCGCGCCGGATAGACCCAGACGGTATCGCGCCGCTGCAGCGCCTCCCAGGCCGCGCGCGTGATCAGGCCGGGGTCGCCGGGTCCGAGCGAGATGCCCCACAGGGTGCCGCTCATGCCATCCCTCCTTCGCGCCGCGCACACACGATCCATACCGGATTCTCGGCCGCCATGCGGTGCATGTGCAGGATCGGCTTGCTGCGCGCGGCCTGCAGCTGCAACACGTCCCAGCTGACGCCCTGCTCTTCCAATGTTTGCAGCGTGGCGGTGGCGGTGGCCAGGTTCTCCAGGGTGACGAAGTTCATGACGAGCGCACCGCCAGGGCGCAGGCGCTGCAGGATGCCGGCGATGAGCGCCGCCAGCTCGCCGCCCGAACCGCCGATGAAGACGGCATCCGGATCGGGCCAGGCGTCCAGGCCTTCGGGCGCCTTGCCGTGCAAGAGGCTGTAGTTGGCCACGCCGAAGGCCGCGTGGTTCTGGCCGGCGATGGCATGATCCGCCTCGTTCTTTTCGATCGCATACACATGGCCCTGCGGGCACAGGCGCGCCGCTTCCAGGCCCACGGAGCCGGAACCGGCGCCGATGTCCCAGACGATGCTGTCGGCGCGCAGCTGCAGGCGCGCCAGGCTGACGGCGCGCACTTCCTGCTTGGTGATCAAGCCCTTCTCGGGCTGGCGCTGGACGAAGGCGGCGTCGGGCAAGCCGAAGCGCACCGGGCGCGGCGCCGCCGTGGTGCGCCACAGCAGCACCACGTTCAGCGGCGCGAAGCGCATGCCGGCGGCATCGTGGGGACTGAGTTCCGCCAGCACGCGCTCCTCGGGCTGCAGCAGGTTTTCCGCCACCGCCATGTGGAAATCGTCGCCCAGGCCCTCGGCCAGCAGCAGGCGCGCGATGCGGTCGGGACTGTTGTCCGGGCTGGTCAGCACCAGCAGGCGCGGATGCGCGCGCAGGGCCTGCGCCAGGGCATACAGGCCGTGCGCGGGCGTACTGCCGCGCAGCCACTCGCCGGCGTCGCGCGCATGCACCGAGACGATGCGCGCATCCTGCCAGGCCAGGCCGATGCGGGCGCAGGCCAGCTGCAGCGTCGACACATTGGGCAGGATGTCGAGCGCCTGCACGCACAGGTGCTGGGCCAGGTAGGGCGCAATGCCGTGGCAGAGCGGATCGCCGGTGGCCAGCACCACGCAGGACAGATTGTCCGCACGCGCCGCGCGCACCCAGTCGGGCACGGCCTTCAACTGGCCGGTCAGGTCGTGGCGGACGGCGCCGGGCTTCAGCTCACGCGCCAGCAGTGCCAGCGTGCGCGCGCCGCCGATGACGACGTCGGCGCTGCGAAGATGGGCCAGCGCGGTGGCGTTCAGGCTGGCCACGCCATCGTCGAGCACACCGATCACGCGGCAGGGGTTGGGGTCTTTGATACTGGTGTCCATGGATTCACTCGGGTTCTGGTTCGGTGTCGACGATGTGGCTGATGCCGACGCGGCGCTCGCCCGCCGGGCGTTCCCGCGGCAGCACCGGGGCCGACCACACATCGGCCACCTTGTTGCCGCTGAAGTCGCACACCATCACGCGCAGGCGGAAGGCGCGGCCGTAGCGCTCGGGCGCCGTCAGCGTGTCGATCGCCGCCTGCGCCAGCGCGTGGTGGAAGGCGTCGCCCAGGCCGCGCTCGACCATCAGTTCGGCGCCGAAGCGCGCGGTCTCGGCGGCGGCGATGGCGGCGCAGTCTTCCGGCGCGGCGCCGATGCGGCGCGCGATCTCGGCCACCAGGTCGGTATCGACCTCGCTGCGGTTGGCGTGGGTGATCGTCTCTCCCTGGGCGATCTTGGTCAGCTTGCCGACCATGACCGCCAGCACCACCAGGCCGATGCCCTGCGCCGCCGCCTCGTCGAGCGCATAGCGCAGGAAGTCGCCCATCTGCACGAAGCAGGCCGAGGGCAGTTCCGGACGTTCTTCGCGCAGGGTGGCGATGGCGAAGGTCTCGGTGCGCCCGCCGGTGGTGAGCGCCACCACCTCGTGGCCGGTGGTCGCCGCCACCTGCACGCCCTGCACCACGCTGGCGCGCCAGGCCGCCGTCGAATAGGGCCGGACGATGCCGGTGGTGCCCAGGATGCTGATGCCGCCCAGGATGCCCAGGCGCGCATTGGTGGTCTTCTTTGCCATCACCTGGCCGTCCGGCACGCTGATGGTGACTTCGATGCCGTGCTGCGCCAGCAGCGCGGGCGCCGCTTCGCGCAGGTTGTCGGCGATGTTGCGGCGCGGGACCGGGTTGATCGCCGGCCCGCCGACTTCCAGGCCCAGGCCCGGCATCGTCACCGTGCCGACGCCGTCGCCGGCCACGTAGGCCACGGTGCCGGCCTGGCCGGGCAGCAGGCGCAGGTCGACGGTCAGGTGGGCGCCGTCGGTGCAATCGGGGTCGTCGCCGGCGAACTTGACGATCATCGCGTGCGCGCGCCCGGCTTCGCAGCGGCCGTCGTGCACGGCAAAACGCACCCGGCTGCCGTTCGGCAGCAGGCTCTCGATCTCGCCCGGCACCGCGCCCGTGGCCAGGCCCAGCACCGCCGCGCGCGCGGCCGCGGCGGCGCAGGCGCCGGTCGTGAAACCGGTGCGGGTGCCGCGTTCGGCAGCCGCCTTCTCCTTCATGGCGCGCCTGCCTTCTGGCGCGCCTCGGCCAGCGCCAGCAGCGCGTGCAGGGCCGCCACCACCAGCGTCGAGCCGCCCTTGCGGCCGCGGATCACGATCCAGGGCACCTCGGCCGATTCGGCCATCAGGTCCTTCGATTCCGCCGCCGAGACGAAACCGACCGGCATGCCGACCACCAGCGCCGGGCGCGCGCCCTCTTCGCGGATCAGGCGCACCAGCTCGATCAGCGCGGTCGGTGCATTGCCGATGCCGACGATGGCGCCGTCCAGCAAACCGCGGCGCTGCGCCTTGCGCATGGCTTGCACCGCGCGCGTGGTGTCTTGCTCCCTGGCGGTCTCGATCACGTCGGCGTCGCTGATGAACTGGTGCGTCTTCATGCCGAAGTGGGCCAGGCGCGGCTGCGACAGGCCCGAGCAGATCATCTCGACATCGGCCACCACCGGACGGCCGCCCGCCAGCATGGCGGCGATGCCGGCTTCGACCGCATCGGGATGGAAGTCGGTGAGGCCGTTGAAATCGAAGTCGGCGTTCGCATGGATCATGCGGCGCACGATGGGCCACTGGCCGGCATCGTAGGCATGCGGACCGACTTCGGCGTCGATGATGGCGAAGCTGTCATGCTCGATGGCCTGGCCGGCGCGCGTGAGCTGTTCGGTAACGGTGTTCACGGTGCTCATGCGGGCTGGCCCTCGGGCTTGTGGCCGTGGTCGTGATCGTGGTCGTGACCATGACCGTGATGGTGCGCATGCTCGTGGTCGTGCCCATGCTCGTGGCCGTGCCCATGTTCGTGGCCCGGTGCATGGGCATGCTCGTGCGTGTGCGCGTGCGAGTGGCCGTGGCCGAGATCGTGGGCGATCTCGCGGTAGCTGCAGCCGTCGCAGGGCAGGCGGCTGTCCGGCACGCCCGCCTGCAGGTCCTGCACGCGCTGCTCCATCAGCTCGAAGATCTCCTTCTCGAAACCGAAGTGCTCGGTGCAGGCGAAACGCACCTGCGGATACTGGCCGCGCAGGTGCTCGACCTGGCGGTGGATGCGCTGCATCAGCGTGCCGGTGTACAGGTAATAGGGCAGCACCACCACCTGGCGCATGCCCAGCAGGACGTGGCGCTGCACCACCTTTTCCAGGCGCGGCCAGGTGATGCCGGTGAAGGCCAGGTCGACCAGTTCGTGGTCGCCCTCTTCCAGCAGCCAGCGCGCCATCTTGGCCATCTCGCCGTTGGCGCCGCGGTCGGACGAGCCGCGCCCCAGCAGCACCACGCCGGTGGTGGTGGGGTCGGGCATGTCGAGCGCGCCCATGGCCTTGCGCAGGCGGCGCTTGAGGATGGCCAGGATCGGATCGCAGGCGGTCAGGTGCGGCGCCAGCAGGATGTCCGCCTGCGGGCAGGCCGCACGCGCGCCCTCCACCGCTTCCGGGATCTCCATCTTGACGTGGCCTGCCGCGTTCAGGATCAAGGGCACGACGAGTACCCGGCGCGACGAACGCGCGGCGGCCAGCAGGGCGGCGTTCAGCTCGGGCGGGGCGAACTCGATGAAGCACAGTTCGATGCGCCAGCCGGGACGGCGCGCGCGCCACTGGTCGATGAAGTCGCGGATTTCCTGGTTGCCGGAATCCTCGCGCGAGCCGTGGCCGACGACGAGGATGGTGTCGCCGGTGGGGGCCGGGGCTGCTTGCATCATGATGTTCATGCGCTCGCCTTTCTGAAACGGTGGGTGAATGTGGGGTCGTAGAGCTTGGAGCGCACCAGGGTTTCCCAGTGCAGGGCGCCGAGGGTGGGACTGGCGACGATCATCGCCTGGCTGGCGACGCCGGCTTCGCGGCAGCGCTGCTTGATGTCGGCCAGGGTGCCGCGCAGGATCTTTTGCTCGCCCGGCCAGCTGGCCTTGTGCACCACCAGCATCGGAGAATCCTCGGGCCAGCCGGCCGCGCGCAGCGCCGCCTCGACCTTGTACATCAGCGTGATCGACAGGAAGATGCACAGCGTCGTGCGGTGCGCCGCCAGGCTGGCCAGGTCCTCTCCTTCCGGCATCGGGGTGCGGCCCTCGACGCGCGTCAGGATCACGGTCTGGGTCACTTCCGGCAGCGTCATCGATTCGCCGGCCGCGGCCATCGAGGCCATCGCGGACGAGACCCCCGGCACCACGGCCCACTCGATGCCGGCCTCCGCCAGCGGCCGCGCCATCTCGATCAGGGCGCCGTACAGGCCCGGGTCGCCGGTCTGCAGGCGCACCACGGTCTCGTGGCGGCCAGCCTGTTCGATCAGCCAGGCCGTCATGTCCTCGAGCGTCATGTCCTTGGAATCGCGGATCGCGGCGCCGGGCGGCGCGTACAGCGTGGCGGCGCGGTCGACCAGGGAACCGGCGAACAGCACGGCGCCGGCGCGCGCCAGGAGTTTCTGGCCCTTGACGGTGATGAGTTCCGGGTCGCCGGGACCGGCGCCCACGAACCAGACCTTGCCGAGCGGGCGGGAATGGGATGTCATGTGTTTGTCTCTTGAAAATGATCGGACGGCTGCGCGCGCAGCGCCGCCAGCACGGCGTCCACGCTGCGCGGCGCCGGCCCGGGCGGCAGCACGCCGCGCGCCGCCAGTTGCGCGTGCAGGTCCAGTGCGGCCGGCACGCGCTGGCCGGCGGCCTGCAGGGCGGCGCTGTTCCGCACCAGCTCCGGCGCCGGGCCGGAAGCGATGCAGCGCCCGTCCGCCATCAGGTGGATGTCGTCGGCCCAGGCGTAGGCGAAATCGACGTCGTGGGTGGACAGCAGCACCGTCACGCCGCGCGCGGCCAGGCGGTCGAGCAAGGCCGCCAGTTCGGCCTGCATCGGCGCGTCCAGCCCGGCCATGGGTTCGTCCAGCAGCAGCACCTCGGGCTCCATCGCCAGCACGCCGGCGATGCAGACGCGCTTCTTCTGGCCGAAGCTCAGGTGGTGCACGGCGCGCCGGCCATGCCCGCGCAGGCCCACCGCGTCCAGCGCCGCGGCCACGCGCAGGCGCACGGTGGCCTCGTCCAGGCCGAGATTCAGCGGCCCGAACGAGACGTCTTCCTCGACCTGGGCCGAGAACAGCTGGCGCTCGGGATTCTGGAACACCAGGCCGACGCGGCGCCGCAACGCGGCCAGGCCCGCCCGGCCATAGTCGAAGGGCTGGCCATTCCAGCGCAGCAGGCCGGCGCTCGGGCGCAACAGGCCGTTCAGGTGCTGCAGCAGCGTGGTCTTGCCGGCGCCGTTGGCGCCCAGCAGCGCATGGCGGCGGCCGCGTCCCAGCGCCAGGCTGCAGCCGCGCAGGCCCGGGCTGCCGTCGGCGAACACGTGGTCCACCGACTCCAGCGCCAGCAGGGGCGGCGGCGGCGTAATCACAGGCGCTCTCCCGCCGCCAGCGCCAGCAGCAGCGCACCGGCCAGTGCGGCCAGCACGGTCTGGCGCCGCGCCGCGGGGAAGGCGGCCGGCAGGAAGCGCAGGCTGCCCTGCCAGGCGCGCGCCTCGGCGGCCATCTGCAGCGCGGCGGCGCGCTGCCATACCTGCACCGCCATCTGGCCGGCCAGCAGGCCGGTCGAACGCCAGGCATGGCGCCAGCCGTGGTACCCCAGGCGCGCGGACTGCGCGGTGACGCCGTCGTCCCAGGCCTGGCGCAGCACGAACAGCATGCGGTAGCACAGCACCATCAGCTCCAGCAGCAGTTCCGGCACGCGCAGGCGGCGCAGCAGCGCCAGCAGGTCGGGCAAGGGCGTCGTCAACACCAGGCCGAGCAGCGCCGCCAGCATCGCCAGCGAACGCAGCGCGGTGTGCGCCACCGCCGGGACCAGCTCGGGCATCCAGCGCCAGGCGCCGTCCACGCCCGGGCCCACCAGCATCGTCAGGCAGGAGATCAGCAGGAAGCCGCAGGGCGCCAGCGCCACCGCCAGGTAGCTGCGCGGCGGCACGCGCGCACCCAGCAAGGCGGCCAGCGCCAGCACGATGGCCAGGGCGGCCAGCATGGCGGGCGTGCGCGCGAGCCAGGCCGCGCCCATGCCGGCCAGCGCGAACAGCGCCTTGGCCCCGGGTGCGACGCCGCGCCAGCGGCTGGCGTAGGCCGCCGATTCAATCAGCACGGGATTCCTGGATCGATGGCGCGGCGCGGCGGGCGCGTTCGCGCGCCACCGACAGGCCCAGCCAGTAACCGATCACGCCGGCGCCCACGGCAGCCTGCAGGGCGAACAGCAGCGAGGCGATCTCGCCGCTGGCCGGTTCGAACACGGGTTCGAACCAGGGCCGGTAGCCGGGCGCGATGCTGCCGATCGCCTGCTGGGCGCGCTCGTCGGCGCCGCCGAACATGGCCGGAGATTCTCCGCCCGGCGGCGCCGGCGGCGCACTGGCGAACCACAAGGGCAGCACCGTCAACAGCAGGATGGCCGCGCACAGCATCCAGGTACGGAGTTTCATGCGTCCTTCCCGGCGCGCAGCGCCATCACCGGCAGCGCGCGCAGTTCCTGCGCATTGAAGCGCGCCATCGCATTCACCACCAGCACGGTCAGCAAGCCTTCGCTGATGGCGATCGGCACCTGGGTCAGCGCGAAGATGCCGGCGAACTTGGCGAAGGACACGCCAAAGCCGCCGACCGGGTCCGGAAAGGCCCAGGCCAGCTGCACCGAGGTAGTGACATAGGTCGCCAGGTCGCCCAGGCAGGCCGCCAGGAACACGGCGACGGAGCGCGACGGGCCCAGCGCCGCCACCGCGCGGAATACGGCGTAGGACACGAAGGGACCGACGATCGCCATCGAGAACACATTGGCGCCCAGCGTGGTCAGGCCGCCGTGCGCCAGCAGCAGGGCCTGGAACAGCAGCACGACGAAGCCGACCGGCACCATCGCCGCGGGGCCGAACAGCAGCGCCCCCAGGCCGACGCCGGTCGGGTGCGAGCAGCTCCCGGTCACCGAGGGCAGCTTGAGCGCCGACAGCAGGAAGGCGAATGCGGCGGCGACCCCGAGCAGCATGCGCCGTTCGGGATGCGCCTGCAGTCCGCGCCCCATCGAGCGCAGGCCCCAGGCCAGGAAAGGCAGGGAAGCGGCTGCCCAGCCGAGCGCGTGCGCCGGCGGCAGGAAGCCTTCCATGATATGCATTCGAAATCTCCCGTCGAATGGTCGAAAAGGACACCGGACGGGAAGTGGCAAGACGGTCGACGGCAGTCGGGCATACGGATACGGGACGCCTGTCGACAGCGGCTTCCCGTCACCCCGGGGAATGGTGCTGGCTTTGAACACATGGTTCGCTTGGGCCGGTATTCTGGCTCGCCTTCATCCTTCTCCGTGCCTTCCCGCGATGATGCGCAGTGGCGTGTTGACGGAGTCGTCAGGCTTACAGCAGCGGGGGCTGCACCGGAATGACCGCGCAAGGCGGTGTCACCGGTTTCCCGTTTAACGCCATTCCCGGGCGGGAATGGGCGCACCCAAGCGGTGATATTACACTGAGCGGCGTGGGCATGCCAGTGTTGACGGACTCACCGTACCAGCGCCGCCACCGGCGCCGGCCCCTGCTTTCCTCGCAAACGGCGGTCCATCCCGTGCTGGCGACACCAACCTTTGGATAAGTGTAGATTGTTGGCTTTCATGGCAAGCTGGTGTCCTGGAATGCATCCATGAATGACACGCCCTCTTCCCATCCATCCTGAAGCGAGAACCCGACATGAACGATAAAACTTCCGCCGACAGCAACGTCGTGCAAGAATTCGGCGCGCTGGCGCCCGTGCGCATCGGCCTGGACGCCCAGACCCGCTCGCAGAGCGTGCGCGCCCTGAACCGCCTGCTTGCCCACACCATGGCCATGCGCGATGCATACAAGAAGGCGCACTGGCAGACTTCCGGCGCCACCTTCTACGAACTGCACCTGCTGTTCGACAAGCACTACGAAGAGCAAGCCACGATCATGGACTCGCTCGCCGAGCGCATCCAGACCCTGGGCGGCGTGACCTTCGCCCTGGCGGGCGACATCGCCGGCGAATCCTCGATCGCGCGCGCCCCGCGCGGCCGCGAATCGGCGCGCGCCCAGCTCGAGCGCCTGGCCGACGCCCACGAAACCATCCTGCTCGACGCCCGCCCGCTGGCACGCTCGGCCGACGAAGCCGGCGACGACGGCACCAACGACCTGATCGTCAGCGAAGTGGTGCGCACCAATGAACTGCAGAGCTGGTTCATCGTGCAGCACCTGACGCGCTTCTCGGATCTGGGTGGCGATACCGGGCCGGGGGATGCGCCGGTCTAAGGGTTTTACGCAGGCCACATGAAAAACGGAGCCCGCGGGCTCCGTTTTTGCGTTCGACCTAAAAACCGTTCAGAACGGAATATCGTCATCCATGTCCGAGAAGTTCGGCGCCGGTTTCGGCTGCGGACGGGCTGCCGGTGCCGGCGGCGCCTGGCGCTGCGGTGCCTGGCGCGGGGCTTCGTAGCCGCCACCGCCGCTATCCATGCCCATGTCCATGTCGCCGCCGCCCATGCCCTGGCGACCGCCCAGCATCTGCATGTTTTCCGCGATGATATCGGTCGCGTAGCGCTCGATGCCGTCCTTGTCGGTGTACTTGCGGGTCTGCAGGCGGCCTTCGACGTAGACCGAGGAACCTTTTTTCAGGTACTGGCCGACGATCTCGGCCAGGCGGCCGAAGAAGGAAATACGGTGCCACTCGGTCAGCTCTTTCTGCTCGCCGCTGTTGCGGTCCTTCGATTTGTACGAAGTCGCGACGGCGATGTTGGCGATCGCGTCGCCGCTCGGCATGTAGCGGATTTCCGGATCGCGGCCGAGATTGCCGACGATGATGACCTTGTTAACTGATGCCATTTTTAACACTCCTTGGATGATCCCTGGCTCTGCATGATGACTAAGCACCAGGGAAACAGTTGAAAACCGACCGCTATTATGCTGTTGGCTTGCACCGGCCGGCAAGAGAAATTGCAGTACCCGCTCAGACCATCAAAATGGGGGCGAAGTGCCCCGTTTGGAAGAGATGCAGCGCAAATTCTTGTGTTGACAACAGGGTAAGCGAGCGGGGTAAGCAAGCGCATGGCGGGCATGGCAGGCACAAAAATTTTTACGCTTTCTGGTAGCTCTGTCATTGAATTGCCGCGTACCCGGACCACATACGGAAGACCCTGGTATCCATTGTGCGACAAAGCTTTTCAAGTCGTCATTTCAAGCTGTTAAGGTCTGCACGCTTTCTGCAGCAGTGGCGTACCACTGTGAATAAAAACAGTTAAACTACCCAGTTCCCCGTCCGGCCGCTACCGTCGACAGCGTGCGCCGGCCCCGCAACCATTCGAAAGACTTCAAAAAAACTGATGGAAGAAATCCGTATCCGCGGCGCCCGCACGCACAACCTCAAGAACATCAACCTCGACCTGCCGCGCAACAAGCTGATCGTGATTACCGGCCTGTCGGGTTCCGGCAAGTCCTCGCTCGCCTTCGACACCCTGTACGCCGAGGGCCAGCGCCGCTACGTCGAGTCGCTGTCGGCCTATGCGCGCCAGTTCCTGCAGCTGATGGAAAAGCCGGACGTCGACATGATCGAGGGCCTGTCCCCGGCCATCTCGATCGAGCAGAAGGCGACCTCGCACAATCCGCGCTCGACCGTCGGCACCGTCACCGAGATCCACGATTACCTGCGCCTGCTGTACGCGCGCGTCGGCACGCCCTACTGCCCGGACCACTCGCACGAGCCGCTGGCCGCGCAGACGGTGTCGCAGATGGTCGATGCCGTGCTGGCCATGCCGGAAGGGACCAAGCTGATGATCCTGGCGCCGGTCGTGGCCAACCGCAAGGGCGAGCACAGCGATCTGTTCGAGGGCATGCAGGCCCAGGGCTTCGTGCGCTTCCGCATCCAGAGCGGCACCGGCAAGGCCAAGATCTACGACGTCGACGACCTGCCGAAACTGAAGAAGACCGAGAAGCACACGATCGACGTGGTGATCGACCGCGTGAAAGTCAACGACGAGATCAAGCAGCGCCTGGCCGAAAGCTTCGAGACCGCGCTGCGCATCGCCGACGGCCGCGCCGTGGCCTACGAGATGGATACCGAGAAGGAGCACATCTTCTCGAACAAGTTCGCCTGCAACGTCTGCGGCTATTCGCTGCAGGAGCTGGAGCCGCGCCTGTTCTCCTTCAATAACCCGATGGGCGCCTGCCAGGAATGCGATGGCCTGGGCCACATCGAGTTCTTCGACCCGCGCCGCATCGTGGCCTTCCCCAACCTGTCGCTGGCGTCCGGCGCCGTGAAGGGCTGGGACCGCCGCAACCAGTTTTATTACCAGATGCTCACCAGCCTGGCGGACCACTATGGTTTCGACCTCGACAAGCCCTTCGAGCAGTTGCCGAAGCCGGCCCAGGACGTGGTGCTGTTCGGCTCCGGCAAGACCTCGGTGCCCTTCGCCTACGTGAACGAGCGTGGCCGCACCGTGATCCGCGAGCATACCTTCGAGGGCGTGGTGAACAACCTGCAGCGGCGCTACCGCGAGACCGATTCGATGGCGGTCAAGGAAGAGCTGGCGAAGTTCATCAACGAGAAGGAATGCCCGACCTGCGGCGGCGCGCGCCTGCGCACCGAAGCGCGCTACGTCAAGATCGGCAATGGCGACCAGCAGCGCGCCATCTATGAAGTGGCGCGTACGCCCCTGCGCGAATGCCTGAAGTACTTCGACAGCCTGGAACTGACGGGCTCGAAAAAAGACATCGCCGACCGCGTGATCAAGGAAATCGTCTCGCGCCTGACCTTCCTGAACGACGTCGGCCTCGATTACCTCTCGCTCGACCGCAGCGCCGATACCCTGTCCGGCGGCGAAGCCCAGCGCATCCGCCTGGCCTCGCAGATCGGCTCCGGCCTCACCGGCGTGATGTACGTGCTGGACGAGCCCTCGATCGGCCTGCACCAGCGCGACAACGACCGCCTGATCGCGACGCTCAAACACCTGCGCGACATCGGCAACTCGGTGCTGGTGGTCGAGCACGATGAAGACGCGATCCGCACCGCCGACTATATCGTCGACATGGGTCCGGGCGCGGGCGTGCATGGCGGCGCCGTGATCGCCGAGGGTTCGCTGAAGGACATCCTCAAGAACAAGAACTCGCTGACGGCGCAGTACCTGAGCGGCCGCAAGAAGATCGAGGTGCCGAAGAAGCGTACCCAGTCCGACCCGGAGCGCCAGCTGGTCATTACCGGCGCCACCGGCAACAATCTCAAGAACGTGTCGCTGGAACTGCCGGTGGGCCTGCTCACCTGCATCACCGGCGTCTCGGGTTCCGGCAAGTCGACGCTGGTGAACGACACCCTGTATCCGGCCCTGTCGCGCCACCTGTACGGATCGCAGGCCGATCCGGCGCCGCACGATGCGATCCACGGCCTGGAGCACTTCGACAAGGTGATCTCGGTCGACCAGGCGCCGATCGGCCGCACGCCGCGCTCGAACCCGGCCACCTATACCGGCGTGTTCACCCCGATCCGCGACCTGTTCGCGACGGTGCCGACCGCCAAGGAACGCGGCTACAGCGCCGGGCGCTTCTCGTTCAACGTCAAGGGCGGCCGCTGCGAAGCCTGCCAGGGCGACGGCGTGGTCAAGGTCGAGATGCACTTCCTGCCGGACGTGTACGTGCCTTGCGACGTCTGCCACGGCAAGCGCTACAACCGCGAGACGCTCGAAGTCCAGTACAAGGGCAAGAACATCACCGAAGTGCTGGACATGACGGTGGAAGATGCGCACGCCTTCTTCAAGCCGGTGCCGGTCATCGCGCGCAAGCTGCATACCCTGCTCGACGTCGGCCTCGGCTACATCAAGCTGGGCCAGAGCGCGACCACGCTGTCGGGCGGCGAGGCGCAGCGCGTGAAACTGTCGCTGGAACTGTCCAAGCGCGATACCGGGCGCACGCTGTACATCCTCGACGAGCCGACCACCGGCCTGCACTTCGCCGACATCGACCTGCTGCTGAAGGTGATCCACCGCCTGCGCGACCAGGGCAACACGCTCGCGATCATCGAGCACAACCTGGACGTGATCAAGACCGCGGACTGGATCGTCGACCTGGGGCCGGAAGGCGGCGCGGGCGGCGGCAGGATCGTCGCGCACGGCACGCCGGAAGAGGTGGCGGAGAACCCGGAGAGCGTAACCGGGAAATACCTGAAGCCGCTGCTGAAGCAGTGACGTAAAAAGTAAAAAAGGCCGCTGCATCAGCGGCCCTTTTACTATCTTGCACCCCAAGACAACGGCGTTTTTGCGAAGGCAGGAACCCAGGTTTGCAAGCGTTTCTACTGCTCGTACCACTTGGGCCCCTGCCTGCGCAGGGGCGACGTTTTTCGTGCCGGCGCACCGCCCGATCTTCACCAGCACCGCATCGTTCGCACCCACCTTCAACTGGTGCGTCTCCGTAGCCCAAAACAACGTCGTTCCTGCGAAGGCAGGAACCCAGGTTTGCAAGCGTTTCGATTGCTCTTGCAACTTGGGCCCCTGCCTG
>Ga0265798_10003945_pt1 | contig 20814 bp, 23 predicted proteins | sample P3T30metagenome_FD_192430 | JGI IMG/M metagenome (GOLD analysis project Ga0265798, IMG submission 192430) | Plant litter microbial communities from East Loma Ridge, Irvine, California - P3 T30 | ecosystem: Environmental > Terrestrial > Plant litter > Unclassified | place: USA: California... | reverse complement strand
CCGGCCTTCGCCCGCAAGCCGCTGTTCGGCTATGCCTCGATGGTGTACGCGACCGCGTCGATCGCGATCCTGTCCTTCATCGTCTGGGCCCACCACATGTTCACCACCGGCATGCCGGTGACCAGCCAGCTGTTCTTCATGTACGCCACCATGCTGATTGCGGTGCCGACCGGCGTGAAGGTGTTCAACTGGGTCGCCACGATGTGGAAGGGCTCGATGACCTTCGAGACGCCGATGCTGTTCGCGGTCGGCTTCATCTTCGTGTTCACGATGGGCGGCTTCACCGGCCTGATCCTGGCCGTGACCCCGATCGACATCCAGGTGCAGGACACCTATTACGTGGTGGCCCACTTCCACTACGTGCTGGTGGCCGGCTCGCTGTTCGCACTGTTCGCCGGCTTCTACTACTGGGCGCCGAAGTGGACCGGCCACATGTACCCCGAGTTCCGCGGCAAGTTCCACTTCTGGGCATCGCTGATCACCTTCAACATCACCTTCTTCCCGATGCACTTCCTGGGCCTGGCCGGCATGCCGCGCCGCTATGCCGACTACGCGGTGCAGTTCACCGACTTCAACCAGATCGTGTCGATCGGCGCCTTCGGTTTCGGCCTGTCCCAGGTGTACTTCCTGTTCTTCGTGGTGATCCCGACCATCCGCGGCGGCCAGAAGGCGGACGCCAAGCCCTGGGAAGGCGCGGAAGGCCTGGAGTGGACCGTGCCGAGCCCGGCGCCGTTCCACACCTTCGAGAACCCGCCGCTGGTGAAGTGAGATGATGATGGCTGAACATGGCCACAAGCCCGGCAGGGGCGAGGAGATGCGCAGGAAGAATCTGCGCACCGCCCTGGCAGTCGGCGGCCTCGCCCTGTTCTTCTTCGTGCTGCTGTTCGTCAAGCGGCTCTGGCTGAACTGAGATGAGCACCGAACGCAGTACCGAACCAAGCGGCCGCCTCGCGCTGAACCGCAGCACCTTCACCAAACTGGTGGTGGTGGCGATCGTGATGTTCGGCTTCGGTTATGCACTGGTGCCGGTCTACCGCCAGGTCTGCGAGGTGCTCGGCATTAACGTACTGACCCAGAAGGACGGCACGGTCGAGCGGCCCGCCAACACTCAGGTCGACCTGAACCGCACCGTCACCGTGGAACTCGACGGCAATGCGCAGGGGCCGTGGCGCTTCCGCCCGACCCAGCGCAGCGTCGAGGTGCATCCGGGCGAGATGACGACCGTGGTCTACGAAGTCGTCAACACCCAGGCGCGCACCGTGAAGGCCCAGGCCATCCCGAGCTATGCGCCGCAATCGGCGACACCGCATTTCAAGAAGGTCGAGTGCTTCTGCTTCAAGGAGCAGGTACTGAAGCCGAACGAGGCGCGCCAGATGCCGGTCGTGTTCTTCATCGATCCGGCGCTGCCGCGCGAAGTGAAGAACATCACGCTGTCGTACACCTTCTTCGAGATCGGCGGGGCAGTGGTGGCCGCGAAGGAACCCGGCCAATGAACGCGCCGAGGAAGGCAGGCTTCGGCGCCACCATGAAGGCCGTGTTCTGGTCCTTCTTCGGGGTCCGCAAGCGCAAGGATTACGAGCACGACGCCGCCAACCTGAACCCGATCCACGTGATCGTCGGCGCGCTGATCGGGGTGGCGATCTTCATCGGCATCCTGATGTTCGTGGTAAGGATGGCAGTCGCGAAATAGAACCAAGCTGGTAGCAGAAATTCACAATTCAAAAGTTCGTTTGAGGAGATGAGAATGAGTTCGCCACACAATGCGCCGTACTATTTCGTCCCCGGCCCCTCGCGGTGGCCGATGGCTGGCGGCCTGTCGATGCTGGTCACGATGGCCGGCGCCGCCGGCTGGGTGAACGGCGCCGCCTGGGGTCCGGGCGTGTGCGTCGCCGGCATCCTGGCCATGCTGGTGGTCTTGTACTTCTGGTTCGGCGACGCCATCGGCGAATCGGAATCGGGCAAGTACAGCGCCCGCATCGACACCTCCTACCGCTGGTCGATGAGCTGGTTCATCTTCTCGGAAGTGATGTTCTTCGGCGCCTTCTTCGGCGCGCTGTTCTATGCCCGCGCGGTGACCATGCCCTGGCTGTCGGACCTCGACCACAAGGTGATCTGGCCGGACTTCGCCGGCCACTGGGGCAACATCGGCCCGGCAGGCACCGTCGAGACCTTCAACACCATGGGCCCGTTCCCGATCCCGACCATCAACACCGCGCTGCTGCTGACCTCGGGCGTGACGCTGACCATCGCCCACCACGCCCTGCGCGCCGGGCACCGCAGCAAGACCGCGTTCTGGCTGTTCGCCACCATCCTGCTGGGCGCCATCTTCATGGGCTTCCAGGCCTACGAATACCACCATGCGTACACCGAGCTGAACCTGAAGCTCACGTCGGGCATCTACGGTTCGACCTTCTTCATGCTGACCGGCTTCCACGGCTTCCACGTGACCATGGGCGCGATCATGCTGTCGGTGGTGCTGTACCGCGTGCTGAAGGGCCACTTCACGGCGGATCACCACTTCGGTTTCGAAGGTGCGGCCTGGTACTGGCACTTCGTGGACGTGGTGTGGCTGGGCTTGTACGTCGTCGTCTACTGGCTGTAAGTGTTATATCGTCGTCCCCGCGCAGGCGGGGATCCAAGTTTGCTGGCGTTTCGGCAGCTCATGCAGAACTTGGATCCCCGCCTTCGCGGGGACGACGTTTTAGCGTAATCCCGTCGGCTGTATCCACCCCATCTTGTACGAAAACAGCACCAGCAGGAACAGCGTGATCGACAGCCCCACACGCATCGCCAGCGCCTGCACGGTGCGGTTGCTGCGGCCCTTGTCGCGCATCAGGAAGAACAGGGCGGAGGCCAGGCTGCCGATGATGAGTACGAAAGCGACGGCGACGACGATTTTCATGGTGTGTCCCGAGATGGAATAACAACATTGTATGTCACTTCGCTTCCGTTTCAGGACCATTCCCTTCATCGCCACCCTTGTTCTCGTGCTGCTCGGGATCGCGCTCGGCAACTGGCAGACCCGCCGCGCGGCCGAGAAAACGGCACTGCAGGCCAGGCTGGAGCAGGGCATGGCAGCAAGCCCGCTCGTGCTCGACGGCGGTCCGGTCGATCCGGCGCGGCTGGCATTTCATCGTGTCATTGTGACGGGCGAATTCGTCCCCAACTGGCCGGTGTTCCTCGATAACCGGCCGCAGAATGGCCGCACCGGATTCATCCTGCTGATGCCGTTTAAAATAGCGGGATCGAACAAGGCTGTCCTGGTCGCGCGCGGCTGGCTGCCTCGCAATACGGCCGAGCACGACCGCCTGCCGCCCTTTGTTACGCCGGCTGGGCAGGTGAGGATCGAGGGCAGGGCGGTGCGCCAGCTGGCGCGCGTGATGCAGCTCGGGACGGCGGGGCCTTTGCAACCGAATGCGCTGGTGCAGAACCTCGAGCCCGTCGAGCTGGCCCGCGCCAGCGGCCTGGACCTGCTGCCGGTCGTGGTCGAGCAGACCGGCCCGGATACGGCGGGCGAGGGCCTGCAGCGCAACTGGCCGGCGCCCAGCCTGGACATCGACCGCCACAAGGGCTATGCGCTGCAGTGGTACGCGCTGGCGGCGATGGCCTTTCTCTTTTTTGTGATAACAGGATTTCGACGTGGACGAAGCAAAACCCAGCAAGCCTGAACCCCGACAACGCAAGCGCGGCCGCTGGATGCTCTGGCTGGTGCTGCTGGTCTGCGCCTCGCCGATGATCGCCTCGTACTTCACCTACTACGTGATCAAGCCGGAAAAGCGCAACAACTACGGCACCCTGATCGACCAGCGCGCCCACCCGATCCCGGCGATGGCGACCACCACCCTGGACGGCAGGCCGGCGGCGCTGGAGCAGTTCAGGGGCAAGTGGGTCATGCTGATGGCGGCGCCCGGCGCCTGCGGCGAGGCCTGCCACAAGCAGCTGTTCGCGATGCGCCAGCTGCGCACCATGCAGGGCAAGGAAATGGCGCGCATCGAGCGGGTGTGGCTGATTACCGACCGCGAGCCGCTCGACACCATGGTCATCCGCGAATACGACGGCACCCACATGCTGCGCGCCGATGCGCAGGCCATCGCCAACTGGCTGCCGGTCGACCCGGGCACCAGCGTGTCCGACCATATCTACATGATCGATCCGCTGGGCCACCTGATGATGCGCTTCCCGAAGGACCCGGAACCGCGCAAGGTACACAAGGACATCTACAAGCTGCTGAAGGCTTCTTCGGTCGGCTGAAACGCATAGAAAATGGAAGCATCGAATTTCATTCTGCTGGCCCTGACCGGCATCCTGGCCGCCTCGGTGCCGCTGTCCATGGTCTGGATGGCGACCGGCACCCACCGCTACCGCAAGCTGGCCTGGGTCATCGTCTTCTTCACCTTCGATCTGATCGTCTTCGGCGGTTTCACGCGCCTGACGGATTCCGGTCTCGGCTGCCCGGACTGGCCGGGCTGCTACGGCGAAGCCAATCCCTTCCTGGCCCACGAGCACATCGCCGCCGCCGAGGCCCTGATGCCGACCGGCCCGGTGACGAAAGTGAAAGCCTGGATCGAAATGATCCACCGCTTCCTGGCGATGGGCATCGGCTTCCTGATCATCGGGCTGATGATCGCGTCCTGGATGCAGTGGCGCCGCACCAGGGGGCGGGCAGCATCGCCCTGGCTGCCGACCCTGCTGTTCTTCTGGGTGATCGTGCAGGGCGCGTTCGGCGCCTGGACCGTGACCCTGAAACTGCAGCCCGTGATCGTGACCCTGCACCTGCTGTTCGGCATGACCCTGCTGGCGCTGGCCGCCTGGCTGGGCGGACGCGAGGACCATCTGCTGCGCCCGGGCCCGGCCCTGGCGCCGGCGGACGCTGCAAAATTGCGCAGCCTGCGCCCGCTGGCCTGGCTGGCCGGCGTGGTTTTGCTGGTCCAGCTGGCCCTGGGCGGGTGGGTGAGTACCAATTATGCGACGCTTGCCTGCAATGACTTTCCACTCTGCCAAGGACAAATTGTCCCAGAGATGGACTTCGAACACGGCTTCACTTTGTGGCGCGAGCTCGGCAAGACGGCCGCCGGCCACTACCTGCCGTTCTCGGCGCTGACGGCCATCCACTGGGTCCACCGCAACTTCGCGGCTGTCGTGGTGCTGGTTCTGGGGCTGGCCGCCTGGCGCGCCTGGCGTCTGCCGGGCCTGCACGGCACCGCGCGCAACCTGGCTCTAGTATTATTCATGCAAGCTTTCACGGGCATCGCGACCGTGTTTTTTAATTTCCCGCTTGCCATTGCCGTGTTGCATAACGCAGGGGCGGCCCTCCTTGTCCTGTTGGTGACCATGTTAAACTACAAGGTACAGTATCAACTCGGAACGAAGCCGCAAGCCCGTGCTCACGCAGCAGCGGCGCCTGCGGGGCATTCATGATTACCCAAACTGCTACCCACAAACCGCCCAGCCGCATCTCGCAGTACTGGGCGCTGACCAAGCCGCGCGTCACCCAGCTGGCCGTGTTCTGCGCCGTGATCGGCATGTTCCTCGCCACCGACGGCTTCCCCGGCTGGCACGTGCTGTTCTGGGCCACGCTCGGCATCTGGCTGCTGGCCGGCGCCGCCTTTGCCGTCAACTGCCTGATCGAAGCCGAAGTCGACGCCCGCATGGCCCGTACCGCGCGCCGCGCCACCGCCATGGGCGAACTCTCGACCACCCAGACCCTGCTGTTCTCGGCCGTCCTCGGCGGTGCCGGCATGGGCGTCCTGTACACGATGGTCAATCCGCTGACCATGTGGCTGACCTTCGTCACCTTCGTCGGCTATGCGCTGATCTACACCATCCTGCTGAAGCCCAATACGCCGCAGAACATCGTGATCGGCGGCCTGTCGGGTGCGATGCCGCCGGCGCTGGGCTGGGCCGCGGTCGCCAACACGGTGCCGATGGAAGCCTGGCTGCTGGTGCTGATCATCTTCGTCTGGACCCCGCCGCACTTCTGGGCGCTGGCCATGTACCGCCGCGACGACTACGTGCGCTCCGGCCTGCCGATGATGCCGGTCACCCACGGCATGAAGTACACCGGCCAGCAGGTCTGGCTGTACTCGGTCGCGCTGGCCGCCTGCACCCTGTTCCCGTACGCGGTCGGCATGAGCGGCCTGCTGTACCTGGCGGCCGCCATCGTCCTCAACGCCGTGTTCCTGCGCTACGGCTGGCTGATCCACAAGCGCTACAGCGACCAGATCGCGCGCAAGGCCTTCGCCTGGTCCATCGTCTACCTGTCGCTGCTGTTCGCGGCGCTGCTGGTCGATCATTACTTCAAATTCTGAGATGAAAAAACTGCTGCCCACGCTCGTCGCTGCCTGCGCCCTGGCGCTTTCGGTCGCCGCATGCGACAAGCTGCCGGGCAAGCAGGCCGCCAGCTTCCAGAACACCGACGTCACCGGCCTCGATTACGCCAAGGGCTTCTCGCTCACCGACCACACCGGCAAGCCGCGCACCCTGGCCGACTACAAGGGCAAGGTCGTCATCGTCTTCTTCGGCTACACCCAGTGCCCGGACGTCTGCCCGACCACGATGGCGGAAATGGCCGGCGTGATGCAGAAGCTGGGTCCACAGGCCGACCAGGTGCAGGTGCTGTTCATCACCCTCGACCCCGAGCGCGACACCCAGCCGCTGCTGGCCAGCTACGTGCCGGCCTTCGACAAGCGCTTCGCCGGCCTGTACGGCACGCTGGAGCAGACCGCGAAGACCGCCAAGGACTTCAAGGTGTTCTACTCGAAGGTGCCGGGCAAGGACCCGGGCAGCTACACCATCGACCACATGGCCGGCAGCTATGTGTTCGATCGCGACGGCAGGCTGCGCCTGTTCATCCGCCACGGCGTCGGTGCCGATGCGATCGTCCACGATGTTCGCCAGCTGCTGAGCTAATCCAGGGCCATGGACCAGCGGCCAGGCAGGAACACCACCCGCGCCGCCGCCGTCATTCTTCTCACGCTCGGCTGCCTGTACGTCCTGCGGCCCTTCCTGGCCGCGATCCTGTTCGCCGCCGCCGTCGTCATCTCGTCCTGGCCGCTTTACCTGCGCTTGCGGCTGCGCATGCGCGGCCACCGCACACTGGCCGCGCTGACCATGACCCTCACGCTGACCCTGCTGGTGGTGATTCCGCTGGCGCTGGTCGCGTACAACCTCGCCGACAATGCCGCCGCGGCTTTCGAAGAGCTGCGCAAGCTCGGCGCCGGCGACCTGCATCCGCCGCCCTGGATCCGCGAGGTGCCGCTGCTCGGCGACCAGCTGGCGGCCTACCTGGACGAATTGCTGGCCAGCCGCGACCGCATGATGGAACTGGCGCGCCGCATGGCCGAGCCGGCGCGCCATTACCTGGTCGCCGGCGGCATCGTGCTCGGCACCGGCGTGGTCCAGATGGCGCTGGCCGCCTTCGTCAGCTTTTTCTTCTACCGCGACGGCGAAGCCCTCAAGAACGTCATCGACGGCGCCGTGAAACGTATCATGAACGAGGAAGCCGAGGCGGTCATGGACACCGTCGCCAACACCGTGCGCGGCGTCATGTACGGCCTGCTGGGCACTGCGCTGGCCCAGGCCCTGGTGGCCGCGATCGGTTTTACGATTGCCGGGGTGCCGGCGGTGCTGCTGCTGTCGGTGCTGGTGTTCGTCTCGTCGCTGATTCCGGTCGGCCCGCCCGTGATCTGGGGCGGCGCCGCGGTCTGGCTGTTCGCCCAGGGCAGCACCGGCTGGGGCATCTTCATGCTGGTGTGGGGCTTCTTCGTGATCAGCGGCGTCGACAACGTGGTGCGCCCGATGCTGATCAGCCGCGGCTCGAGCCTGCCCTTCCTGCTGACCTTGCTCGGCGTACTGGGCGGCGTGATCGCCTTCGGCTTCGTCGGGCTGTTCATCGGGCCGACCCTGCTGGCGGTGGGGTATTCCCTGATGAGCGGGTGGACGCATACGAAGAATCCGATCGTCAAGCAGGAGGGTGGGGGCACGGATGCCCCCTGAACTCATGGCGTCACATCGGCCGTGCCGCAGTGCGGATGCTGGTAGCCAGCCGGCGCATGCGAAAAGCGATCACATGGTCGGCGCAGGCCGAATCGCCGCTCAGGCCCAGGCCGCCGATGACCCTGCCTCCGGAATACAGCGGCACGCCGCCGCCGAAGGTGATCACGCCGCCGGGAACGCGGCCCAGCCCGGTGCCTTGCGCCAGGAAGGCCGGATTGAAGGGGTTGGAATTGTTCAAGCCGTAGAGCGGCCCGCCGGGCTGGGTCGGCGCATACAGGTTGGCGGTCGACAGCGCGAGCTGGTCGTTGCTGAAAGCATTCGCCGTGTTGGCCTTGGCGATCGCGATCGCGCGGCTGCCGGGCCAGGCATCGCCCAGCCTGATGACCGAGCACAGCACGCCCTGGCGATCGACCACGGCCGACCACATCCTGCCGGGATTGAACAGGCCACCGTTGTTCATCGTGGCGACGTGCGCCAGCTGGCCCTGGACAGCGTTGACCGTCGCCGCCGGGATGCTGCAGGATGGCCGTTCGCGATCGTCGTTGTCGTTTGCGAGGGCGGCGCCCGATGTCGCGACCAGCGCCACTGCCAGCAAGGCTGTCGAGCTTCGTGGTTTCATGCCTGACTCCTTTCCATGTCAACACAAATTGCAGAGTGAGCACTCTGCGCGTCATGGAGGAGCCGGGCGCCTGGCAAGCCGGGCGGCCGCGATAAGCTTTGTCGTCAGCTTTTACGAATGTTTGATTGTCTGCGCGATCTCACTCGACTTTTTGTGCGAAATCAAACCGATCGTAAAGCGCTTGGTACCGGCAGTGCAGGGGCCGCTGCCGGGAACCAGCGCGCCCGCAGCCGCATGAACGGCGTCTCCACCAAACGATAAAGCAGCCAGCCGCCGAACACCCCAAGCCCCATCACCGCGACGATGGTCAGCGGCGCTTGCGCATCGATGCCGCGCCGGACCAGTTCCGGCCGCAGCGCCATGAACACCGGCTTGTGCACCAGGTAGACCGCATACGACCACAAGGCCAGGCTGGCCGCGCCGGGCACGCGCACGCGGTTGAGCAGCGACGATGGGCTGAGGGCCGCGCAGGTCAGCAGGGCGAAGCTCATCGCCACCAGCGAAAAGCCGAAGGTGGAGGTCAGGAAGAGATTCGGCGCGTCATAGCGCACGCCGTACAGCACCGCGCCCGCCATTGCCGCACCAAGCGCCAGCAGGGCATTCCCGCGCTGCAGGATGCGCCCGAACAGCGCTGGATGGAAGTTCTTCAGCATCGCGATGGCGACCCCGGGCAGCAGCTCGTCGGCGCGGCACCAGGTCGAGTAGTAGGCCGGCGCCGAGAACGCTTCCTGGCCATGCATGAAGTTGACGCCGCGCGTGGCGATGCAGGCGGCGATGCTTGCGACCAGCGCGCACCACAGCAGGCGCGGCGAGCGCCGCGTACCCACCAGCACCAGCACCGCCAGCGGCAGCACCAGGTAGAACTGCTCTTCGATGCACAGCGACCAGGAATGGGTAAACGTCTCGCCGTAGCGCAGGCCGAAGTTCTGGGTGAAGGTCAGATAGCGCCAGGCCGGCGCCATGGTCTTGCCCCAGATGACGCTGTGCGGCAGCAGCAGGTAGACCGCCAGCACCACATAATAATTGGGCAGCGTGCGCAGCAGGCGGCGCGCAAAGAACGTCTTCAGCGACAAGGATTCGCCGCGTGCGGCCGGCGCCAGCAGCTGGTTGCCGATCAGGTAGCCGCTCAGGACGAAGAACAGGTCGACGCCGGCCCAGCCGACCTCGCCGATGATGCCGAACACGGAGCCCTGGGCCGCGAAGCCGTTGTAGTGGGACATCAGCACCAGCGCGATGGCGAGGGCGCGCAGGGTATCCAGGCCCTTGAGCCGGGGCGGTTGAATTGCAGTGTGCATCAGGCGCTTTTCTTGTTGAGGTAATCGAGTGCATCCGCGAGCGCCGGCATATAGGTGCGGCTGGCGCGCAGCAGGCTGCCGTCGCGCAGGCGCAGCAGGGCGTCGCGGTTGGTGAGGGAGCGCAGCTCGGCAATCTGGTCGAGCCGCACGATGGCCGAGCGGTGCACGCGCTGGAACACGCGCGGATCGAGCTGGGTGGCGAGGTTGTGCAGGCGTTCGCGCACCAGCCAGGTCTTGCCGCCCGCGTGCAGGGTGGCATAGTCGCCGTCGGCTTCAATGCGTTCGACCTCGCCGGTCGGGACCAGCACCGTGCGCGTGCCGCTGCGGACCGTAAAGCTGCGCAGCCATTGCGCCGGCGACAGTGCGGCCTGCGCGTCGCGGCGATGGGGGAAGGTGTGCAGCGCGCGGTCGAGGGCTTCGTCGAGGCGTTCGTCGTCGACCGGCTTGAGCAGGTAATCCAGCGCGGCCAGGTCGAAGGCCTGCACCGCGTAGCTGTCGTAGGCGGTCAGCAGGATCGCCATCGGGCGCTGGTGGCGCGGCAGTGCGGCCAGCACCTCGATGCCGCTGCGGCCCGGCATCTCGACGTCGATGAACACCAGGTCCGGCCGCAGCGCCGCGATGCCCTCGAAGGCGCTGTCGCCGTCGCCGTATTCCGCGACCAGTTCGAACTCGCTGCGCGCCGCCAGGCGGACCTTGACCGCCAGCCGCGCCAGCGGTTCGTCGTCGACGATCGCCACGCGGATGCTCATGCGGCGGCGTCCACGAGGCGCAGGGGCAAGGCGATGCGCACGCCGAAGCGGCCGTCCTCGCCCCAGCCGGCATCGACCTGCTGGGCCTCGCCGTACAGGTGGCGCAGGCGCTGCGCGACGTTGGCCAGGCCGATGCCGCTGGCAGTCGCCTGCGGCGGCTGGCGGCCGTCGTTGCGCACGTCGAGCAGCAGCCGTTCTCCGGCACGCTCGACGCGGATGTCGAGCCGGCCCGGTTCCGCGAGGGGCGCGATGCCGTGGCGGATCGCATTCTCGACCAGCGGCTGCAGCATCAGGTAGGGCACCGCGCTGTCGAGCAGGTCGGGACCGGCCTTCATCGACAGGCACAGGCGCTCGCCCAGGCGCGCCTTCTCGATTTCCAGGTAGGCGTCGAGCAGGGCCAGTTCCTCGGCCAGCGTGTGCTCGTGGCGGCCATCGTGCGCGAGCGTGGCGCGCAGGAAGTCCGACACGCAGCCGAGCATGCGGTTCGCTTCGCGGTTGGCGCCGCTCGACACCAGCGCCGCGATCGCGTTCAGGGAATTGAACAGGAAATGCGGATTGACCTGCAGGCGCAGTGCGCGCAGCTCGGCCTCGCGCGCAGCCGCCTGCGCCTGTGCGAGGTGCAGGCGGGTGCGCTGCAGCGACAGGTAGTACACCGCCACCGCGTGCATCGCGCAGAAGCAGGCCAGGGCCAGCCAGCAGCTGTCCAGGCCGCGGAAGAGATCGCGCCACTGGTAGCCGGTTTCCAGCCCGAGTTCGATGGCCAGGCGCTGGCCAAGCACGGCATTGAAGACCGACATCGCATAGGTCGCCGCCAGCAGTAGCAGTACTGTCGGCAGCCAGTGCCATTCGCGGCGCCATCCGGCACGCTGCAGCAGCGCCAGCGGCACCAGCCAGGCGAGACAGGCGACGAAGTACAGCGTGCGGAAGGCAAGGGCGTAGCTATGGCCGAACGAAGGCAGCCCGAGGATGGCCATGCAGGCGCATACCGGCAGGGCGGCGAGCACGGGAACGAGCAGGGGTGTTTCGACTTTCACGCCGTGGATTCCGAACACTGACAATCTTGCAATTCTATAGGCTTATTTGCCCATCGAGTACAGCATCGCGCCGATTTTCCAGCCGTCTTCGCCGCGCACCATCTGCCAGGTTTCGCTGCCGCGGTTGGTGACCTTGCCGTCCTGGAGGAAATCGAAATCGAAGTACACCGAGCCCACCGCGCCATTGGTATCGATGCGCACGTTGTAGAAGCGCTCTTCGACCGGCTTGGGGCTGTTCTGGACGAACTCCACGAACTGCTTGCGGGAGTCGGCGATGATCCTGCGCGCCTTCGGGTTGCGCGTCTTGACCGTGGCCCAGGTCGCGTCGTCGACGGCGGCCACCACCAGCCAGCTGTCATGGTCCTTCAGGAACAGCTCGTCCAGCGTCTTGCCGTCGCGGGCGATGATGGCGGCCTTGAACTGCTCGACGACCTGGTTGATGGCGGCGACGTCGGCCGCATGGGGATTGTCGGCGGCGTGCGCCGGGCCGGCCAGGCAGGAAGCGATCAGGACGGCGGAAAGGAATGCGCGCATGGGACCTCCAGTGATGGAAAGTCCTTAACATAAGCAAGACCGGGCCGGCGGTCCATCGGCATGCGCCGACCCGTGCATGCCATGCGGTGAACGGTGATCCGCCGGTGCTGGATGCTAGCGCAGCACCTGCGCCGCATCCACGACGCGCACGTCGTGCATCTGGTTCAGGTAAGCCTCCAGGTAGCCTTTGTGCGAAGCGCCGACGATCACCAGCGTGCGGCTGCCCGGCTGCAGCCCGATGGCCTCGCGGATGTTCGCGGCCATGCGCAGGTTGCGCGTTTCCCAGTAGGCGACGTAGCCGCGGCCGAACTGCTGCGGGGAGGGTTCCTCGAGCGCGGCGCCGAAGTCGCTGTCATGGACGAGTTTAGCCTGCGACCGGTCGTTCAAGTCGCGGTACATCTTCATGACGCCGTCGGGCGTCCCGATCCCGGCGTCCCACTCCTCATCCATTTTCTTGCGCCTGGCTGTGGCCGGATTGTCCCAGGCCTTGCTCAAGGCTTCGCCGTAGGCCTTGGGGTCGGTGTCGGGCGCATCCGCCGTGTGGTCGTCCATGGCGGTCACGCGTTCGAGGCCCAGCGCGGCCGCCAGCGGCGCGGCGATCAGCGTGTCCTCGCTGCGTGCGCCGCGTCCGAAGCGTTTGCCTTCGAGCGTGGCGACCAGGGTGGCATCGAGGCCGTCGCCGGCATGCCGCTCGGCTGCCGGCAGGCGCAGCCACTGCACCAGCGCCGATGCCGGTTCGCCGGCGGCCAGGAACACGGCGGCCAGGCGCCGGCGCTGGGAGGGCGCCGGACTGGCGGGCCAGTTTGCCAGCAGGCGCTCGGTTTCCGCCGTCGCGGCCGGCACGTCGAGGCCGGTGGCGGCGCGCGCCGGCGCCGGGTCCCAGCCGCAATAGGAAGCGATCGTGTCCTTGTAGCGCTGCGGGTACTGGCGCACGAAGGCACACTGGGTGCCGGACAGCGCTTCGATGGCGATGATGCGGGGCTTCCAGGCAAGCAGGCGCTGGTGCAGGGGCGCGAGGCTGGCCGGCTGGAAGGCGGCCGGCAGATACTTCAGGTGGGCCGTGCCCAGCACCAGCACCTCGTTCGGCCTGCCTTTCGCCGGTCCCTTGAGTTGGCTGGGGTCGAAGATTTTCGCGGATTCCTGGGCCTGCGCGGCGGCGGTGCACAGCAGGGCGGCGGCCAGGGCGGATACGGCGGCGAGGCCGCTTGCTCGTTGCAGCATTCGATGGTGTCCTTTCATGACAGGTTGCGATGGCGGTTCCACAGGTGCCCACCCCATGCGGCGGCCATGCCCACGCCCAGCCAGGCCAGCACCGAGGCGCTGGTCGCCGTGCCATGGAAGCCGACGACGTCGGCCAGCGCCACGTTGTCGACCTGGACGCCGATGGTCAGCCCGAGCAGGAACAGCACCAGGAAAGTGCGCCCGGTGCCGCTGGTGCGGCCCAGCAGGCTGGCCAGGGCCGCGAGGGCGGCCACGCCGGCCAGCAGGGCGCCGGCGCGCAGCGGTTCGGCGCCGGCCAGGCGCAGTATCGCCACGCCGGTGAACATCAATCCGAGCAGCAGCGATGCCGCCAGCTGGCGCCAGTAATGGCGGGCATTGCCGCCGGGGAGAGCCGTGCCGAGGACGGTGCAGCCGGCGTCCTTGTCGCGCGTGGGCAGGTCGCTGACCAGTACGCCCCAGACCGCGACGCAGCCCAGCGCCAGCGGCGCCAGAAGGTGCCGGTCGAGCGCCAGCGCCAGGGCCTGGGCTGCGAGCAGCAGCGCCACCGTGGAGGGCGCCGCCGCCAGCGTCAGGGCGACGTCGGCGAGGGCCTGGCCGGCGATGCCGGGCAGGCGGGCGGCCAGCGAGAACAGCGGCTGCGCCAGGCGGGAGAGAGGACGCAGCCAGCCGTCGATCACCGCCAGCGGCGAGCGGCGAGCGCGGCTGCGTGCCGGCTTGACGCGGTCCGGCGAATAGCGGTGGAACAGGCGCACGGCGAGCAGCAGCGGCAGGCAGGCCAGCAGTGCAGTGAAGCAGCGCACCGCCGCCACGCCGGCGGGCCAGGTCCAGGACGGCAGCGTCAGGGCGGCCTTGCGCGGATCGAAGTCGGCGATCCCGACCATCATGTGGTGGATGTCGAAGTAGCCCGAGAGGACGGTGATGATGGCGCTCATGCCGGTGAAGTCGACCGGGATCGCGGCCGGCGGTCCCTGGGTCTCGGTCACCGCCGGCAGCATCGCCATCTGGCCGACCCAGAGGAAGAAATACAGGATGTCGCCGCGCTTGCCCAGCAGCGGCGCCCAGCTGTCGAACAGGATCGCGCAACTGGCCGTGAACAGCACCATCGGGCCCAGCACCAGCAGGTAGGTCTGCAGGTAGACAAGCGGTTCGATCGGGCCCTCGCCGCGCACGGCATGGCAGACCAGCACGGTGGCCATGAAGGCACCGATCAGCGCGAACAGGTAGAGCACGCCGCCGCACCAGCGGCCAAGCACGCACAAGGCATTGCCCGCCTGGCTGGCGCCGATCACGCCACCGAGGCCGCTGCGCAGGTCGTCGCCCGCGCGTCCGCGCAAGAGGTAGAAGCCGGCCAGTGCGAACAGCAGCGTGGCTTGCGAAGCGCTGCCCAGCGCCAGCGCGGAACTCGTATAGCGTACGCGGGCGCCGGCCGCCGCGATCAGGGTCTGGCCGCCGGCCGGGTCGGAGATCACCAGCCAGCTGATCGCCACCACGGCCAGCAAGGTCACCAGCGTCGACAGCCGGCGCAGGCGCAGCCGAGCCTCCAGCACGGCCAGGCTACCGACCGCATGCCAGTCGATCTGCGCTTTCATGCCGCTTCCTTCACGGCATAGCGCTGCGCCATCAGCGCTTCTTCCAGGCTCGGTTCCGAGGGTTCGGCGCCGGTGCAGGGCGGGCTCGGATGCGCAATGCGCAGGGCCATCCGGCCATCCTGGCGCAGCGCCTGCAGCACGTGGGTGCTGGCGCGCAGGCGCTCGTATTCGTCATGGTCGACATTCGCCGACCACACCTGGCCGCGCGCGCGGCCGAGGATGGCGTCCGGCGTGTCGCAGGCCACCAGGTGGCCGTTGCGCATGATCGCCAGCCGCCCGGCGATGCTCTCGACGTCGGACACGATGTGGGTGGAAATGATGACGAGCTTGTTGAAGCCCAGCTCCGCCAGCAGGTTCCGGAAGCGCAGCCGCTCTTCCGGATCGAGGCCGGCGGTGGGCTCGTCGACCACCAGCACGTCGGGATCGTTGAGCAGGGCCTGGGCGATGCCGAGGCGGCGCAGCATGCCGCCCGAGAAGGTGCTGGCCTGGCGCTGCGCCTGGTCGTGCAGGTTGACCAGTTCCAGCAGGCGCCGGATGCGCGCGGGATCGCGCACGCCCTTGAGCGCCGCGAAGTACTGCATGAATTCGAGCGCCGAGACGTTGCGGTAGACGCCGAAGTCCTGCGGCAGGTAGCCCAGGCGCCGCCGCATCGCTTCGGGCCTGGCGACGATGTCCACGCCGTCGAGCAGGATGCGGCCGCTGCTCGGTTTTGCGAGCGTGGCGATCATCTGCATCAGCGTGGTCTTGCCGGCGCCGTTGTGGCCGATCAGGCCGACCACGCCGGGAGAGAAGCGCAGGGACAGGCCGGCGACGGCCGTGACCTGTTTACCGAAGGTTTTGGTGACGTCCTGCAGTTCCAGCATGGTGTGCGCTCCGTAGCGTGGCCATTGGCGATACGCTACTGTAGGCACATGCGGACGTCCGGATGTCCGGCTTGCGACAGGCTGCACAAAACGCGGTATGAACCGCAGCGACGCGTCCTGTCAGGGCAGACGCAGGCTGCGTACGTAGCCGTCCGCGCGCAGCAGGGTCGGGTCGGCATCCGCCGAATGGGTGCCGGGACCGTTCTCCATGCCGGCACCGAGCCAGCCGCCGGCATGGGACGTGAGCGAGCGCAGCTGGTTGTGGCGCGGTCCTGCGGCCACGTCCAGTTTTTCGCGCAGTGCACCGTCGCCGCCCAGGATCAGCATCAGCGGCCTGGCTTCTTCCGAGATGCTGGCGCCCGTCGGGTTCTGCAGATAGCCGGTGCTGCCGGCCGCCAGCAGGCGCCCGTCCGCCATTGGCGCGACGTCGAGCAGCACATCGCCCTTGTCGACGTTGAGCGTCCGGTAGCCGGCCTTGCCGGTATGGCCTGCCGGGATGACGCTCACCAGGCCATCCCAGCCGCTGCCGTCGGGCAGGCGTTGGGGCAGTATGCGGCCCACCGCGACGATCGCATTGCCTTGCCAGGCCAGCGCTTTCACCTCCGTGTTCACCCGCGTATCGAGATAGCTGGTGCCGATACGGCGGCCGTCCGGCGCCAGTTCGGTGATCAGGGCGCCCTGGTAAAACTCGTCCGGCAAGGCTTCCCTGAAGTGCAGGGCATGGCCTTCCGCGTAGTCGCTCGGGTAGAGGTTCACGCCGATGGCGATCCGTCCGGCGCTGTCGGCGTCCAGCAGCACCTGCCACTGGCCCGAAAGTCCGCCGAAGGGATCGAACAGGCCCGAAGTGGTGGCGCGGCCGCCGACCATGACGCCGGGTTCGACCAGCGTGCGCCAGCTGCGCGCATAGCCGGCCGCGCCGTGGGTCATGCGGTAGGCGAGGATGGAGTTGCGTCCCGTATGGAGCGCCATCACGAGCTGCTCGCCGACTGCCGCCAGGCGCACGGCGTCACGCGTCGCGCGCGGCAGCAGCGCCGTATGGTCCGGGATCGTCATCGGATCGCCGGCGAAGGGATCGCTGGCGATGCCAGCGTCGGTGAATTCGGTTTGCGTCAGCGTCCCGCCATTGCGGTCGAGGCGCAACAGGCGTACATGGCGGTCGGTGGCGATGACGACGCTGATCTCGCGGCTGGGATGAACGGCAAAGTCGAGCAGCGACCAGCCCTGCGGCGGCAGATAGGTATTTCCCGGTGCGGCGCCGTCGGCGATCAGCAGGCGGCGCTCCGGGCGCTGGGTGGGCTCGAACGATGGCCCGAGTTTTTCCGCCATGGCGACCCAGCCGCTGCCGGCGCCGCGTACCTTGATCATCGCTTCTCCAGTAACGCGGTGGGCTACCGAAACCGGCGGAGGAGGAGGGGGCAGCGGATCGGCGCCGCCGCCGCTGTCGGTGGAGCCGCCGCCGCATCCGGCGAGAAGAGCAAGCAGAAGAATAGAAATTCGCATGCCGCCATGCTAGGCCGGCGTGGGCCTGCATGTGTCGCCCTTTTGTCGAGCCCTTGTCCTGATTTTGTCACTGTAATCAGAACAGCGGAGAAACTATGCAAGCATTAAGAAGTTGCTTAGTGTTCAACCTGAAGAACGACACCTTCGCCGACCATGGCGCGCACGTGGAACTGGGGATCGGCGTGCGCAATGCGCAGGGCGAGGTGTTCCGCAAGGCCTACCGGGCCGACGGCGCCGTGGCCAGGCAGTAAATCAGTCCAGCTCGTCTTCGTCCGCGCCCCGCTCGAGGCGCGGAATCACTTTCACCAGCAGGATGCGCGGCCCGTTGGTCTTCTTGACCACCACGTCGAAGCGCGGGAATTCGATGCGCTGGCCCTGCTTGGGGATGTCGCCGAGCTTGGCCATCAGCAGGCCGCCCACCGATTCCACTTCGTCCAGGCCCATCGCTTCGTTGTCGATGTCGATGCCGAGCACGCGTTCCAGCGAGACGATCGGCAGGCTGGCCTTGCCGATCAGGGTGCCGTCGGCCTGGCGGATCCAGTCGTTCTCGTTGAGGCGGAATTCGTCGCGGATCTCGCCGACGATGGCGCCCAGCAGGTTGTCCAGCGTGATGAAGCCGACCGGGCGCTTGCCCTTTTCGCCGACCAGCGCGAAGTGCGGGGCGCCGCTGCGGAAGCGGCGGAACAGTTCCAGCGCCGGGGTGCGCGCCGAGAAGGTCTCGACCGGGCGCAGGTACTCGGACAGCACGGCGACGTCCTTGCCCGACTGCTCGGCCAGGAACAGGTCCTTCAGGTGGATCACGCCCAGCACTTCCTCGCCTTCTTCGTCGAAGTAGGGGTAGCGCGAGAAGCGGTTGCGGCGCATCGTGTCCATGTTCTGCTCGAGCGAGCGGCTGGCGTACAGCGCGCTCACCTCGTTAATCGGGCGCATCAGGTCCACGACCGTGTGTTCGCCGAACTCCAGCGACTGCGCCAGGATGTGGCGTTCGTCGTGGGTGAACTTTTCCTTTTCGCCCTTTTCACCGGTGGTGCTGGTGTTGGTACGCAGGATCATCTTCAGTTCTTCGTTCGAGTAGTGGGTCTCGTGGCCGCCGGCGCCGGACAGGCCGGCCACGCGCAGCACCATGTTGGCGCTGGCGTTCAGCAGCCAGATCGCCGGGTACATCGCCCAGTAGAAGCCGTACAGCGGCAGCGCGCTCCACAGGCCGACCGCTTCCGGGATGCGGATCGCCAGCGACTTCGGCGCCAGCTCGCCCACGACGATGTGCAGGAAGGAGATCACGCCGAACGCGATCACGAAGGACACGCCGTGGATCAGCTGCTCGTTGGTGACGCCGAGCAGGGCGAAGGCCGGCTCGAGGATGCGGGCAAAAGCGGGTTCGCCGACCCAGCCCAAGCCCAGCGAAGCGAGGGTGATGCCCAGCTGGCAGGCCGACAGGTAGGCGTCGAGCTGGCTATGGACCTTGTAGAGGATGCGGCCGCGCAGGCCGCCGCTTTTCGCAATCGCCCGCACGCGGGTCTTGCGGAGGGTGACGATGCCGAATTCGGCCGCCACGAAGAAGCCGTTCAGCGCCACCAGGAACAGGGCCAGAACGACGAATAAGAGGTTTTGCATACAAAAATAGGGTTAATCAGGAGGCAATGCCGGTACCATTGTACAGCTCAGTCGCCGCCCCCGCGAGGATGGCTTCGACCGCGGGGTGCTTGATCTTGCGTTCGTTCGAGATCACGAAGAACTGCTCGCGCACGCCCGGCACCGATCCCACCTGCACGGCGCCGAACTGCGCTTCGATCTCGGCCGCCAGGGCCGCCGGTGCGAAGAACAGGCCGAGGCCGCGCCGTCCGAAGGTGCTCAGCAGGGCGTTGTCCTCGAACTCGCCGACCACGTCGGGTTTCACGTTCGCCTGCAGGAACCACTCGTCGATTTTGCCGCGCAGGGCATTATTACGCGTCGGCAGCAGGAAGGGCGCGCCGTTCAGATTCTTCGGGAAATCTTTTCCATAATCGGTCGCCAGCCCGGGCACTCCCACGACCAGCATCTCGCTTTCGAACAGCTGGTGGCTGAACACCTTCAGCGCGCTGCCCGGCTGCACTTCGCGGTCGGTCAGCACCACGTCCAGCTTGTGCAGGGCCAGGTCGGCCAGCAGCGCCTCGAACTGGTCTTCGTAGCAGACCAGGCGCACCTGCTTGTCGATCTTCATCGCCTGTTCGAGCATGCGGTAGGCCGACAGCTTGGGCAGCGAGTCCGAGATGCCGACCGAGAGCCGGATGCGCCCGCTGTCGGCTTCGCTCACCGCTTCCTGCATCTGTGTGCCCAGCAGGAAGATCTGGTCGGCATAGTTCATCGCCACGCGCCCGGCCTCGGTCAGCACCAGGCGCCGGCCCTGCTGCGAGAACAGGGCCTTGCCCAGCGATTGCTCGAGCAGGGTCAGCTGCGAACTGACGGTCTGCACCGCCAGGCTCAGGCGCTCGGCGGCGCGCGTGATGCCGCCTTCCTTGGCGACCACCCAGAAGTAGTACAGGTGGCGGAAATTCAGGTCGCTTTTCATGGCTGCTTTCGTTATCTCAGGTTTTATCGCAGTAATTCTCTCATTATCTTCGCTTTTTCCTTTCCCGTCACCCCTCTACACTGCGCCATGTCAACAACGAAACACAACAAGGGGTAACCAAGATGAAGCATTTCAGGGTGTCATTTTTTGTCACCGCACTCTGCCTGATCGGCTCGGGGTGGTGGGGCTACACGCACGGCGGCTGGGCAACGGCGCTGACTGCGATGGGCGTCGCCGCGATCCTGGCCGTGATGGAAGTGTCGCTGTCCTTCGACAACGCCGTGGTGAACGCCTCCGTCCTGAAGACCTGGGATGCGTTCTGGAAGAAGCTGTTCCTGGGCGTGGGCATCATCATCGCCGTGTTCGGCATGCGCCTGCTGTTCCCGCTGGTGATCGTGGCGGTGGCGGCCGACCTGGGCATGGGCGACGTCTGGCGGATGGCGCTGGAAAACCCGAAAGAGTACTCGATGCACCTGACCAACCACCACGCTGAGGTGGCGGCTTTCGGCGGCATGTTCCTGCTGCTGGTCTTCCTGAACTTCCTGTTCGACGACGAGAAGGAGCACCACTGGCTGGGCCATTTCGAAGAGAAGCTCGGTTCGCTCGGCAAGGTGTCCTCGATCTCGGTGATGATCGCGATCGGCGCCCTGATGGCCAGCCTGTCGCTGGTGGCTGAAGCCCAGAAGATGGTGGTGCTGATCTCCGGCCTGTGGGGCATCCTGATCTACGTCGGCGTGGACGTGCTGTCGAACATGCTCGAGAAGTCGGAAGAGGGCGGCGGCGAGGTCGGCGACATGGTCAAGCGCGGCGGTATCGGCGGCTTCCTGTACCTGGAAGTGCTGGATGCATCGTTCAGCTTCGACGGCG
>Ga0265798_10003944_pt1 | contig 20817 bp, 19 predicted proteins | sample P3T30metagenome_FD_192430 | JGI IMG/M metagenome (GOLD analysis project Ga0265798, IMG submission 192430) | Plant litter microbial communities from East Loma Ridge, Irvine, California - P3 T30 | ecosystem: Environmental > Terrestrial > Plant litter > Unclassified | place: USA: California... | reverse complement strand
ATCAACATCATTAAGGTTGCAAATTACAACCATGATATGCCTTATGAATTACCAGTGAAGCCATCACCAAACCTGAATACGCAGGAATCGATTATGCTTTACCCTACAGTATGTCTGTTTGAAGGGACTTATGTGAGTCAAGGCCGTGGCACCATGTTCCCATTCACTGTTTTAGGTGCACCAGCACTAAAGGGTAAATATAAATTCTCATTCACTCCGAAGAGCATCAAAGGTATGGCTGAAACACCATTACACATGGATAAAGCTTGCTATGGTATTGATCTTCGGGAATACGACTTTGAAAACATTAGAAAGGAAAAAACGTTAAAGCTTAAGTGGTTAATAGACTTGTACAAAGCCTATCCGAACAAAGCCGACTTCTTTAATAACAAATTGAGCAAGGAGATGGTCATATTCGATAAGCTTGCAGGTGTAAACACACTAAAACAGCAGATTATTGCAGGGAAGTCTGAGAAAGAAATCAGAGCGAGCTGGGAACCCGGACTAAGTGCCTATAAAGAAATGCGTCTAAAGTATTTACTATACCCTTAAGCAAGAATTATGAATAACGACACGCCGAAAAAAACTAACGAGAGACCGGATAGCAATTATCAGGAGGAAGTCCCTAAAGATGGTGCGCCCTCTTCAGACCACGCCGTGGTGCAGCCAGAGAATAAAGATTATCATGCGGAAAACGCAGATATGTCAGGCCCGGCAAAGCGTAAAGGCACTGATGAGCAGCCTGTAAATCCAATTAAGACGCCTCCCGCTTCTTAACATCGCGTTGCGCCTGTTTCAGGAATTTCATAAGCACTTTTTCATCATTCTCCATCGCTGTGATGGAGTTTGGTTTTTCACGGTGTATCTTTTTCAAATACCTGCCCAATTGATCGTTTTCAAAAGCTTCTAAAAGTAAGGGATAAACATAGGAGCTTTTGCAGACGGCGCGAGTATTACCCAGTTTGCCTGCAACGCAGTCCAATACCTGCACGACTACTTTCTTCTTCTTGATCACCTCAACTGGATCTGCGGTACAAATTGCCAACTGCCTTAAGGCTTCCAGCGTACCACCCCAGGTACGAAAATCTTTTGCGGTGAAGTCTGCCCCTGTGATCTCTCTGATATACGAATTGATCTTACCGGAATCTACTGAACGTCGCTCACCATCTTTGGTGTAGTACTGAAATAGTTCCTGTCCCGGGATCTCTTTACATTTTTTAACTAGTTTAATCAAAGATTGGTCGGTAAGGCTGACATCGTGTTTCACCCCTTTTTTACCCACAAAACTCAAGGTCAGTTTATTGTCTGTAAACTTGGCATGTTTATCCCTGAGGGTACTCAGACCGTAGGTTCCATAAAGGTCTTTATAGGATTCATTACCAATACGGATGAGTGTTTTTTGCATCACCTGAACACAAATGGCAAGTACTTTACGCTCGTCAAAATCCTTGCGTTTTAGATCTTTTGCGATATGTTTTCTGGCTTCCGGCAAGGCTTTGCCGAATTCAAGCAATCTGAAATATTTACTGTCCGATCTTCTGGAGGTCCATTTCGGGTGATAACGGTACTGTTTGCGTCCCGCAGCATCAATGCCTGTTGCTTGCAGGTGGGCATTTTTTTTCTTCGCTATCCATACGTTGGTCCATGCTGGCGGTAGTACCAGTTTTTTGATCCTATCCAGCGTCTTCTCGTCTGTAATACGGGTACCCTTTTTGTCTTCGAAGTAAAAGTTGCCGGGTTCGCCTTTCCTGTATATTCCTGGCATCTGATCAGTTAGATATACCAATCCGCTTAATTTGATCTCTTCCTCCGTCTCAACCATGTTTTTTAGGAAAATTGATTTAAGTTTGTTCTTTATTGCGCATTTACAACACAGGATTATGAGAATAGTTTTCATGGGTACACCCGATTTTGCCGTCGCTTCTTTGGATGCATTGCTGGAAGCCGGGCATGACATTGCCGGAGTGATAACGGCAGCAGATAAGCCTGCCGGTAGAGGTCAGAAAATCCATGAAAGTGCCGTAAAGCAATATGCTGTGGCAAAGGGGCTGAAAGTGCTACAGCCACTAAAGCTTAAGGACCCTGTGTTCTTAGCAGAACTTGAAGCACTAAAAGCGGAGGTGCAGGTTGTTGTAGCCTTCCGGATGCTCCCGGAATTGGTTTGGAACATGCCGCCTAAAGGAACCATTAATCTCCATGCGTCCCTTTTACCTGACTATCGTGGTGCAGCGCCAATTAACCACGCCATCATTAACGGGGAAACGGTGACAGGAGTAACAACCTTCTTCTTAAAACACGAGATCGATACTGGTGATGTGATCTTTTCAGAGCAAGTTAATATTGGTCCGGATGAAACGGCTGGTGAACTGCATGACAAGTTGATGGAAACCGGTTCGAGATTGCTGGTAAGAACGATCGATGCAATAGAGCAAAATGACTACCGGGAAGTGCCACAGGCAATTACTGCTGAACAGAAACATGCACCAAAGATCTTCAAAGAGTTCTGCGAGATCAATTGGAACCAACCGGCACAAAAAATTCACAATCACATCCGTGGACTAAGTCCATATCCCAGCGCCTTCACGAAATTGCAGGGTAAGAACTTGAAGGTCTTCAAGGCATCTCTAGAACCAGGTCAGCCGAAGGAAACTGCCGGTACGTTTGTCACAGATGGCAAGACGTTCCTAAAGTTTGCTGCTGTAGATGGTTATCTTGCACTTGAAGACGTCCAGTATGAAGGCAAGAAAAGAATGCAGACTGGAGAATTTCTTAGGGGCATGCGTTTGTAACGCCAGCCCCAAATTGATACATAGCGTCATCAACGTACTACTTCAACAGGCGGTTTGGCTTGTTTACTATAGTGGAATGGTCTCGTTCAGGAGCGCACTTAACATCTTGGCGTTCTCGTTAAAATATCTTTTTCTGCCGTAGCCCATTACCCATCTAATACCACCTACGGCATTGGTAATAAAGACTTCCTCAGCTTGTTTCAACACCTCCGGATTTAACTGTGCCTCAGTAATCGAGATACGCTTGGACTTTGCGATTTCCATAACCACACTGCGCATAACTCCAGATACACAGCCTTCGGACAAGGCCGGTGTATAAATTTGCTTTTCATAAACGACAAAGATATTGGAGGTCATGCTTTCGCATAAGAAGCCCTGCTGATTTAGCATGAAGACGTCGTCCAGGTTATTCTGCTTCTTGTGCAGCCCCGCCATGACATATAGCAAAGCATTGCTGGTCTTGAAGTTTGAAAGTTTATTGATGGGTTTGGTGATCTCATCGTAAACGTCTACGATTAAACCCCGTTTATTTAGCTTATAGTCGGTGTCCGGCAGTGGTGTTGCTTCAAGCACGTACCCAGCAGAGTTACTTTCGGGTGTGTACAGCCCCTCTCCTTCGCGGTATATGGAAAGTCGTAAACGAACATCCCCACGTAAGCGATTCCGTTTTACCAGCTCCACAGCCTTTTGCTTCAGAAAGTACTCATCCATCAAGCTACTGCCATCAAGCTTCAAGGCTTTCATACCTGCCATCAAACGATCGGCATGCTGTTCAGGGTACATCAGTTTGCCATTACACATCCGCATGGATTCAAAAAGACCGTCGCCAAACTTGAACGATCGGTTGGATACCGGAAGTACCGGCTGATTTGCTAAAATGAAGTTGTCGTTGTGTAATATATATTCTTGCATTTATTGTTGTGGCTGTACGATGTAGTTTTTCCATTTGTGAAGCACTGCTGCAAAATCTGGCGGCAATGGTGCTTCAAATTCCATATATTCTTTTGTTGTAGGATGAATAAATCCTAAAGTCTGTGCATGCAGCGCCTGCCTTGGCATTAAATCAAAGCAGTTTTGTACATATTGTTTGTACTTGGTGAACGTTGTACCTTTCAAAATCTTATCACCTCCATAGTTCGCATCATTGAACAAAGGATGGTGAATATGCTTCATATGTGCTCTGATCTGGTGGGTACGACCAGTCTCAAGTTCGCAACTTACCAAGGTTACATAGCCTAAACGTTCAAGTACCTTATAATGTGTTACCGACCACTTACCTTTTTCTTCATCGTCATAAACATCCATTACGATCCTGTTCTTGGCGCTGCGGCCGATGTATCCAGTTACGGTGCCATCTTCCTCAATGTCTCCCCAAGCCAAAGCAATGTATTTTCTGGTAATGGTATGATCAAAGAACTGCTTGGCAAGTTTGGTCATGGTGATTTCGTTCTTGCTGATCAGCAGTAAGCCCGAAGTATCCTTATCAATTCGGTGAACCAAACCTGGTCTGCCTTCATTTCCTGGAAGCTGCGGTAACTGCTCAAAGTGAAAAGCAAGTGCATTAACAAGTGTACCGTGGTAATTGTTGTAACCGGGATGCACAACCATCCCAGCTGGTTTGTTTACAACCAGCAGGTCTGCGTCTTCATAAACAATATCTAACGGGATGTCTTCCGGATAAACCTCTGTATCGCGTGGTGGGTGTGCAAATACAATGGAAATTTCATCAGCAGGCTTAACTTTATAACTCGATTTAACGGTCTTTTGATTTACGAGCACATTGCCGGCATCAATCGCGTTCTGCACACGATTCCTGGAAGCATTCTCGATACGCCCCATCAAAAATTTATCAATTCGTAATAACGATTGACCTTTATCAACAACAATATTAAAATGCTCGTATAAATCCTGGTCTTCTATGTCTACCTCTGCGTTGATGTTTTCCATTTTGCAAAACTAAACTTTAAGAATTACATTCTTGTAAAAGAAATTGGCGCAGATTGGGGTGAATAGTAGCATCAGCGATGTTGAAAGCTATTTAGCCGGCATTCGAAAGCATGAAATCGTAGATCATACCGAACCTTGCATATTAAAAAATAGATTTAGTTGAATAGCGATACAGGGATTATATTTACCTCATGTTTGAACAGGTTTATAGTCCGCTTCAAAAGATCAATCACCCGCTGCTCAGGAATTTCTATGTTAAAAGGGATGACTTAATTGATCCTTACATATCCGGCAACAAATGGCGGAAGCTCAAGTACCTGCTTAAACAAGCACACACGAATCGCAAAACACATCTCGTAACTTTTGGGGGTGCATTCTCGAATCATCTGGTTGCTACCGCAAGCGCCGCGGCGAGGGCGAATCTTAAATCGACCGCATTTGTACGAGGAGAACCTGTTACTAACGAGATGCTACTACTTTGCAAGTTGTTCGGTATGAACCTGATCTTTACGGACCGCGAGAGCTATAAAGATAAAAGGTTACTCTTTTATCAACATTTCCGCAAGCAGGAAGACGCGCTTTTCATAGATGAAGGTGGGGCCTCTGCAGAGGCCGTTCAAGGTTGCGCCGAAATCATTACCGAGTTGCCAGAAGATGTTGATCTACTTTTCTGTGCTGCAGGCACCGGAACTACAGCCGCGGGATTGATGCAGGGAATATTGAACCAGAACCGTCAAACGAAACTGCATGTAGTACCTGCTTTGAAAAATGGTATGTTTATTCGTACGGAAATGGCAAGGTATGTCCCGGTAGACAAACAGCTCGTATTGCATACGGAATACCACTTTGGCGGATATGCGAAAACGCAGCCTGCGCTGTTGGAATTTTTACATCAATTTTCTAGCAACTATGGGCTGCTTACTGATCCGGTGTACACTGCGAAGATGTTCTTTGCGATCTTCGATCTTGTTGCAAAAGGACTAATTGACAGTGAAGCTAAGGTAGTTGCACTGCATACTGGCGGGTTACTAGGGCTACTCGGCATGAAAGATAAACTGGAGAAAATGTTTATATAATAATCATGGATACTACATTGAAACGCTTATTGGGTTATCATATTTGGGCGATGGACCGTCTGTTCATCCAGCTGGAAGCACTGCCTGCAGTGCCGCAAGTATGCTTGAAGCTCATCCAGCACATTGTAAATGCCGAATCCATCTGGATCAGCAGGATCGAAGGGGAAAAGCCAGTGGTAGGCGTATGGGAAGAGCGACCTTTAGCAGATTGCCTCAAGCTACACCAAAGAAGCATTAAGTTATTGCAGGCTATCCTTGAGCGGAATCAGGATTTAGAATGTATGATTGCTTATCATACGACCAATGGAGAGCCTTTTGCAAACAATATACATGATATATTAATCCATGTAACAAATCATGGCACCTATCACAGGGCTCAAATTTCAAAAGAATTACGGGCGAATGATATAGATCCTGTAAATACAGATTACATCCTTTACGTAAGAAGTTGATAGACGTATTCTCCTGCCTAGGCTAGAATTTAACCCCACTGAACGATTACTAACGTTTATGGCAGGTCAAAGTACATCTCTGGAGCTGATCTTCAGTGAGCAGGCGCTAGTTAATTTCCATCAGGTGCTGGTAAACTGAAATGAATTTCCTTTGAACAGGAGGTGCGATCATGTACTTGCTTGTATATATGGTTCTTTGTGAAAACATATTTCGGATGCTGCCTGTTTTACTCTAAAAACCTGCATAATGGAAAACGAAGAAAATCAAAAGGACCTTGATAAAGGCAATAACATGAATGAACAAGCTGAAGGAAAGCCGAACACCGAAAATGGCGACTTGGAATATACTGAAAACGAAGTCGAATTTGCTGATGGACACGGCACACTACTCGATGAGGAGATTGATGATCAGGACGAAGAAGCCGCCAACGAATAAAGTACAGAACGCGCCAAATGCGCGTTTTTTGTTTTATGTCAAATCACTATCTTCATAGTCACCAATTCTAACCAAATGAACCGTTTCAGATTTCTCCTGCTCTTTGTAGCCCTTCAATTCATTTTATTAACCAACACCTTTGCTCAAAAGCAGTTCAAAGTTCTTCTGGTCACAAGCACCAAGGGATGGCACCACGAATCCATACATGCAGGTGTACTTGCCGTTCAACAACTCGGCACCAGAAACTTTTTCGATGTTGTACTATGGGAAAATCCCGGCGGTTTTACAGATGAATACCTGAAACAGTTTCAAGCCGTAATCTTTCTAAATACTACAGGCGACATTTTTGATGCTGCGCAACAACAAACCATGGAGAAATTTATTCAATCCGGAAAAGGCTTTGTGGGAATCCACAGTGCTGCTGACACGGAGTATGACTGGCCCTGGTACAATAAGCTTGTAGGGAGAATGTTCCAGATCCATCCGGAAGTGCAAACTGCAAAGACTAAAATTCTGGATCCGAAGTTCCCGGGCTTGCAAGGCTTTGAAAATGATAAGCTCTGGACGGAGGAATGGTATGAATACGGTCCGGAAAAGGTTAGTGGTCTGAACTATATTCTTGGTGTAGACGAGTCGAGCTATAGCCCAAAAGCCAACTGGGGGGGCAGAGGAAAGGGTGCAGGCATGGGGAAATTACATCCCATTGCATGGTATCACGAGTTTGACGGCGGACGAGCCTTTTACACAGGTCTGGGGCACTTGCCGACCAACTTCTCTGAACCAGCTTTTCTGAACCATCTTTATGCCGGCATATTCTGGGCCGCCACCGGCAAAAAATAAGGCAGCTATTCTATTATTCAATTAAACATCCTGAATCGGTCTTCGCAATTCAGGATGTCCAATATGATTTAACGGGAGAAAATATATTTGATCCCGATATTGGTACGCTGTATACAAGCATTGAAACTTGTGTAATTACTTATAGGAGATGTCAGGTGATAATTCCCGAAGAACTCGATTTTTTTCTTTATCACAATCCCAGCATTGAAAGCTGGTGCGAAGTTGAAGCGCTCAAGCTCTACCCTATTCTCCTCAATTCTTAACATGTCCGTACGGATCACTTTTGTCGCAATTTGGTTATTCTTATAGGAGACCATATTTATACCCAGTCCTACGCCCCCATAAACTTTAAGTGCTGGTGTATTATAGAAATTGTATAATGCCTGTGGAAAGAGTGTCAGGCCATAGCTATCGAAGGTATGCTGTTGATAAGCATAAATGCGGTCAACGGCGGTTGTTGTGATATCGCCTTTAGCCATTAAGAACGACAATTCGAGGCGGTATACCATCCTGCCGATATTAGGGTTTGCCAGTAAATCGATGCCAGCAGTGATCATTGGGGTATAGGAGCTTTTTTGGGTTGTACCAGGTTTGTTAAATTGGGACTCTCCAGCATAACTTAACTTGTTGACGCTTAATCCGGCACCTGCAAAAAATCGGAAGCTTGCTTTTTCTTTTACTACTTCCTGGCCATTAATTTTCGATACCTCCTCTAACAAAGGTGTCTTTGAATACCGCAGATTAGCAATTCGTCTGGAATCTCCTTGATCGTAAAGGTTATGTTTCAACATCAAAGCTACCAGCTGACGCTTATATCGGTCGTTGACTTTGGTTTTCCCGGATTCATTTACGTAATAAGTGTTTATTATTAACTCTTCCGGTTCAGTTGCATCCTTATCCAGCAGATAAAACCGCGTTTTGTTATCATCCGTATAGGAGTATAAATTCACATTTTTACCTTTTTGAATAACTTTCAGGAAAACCGAATCGCGGATTGAAGTCGTATCCTGGCCATATGACAATTTATCGATTCGGGCGTTGCTCTGGCTGATATTTACAAAAAAGCGTTCGTAAGACTCAAGCCCGATGATATCTATTGCGCTTGCATTTTGATGGTTATAACTTACTGCCTTGTCTTTTAAAGAGGCTTTGAAGGAGACCGACTTTGGGTTATTAGCATTCTCTTTGTAGTCGATAAAGCCGGTAATGGTGTCTTTAGCATTGTTGACCACATAACCTTTTTGGTAATTGGACTGAGCCCGACTCAACATTGGAATCAAGAGCATTGAGAGCAAGAAATAGCGTTTCATTTAGAATTTTTGGCTGAAGATAAATTATTTCCTTTGGTTCCTGTATACCGAGGCCCTTATTTGAAGATTTTTCTTCTGGTGTTTTATGTCTAAAGTGATTCGTACCCTACTGAGCATCTTGCGTAGCAAGGAAGGCAGAAAAACGTCTTTCAAGTTCTTTGTACCTAAAGTCGAGTTCTGAACTCAAACTGGCATCCTGATGACGGGCGGCCGTTTGCACCAGCTGGTTCCATAGCGAAAACCCAAGCTGGGTTTCCTGCCCTCCAACAAAGCTGTTTTTGCTTGTGCAGACATCCGCAACGTAGATCAGCTCCTTTTCAATATAATCTGCAGTTTTCCTTACCATAGCTGCCGCCGCTTTTTTATCATTCAAGGTATACATGTGTTCAGCTAACATCGTTTTACCACCAGCAGTATACATACTTTGTATTCCGTTGGGCATCACTTCGAAATATTTCTTGAGGAGCATCTTTGCTTTTTCTGGCTGTCCCTGGTCGATCAGCGCCGCAATGGCCGTATTGAAGATATTAGTTAAATTAGAAACTTGTCTGCGGGATTCGGGATCCAAATACCTGGCAGCTTTCAAATTGCCATAGGCAAATTTAGAATTAAGATTTTCAAACAAAGCATCTGGATTGCTTAATGGCCCTCGTCTGGCGGTATCAGGTTGGACTGGAGTAAGTCTGAGTACCAATCCTTCGTTGTACAGATAGTTGTTCAAGCCATTGAACTGTTCTGGCGGCATGCCGGCTGTGAAATAGATTGGACGTTCCCAGTTGTTGTGCACGAGAATATCAAACATTGCTAGCGTTCCTTTTGTGACGAAGCCTTTGTTATAGGTCCAGTTTAAGGCAGGTGCAAGCCGGCTTGAATCCTGAAGATCAACGGCCTTATTTTTTAAAGCTGTCGCTCTATCGATTGTAAGCTTAAAGTTCTTAGTCGGCAGAAAATTTTCCCTGGTTCCATCCTGCAGTTGTAGCTTATCATCCGGATTGTCTGATAATAAAAGATCCAATATACTTTTCAACTCGACATCTCCTTCAACTTTGTAATCTTGAAAATACATGATATCACGGGTTCCCTTAGCATATTGTGCCGCCTTCATGGAGATCGGCAAGGGTGCCGAGGCATTTTGAGGGCGTTTCATGCCGTTGATGTACCATTCTGCATCGAATAAGCTTAAGTTTACCAGACGTACATCCGGACGAATTTGCTCCACCTCCTGAATGTACCACAAAGGGTAGGTGTCATTATCCCCATAGGTGAATAGGATCGCATTTGGCGCTAACGATTCCAGGTAATTTTTTGAAAGATCATGTGCCACCAGCTTGTCCGAACGGTCATGATCATCCCAGCCTTCCACTGCCATCAATACAGGTGCGGCCAACAAACCTACGACGATCGCTAAAAGCCCCGAAAACCTGGCGTTCAACTTTCTGCCTAACCACTGCCATAGTGCGAGAACTGCTAGTCCAATCCAGATGCAAAAAGCGTAAAAAGAACCAGTGAAAGCATAGTCGCGCTCTCGAGGTTCGAGCGGGGTTTGATTCAGATATAATACAATAGCGATTCCAGTGAAGAAGAAAAGTAAGGCAACAATGCCTGCATCATTCTTGCTGCGTTTAAAGTGCCAAACCATTCCAATGAGGCCCAGAATCAAGGGCAGGAAGTAAAAACGATTGTATCCATTGTTCTCCGTAATCGAAGGCGGCAAGTGCTCCTGATTGCCAAGTCGTAATCCATCTATAAACTTGATTCCGCTCAACCAATTACCTTCAAAATAATTTCCGAAACCCTGCGTGTCATTTTGCCGCCCAACGAAGTTCCATAGAAAATAACGGAAGTACATATGCCCAATCTGGTAGGAAAACAGAAAGCCGACATTGTCGATCAAAGTTGGAAAATGGCTATCATCGAAACGCATCCATTCCTTGTAAAAGTCAGGATGACCATTCCGGTCGCCATGCATCCTAGGCAATAATGTAGTGCGGTCATACACATATTCCATTTTTTTACCTGCAGGTTCATAGCGGTCAGCACCTTTACGATAAAGCGTCGAACCTTGCTTTACTTCAGTAATCTGCGAGTTATAGTTAGGTCCAGACAACAGTGGCCTGTCACCATACTGCTCGCGATTCAGGTATCCAAGGAAAGAAAAGGCATTGTCCGGATCATTGTTGTTCAAATTTGGATCTGCCTGTGCCCTGATCACGATCATGGCAAATGAACAATAGCCAAAAATGAGCAGAGTAACAGACAACAGTCCGACATTAAGCAATCTCTTGCGTTTACGAATAGAATAGCGGATGCCATATACAAGAATGCTTATCAGCAGCAAGGCAAAGATGATCAGCCCTACACCAAAACTCATTCCGAGCGTATTGACAAAAAACAGATCGAAGTATGCACCAAAAGCTACTAAATACTGAATAATACCGTATTGGATTACCGCAAGAATGACAATCCCGACGATTAAGGTCTTCAGCATACCGTTCCTTGATGGTTCAGGAGTTTCCCTGAAATAGTAAATAAAAGCGAGTGCAGGTATGGTGAGCAGATTTAACAGGTGTATGCCTATGGAGAGCCCCATCATGTAGGCAATCAGAAGCAACCAACGGTCTGCACCCGGTTCATCTGCCGCAGCCTCCCATTTCAACATAGCCCAGAATACCACAGCGGTAAAAAGGGAGGAAAGTGCATAAACTTCTGACTCTACTGCTGAAAACCAGAAACTGTCGGAAAAGGTATATGCAAGTGCAGCGACAACTCCGGCGCCCATGATAATCATGATCTGTTCCTTGTTGGGTTCCAGCGTTGGGCCAATCAGCAGTTTCTTAGCAAGAGCGGTTGTGGTCCAGCACAGAAAGAGTATGGTAAAGGCGCTTGCTACTGCTGAGCCAAAATTCATAAAATATGCCACCCGCGTCTGATCGCCCATAGCAAGCAGGGAGAAAAATTTCTCAATCATTAAGAATAAAGGAGCGCCAGGCTGATGCACAATCTGCATCTTATCCGCCGCTGCAATAAACTCACCGGCATCCCAGAAGCTCATGCTGGGTTCGAGGGTAAGGATATAAGTTATCAATGCAACGATAGAACATAACCAGCCAGTAAGGTTATTAATGCGAGAATATGTCATGTAAATCAGTTTTCCTGCGAGCCGATCTTGCTTGCAGAAGTTAATTTAAAAACAAGTTCCCCGTAAACAAAGCCTTTAACATTAATTAACAATTAATGCGAAATATGAGAACCAGCCTGCACAGTACCGGCGGGACCAGACTACGCTAAGACCGTTAAAGATCTAGACCTTTTTTCGATAAACCAGCAAAGGTATTGGAGATGCAGATACAAACTCAGCAGATACACTAGACAGGAATATCTTCTCAAAAAAGCTCCTGTCTTGCCGGGTGAACATCACCATTATTGAAGGTTTAAATCGCTCAACAGCCTCAGCCAGCCGCTGGGATAAAGGCTTTTCGTAGTTAAGCGCCTCGATGTGTGCAATTACCTGCAGGCGCGCAAGATCTTCTTGCAGCTCTGCAAGATCTTGCATGCCAGCTGTCTCCTCAACCGGGCTGCTAAAATGAACGAGTTCTAAAGTTGCTTTAATTGAATCTGAGAATTCGCGCACGTCCTTTAGTTCCTCATACAATTTCTGAAAATCTGAAGCATAACATACCGAGCTAATGGTGGATGGCTGATAATCTTCTGGAACTGCTATAATGGGTACTGTTGATTTCTCTATAAGCGTAGCAGCTACAGATCCAAACAGCCTCATCGAATGACCTCCACCCTTACGCGCTATGCAGATGTATTTGATGTTTTGTTGCTCTGCATAATGAACGACGTTTGCCGGCACTGAAGAACTATTCCGGACAACATACTGTGGATCGATCACAGTGCTACCTGTACCTGCTGAAACCTCCATTACCTGTGCTTTCATCTGCTGCTCCAATCCGGCAAGTTCCTTTTGTTCAAAGTCCCTGAAAAATTCCTCAGTCCATTTCACGGGTTTCAAGACCTCAGCTACATGCATAAAGACAAGCTTAAATCCGCCCTGGGCTGCCATTTGTAAGCCGAATCGAATTGCTGCAGCAGCGTTACTGGATAGATCTGTGGTTACCAATATGTGTTCCATGATGCTTAAGTTATCTATGTGGGATTTAAAAACTTTATATCTAAAGATCGTTAATCTATTAACATATTTTATGCAGACCGGCACCTTTAATGGTGATATTGATCACACATTTACCACAGTTGCTATCCTAGCGCCTTTTCGTTACATTTGAGAGAACCAGTATTTTGCCTATGTATGAATTATCTGTTGATCCGCAGCACGTGGCAGAGACATTAAGCCAACACATCTTAGCCGATGGTTTGGACTTAACCTTTGATATGGAGAAAAGCGAAGGGTGTTATATTTATGATTCTAAGTATAACCGCAAGCTTCTTGATTTCTTCACCTGCTTTGCTTCCGTGCCCCTAGGCTACAATCATCCTAAGATGCTTAATGATGAGGGTTTCAAAAAAAACCTGCTACACGCGGCCATGGCTAACCCATCCAACTCCGATGTTTATACGCAGCAGTATGCAGAGTTCCTGAAAACTTTCGACAGATGCGGAATACCTGATTACCTGCCACATGCTTTCTTTATTGCGGGAGGTGCGTTGGCAGTGGAAAATGCTTTAAAAGTTGCCATGGACTGGAAGGTACAGAAGAACTTTTCTAAGGGCTATAAAAAGGAAAAAGGCTTTAAAGTCCTTCATTTTGAACGGGCGTTCCACGGGCGTAGCGGCTACACCATGAGCCTTACCAACACTGCCGCAGATAAAACGAAGTGGTTTGCAAAGTTCGACTGGCCAAGAGTGACTGTACCAACCATAAGGTATCCACTAAGCGGTGATAATCTTAATACCGCAGTTGAAACTGAACAGCAATCTCTACGACAAATCAAGGCTGCATTTTTTGAACATCAGGATGATATTTGCGCCATTATCGTTGAACCTATACAAGCAGAGGGTGGCGATAATCACCTCAGAGAGGCTTTTCTGATTGAATTAAAGAAACTTGCTGATGAGCATGAAGCTTTACTGATCTACGACGAAGTACAGACTGGGGTGGGGCTTACGGGCAAGTTCTGGTGCCACCAGCATTACTCAGAACTGGCCAGGCCAGATATTTTGGTTTTCGGTAAAAAAATGCAGGTATGTGGCATTCTTGCTGGCAAAAAGGTCGATGAAGTAGAAAACAATGTATTCCGGGTGTCTTCCAGAATAAATTCTACTTGGGGCGGCAATTTGGTCGACATGGTTCGTAGTACACAGGTGTTAAATATCATAGCGGAAGATCGGTTATGCGAGAACGCCGCAGTGGTGGGTCGCTACTTACTTGACCATTTGGAAACCTTCGCCAAGCAACACGACAGGCTGAGTAACGTGCGCGGAAGAGGAATGCTTTGTGCTTTCGATCTGCCAAATACCGAGCTTCGGAATAAATTTATAGACACAGGTCTCAAACATCATGTAATGTTCTTAGGTTGTGGGAAACAGAGCATTCGTTTCCGGCCGGCATTAAACATGGAAAAGCGGCACATTGACGAAGGCATGGACGTTATGGAAAAGATACTTCGTGAACTATAATCAAGATAAAAAAACACAAATGAAGAATAAAAGAATAAACATCGTTATCAGTGTACTGGTATTGCTATTGGTAGCTTGGATGATCAAAGGTACATTCACCCAGCCAGGCATCGAAGACCTGAAAAGTGGATTTAAAGAAGTAGCCCGCTACCGGAACGATAATAATACCGGTCCAATACAATACGTTTTCACAGTTACCATGAAGGACACGCTATCTGCAGACATGATTACCTATGGCAACTTCAAGCCGCATCATAAAGGTGGAAACACTAAGGTATACTTCTTCATGGAAGGCAGTAAAGTACCTACAACGGTTACCGGCGGAAAACAAAACTTTTCCCCGGCGTTTAACACCTCCTGGATTATGTTGTATGAAAAAAGTGCAATGGGAAACGTCAGTTTAACCAAGAACCCGATCCAACGATAGTCTACCTCAAGTTGAAGATATCATCTACACCCAGCAGTTTGCGGGAGGTAAAACCTTCTGCAAACGTAGCACCAATAGATTTTCCATACTCCCTTGCACGGGCAAGCACACTTTCAAAAAACTCAGGGGATGAAATGTAGGTTTCCGCTTCATGGTGGTCAGGATTGTAAAACTGCGTTTTAAAGGCCTTTATTGAAGCAATTTTCTGATCTATAAAGGGCGTAATATCTACAATGATGTCAGGTTTGATGTACATATCCTGTATATACTGCAAGCTTAACCGTGGCCTCCAGGGTAGTTGAGGAACTCCTTGAAGCTGTGTATCGATTTTAACCAATCCTGAAAGAAATATAGAATCATTTACCAGGTCCCCTGCCCTACCATGGTCTGGATGGCGATCACCAAGTGCATTACTTAAAATTATCTCAGGCTGATACTTCCGGATCATCCGGATGATCTGCAGTTGATGCGCTTCATCATTTTTGAAAAAGCCATCGCGTATACCAAGGTTTTCACGGGCATGAAGGCCCAGGATCTTCGCAGAATCTGCTGCTTCCACATCCCGCGTTTCTGCTGTGCCACGAGTACCTAACTCGCCCCGTGTCAGGTCTACGATGCCTACCCTTTTTCCTGCAGCTATATTTTTCAAAATCGTTCCTGAACAGCCCAACTCTGCGTCGTCGGGGTGTACAGCAAATACAAGTATATCTAATTTCATGAATTCAATGTGTATACCTGGCTATAACAAGCGCAGGATTTTCTTTTTAACTTTTGAAGCCAATGGCTTGGTAAATGGAAAGAAGTAGTCGACAAGCTCCCCATTTTGATTGATCAAATATTTATGAAAATTCCAGCGTGGAGTGGAAGTCAGGACTCCATTAAGTTTTTTATCAGCAAGAAATTTAAACAAGGGATGAGCATGCGCACCACGGACCATCATTTTTTCAAATACCGGAAAAGACACACCATAGTTTACCTGGCAGAATTTACTGATTTCCTCACCTTCAAGTGGTTCCTGCCTACCAAAATCATTTGATGGAAAAGCAAGCACCTCGAAATTTTTGTCCTTGTAAGTTTCCCTTAGTTCCTGTAATTCCTGAAGTTGCGCTACAAAACCACAGGCCGAAGCAATGTTTACGATTAAAAGAACTTTCCCCTTATAGGTGTCTAAATTGACGGTGGTTCCATTTAGCAGGTTTACCTTGAACTGGTGAATACTTTGAGGCTGTTCTGTCATGCTTCTTATCTGTAATAACCCGAGGAAGCAATGATTGCTTCAATATCCCTGTCCTCCTCTGGGTCGTAGGTACTCTTCAAATTGTGTCCCACAACACGTGCGACGGACTGGTATACAAATGCGGTCAGACCGCCTTTTGTTTGTTTAACGATGTCAAATGTAGTACGTCCGAGCTCCCGATCCACAAGTTTTGTCAATATTTTTCCTTGTGTTATGGTAAGTTCTTTAATTTCCTTATTGAACATCTGCTTAATCTCGGCATCACAGGCCTTGATTAGCTTCTTCTGCTCCTTTTTATTACTAGTTAACGCAATCTCTTTCTCCAGCTGCTCATAACGTCGCTTTGCAAATAAGGCGTAAGGCATTACTTTAAGCACATTATACCGCAGGCGGTTAAAAGCAGCACGTTCTTCTGGAGTCTTGAAAATCCTGACCCCATAAACAGCAACTTCATGAAGTGGTATCCAGGGAATCATTTCGCCATCGACGTTTGTTCCGGCCACTTTAAGTGTGTCATTTTTACCTCTTGGCGGAAACTTTACCTGGTCTGTAACCTGTGCAAAAGCGTCTCTCGAGCCTGTAATAATGACAATCAGGAGAAAAATTAACCTATAAAATTTCATAAATTTATAATCCCACAAAGTTAAACCTAAATAAATATACTAGGTTTGGCATCAGCACTTTAATTTGTTAATAGATTGTCAGATAGCATACCATCTATCCGAATATAAGTGTTTAATATATACTGAAATCCGATACTACGAAAATAATACAAATGAAGAACACGTTGGTGATTGATTTGGAAGCTGAAAAGCAGGAAATCCTAAAAAGATACCGTGCCCTGCTGCGTGCGTGTAAGCCGACCATGCAAAGGGGTGACAAGAAAGAGATCCGCAAAGCATTTGATATGGCACTGGAGAGCCATAAAGATATGCGCCGGAAGTCTGGTGAACCTTATATATACCATCCCATTGCTGTTGCACAAATTGCTGCAGAGGAGATTGGCCTGGGCACAACATCCATTGTCTGTGCATTGCTACATGACGTAGTGGAAGATACCGACATGACCCTGGAGGATATTGAAAGGGAATTTGGTAAAAAAACAGCTAAAATTATAGACGGTCTAACTAAGATCTCCGGGGTCTTTGATTACAACAGCTCTCTGCAGGCAGAGAACTTCCGTAAGATGTTGCTGACCCTTGCTGATGATGTACGAGTGATCCTAATCAAGCTTGCGGACCGGCTTCACAACATGCGTACCATGGATTTTATGCCACGGCAAAAGCAGTTGAAAATCGCATCGGAGACCATTTACCTTTATGCGCCCCTTGCCCACCGTCTTGGGCTTTATGCCATCAAGTCGGAACTTGAAGACCTTTCGATGAAGTATCTGGAGCCAGATACTTACAAATACATTGCTACGCAACTGAATGAAAAGAAGGCGGAACGTAACCTTTTCATCAAAAACTTCGTTGAGCCGATCCGGGAAATTCTGGGGGAGCAAGGTTTAGATGCTGACATATATGGACGTCCGAAATCCATCCATTCCATCTGGAATAAGATGAAGAAAAAGAACATACCGTTTGAAGAGGTTTATGATCTTTTTGCAGTTAGGATTATTTTAAAAAGTGCACCAGAACAAGAAAAGGCCGAATGCTGGAAGGCGTACTCCATTGTCACCGATCTGTACCGCCCAAATCCCGACAGGCTGCGAGACTGGGTGTCCTCACCTAAAGGAAATGGTTACGAATCTTTGCACACAACCGTTATGGGCCCTAAAGGGCAGTGGGTAGAGGTGCAGATCCGTACGGAACGTATGAACGAAATCGCGGAGAAAGGTTTTGCGGCGCATTGGAAATACAAAGAATCTAGTTCTGATAACGGGCTTGATCAATGGATTATGAAAGTGCGCGAAATGTTGAACAATCCTGAAGCAAATGCGCTCGACTTCCTGGACGATTTCAAAATGAACCTTTTCTCTGATGAGATCTTTATCTTCACACCTAAAGGTGCCTTAATACAACTGCCGCAAGGTGCAACAGCCTTGGACTTTGCTTTTGAGATCCATACTGATGTAGGTGCAAAATGTATCGGCGCAAAGGTGAACCATAAGTTGGTGCCACTTTCCTATAAATTGCAGAATGGCGACCAAGTAGAGATTATTACATCCAGCAAGCAGATGCCGAAGGAAGATTGGCTAAATATTGTGGTTACCGCAAAAGCTAAATCTAAGATCAAAAGTTCCCTGAAAGAAGAGAAACGGAAGATTGCGGAGGAAGGTAAGGAAATGCTGGAGCGAAAACTCAAGTCACTCAAGATCACCTACAATACCGACAACCTCAATAAGCTTAGCTATTTCTTCAAGCTACCATCAACGCAGGAATTATTCATTTCTGTAGCGCAGGGCAAAATAGAACTTAAGGATCTTAAAGACTATGTAGCAAGCGAAAAGGAAATCGAAAATCGCGGGGCTGAACGCAACGATAATCAACAGATTGAAGCACTATTAAGCAAGGTTAAAGGTCCTGAATCAGATATCCTGCTTATTGGTGAAGACATGCAGCGCATTGATTATACCCTTGCGCCTTGCTGTAATCCGATTCCTGGAGATGACGTTTTTGGCTTCGTAACCATCAATGACGGTATTAAGATCCATCGCACCACCTGTCCTAACGCGGCACAGCTGATGGCCAACTATGGATATCGCATTGTGAAAGCCAAATGGAATAAGCAGAAAGAGCTAACCTTCTTAACCGGTCTGCACATTATAGGCATTGACGATATGGGATTGATCAACAACATCACAAAGGTGATCTCAAATGATTTCAAGGTGAATATGCGCTCTATCACTGTCGACACTGACAACGGCATTTTTGATGGATCGATTATGATTTATGTAAATGACAAGGAACACCTGGATAAGCTAATTCAGAATCTGCTTGAAGTAAAAGGTGTGACTGGTGTAACTAGATTTGACGCTTAAAGTATCAATAAATCTAAACTTTATCTAAAAATTGGTACCTTTGAAAGGAGTTTAAAAAGTATGTCAACAAACCACAACAGCGAGCTGGTAAGGAAGATTTTCGAAGCTTACCTAGAGAATAAGAGTTTGAGAAAAACACCTGAACGCTTCGCTATTCTTGAAGAAATCTATTCAAGGGACGATCATTTCGATGTAGAAACACTGTATATCCACATGAAAAACCAGAAATACCGGGTTAGTCGGGCTACAGTATACAACACCCTGGAGTTATTGGTTTCATGCGACCTGGTTACCAAACACCAGTTTGGTAAAAACATGGCTCAATTTGAAAAATCTTACGGTTATCACCAACATGATCACATCATCTGCATCGATTGCGGTAAGGTGGTGGAATTCTGTGACCCGCGTATCCACCAGATTCAAAGTATGGTAGGCGATCTTTTAAAGTTTGATATCAAACATCACTCTTTGAATCTTTATGGTGTATGCTTCGACTGCAAAGCCAAGTCACTTCCGGTCCTGAATGCCGATGTTCAACACGCAAATTAATTTATAAATATAATCTCACTAATTTTTAATAATGACGCAAGTAGACGTGCTTCTGGGCCTGCAATGGGGCGATGAGGGCAAAGGTAAGATTGTGGACGTTCTAAGTCCTCAATATGATTTAATCGCTCGTTTCCAAGGCGGACCAAACGCTGGTCACACTTTAGAGTTTGATGGCAAAAAGTTTGTACTAAACACCATCCCGTCGGGTATTTTCAACGAAAAAACCATGAACCTGATTGGAAATGGGGTTGTAATCGATCCAATCATTCTAAAACGTGAATTGGACAATTTGAAAGCTGCAGGTCACGATCCGGTAGCAAAAAACAAATTGGTTATCGCCAGAAAGGCACACCTGATTTTGCCGACCCACCAGTTACTGGATGCTGCTAATGAGCAGAAAATGGGTAAGGACAAAATCGGTTCTACACTAAAAGGTATTGGCCCGACTTACATGGACAAAACAGGTCGTAATGGCCTTCGTGTAGGTGACACTACCCTTCCTGATTTTAGAGAGCGTTACAATAAGCTTGTACAAAAACATACAGAGATCTTATCTCATTATGAGTTCGAGTACGATCTTGCAGAAAAAGAAGCTGCTTTCTTCGAAGCAATCGAATACATCAAAACCATTCCGCACGTAGATAGCGAACATTTCGTTAATGGCTACCTGAAAGAAGGTAAAACGGTCTTGGCAGAAGGTGCACAAGGTACGTTACTGGATATTGACTTCGGTTCTTACCCTTTTGTAACGTCTTCCAACACCACTACTGCCGGTGCTTGTACCGGATTAGGTATTGCACCAAATAGTATTGGCAGCGTTTACGGAATCTTCAAAGCGTACTGTACCCGTGTTGGTGGTGGTCCCTTCCCTACTGAACTTGATGATGAGACTGGCGAAACATTGCGTCAGGTAGGTCATGAATTTGGTGCTACAACTGGACGTGCACGTCGTTGCGGATGGATCGATATTCCTGCATTAAAATATGCGATCATGCTAAACGGTGTAACTGAGCTGATTATGATGAAAGCTGACGTTCTGGATGCTTTCGACACGATCTATGCTTGTACACACTACGAGTACAATGGTGAAACGATCGACTACATGCCTTACGACATCATATCGATCAAACC
>Ga0265798_10003943_pt1 | contig 20818 bp, 18 predicted proteins | sample P3T30metagenome_FD_192430 | JGI IMG/M metagenome (GOLD analysis project Ga0265798, IMG submission 192430) | Plant litter microbial communities from East Loma Ridge, Irvine, California - P3 T30 | ecosystem: Environmental > Terrestrial > Plant litter > Unclassified | place: USA: California... | reverse complement strand
CAGGAGGGAATGGGGTTGAATGCGCTTACTGAGGAGCTTTACACTTAGGTTTGTGGAGAGTGATGGTCTACCTAGGTATGCTTTGACGATCAAGTACGATGAAATGACATCTTTGTATCGACTGCGCTGAGGATTTGATGAAAAACGTTGAGTAGACGAGCATGGTGTTCAAGATACGTAGTTGCATTGTGCATCGCCGACATGATCCCAGTAACGTATCTAGCCATCTTCCGACATTCGTCATCTCTTTTCCGTTTAAAAGTGAGTTCGCCTTCACACAGTCTTGCTGGAGATATGATAACGACCACCAGGCTCCCAAGTGTCCTCTCTGGCCAGGTGTCTATGGCTTGCGCTTCGAACACGAAACGATGTCTGCCTGGTTCACAAGCGTGTGTTCGTACGCGGGGCCTGAACTCGAGTTGCCAGACGAAAGGACGTATGGAGTATGACGATTGGTCGTATACCCCGGCAGTATGTCCCTTCCCGAAGCGCTAGCAGCTCTCCCATAGGAGAGTACCGTAATACAACGTTGTAAAGTCCTGCACGGCGGCTGTGCCGCATCATAGCAATGCTACGTCATATACCAGCCGGCTAGGCAACATCGTATGCACTGCTTATAACCAGGATGATTGTCCTGCTGGTAAATTTCAGCCGCTCTACCCACACATCGTCAAAGAGACTCTACTGTAGGTTACATGAGTTACCCGTTCTACCCGAGCCTGTGACTGACATGCGTCTAGAGAAGTGATAAGCGCGCAAATTCTTCCAGCGCTGAGAACGAAACAACCATGTCCTCACCAACAGCGTCACAACCGTCGCCCCAAGCAAAACAGCCTCAAGGTGAAAACCAAAGCCATGGTCAACTCGAGCCAAAGGATGCGGCTCAGGTCGAAGGCTCCAATAGTGAGATAATTCAACCTGCGCAACCCCAAACTGGAAGAGAACAGTTCAATGCCATGCTAAGATCAACGAAAATCCATCCAGACGGGCACTGCATCGGTTCGATCGGCACCGACGGGGTCTACAGAGAAATCCATTATCTCCCTGGTCCGCCCGACCAGATCAGCGACTATGAGATATACGACGCGAAACCCATGTCACCAGAGATGATCAAGGCCTGGCTTGACACAAAACCGTGGAAGCAGGAGACGGAAGACAAGTACCGAGGCGCTGATGGCAGAACGGTTCCAAAGAAGTAAGTGCGCACACTGAATATGCAAACATTAGCTGACTTGATGCGATGGCGCTTAGACAGTGGTGGAACCCGCCACCTGGCATCATTTTCCCTATGAAATCGAAGAATACGCGGGATGAGGAGATGAGGGTGTATCGTGAGGAGAGGAAGGCAAAGGAAGAGAAGATTGCAAGGGGGGAGATTGAAGCGGAAGTGCCTGTTGCGTGTAATAGCATCAAGAGTGACTATGATCTGAGCCCTCGCTAGCACCGGGTTGTGGCTATGGGCAGGAGGTCAGAGCTGCTACATGCTGTTCGGTGACGAACGAAGTGATGAAGAGTTGGTCTCATCCTCGTGGTAGTGTTAGGGTGGTGGTTGCTGCTTCGAAACGCACGAGTCAACCTTGGAAGAGTCTAGATACCCGGGTAGCGCGAAATGATACCTACGTCCGATTGATGCTTAGCTATTGACAAAGATTCGAGGTTTGGAGAAACATTGGGGTCAAATTCAGCTTGAATGAAGGTACCTGGGTTGCTGTGACTGTAATTGGCGCGTGTGCATGTGCGTCCGTGGCATGGCCCACGAACTTGAACGCCGGGGGACCAGTTGGGGGAAGCCGATGCCAGTTGGACTAGTGGCTTGGCGTTGTGTCTGGTGATGTTATCTCAGCGTTCCTCGTCTCCTACACGGCCAACCAGCATATCACCAACCTGGGAAATCTACTTTGTACGCCTATGCTCCTTATCGCGACTTTCAGCATCAGTCACAGACACGGTTGAAATTTGGGGCTCATGGTGTGTCACTGAGGAGCATGCGTGGTGGTATGAAGGGAAGGTTGTTGATTAATCTATTAGGGTAATTGTACATTTTAACCGGTGCAAGGCATGCTTGCATCCGTGTTGGTGTTGTAGTATCCGCGCGTTTCCTTCCGCCCCTGGTCTACAGAGGCTAGCTGCGTGCTTCTGGCAATGCAAACTGACAATGGAGAAGCAGGACAGGAACGGTAGGTGACCAAGGCCAGCTTAGGGAGCAGTGCTATCAGCATTCTTCTGGAAGAGTCGCTTGCGAGGCATGAAGATGCTCAAGACCAGGACAAGAGCGCCACCGGCAATAGTAAGGCTGTAGGTCTTGCTAATGGCACTGACGATAGCGGCAAGAACGCGGTTCTTCAACTCCGGGGATAGGTTCTGTACGATGTCCGATCGAGCGCCCAAGATAGCGGCCTGGATGTCTGCCGAAGAGACATCAGTCAGAATGCCCTCGATCCTGTTCTGGCTTTGGTTGAGAAGGATAGCGTTGGCGATGGCCAGAGCAAAGGTGATGCCCACAGACTGAGCCAGCGTGATGAAGCTGATCGCTGGCGCAATGTTTTCCAGTTCGACAACTGCCTGGGCAACTGAAAAAGGCGCCTGGAGAAACATACCGACTCCAACACCCATCAGGATCGTGAAGCCGTACACGCGAGCCGTAGCAGTGTCCAGATCGATTGTGTACATGAGGGCGGAGCCGATCACGACCAGGGCGCCACCACCAAGGAACCAAGGCATGACGTATCCCAACTTGGACATCAAGCCACCATTGATGAAGACGGTAACGACCATGACGACGATATAAGGGAGTAACCGCACTCCGGCATCGAGGGGACCGTCGCCCTGGGTAAACTGGAAAAAGATTGGGACCATGTAGATGGGCACAAAAGAGCACGCTCCACCGGCAGCGGTGATACTGAAGAGAATGAGCACCATCCGTGATCGGAAGAACTGCACAGGGATGATGCGACGGACTTCCGTTGTGAGTATGTTCCAATACTGTTGAATGCCCAAAATGATGAACAGAACACCGGATACGACGAACAGTGCGATGATGCGGCCTGAATCCCACGGATACGAGATACCACCCATATTGATGGCAACGATGAAAGTCGTCAACGCGCCGGCCTGCAGAATGGTGCCAGGATAGTCCATGTCGGTAAGTCGCGCGAGGAACGAGACACCAGGCCGAGGATCCCTGCTGGGGATGAGGAACAGGTAGACTGGTGCGCACGCCGCACCGATGAGTAGGTTGATATAAAACGCCCATCGCCAACCTACTGCGGACTCGCTGAAAGCACCCCCGATGACTGGGCCCAGGACGATACCGAGACCCCAGGTAAAGCCAGTACCAGAAACGTAGACCGGACGTTCAGACATGGTGGTAGTGCCCGCGATAAGCGTCATGCAGCCGACGTACAGACCAGATCCTCCCAAGCCCGTAATGGCACGGCCGAGAATCATCACATTCATTGACGGCGCAGCGCCGCAGATAGCGGAGCCAATCTCGAAGATTGCCACATGGAATATGTACAGCCACTTGGCATCGAACTGGCCGTAGATGCGTCCCCAGAAAAGAGTGGTTGCTGTAGCGCAAAGCAGGAAGCCAACACTCAGCCACGACAGCTGCTGAATGCCGCCGAATTCTTCGACAATGACAGACTGGAGGTCCGCGACTACCGTAGCGTCAAGTGCGTAGAGAAATGTGGAGAACAGGATAGACGCCACAGTCAGATACCATTTCCAGCCAGAGATGTCGCGCGGAGACTTCTCCGGCTCCGCTGCATTGCGGAGAGTGCCAAGCGTCCGCTCCGCTGGCTTCTCGCCGTTGATTGAACGCGCGACTGGTGTCGAAGAAGTGTTGGAATCCATGGAAAGCAGATAGGAACAAAGTTGTGGATTAGTGCGAGTTGTTCAAGTTGAAGCGCTTCAGAAACACGTTGTATACCACCCATATTGTCGCCCAAATAGAGCAGGCAACCTTGAGGTTGGTAATACTCTACGGTTGAAAATGCCAAGGACCGTAAGATGTCGGCCGAAATGTAGGTAAGCAGCGGGATTACCAAAGGGGCCTTCCACCCCATAACCGAAATCCAGCAGGCATTAGCTGACCGAAGCGGATAAGCCACCAATATCGCATGCCCAAACTTAATAACAAACTTCGCAGACCCGATATCTTGCGATGCACGACTTCCAGCAATGAGATGATGACCAAAATGGTGATTGCCATGTGCATCATTCGATGCTGTAACCTCATAGCACAGTCGAAAGCAGCTTAGCTTGTTCAGCCCGACAGTGAAGCACGACCATGCCAATACATACAAACGGTACTGGCGTTAAATCCGGTCTTGAATTAACTCCAGTCTTAACACCGAACGAGTCCACTTACTCGCCCTTGCTCAGCGAAACCACATGTTGACGTCGATCTTTGTTGGATCAAACTCAAGGCTTCCTCAACGAAAACCACGCCACACTAGTCCCTCCCTCTCCACGCTTGCTTGCCTAATCACGATTCTCTTTCTTGTCCAAGATGCAGAACACTGGCAAAAAAAGGATTGTTTCGTCGTGCATTCCATGCTACACGAAGAAACAAAAGGTGCGAACGTCTTGTTTTTTCCCTAGCTTCTTTGACTGCGATTTCGAGCGCATGACTATGCATATAAAAATGCAGAAAGCCGGATCGATCTAATTCAATATCTTCAATACGTAGTGCAACCGTCGCTATCCGTGCGATCACTGTTCACGTCGTCGACGCCCGGAGGAGTGCGCATATTACCCTTCTCCGGCATTGCAAGCTGGTCGTACGCCGCTACAGGCCCCGAGGATAGAGCCTCGTGACAATGGAGATGAGCAACGCTTCGCGATTCAAGATGCGCAGTCGCAAGATGGCGATGCCAATGAACGCGTCACTGACGCCCTAACAAATTGGAAGAGCGCAAGACAGCAAAGCCCTAAGTCAGGCTCAACCGTCAGCTCTGTTTCGGACTCATTCGGATACTTCGAGTACAGCGAAAGCAGCACCATCGCCTTGATTCGCAAGGTAAGTTCACCTCACATCCAGTTGCGATATTCGAACGCGTAGTATAATCGACGAAATGTACTTCCTTGCTAATCGGTACTTGTTCAAACAGCTAGGACTTGCCAACGGCCAACACCGCGGTAACCAAGACGTTACCCAAGAAGCGTCCCCGGAGATCTTAGAACAGTTGAAGAGGATGCCGGATCGCCAGATTTGCGACTTTCTAGTCCAGCATTATGTTGATGAAGTTCACTGGTAAGTTTCGGCCCGCACTCTCTTCGTCATTCATCCGAAGACCATTGGTCTCAGTCGCGAATAGAAGCTTTTCCACGCCTTACCTCTATCACCAAACGAGAGAAGGTCGTCCTGACGCTGATGTGCTACGCAGGAAAGACCAACTCGTACACCCGCCATGGTTCTTATCCCAATACCAACAACTTTGGAGCTCGGGAAACACATCTACTGTGTTCCACGTAGAATTCGTGGTACTCCTGCTGCGACTATGTTCGTACGCTTCACAATTCCTTCCTTCACCATCTCATCCTATAGACGGCATCCGTAGCATGCTCCTCTCCGATATACGCACGCTGTGCAACGATGTTGCAGAGAAACTAGCCAACATTTGCGCGCAGCTTGATCCTAGAGGCTCTCTACTGCGCGTGCAGCATCTAGCCTTCTTGGGCCTACGACTGCAATGCGAGGGACAAAATATGGCCTTCTGGGAAGTACTCAACAAGGCCTCCCTGGTAGCGCAGAGAATCGGACTTCATCGAAACCACACGGCCTATATGCCTGAGATGCATGGATTGGAACAGGAGATGCGAAGGAGAGTCTGGTGTAATCTGTACATCTGGGATAGGTATGTGATCTTGGTGTCATTGGCTGATGCGGTCGCACATACAGTTTGTTGTTCTGACAAAACTGTATCATAGTATGCTCTCTCGGCAACTCGATCGCATCCCTTTCCTCCCCGCTACCCTAGACCCAGATATTCTTCCGCGAATGCACCTTGCGCCCACCCCAAATGGCGACAATACCCCAGAAACTTTCTCAGGACGATTACTACTCGCCCGTCTGGCTGGTTTCTGGCGCAGATTTCCCGAGACATCTACTGCAGAGTACGACGCGATCGCAGCCGAAGAACGGTACGAGCAATTCTGCTCTGAGTTCCTCGCCAGTCTTCCTGGCGCTTTTGCTCTTGAGCCGGACGAACAGTGGGACGAGACATCGCGACACTTACCCCTCCAGCGGCAGATGTTGCATACTGCTATATTTGAGAGTCTGTGCCAGAACTATCGTGGCCTGATATTCTGTGAAATGAATCAAATCCAGAACGTTCCTGCATACAAGAAAGCCTTGCTATCGTCGCAGAAGAAGGCGCTCGCAGTGGCGGCACTTAAAGTGCTAGATGAGATCTCAAAGCTGCACGCTATGCTGGGAGGATCTCAGACCCGATTCCCAGGCATCGTATTGCCGACATTCGAAGCCGCGGTGCTGCTAATAGCGGTGTGTGAGGATGCAGAGTTTCCGGCAGTTAGTGTAGAGGGTTCGCTTCATACGCACAAGATCGATCCTCTCGGAGCAGGCACGTGGTATCTTAGCCGGGAACGGTGCGTTCAAGCTACGAGAGATGCACTCGCTCGGCTACGCATCTTAGCTGAGGTCAGTGCCATGGCGGAAGAAGGTGCTGATGCATTGATTCGCCTCCTAAACGATGGAAACTGTCAATTTAGTCATGTAAATCTAGTACCTATAGTGAATCTTTCGGGATCGTGAATGAGCATTGCGGCGTTGGAAGAGCGAACGGTACGCAGCGCGCGGCTTTGTTCGAGTTTTAGTACAATTCATATGTATTACAGAATAACATATAAATGTGATCATTCGATTTGTGTTGAGCTTCCTCTACGTACATGGCCGAGTAATTGATGATTGCGAGCGCAGCTGTGCCCAACCATAGAGGTCGCTAAATGACAGAAACACCTACAAAACTACCTGGGGCATCCTCCATAGATGCCAGCGACTTCAATGAAGGGCTTTGCATTAATGAATGAACAAGAGCGACAGCCGTGCGGGCTGCTGTCGTCCTTTCTTCGCCTCTTTACCAAACAGACTTGCTGCACGCATACAGTGCCAGCACGGCTCATTTTCGATCACAACAACCTCGTGTCCTTTTTGAAGGGCCATGACGGTCGTTGCAAGCCTTGCTATCCAGTTGCCATTGGCTCTGACAACTCCAGCCTTTCCATCAAGCTCCAGTAGTTCGTGCCAATTGTCGATAGACGTCAGCTTTATGACGCCAGCTCCATCCTGGCAACGGACAGTGTTGTGGTGGTCGCAACTAGCCCGCTTCCGATATCTTTTGAGCTTTTCGCTCTCAAGCGCTCGTAGTACATCAAGATCGGCCCTCCATTCGCCTCCATCCCGAACGGCAACCACTGACTCTAGCAACGTGACTTGCGCATCGTGAAGGCCATGACTGCCTATGCTTTCTTCGTATCCAGTGAACATAAGGTGCATCGACGTTGCTCCAAAGTTGTCTTCCTTTTCTCCATTGTAGCGATTATGGTTCACCAGTTGCCATCCCTCGTTATCAGGCTTGGATATTCGAGGTTCGTCTGGAGGGTACAGCATGCCTATTCCAGCTCTGCCGATATTACCCACTACTCTCTTTATTTCGCACTCCGCATGGGTAGTAGAAGGATCACACAGCAGTTGCTTGACCACATATATGGAGTTCCCGCTCGAGAGAGCCATAACTTTACGCAGTCGATTAGGGTCAATGTTCACGTCCCCGTTGTCGAACATGGCTATACAAGCGAAGATCTGCTCCCTAGAAAGGACATAGTTTTGGTACCCCGGGAATTTCGGTCCAGAGGTGGCCCTGTAATGCGAGCTGATGTTCGGAACCCAGAGGGCCTTGTACAGAGGTTGTGATATTACACCAAGCGAGATGGTCGCGTTTGCAAGCTGGTCGAACAAGGTTGCAGCTGATGCAAAGGCCATTAGTGACGGGAAGAATGTTAGACGAGAAGTCGTTGTGGTGAGATCACCCCTCTGCGACCCTCCAGAGTGCACGGTCGGACCCAGATTCGTAAGGAAGGCTACGAGATCATTGGGCTGGTAATTTTTGAATGAATTGCCCTCAAAAGCGGTCGTAATCTCGTCCAGATCGAATCGCCAGCTCCCGATACTAGCGACCTGCTCAGTTGCAAACGCCAAAAAACTCATTCGGACATATACCGCAGCGGTTTGAGGATCTCCACACACCAACATGAAGTCTGTGTCTTTTCTCCGCTGGAGGTAACTACCATCATGTTCAAGTGAGAACTGCTTGGGTGCGTTACGCCATGTGAAAGCTCTTGCTTTGTGCAGCTTCAAGAGCGTTCTCTTCAATCTCATCCAGCTTTGTTCGTGGTTCTCGCCCCATTTGACTGAAGGATCACGATTGCCATGGCCCTCTTCAGGCACGTCCAAGAAATCTATGATTGTGTCGCTCAGCGAGAAACACTCCTCTTGAAGTTCGGCGATTTTGGAAGCTCGTTTATCATCTTTAAGCTGCCATAGATTCAGTTCATTGCTGTATCTCAGACACTTCCGCTGACTGGTGATTGTGGGATGGCACCGCGATGTGCATGCCACATCAAAGTCTCCGCAAGCGCAATGCTCACACGTATCGCCGGCGCAACTACAAGCAGGAAATCCGATCCATCTAGCATGCCCTTTCCCTTTTGCTTGATCGATTGGCTTGATTCCTTTTGATTTCTGGTATAGGGTAACAGGGAAGGCGGTCGTGTATTCGTAGTTACTCAGATGGGGTTCGTCTGATCGTCGATGAAGATATCGGATGACGACAGACCCTTCTGGCAATGCATCCAAGCCACATTCAGTAGCAATCCTGCGCAAGACTTGAATTCTGGCCTCCTCACTGCTGAACATGCGAATTCGAACTAACGGTCGTAGCATACCAAACACAGGGGCTGAATGGGCGTGTTTGGGGCCCAGGAAATCACCTCCGCCGCGTTGACCAAGCTTTGCCAATGCAATGGCAAGGGTTCCCATGTCACTTTCGGCTTTCGAGTCCAGATACTTTTGTGCAGCTCTGGCCAGGCGTGAGAACCACGCGGATGGGTGCTCCAAGAACTGGTGAACAAGAGAATTCTTGAGGAAGTCGTCAACCAAGGCTGTTTTCTCATTCGCTACTTCGATATCAGTCTTTGCGATAGGTGCATTAACACGAACTGTGTCTCTCGTGTTGTCTCTCGTGTTGTCTCCTCTCCGAAATTGCTTTTGAGGTCTGTTGATCGACGTTTCAGTTATGTATTTCAGCCAAGCTGTGTTTTCTTGATCGTATTTCTCCTGGGTCCTGCGATCGTATTCGATCAGGGCGCGACCAATTCTGTACTTAAGGTATCTCTCCAGGTAATTCCATAGTTTAGTGAAGAACTGAGCCACTCGTGTAACGTCTTCCACCTCGTCGAAGCCCCAACCTTTCGCAATAGCGCCGAGTAGAACAAGGGCAAGTTGATCGAAGGTTATTCGTGAGAGTTCTGCACCCGAAGATCGAGATATCTTGACTGGCTCTCCATAAAATCGCAAGTGAGCGAGAGACAACGACCATCTAACACCCTGTCCATCTTCTGTGCTGGTATGCTTGGTCGGAATCGTCATCAAACCGCCCTTAGGCACCAGGTCGTCATCAAACTTGGTTTCCACCGTGGACTCATTCTTCAAAACTACCATATCGGGGTAGATGTGCCATGCTGACAATCCAAGTAGCACAGCACCGCCCTGAACCATCTGTGGCATGCCTTTGAGGAGGTTCTCCATGGCTGTCATCGCGTTCTTCCAAGCGCTGATGACGCTTTCGTAGACGTTAGTTTTGTCGTCGACTTGCAAATCGATGTTCTTGGCGAACAGCATCAACTGCTTCCCTTGCAACACCCTCACCTCGTCAGCCGTCTGTACCCAGGAGCGCGCGCTTGCGTCCCAATTGCGCAGGCGGGCTCTCGAGATGTCTTGCATTGCGGCGGCAGATAACGGATGACCGTACTGTTGACCGTACTGTTGCTTGAGTTCCTTGACCCTATGCTCCACTAATTCGACCCAGACAGAGGTGGCATGTTCGGAAGGGAAGATACGAGAGAGCATACAAGCCTGCAGGATAGTAAGAGTTTGCTACATTCAATGAATAGATCAAGGACTCACCAATAAGTGCACCGCAATAGCATCAGGACCCGACGTGGCTGCAGCCCAGATGGTCGTAGCATCAGCCCCTACGAACTCCGCAAAACTGCCATACTTGTCAGACCCTTTTGGGTTTGCACTTTCGACCTTCGCAATTTCTGAAACTCGCTTGCCGTAGCACTCGTGAAGTATAGGAGTAGGGGGTACAATATCTTTGAAAAGGGCACCGAGTCTACGGGCAGTGATGTGCTGAGCTCCGTCTTCCGCAGTCTCACGACGGGCGTTCGACAGGGAGGCACCTAGTGGTCCATATTCGGGCGGTGCGTCTACTTTGAACAGGGAGAAGTCGAAGTTAAGCTGCGCTAGGGCTACTTGTAGCTCCGGATTGATTGCTATTCCACTCGCTTGGATTCTGCCGATCGACATCGCTGGAACAGCTGGATTAGGGAAGGAGTGGTGCGGATCTGACGTGAGAAAGGGCCTTAGACACGCCTATATATGTTTTTCGGGTTCATTGATGCGCCTGAGAAGTGGGTGCGACATGCCAAGGCGACCTTGTTGGAAAGACAGGCTGATGAGACCACCGTAATAGCCGTTTGACGGGGAAGCTTGTCCTTCCATGCACTGGCAGACGGTGGCGCAAAGACTACATGCGTAAGTTGTTGCTCCGCCCCATAGTAGACATCACGCGTTAACTGCGCCACCGATAAGGCCACGCGAGGTGCGCATCAATATGGGGATGCTTTGCTGAAGTCACTGAGCATGAGCTGGGCTGCAGGTTTTCCTGCTCAGATATCGTGATCTGACGATTGCCACACGGCCCGCGAAGACAGCCTTGGTCTGATGAAATCTCATCACATCAATTAAGGCTGAAGTAATGGAGTCAGCCTTGGGGGGTTCTCATGTGGAGCTCTGGAGGCGCTGGTCCGCAGTCTTCGACGCCTCGTCCTGCCGTATTGGAGCGCGCCATGCAGCATGCTGTCTGCGTATTGGCATCCCATTCTGGTCGTAATGCCCGCAGCTTCGGTATTCATGGTATAAGATAGAATAAAGGAATTACAGTTAGATTGTTACAAAGTGAGCGCAAGCATGCGAAGTTGTAGTTTGAGTTTCTCCTAACTCATTGGGCTAACATGGGCTTGTTCTCGACTAGCGCCGATCACCCCCTTATGGACCAAGCGTTCGCATGTGATGTGCCCCAGGTTTCTGGAAACCGTAGTGCAAACATCGTGGGTACTCTGCTTGTGGCGCCATGCCTCGTCTAATCACCGCTCGCAATGTGGTCATATTCGTCAATATTATCCTTCTCACCGCCCTCTTCGTCCATCTGAAGTTCGAGCTCTGGGACAAGACGGCGGCCTCAGCTGGATCGGCCAAGTCGCACCTTCCCGACGAACTCTACGATGAGCAGCAGCCAGACCAGTCATCGCACAACCCGAAAGGGAAGCCGCTAAAAGCAAACGATGGCATCAAAGCGCGTCGGACCGCCGTCGTCGTCGCTAGCCAGAGTTCCGAGAACGCAACGTGGCTCGAGGAGTACTTTCCGCACTGGGAGAAGAATATCTACCATGTCGACGATCCGAGCGCGGAGCTCACGGTGCCGAAGAACAAGGGCCGAGAGAGCATGGTCTATCTGACGTACGTCCCCATCCATACTATCTTTCGTCCCATGTCTGCCATGCTAACGACGGATACGCGCGCAGCTACATAATCGACCACTACGCGTCTCTCCCCGACAACGTCCTCTTCATCCACCCCAACCGCTACCAATGGCACAACGACGACCCCGACTACGACGGCCTCCCCATGCTCCGCCACTTCCAGCTGCCCTACCTCGAGAAAGAAGGCTACGTCAACATCCGCTGCGCCTGGTCCCTCGGCTGCCCTAACGAGATCAAGCCGCTGGCCGAAGCGGGCGAACACAGAGAGGCCGTGCATGCGGGTGGACAGTACAAGAAGGCTTTTGAGAGCCTGTTTCCGGGGGAGAAGGTGCCGGATGCTGTTGGGGTGAGCTGCTGTGCGCAGTTTGCGGCGACGAGGGACAAGATCAGGGAGAGGAGCAAGGAGCAGTATGAGAAGTATCGGGATTGGATTATGGGGACTGAGTTGGGGGATGCTATCAGTGGGAGGGTGTTTGAGTACTCCTGGCACAGTAAGTCGACATCCGCTGGCATTTCGCGCCCTACCTCACGACCCCGCGCGTGAGGAGGCTCTGTGCGCTTTTTGCTTCTTCAAGTGGCGTGGATCATGTGCTAACATGATTGATAGTGATTTTCGGTAAACCTCCGGTCCATTGCCCAACCGCGAAAGAATGCTACTGCAAGACCTTCGGCTTGTGCGATTTGGAATGTCCGGATGCGGGAAGCTGTAAAGGCCGCTATACTTTGCCGCCCTACTCGAGCCTACCGAAGGGCTGGCCATATGTTGGATGGGAGGGCCAGGAGCGCCAACGCGCTGGTCCGGAACAGTGATGGGACGCTCGTGGCTTATCTCTAAGCTATCGTGTTCCCGTTGCTCTGGAGAACGAACATCCACGCCTACAGACTGGACCCCGCCACGTCGCTTCATTTCTCCAATTCCGTTCCGACGATTCGGTCGAGTAACTTAGCCTGACGCTAAGAGACACGAGCAACCACGCGATCGGTCATGTGCGTCTACACTCTGCACTACGTTCCACTCAATACCCGTGGACGTGTGGGATGTGTTAGCTGGGTTATTGTAAGAGCTGGGAAGGCCACACATCGTGCAAGAGAGCAAAAATATCGATGGAGTGACACGATTATTCAGCCCAGTCGGGTACCATCGAAACAAGGAGCCACGCAATCATTCGTCGGTACGAAGGCCGACGTGCTGCAAGGACGGCCACTCAATCCTCATTCGAGCAATCCCATCACCAAGGATTTCCGCAAACAGCTTCTGCTATCAATTTGTACTAAACAGGGAGAGTACACCATCCCGCTAGGATTGATCACATGGAGAACCTCGTACACACGATGCCCGATGGCGTACCACACAATCCCCTACTGGTCGAATCCATTGACGGTATCCTGAATTTCCAGGCTCGAATGCGCAACGACCGGTATGATGTCTCCAGCAAGCTGCAATTGGCACTATAACGTTCCCGCATCCCCGATGCCTCAACACGTTGCTCTGACAGGGCCAAGGGCGTTGAGGGGGTGTGAAAGCGAAATTACATGCACGCAGCCGTGCCACGAGCTGCACGAGCATGGTGCTGGACGCATAGGGAATCGATCTGACTGCTTCTGGAATCAGCCTGGCGGGTGTACTTTACGCGAATCCTCCAATATTGTAGAGCAAGGCTGAGCATATATCAAGCGTACATGGGATGGCACAGCATGATGGGGCCAAAACACTCGATGGTGTCGAGCGACCCTGCAAAGCGCGTCGATCTATCAGCTGGCTATCTAGTACCGAGACTCGGCCCCTTGGTTCATAGGTGTGCGGGGTTTCTAGCAGGCTAAGCCAGCAAAAAAGAGTAGGGTCGTGTGGGGTACCTGATTTTGTAAGAGCAGAGCCGCAACGCTTACCTCATGCGAAAGTCAATGCGGCTCAGCGCTTGGCACGCTCCGGCAGCCCAATCCTCGTCGCACGAAACAAAATCGTATTCCAGGACCTATGCGACAGAGCATCTGACCATTTCTGATCGGTCGAACTGGTAACACATCGTGTATCGTGGCCCCAATTCGACCCCGCAATACCATTGGGCTCACACAGCTTTCTATTTCTCAGCCTTCTGACGCAAGCAGGTAGAACCGTCAGGGATTGCGTGAAACGAAAGAAGGCTGACGCCATTCCATGAATTATTAGACTTTACCCTAGCTTCTCCCTCAGGCCATGCGGCTCTGCGAATGTGGGATCATTCAAAGCCCGTGCTTGCGCGCATTCAACGAGCAGTACTCCACACCTGACCTACGCCACCTCGCCTTAGCTCGAGCCTTTTCTTCTTGTTCAGATCTCAAGATCTCAAGATCGTGCTTCTTCTTGGCCAATTACTCGCATGGCACTCTACTCAGGTGCCCTCTTCGCCTTATCTATCTTATTCTCGTTCTATGACGACTTCACTCGACCAGCTACCTTTTGACTTACTCTTCTGTATCACCTTGGATTTAGATCTTGAGGACATCGTCCACCTGGGGCAAACATGTCGACACTTGAGAGCTGTACTAGACGAAAGGACAGTTGTCAGGCGTGCTGTCGAGGTCAGATGACGCCAAACGGCCAATCTGCTTACACCAAAGGCTGACGCTGCTTATAGATCAACTATCCCCACACCGAGGAAGCGTCTCTAGCTCGAAAAGAGAAGATTACCTACAAGCAAGCCTTTCAGGCTATTTATGACAGGAGACATGCTTTGTCAACTGCGCACCCATTCTCGGCTCGCGTTCTGGGCCGAGGAAACAACTTTTTGTATCGACAGGGGACTATATGTGTTTTCGACGCTGAGGTGGTCCTCGTCACGGATCTCAATTCGCGGAAGGAAGCTATCCCTCTCGATCTCCAAGCTATCATTCGGCCTGTTTTGGAGTCGAAGTTCAGAGCCTTTGGTAATATCAGCGTGCGCTTACTTTACTATGCTGATGAGATCCTCTCTGTGCATGCTATACCAAAGTACAACTCGGATGACAGCCACATATTCGCCATCAACACAGCTGCAAACCTTGCGGATGGACAAAGAGTGATCGAATCGGTGCGACTGAGCGAATGCTCTAAGCTTTTTGTTAGACATAATAAGCATTATTTATACTACGGCACACATACTGGAATCGGCGATGACGGTCATCACAAATGGGAGATTGAGGGCATCTCACTCCATGAAGACTTTCGGATGACCGAACGCGAAAGACCAGTACTGCTCGATAAGTTTCACGGATCTGACATCGGCTCCACCATCGCGTTCGAAATCCACAATAACTACTTTTACGCAGTCTCTAACCAGGGCACCTTTGAAGTTGAAGAGATCGATTATACTTCCTTCTACCATGTGGTCCGATTTCCGCTGGACAAACCGGATGACGTTCAGAAAGATGAGCGCCTCTTTCGTCGACAGCACAAGCAAGGACCAATCCACGACTCATGGACCGATCTTGCACTACAGCTTGATGAGCGTACAAACGAGACGGTGATTGTGGAATCGCGTCGAGAATGGGCTCAAGCATCTTCTCGCCAGTCGCGCACCTTCTACGTCACTAAGATGGACTTTCAAGAAGAGGACGATACCGATGAACCATCAGATGAACTACTCGGACCTGAGGACGATCTCTTCCTCCCGCTTATAGATTCATCGAACAACCCCCAATGGAAACCAACACCCGATCTCTACAGCTGGAGCCAACACCCTGAGTTCTCCCCCACAGATCCTTCACCCCGTTCCTTCACCCTGTCCCGAACAAAATTCCGAGCCTACAGCTACCCATGCACCTCCTTCGTCGATCTAGTCGAAGACGACCGCTGCTGCAACAACCCCTCGCAAGCACCATGCCTCAGACTGCGAATAGGGTCTCGCCGCGAACTAGGCCTCTCCTTCACTTCCACTCGTAACAGCACCAGCAACAGCAAAGGAAAAGCGCCCATCGACGACACCAAGCCCTCCTTCGTGGATACGCAAACACTCTACCGCCAGTCGCCTGTCCGCATGTGGCCTCCTCCCTCATCACGCTGTCCCTGCTCAGCGCGCCTCCACAACATACTCAACCCAACACTCCCCACCATCAACTCATCATCCTCCGCCACACGCAGCGTAACCGGCGTCCTCGACTCCCAACGCCTAGTCTTCATGATCAAACCAGGGCGCTCTTACGGCTCCAATGATGACAACACATCGGGCAGCATCGTGGTCATAGATTTCTCCCGTCCGCTTACATCTCCGACCGCGGCACCCTCAGCATCAAGCTCATCCTCACTACCACTGCGGCCATCGTCGCTGGCACGCTGCGATAGTAAGATGGGCGATGAGTTGGTGACGCCAAAGAGGTGTGTTGACCCGTTGGTCTGGCATTGGTCGGATGATTCAAAGGGGCGCTGCAGGCGAGGCACGTGTCAGTGAGTGGTTGGGGACGGGTCGCCGTGCCCTTTTACAATTGGCAATGAGAAGTTGAGTCAGTAAGTGAGGCGACGAACGAGGGAGTGGAAGTTCGCAGTTCGGTGCAGAGGTGTTGAGCCTCACAGTAGGCAAATGGTGCGCAGACCAGGCTTGTATCGGTTTACTCGGGGTTTCTATTATGGGTTTTTGCCTTGCTGCATGTTCTTATACGATGCAGGTTATATGTATGTGCATATGCACGCCCTTTCCTTCATAGTCGGGCTCATATGGGGTGGTTCCGGTGAAGGACCCCGCACGAGGCTGCGTTGGTAAGAGATAAGGGTTGCGAGCACGCCATTGTTTCGTACTATTTAAAAGTCTTTCATTTTTCTTCTTTCTTCATAGCAATATCTATCTTCGAGTACCACTGTGTTGTTGGGGTGTATCGTGATGGTCGCAATGCCTCCTTTGGCTCTCCGAAACGGTTCAACGAAAACTTGACTATCCATACTCGCTGGGTAAGGGAAACCACAGGGCATTAGTGGGCCCATGGAAGAACGCTTCTGAGCTTGAAGTTTGTCACTTGCATGGAGACGTATCAATCTCCATGGCCTTGCGCGAGACAAACTCACAGTCGCAGGGCTTGTGGGCGGCTTTGTTGCTATCCAGGCTATAAGGTAAGATAACGATGCGTGCGCGAACCTATAAGCAACGTCGCATTCCTTCGTAAGCATAGCAGGAGCGAAGCGCGACAATCGATAACGCATACGGTGTTGGACAAAGGGTCTTGATTGGTCTATACTATATGCCGCATCCGCATGCGTAGTCCATCTAAAAAGAAATGCTGCCAATGCCCAAAGCGCTCGTTCGCTATTAAATCTAGACTCGAGGATCGCGACATGTGAAAAGGGAAAAAGAAATGATGAAAAAAGTGACGGTGTGATGTTTGTTTCGCCGTGGAACTCCAAGCTATGAGATAGATGATGTATGGGGGAGCTCGGTTTCTCCAAGATGTGCCTGGGCAATGACACAAAGGGTGGCCACTGTATTCTGACAGCACAAAGTACAGTGGATTACTTAACGTGTCTGATGCCCAAGGTACACCTGTCAAGATACGAGCTCCGTAGTAAGAAAAGGTGCAAAGTGGACAGAACAGCCTAGTCGGTCCGATAGTGGAGAAGTATGTACAATCGAAATGAAGTAGCCGCGGTAGGAATATCGGGCAGTATAGTCGGTAAACGCAGCACCGGTACGTTCTTCACCGTAGACTTGAGCGAAGGGGATGGCGAAGAATGTTTCCGGTGAGAACGGTGGAGTGATGACCTCGCGAAGTTTGAAGACTTTGATGGACGGACCCACTCCGTTGGAAGCATGCACATGTAAAGCAGACCGCTCACGGCCGACTTTGACCGGCAAAATGTTTTCGCGGTGTGCATGGTCTTGTCGCGGTGGTGTTTGCCATGGTACGACGGATCTGTAGCCAAGTCGTATGGAAATTATAGTTCCATTCCGTCGAGATCTCGCATCACACACGCCATCTGTGCCCGTTTCGCGGCCTCGGCAAGCAGCGCAGCCTGGTTGAGGTAGTTTGTCGTCTCAGCAGCTGTCTGGCCGGCTCCTGACCTGTTCGGTTGGTACTCGAAGCTGTTCTGCCGTTGGGCCTGCATGCGAGGCTGCTGCTGCAACTGTTGCGACTGCTGGTTCAGGGAGCCAAAGTACTGCTGGTTCTGGGGGCTTGTCGACGGCGAGACGGGCGGTGCAGATTGCGTCGAAGAGCGTGAGGAGGCGTGGCTTGAGGCGGACGTGCTGGTGTAGCTTGCGGCTGGGGTGCTGGAGGACTGGAGGGCAGAGAAGGCGGGTCGGCTGGGGGCGCCGTAGTGTTGTTGCGAGTAGTTGGACATGGCTGCGGGAATGGCTGGTAGGGTCGTGGTGGAGTCTTCGAAGTCTTCGATGAAGGCGAGGAGAGCAGAGGAGTGGAAAGGGTGTAGACAGTGGGTGAGGCGAGGGTATGGGTAAAGTAAATATGGACCCGTGGTAGCTCGATATTACCCTGTATTGGCGATCTTCTGCGCGTCACCCGGAACAATCCCAGCGAATTCGTCTAGACGTGTGCAATAAAGGCTGAAGTCGGGACAAGGTGAGACAAAGCAGGATACAGGCAAAAGGAAGGTGGAATCGCCTGCAAGATAGGCACCACAATCCATGGCTTTACTTGGACCGCGGCTCAGACTGCTAGCTCGTGAATTTCGTCACAGGCCAATCTGATCTGCCGACGCTTGCCATCGCATCGAGACGCCAGGTCTCTTTAGTTTTACGCGGATTACCTCTTGCAGGCAAAGCATTGCTCGCCCTACTCGCATCATGCCCGTAAGTCCTCGTTGAACCTTCCCCAGACTCGCCTACTGACCAGGGCAGCTCGTTTTAATTTCAGGTTCCACCTTCCCCTCCATGCTTTTCCCCCCGCCATTGAGCTAACCCACAAACGAAGGCTTCCCTTCCGCGGGCAAGACCACCAGAGCCCTCCAGCTAAAAGACTACTTCGAGGCCAAGATCGCCAGTTCGCCTCCTGATGCGCGCACTTCCCGCCTAAGAGTCCATCTCATCAACGACCAGTCGCTGGGTGTGTCGCGCGCCGTCTACCATACCGCCAAAGCCGAGAAGGATGCACGTGCGGAAGAATATTCCGCCGTCAAGAGAGTCTTGTCGCGCGATGACATCGTTATCGCCGATGGCTTAAACTACATCAAGGGCTTCCGCTACCAGTTGTACTGCGAGGCCAAGGCTCTGCAGACTCCAAGCTGCGTTGTCAGTATACCGTGTGCGCAGATGGAAGGCACGACTGACAGTCCTAGAGCTGCACATAGGCACGCCCGCCGAACGATGTCGCGAGAACAACAAGAAGCTCTTGGCGGACAAAGATGTCGATGGCGGATACGAGGAGGACGACTTTGAGAACCTCATCTTCCGGTACGAGGAGCCCAATGGCATGACGCGATGGGACAGTCCGCTGTTCATCGTCGTCGAGGAGGACGAGAAGCCACCGTGCGACCAGATATGGGACACCATAGTCAGCAGCGATGGCAAGATGAAGAGCGTCAAGCCGAACCTCGCGACCGTGCTGGTGCGTACTCCAGTTCTTCTAATGTGTTGAGATGTCGTCTAACACGCAGTAGAAACCAGCGACAGAGCAAAACTACCTCTACGAGCTCGACAAGACAACCTCCGATATCCTCGCCCAGATAATGGTATACCAGAAAGATCACCCTGGTGAAGGAGGTGGAGAGATAGCCGTTGCCGATGTCGAGAAGCCCATCGAGCTCCCTGCGACGCCAATGACCCTCCCGCAACTCCAGCGCATCCGCCGCCAATTCATCACCCTGAATCGTCAACACAGCTTCTCCAAAGCACGCATAAAGGAGGTCTTTGTCGACTACCTCAACGCCGAGTTCTCGCGCTAGGCTGGCCATGTCGGAGCGAGGTGTTGGCACAATTCTCGAACGTTCTCCCAACGACGACGCATACCACCTCTCCGAGTTCTCCCGATCACACGATACCCCTCAACACCAGCTGTACGCCATAACCACGTTCGTAACGATGATTGGCATCCCAGTCTCTGCACTTGCAACAACACGGCGTGATCGCGTCTACCCACCCCGCATTTCCAACGCCCACGCGCTACCTGCTCCAAAGGGCCGACCCATCACCAACATCAATCAGGAATAAGGATGTAGCCTGTCGGGCCTGTCAAAAGCGAGTGACGGAAATTTTCTCAAGTGTCTTTTTATGATTGGCTACAATACCCCGATTAGCTCCAACCCCTCAATACGAATGTAGAATATGTACATCATGGGAAACAGATCGCGATGTATGACGTGTGCGTAGACTCCGATCGGGAAAGCCAGCCAAGTCCCTCCGTCGATCATGACGCTGTGCATCGTGATGTCTCGATGAGATTCTTCTCTACTTTATTTCATGGGCAGAAACAATTGTGACGAGCTGAACGCATGCAGCGCTCTATGACATATCGTATACATGATCAACCCATAAGCCCGAGACCATCGTTTAAGCCGTTCGTGACCCGCAGGTAGGCGGAGGGCCTGTTTTTTCGTGAATTCAACTCGTGGGAGAAAGCTTCAAAAGCTGGTATATCCGTGTATTGCAAAAAATTCAAAATTCATGATCAACCCATACATGCTTAGCGCTACGCCACACCATCTACAGCGAGTGGACTCCCACAATCTCACCACACCATGGCGTTTGTTGGCGTTAATGGGCGCTCGTTTTCAAGCACACCGATTACGCAGTATGCCTCCGATCGCGAAACCCTTGCATCGCGCGTCCCCACTCCCAAGCAAGGGCAAAAGTGGAAAATGGAAAGCTGACGCCGAAATGGGCTGAGGCTGACACCCCCCGCATATTTCTCCACGTGCGAACCATGTGGGTCGCGCAGTAGGCTAGCTGGGGTGCGGGGTGTGCTGTGTATGTAGGTAAGGGTTGTCTCGTGGTAGTGGGAGGGTGTGTGGCTGGAGACGCACGCGAGGGGAGAGGTAGGACTTCCTTTCATCCGGCGCGAGATGCATCCTAGGGCGGGA
>Ga0265798_10003939_pt1 | contig 20837 bp, 18 predicted proteins | sample P3T30metagenome_FD_192430 | JGI IMG/M metagenome (GOLD analysis project Ga0265798, IMG submission 192430) | Plant litter microbial communities from East Loma Ridge, Irvine, California - P3 T30 | ecosystem: Environmental > Terrestrial > Plant litter > Unclassified | place: USA: California... | reverse complement strand
GGCCAATTCCGGACGTCTGCCATTGGTGTTGGGCGTAGGAGGGAACAATACTGCAGAAGTCGTCGAGGAACTGAAAACACGTGATTTGTCTGAATTCGCGGCCGTCTTGTCGGTTTCTCCGTATTATAACAAGCCGACCCAGGAAGGAATTTACCAGCATTTCAAGGCTGTAGCCGAAGCTTCGCCGGTTCCCGTGATCCTTTACAACGTACCGGGGCGCACGGCGAGCAATATGCTTCCGTCGACGGTTCTGCGCCTGGCGAACGATTTTGAAAATGTCGTGGCAATCAAGGAAGCCGCTGGCGATATCGTCCAGGCCATGCGCCTGTTAAAAGACAAGCCTGATGGATTCCTGGTTATTTCCGGAGACGACATGGTTACGTTGCCGATGATCCTGGCGGGTGGAAGCGGCGTCATTTCGGTCATAGCCGAAGGATTTCCGAGACAGTTTTCTGATATGGTACGACTCGGACTCGCAAAAAAAGCCGACGAAGCCTATAAGATCCATTACGAAATCAGCGACGCGATCGACATGATTTTCGAACAAGGCAATCCCGGCGGAATAAAAGAAGTGTTTAAGGCACTCGGATTGTGCGGGAATACGATGCGCCTGCCGCTTGTCCCGGTTTCGGAAGACCTTGCGAAGCGCCTTCAGGATTTCACGAAAACCACCGTTGAAAAAGCGAGTGTCGCATCGTGATCCCGGGACTGAAATTAAATTTTGCCGAACTAATATAATAACTACCTTTGCAGTTGGTTTTCAAACGGCCGGAAACCATGCAAACAAACAGGAAACCAAGATTTTCATGAAGAGATTTTTTTTATTGATCCTTGCGGGTGCGTTGACCGTTTCGTGCAGCGAGTACCAAAAAGCGCTTAAAAGCGAAGACACCGCGTTAAAATACGCCCAGGCCGAAAAGAAATACGATCAGGGGAAATATTCCAAGGCCATTCGTCTTTTCGAACAGTTGGCGCCGAATTACAAAGGAAAGCCGCAAGCCGAAAAGATGTTCTATATGTTCGCGATGTCGTATTACAAGACCGAACAATATTATTTGTCTGGATTCCAGTTCGAGACGTTCGCCGCCAGTTATCCGAGGAGCGAAAAAACCGAGGAAGCCTCCTATCTTTCAGCAAAAAGCTACGCCAACATGTCGCCGGTTTACAGCCTCGACCAGGTAGATACGAACAAAGCGATCGATAAACTTCAGGCTTTCATTGACAAATATCCGGATTCGGAATATCTGAAGGAAGCCAACGAAACGATGCGCCAATTGCGTGAAAAACTCGAGAAGAAAGCATACGAGATCGCTTACGGGTACAATAAGATTTCCGATTACAAGTCGGCGATCACGGCATTCGACAATTTCGTTGCCGATTATCCGGGAACCCCGTTCAGGGAAAGAGCCTTGTATTACAGATTCGACTCGTCGTACCAGCTTGCCATAAACAGCATCCCTGCGCGCATGGAAGAGCGTCTGAACCAGGCAAAGGTCGCATACGGCAACCTGATCAAATTCTTCCCGAATACGGAATACAAAGCGAAGGCCGACGACATGCTGGCCAAAATCGATACAGACTTAAAACAATTTGCTAAATAAAAAACCATGGATTTAAAGAAGACGAATGCTCCGGTAAACACCGTTACCTATAACAAGACACAGCTTGAGGAAGCGACCGGAAACATCTATGAAGCGATTACCATCATGGCTAAAAGGGCGAACCAGATCAACTCCGAGATCAAAAAGGAATTGACCGATAAACTCGAAGAATTCGCGACATACAACGACAGCCTTGAAGAGATCTTTGAAAACAAGGAGCAGATCGAGGTTTCAAAATTCTACGAAAAACTTCCGAAGCCGCACGCTTTGGCGGTTCAGGAGTGGATGGACGAGAAAATCTACTACCGCGATACCACAAAATAAGACATGTCGGTTTTAAGCGGTAAAAGAATCGTCCTGGGCATTTCCGGCGGGATTGCCGCTTACAAGACGGCTGGTCTCGTGCGTTTGCTTGTCAAGGCCGGAGCCGATGTCAGAGTCGTGATGACGCCGTCCGCAAAGGATTTCGTTACACCGCTGACGCTGTCGACGTTGTCAAAGAATCCGGTGCTTTCCTCGTTTTATAACGACGATGAAAAGGAAGCGCAGTGGAACAATCACGTCGAGCTTGGCCTTTGGGCCGATCTGATGCTCATAGCGCCGGCAACGGCAAATACCTTATCTAAAATGGCAACCGGGAATTCTGATAATTTCCTGGTTGCCGTTTATCTTTCCGCAAAATGCCCGGTTTATTTTGCGCCTGCGATGGATCTGGACATGTACAAACATGCCTCCACGGTTGACAGTTTCAGCAAGCTGCAGCAATTCGGAAACGTCATGATCCCTGCGGAATCAGGCGAGCTTGCTAGCGGATTGGTAGGCCAGGGTAGGATGGCCGAACCGGAACATATCGTGGCCTTTATCGAACAGGACATTGCCGGGAAACTTCCGCTCAACGGAAAAAAAATTCTGATTACGGCCGGACCCACATACGAAGCGATCGATCCCGTACGTTTCATAGGAAATCATTCTTCGGGAAAAATGGGATACGACATTGCGGACGCGGCGGCATCGGCCGGAGCACAGGTAATCCTGGTCTCGGGACCGACGCACCTGAAGCTGGAAAGATCAGGAGTGGAGGTGGTCCGGGTCACGTCAGCACAGCAAATGTACGATGCGTGCCATACTTATTTCAATGATGTGGATGTTGCGATAGCCGCTGCTGCCGTAGCCGATTACCGTCCGAAAAATCCTGCGGACCAGAAAATCAAGAAAACGGAGGCCGAATTTACGATCTCACTCGAAAAGACCAAAGACATCCTGGCTTCGCTCGGCGAGATCAAGCAGCGACAGTATCTTATTGGTTTTGCGCTTGAAACGGAAAATGAAATCGCGAACGCCGAGCAAAAAATCCGCAAAAAAAACTTAGATTTGATCGTACTCAATTCCTTGCGCGACCAAGGCGCCGGATTCGGGCATCAAACCAATAAAGTGACGTTTATCGACAAGGATTTCAACAGGGAAGTCCAGGATTTGAAGTCGAAGGAAGACGTCGCATCTGACATTATCAACAAAGTAATCGCCCATTATGCGTAAGATATTTTCTCTCATCGCCCTATTTTCTATAGCGTTCGCCCAGGCCCAGGAACTCAATTGCACCGTTACCGTCAATGCGGAAAAAGTTGGGGCGACCAACAATCAGGTCTTTAAAACGCTCGAGGTGGCGCTCAACGATTTTGTGAACCGCACCGACTGGACGGGACAGGGTTTCAATTCCAACGAACGAATCAATTGCTCGATGTTCATCAACGTGACCGGATACAATTCCGGCGCATTCCAGGCCAGTATTCAGGTACAGTCGGCGCGACCGGTTTTCAATTCTAGCTATCTGTCTCCGGTGTTTAACTTTAACGACAAGGATTTCAATTTCGAATATGTCGAATTCCAGAACCTGACGTTTAATCCGAACAGCTACGATTCGAACCTGATCTCGACAATCGCATTTTACTGTTATATGATGATCGGAATCGATGCGGATACTTTTTCCCCTAATGGCGGAACGTCCTATTTCGAAACCGCCCAGGACATTGCGAGCATCGCCCAGCAAGGCGGAGCAAAAGGCTGGAGCCAGGCCGACGGCATGCAGAACCGCTATTTCCTTATCAACGATATGGTGTCTTCGACGTTCGAGCCGTTCCGCCAGGCCATGTACCAATATCATTTCCTCGGTCTGGACAAAATGGCATCGGATACGAAAAACGGGAAAGAAGGAGTCAAAGCGGCCCTGTCGACATTGTCCGATATTGCCAGGGTGCGCCCTAACGCGTTTCTGACCCGGATATTTTTCGATGCCAAAAGCGATGAACTCGTAGGTGTTTTTTCCGGCGGGCCGAATATTCCGATATCGGACGTTGTCGAGAATCTGAATAAGCTTTCGCCTTTGAACGCTAGCAAGTGGGCGAATATTAAATTTTAATTAGCGAATGAGGCAATAAGCGAATGAGGCAATAAGCGAATGAGCCAATTAGCGAATTAGCGAATGAGCGAATTAGCGAATTAGCGAATTAGCGACCCGAGGCTTTAGCCGAACGGGCGAAGCAAATAGCCAAAATAATCAATACACGCCAAAATGATCAGTCATCTCACCATCGAAAACTTTGCTCTCATTGAAAAACTGTCCATCGATTTTTCCGGTGGATTTACCATTATTACCGGGGAAACCGGAGCCGGAAAGTCTATACTTTTGGGTGCCCTGGGACTCGTCCTGGGGAAACGTGCCGATTTATCGTCGCTGAAGAACAAGGACGAAAAGTGCATCGTCGAAGCTCAGTTCGATCTTTCCGCCTACGGTTTGCAGCCTTTCTTTGATGCCAGCGATTTCGACTATGACGATCAGACGATCATCCGGCGCGAGATATTGCCGTCGGGCAAATCCAGGGCTTTCGTTAACGACAGTCCCGTCAATATCCAGAATTTGCAGGAATTGGGATCGTATCTCATCGACATCCATTCCCAGCACCAGACGCTTTCGCTGTCCGAGGAAGATTTCCAGTTCCGGATAATCGATGCCATTGCGTCAAATTCGGCATTGCTGTCGGATTACCAGCGTTCCCTCAAACGATACAGACATCACAAATCGGAATTATCCGAACTCCAGGAAAAACTGCAGCAATCCCTGAAGGAACACGATTACAATGCATTCCTGCTCGAAGAACTGACGACGGCGAACCTGAAACCAGGCGAGCAACAGGAACTGGAAAGCGTGTACGAGCAACTCAATAACGTCGAATTCATCCGCGAAAACCTGGAAAAATCGATCGGTCTTGCCAATGACGACAGTTTTGGGGTTTTGTCCAATCTGCGTGAAATGCGGGTGTCGCTTCAAAAACTTTCGGGATTTTCCGAAGATTTCAGACAACTCTTTGAACGGATCGACAGCGTTTCCATCGAACTGGACGACATTGCGTCGGAAGTGGAACGCGCATCCGAAAACCTGAACCAGGATCCCGAACAGCTCGAGGCCGTCAGCCAGAAATTACAGGTCATTTACAACCTTCAGAAAAAACACGGTGTCCAGACTGTGAACGAACTTCTTTCGATACAGGCGGAACTCACCGGCAAGACCGCTTCCGCGGAAGAGATCGAAAATCGCATCGCGGAGCTCGAAAAGGAGATCGACACTTCTGAAGATATTCTCGACAATATCGCGGACCAACTTCGCTCCAACCGCCTCAAAGCAATACCCGAACTCGACTCCCGTCTCGTCTCGATGCTGTCGCAGTTGGGCATGCCGGATGCCCGGTTCCAGATCGCGATCGTCGCTTCGGACACGTATCTGCCGACGGGAAAGGATGAACTAACGTTCAACTTTGCCGCCAACAAAGGCTCGAATTTCGGATCGCTGAAAAAAGTGGCGTCGGGCGGTGAAATGTCGCGGATCATGTTGGCCGTAAAATCGGTACTGGCAGAATATTCCAAGCTTCCGACAATCCTTTTCGACGAGATCGACACGGGCGTTTCCGGGGAGATCGCGCACAAGATGGCCGGGATTATGTTCGATATGAGCCGCAATATGCAGGTTTTCGCCATAACGCACCTGCCTCAGATCGCGGCCAAGGGTGACAGGCATTTCAAGGTTTTCAAAAGTTCCAAAGCAGAGACGACCACATCCGAAATCAAACTGCTTGACAAAGAGGAAAGAGTGGTTGAAATTGCGCAGATGCTCTCCGGATCGGTAGTTTCCGACTCGGCCATTAATCACGCCAAAGCCTTGTTGAATTAAAAAACAAGCCTATATTTGTTTGGTAAAATTCCAATTTTTATGATCATACAACCCAGAATGCGGGGCTTTATCTGCCTGACCGCGCATCCGGAAGGAGCAGCAAAGAACGTCAAGGAGCAAATTGAATATATTAAAGGTAAAGGCGAAGTTGCCGGCGGGCCGAAAAAAGCACTGATCATAGGGGCATCGACCGGTTTCGGACTGGCTTCGAGAATAACGGCCGCCTACGGATCGGGCGCTTCCACGGTTGGTGTCTTCTTCGAAAAAGAACCTTCCGAAGGCAAGACCGCTTCCCCGGGCTGGTACAATTCCGCGGCTTTTGAAACAATGGCCAAAGCCGATGGGCTTTACGCGAAAAGCATCAACGGCGACGCTTTTTCGGATGAAGTCAAACAGCAAACCATAGAACTTATCAAAAAAGACCTCGGACAGGTGGACCTTGTGATTTACAGTCTGGCCTCGCCGGTCAGGACGAATCCGAGAACGGGCGTGACGCATCGCTCTGTTCTGAAACCTATCGGAGATACTTATACCAATAAAACGGTAGACTTTCATACGGGAAAAGTCTCTGAAGTTTCGATCGCTCCCGCAAACGAGGAGGACATCGCCAATACGGTTGCCGTTATGGGCGGTGAAGATTGGAAATGGTGGATAGAAGACCTGAAAAAAGCAGGCGTCCTTGCGGATAACGTGCTGACATTGGCCTATTCCTACATCGGGCCCGAACTTACCGAGGCGGTGTATCGCAAAGGTACGATCGGACGCGCTAAAGACGATCTTGAAGCGACCGCATTTTCTATAACCGACGATCTGAAAGATATCGGAGGAAAAGCGTACGTTTCGGTCAACAAAGCATTGGTGACGCAGGCAAGCTCGGCGATCCCGGTAATTCCGCTCTATATTTCCCTGCTTTTTAAAGCGATGAAGGAAGCTGGTTCCCATGAAGGGACGATCGAACAGATCAGCAGGTTGTTCCGCGAACGTCTGTATTCAGGTGGCGAGGTTCAGGTTGACGAGAAGGGCCGCATCCGCATCGACGACTGGGAAATGGATCCTAAAATCCAGGACCGGGTTGCGGAATTGTGGAAAACCGCCGATACTGATACGCTTCCGGAACTTGGCGACCTCAAAGGCTACAGCCATGAATTCCACAAGCTATTTGGTTTTGAAATGTCAGACATAGATTACAATGCCGAAGCCAGTGAAATGGTTTGGGTCGATAGCCTCCGGTAAAGTTATCCACGACAATTTTGTAAAAAAAGCGCTTCAAATTTTGGGGCGCTTTTATTTTTAACTTAATTTAACGCTCACTAATTTATATAACCCATTTATTTATGAGAAAAATTACATTATTGTTTTCAATGCTGTTATTATTTGCATTGAAAGGGTTCGCGCAGTTCCCGGCCCCGTACTGCGGACCCTTAACATTTTCAAACAACAGGGAGCCAATTACCATGGTTCAGTTCGCGGGAATCAACAACACTTCCCCGGCTGCTACCGGTGGAGACGGACACCAGAATTTTACGGCGATCAGCGGATCGGTCGCCCAGGGAATCACCTATCCGATTACGATCAAGGGCAACACCGACGGTCCTTTCGTAAATCACTTTACTGTCTTTATCGACTGGAATCAAAACAACGTATTTACTGATGCCGGCGAGACGTACCAACTTGGAACGCTCACCACTTCAACCGGTGTCGATGCTGTCGTTCTTACAGGAAACATTGCGGTTCCTGCAACGGCAACCCTCGGTACTACGCGTATGAGGGTCACCAAAAAGTACATTGCACCTTCCGATTCCTGCAACACGCCAGGTACGGGTTGGGGCGAGGCTGAAGATTACTCTTTGACCGTTACGACGCCGCCATGTACGCCTCCGACTGTTACTTTCGCCAAGGCGAGTTTGTGCCCGGCGGCTACGTTTAACGTAACGGCTCAGTTCACTGCTTTGGGAACGTCGACAACCTACCAGGTTAACGATAACCAGCAAAGCCCGACTCAGACGGTTACTGCGACAGGAACCGTAACTTTCGGACCTTATCCGAGCGGTACTGAAGTGGTTCTTACGGTTACCGATCCTAACGCCAGCCTGTGCAACGTCACGAGCTCAACCTTAACGGACATTTGTGCGCCAGGATGCGTTTCAGGAGCATCTCCTGCAAATGGCGCTGTCAACGTGCCTTTCGGACCGATTACTTTTAACTGGACGGCTCCTACAACAGGCGGGCCTATCGTAGGGTATGACCTTTATCTTGGAAATACTGCGGACGATCTTGGCTTTTTCGACACCTATGAAACGACGACTACCGGCAACGACATCGAAATCATTGCTTACGGTGCGACAGTTTACTGGCAGGTTATAGCCTATAACGCCGGTGGAGAAGCCGTCGGATGCCCGGTTTGGAGTTTCACGATCGAGAATTCGCCCGGATACTGCCTTAACGCGACGAACGGACTATTCCCATCGGCGACGTTTACACCGACAACTTGCGACGGCGTAACGCCAAACGATATCGTGACCAACGCTTATGCGGGTGAATACTCGAATGTGGCGGTCACTGCCGGCCAAACGTATAAATTCATCAGCGGAACTACCGATTTTGTCACGATAGGTAACCAGGACGGAGGCGTAGCGCTTGCTTATGGTCCATCACCGTTGACTTGGGTCGCCACCGCTACCGAAACTGTTCGTTTTTACAGCCATGTCAACAATCAGTGCGGCGCTCAGAGCGTAAACCGCACGCGTTCTGTTATTTGCGGAGTCCCTGCAGCGGATGCTCCTGATTTCGTCAGCCTTCAATGGCCGCCGAATGCAACAATTATACAAGGCGGAAGCTTCACCGTTTACGGCCAGGTTTACGAGCCGGGACTTACAGATCCTGCAGGACAGGCAGCCGGAATCACCGCTTGGGTAGGTATCAACAATGCCGACACCGATCCTAGCACATGGACAACATGGATCCCGATGACTTACAATGCCGAGGCTACCAATACAGGTAACAACGACGAATATATGGCCACGATCGGAAGCAACCTTGCTCCGGGCGCTTACTTTTACGCAACCCGTTTCAGATTGAACGCAGGCGGATACGTCTACGGCGGAATCAGCGCTGACAACGTGGGCGGAATCTGGGACGAGCCATCTTTCACAAACGGAGAACTTACCGTTTCCGATCCACCGGCTCCTGCAAACGACCTTTGTTCGGCTGCAACTCCTATTACTGCCGGCGGAACTTTCGCTGCCAACGTGGTGACCGGAACTGTTCTGGGAGCTACTACGACGACAGGTATGACTTATTCATGTCAGCCAAACCGCGCGAACGATGTCTGGTATACCGTAACGGTGCCGGCTTCCGGAACTCTGACTGTTGAGACAAGAGCCGTAACAGGTTCAACGTTTACAGACGGCGTTCTTTCCGTATTCTCGGGGACTTGCGGCAGCCTGGTCGAAGTCGGATGCGACGATGACCTTGGAGAGGGTAATTTCTCTTTCCTTGAACTTGAAGACCTTACACCGGGAGCCACGCTTTACATCGGAGTCTGGAGATGGGACAATGCTAATAATATTGCAGGTTCCTTCCAGCTATCGGCTTATGACGCTAGTCTTAAAACCGGAGATGTGGCAAGTTCACAATTCTCGGTTTATCCGAACCCAGTCAAAAACGTGTTGAACGTTTCTGCAGATTCTACAATCAAAACAGCGACGGTATACAACATTCTGGGCCAGCAAGTCTTGCAGGTTAACCTGAACGCTCAGCAAGGTTCGGTCGATATGGCATCCCTTTCGAAAGGAGCTTATATCGTGAAGTTGCAGTCGGAGAATGCTTCGCAAAGCATCAAAGTGATAAAGGAATAATTTCCTGACCATCAATATTGAAAAGCCACTTCTTCGGGAGTGGCTTTTTTTTATACCTAAAATTGTTAAAAAAACAACACAGGCGGTCGTTTGGACGGTGGCTTTTTAAATCGGTAACGGCTATCTTTGTTGTTATGAAGCCGATTTATTTCTCGATAGTCGTTCCTGTTTACAACCGTCCTGACGAGATGAAGGAGTTTTTGGACAGTCTTTCTCAATCGGTTTTCCCGACGCCTTTTGAAGTGGTGGTCGTGGAAGACGGCTCGGATATCCCGTGCCGGGAGGTCGTCGAAAGCTTTGCGTCGAAACTCGCTCTCTCGTATTATTATAAACCCAATTCAGGGCCAGGCGCTTCCCGCAATTTCGGGATGGGCAAGGCAATTGGCGATTACTTTTTGATTTTCGATTCCGATTGCCTGATTCCTGCCGGATATCTGTCTGCCGTGGCACTCGAGCTGGAAAAAGATTACGTCGACTGTTTTGGCGGTCCCGACGCCGCTCACGAGTCCTTTTCGGATACACAGAAAGCCATCAATTTCGCCATGACGTCCATTATGACCACCGGCGGGATCAGGGGCGGTTCCGAAACCTTGGATAAGTTCCAGCCGCGCAGCTTCAACATGGGGCTCTCCCGAAAAGCGTTCGAGGCTTCGGGCGGTTTCGGAAACATACATCCGGGAGAAGATCCCGATTTATCGATCCGTCTTTGGGAAATGGGTTTTCGCACGCGACTGTTTCCAAGAGCTTTCGTTTTTCACAAAAGGCGCATCGACTGGAGCAAATTTTATAAGCAGGTCAATAAGTTCGGGAAAGCGCGCCCTATCCTGGACAGTTGGTATCCGAAATATGCGAAGCTTACTTTTTTCGCACCGACCCTCTTTATATCGGGCATACCCGCTTCGGTGATTTTCGCAATGTTCGGGATATGGCACTTTGCCTTCGCTTACGTACTCTATTTCGCGTTTGCATTCATATTGTCGGCGTCCCAAACGAATTTGAGGATCGGGCTTTATTCTGTGTTGGCCATACTCATACAATTTTACGGATACGGCACGGGATTTCTCAAATCGTTCATACAAATTCGTATACTCGGACGCAGGCCTGAACTGGTTTTCCCGGAATTATTCTTCAAGAAATGACAAAGATAATTGGGCTTACCGGTGGAATCGGCAGCGGCAAGACAACGGTCGCCCGGATTTTCTCCGAATTCGGAGTTCCTGTTTATTCCTCTGATGACGCTGCGAAGGAAGTCATGCGATCGGATGAAATGGCCGGAAGGCTTAAAGACGTGTTCGGAAGCGAAATCTTCGACAACAATGTTCTGGACCGGAAGAAACTCGCGGCTATTGTGTTTTCCGATAAGCAAAAATTAAATACCCTTAACGGATTGGTTCATCCCGCAGTTCGCACACACTTTGAAAATTGGTTGGCCCTACATGACCATGACGGATTTATACTGCGCGAATCGGCTATACTTTTTGAAACAGGCAATAACCAGGATTGCGACAAAATCATCACGGTGACCGCGCCCCTGGAGACCAGGTTAAAACGTGTTGTCGAAAGGGACGGCGCAAGCAGGGAAGAGGTGCTGAAACGCATGGAAAATCAATGGTCTGATGACAAAAAAGCTTCCGAAAGCGATTTCGTCATCTCGAATGTAAACCTGGAACAAACAAGGGCAGAAGTCGTTAAAATCCTCGAAAATCTGAAAAAACTGTAATTTTTTGGGCGGATGTTAATGTTTGGTTAATCTATCAATTGTCTAAATGTTAAAATGTTAATTTTGTGAATGATGAATAAGTTGTTTTTCCGATTGCTCGTCGTTCTTATGAGTTTGTCCCTGATCGGAATAATCCTCGTTCAGGTCTATTGGTTCAATACGTCGTTCAAAAACAACGATGAGCAGTTCCGTTTTCATGTCAAGCAGATCATGAGCAACGTAGCCGAACAGCTTCAAAAGGAGGAAATGTACAGCTTTATCAGCCGTTACAACCGACTTAAGGACAGCACCGGAAAGCCGCCTGCGAAGAGCGATTTTCTCGAATTCGGGTACTATCAGCGCGACAAGAGGACGAACGAAACCATCGTATACTCGAACAGCATTTTTTCGGAAGATTACAACCTGTCCTCGTTCTTTGATAAATTGCCAGATAGCACGAAGATCAAAAGTTTTACGGCCAAGCGCACCACCGAGATTTACAGCCGCAACGGACTTGACGTTTCAGGAATGCCCGCCAGGACGACACCCGATATCAAAATCGAAAAGTCGGGCAGCGACGATATCGTGAACCAGGCCCAATTCGATATGTACTTCAAGGACATTGCAGCAGTCCAGCCTTTGCAGCAGCGCGTCAATAAGGAAAAACTGCAAAAGCTGCTCACCAGGGAACTGGACCAGTTCGGTGTCAAAACGCCTTACGAATTCGCGGTTTACAGCAACGGATTGGCTACGAAGGTGAAGTCCGACCGTTTTACGTATGACAAGTATGCGACGTATTCGATCCCGATTTTCACGAATGACGAGAGCTCGAACAGTTATCAGCTTTTGGTGAGTTTTCCTCAGAAGAAAAAGTTTCTGTTTTCGGAATTGGTCGGTATCACCGTTTTGTCGATCGTATTCACGCTCATCATTATCATTGCCTATTCGAGTGCGTTGAATCAGCTGATCAAGCAGCGTCAGATATCGGAAATCAAAACCGACTTCATCAACAACATGACGCACGAATTCAAAACGCCGATCGCCACTATAAACCTGGCGCTCGATGCGATTCGGAATCCGAAGATAATCGACAATGCGGACGCCGTGAAGCGCTATCTGCAAATGATCAGGGACGAGAACAAGAGAATGCACGCCCAGGTCGAGAACGTACTCAGGATTTCAAAACTGGAGAAGAAGGAGCTCGAAATAACGAAGGAATCCAATGACGTCCACGACATTCTCGAAGAAGCGATCGAACATGTCAGCCTGATCCTGGAAGATCGCCAGGGCACGATTACGACGCATTTCAATGCCAAGCGTTCGACGGTTCTTTTGAACGACGTCCATTTTACGAACGTTCTCGTGAACATTCTGGACAATGCCATCAAATACACGCCCGGAATCCCGGAAGTGGACGTGATCACGGAAAACGTCAAGGATTTCGTCATCATACGCCTCAAAGACAACGGGATCGGAATGAGCAAAGCGGCTCAAAAGCGAATTTTCGAGAAATTCTACCGCGAGCACACCGGCGATATACATAACGTCAAAGGCCACGGATTGGGGCTTGCCTACGTAAAACGTATCGTAGACGACCACAACGGTCAGATATTTGTCGAAAGTGAAAAAGGGAAGGGTAGCACCTTCATTATCAAGATACCACTAATTAACTAAGCGAACAGCTATGGAAACGGAAAATAAAAAGATCCTATTAGTAGAAGACGACCAGAATTTCGGGGCGATCCTGAAAGATTACCTCACACTTAACGATTTTGACGTGACCCTCGCCAAAAACGGTATGGAAGGCTTCGAAAAATTTAAAAAAGATACATACGACCTTTGCATACTCGACGTCATGATGCCGTACAAAGACGGCTACACGCTGGCAAAAGAGATCAGGGAAAAAAACAAGGACGTGCCTATCATCTTCCTGACCGCGAAGTCGATGAAAGAAGATGTTTTGAAAGGGTACAAAGTAGGAGCAGACGATTATCTGAACAAACCGTTCGATTCTGAGGTCCTGCTTATGAAGATCAAGGCGATCATGCAGCGCAAGGCCGCCGATACGAAGAACGACAATGTGAAGTTCGAGTTTTCCATCGGAAACTTCCACCTGAATTCAAAATTGCGTTTTCTGACGTATAAAGATGAGGAGCCGATCAAATTGTCTCCCAAAGAAAACGAATTGCTCAAGCTACTCGTATTGCACGAAAACGACCTGATGCCGCGTGAGTTGGCACTAACGAAGATCTGGAGGGACGACAACTACTTTACGTCCCGAAGCATGGACGTCTACATCGCCAAACTGAGAAAGTACCTCAAGCGTGACGAGGACGTCGAAATCCTGAACATTCACGGTGAAGGTTTCAGATTGGTAGTCAAGAACAGCGCTGAAAAATAAAGAAATCCCTGGTTCGCCGGGGATTTTTGTTTTTAAGAAGTTTAAAGTTTGCAGCTAATCCCGCTGTCCGCTATAGTTTTGCGGGTCGTCCGCTTTTTTGCTGGTCGCTTTTCGGGCTTCCTCCGGTCGCCCTCAAGCTTCGGCAAAAAATGCGTCCGAAACCGCAAAAGCTGCCGCTTCCATCGGAGCTGGAAACCACATCAGAGTGAGAGACGCAATCCGAAGCAGGCTTTGCCGTCTTTTACAATACCGAAATTCCGCTTTTCCATATCGGACACGATTTCAACTGAATCTCCCAGGATCACCTCCTTCATGAAGTTCATGTCGAACGCGCTGATTTTGTTCCTTAGAAGCAGTTCGGGATTCATAAAATCCAGGCACCATTCCAGGTACTTTACGTTATTGGCATGGTTGACAATATCCAGGTCGGAAAGCAGCACGTTGTGATCGGCAAGTTTCTGATCCAATTGGGAGACATCAACCTTTGATGTGCGTTCAGCCGTCGAAAACCTGTCGCCGAATTTTTCGAAATGGGAATGAGGCAGCGCCAATGCTTCTGGTCGTCTGGACTTTGTATTGAGCACGGCCCAGAACGTTTCGCATCCTACGATCCTGCGGTCGCCCGAATACATTTCAAGTGCGCGTACCGATCGCGAATTTTCCAGGCTGACGATCCACGTCTTAACCGTAACGACGTCCTTCCATCTGGGCAATTCCAGAATCTCAACCCGCATTCGGCTCAGTACCCAGGCCTGATCATGGATCTGCATATCGGAAAAGCTGATGCCGCCCATATCCGCATGTTCGCCCGCTGCAAGCTGAAGCAGGTTGCACAAATCGGTCAGCCGCAAAAAACCGTTGGGAAGGCATTGCGTAAAATCGATCTTGCGTTCATGGGAATAGACAGATTTGAAATCTTCAGCTATCGGCATATCATTTTGATTTAAAATCGTTTGCTAAGGTTCGGATGTAGTCCACGATTTCGTCCCGGCTGTCCATGCCGAACCATTTTGCATCTTCATTCCGCCGGAACCACGTCAACTGCCGCTTAGCGAAACGTCTCGTGTTTTTCTTGATTTCCGAAACAGCGGTTTCTATCGTGATTTTACCGTCAAAATAATCGAAAAGTTCCCGGTATCCTACGGTCTGCAAGGCGTTGAGATCGCGATGCGCGTAAACGGCCTCCGCTTCCCTGGCCAAGCCGTTGCTCATCATGATATCGACGCGCTTTTCGATGCGTTCGTATATCGCTTCGCGGGGCGCATCCAAACCGATAATTACAGGTGTAAAATTTCGCTTTTTCGTCCTCTTGTTGCGATAGGAGGAATAGGGTTTTCCGCTTCCGATGCACACTTCGAGTGCGCGCATCATCCGCTGCGGGTTGTGGATATCGACCGTCGCGAAATAGTCCGGATCCCTTTTTTCCAGCTCCGACTGCAGATAGGCGATACCTTCGGATTCGAACCGGAGCCCGATCTGATTCCTGATTTCCGCATCGACTTCAGGGAATTCGTCAAAGCCTTTGAGGACTGCATCGACATATAATCCTGAACCGCCGACCAATATGGCATAATCATTCTTTTTGAACAATTCGTCCAGTTTTGCCAGCGCTTCCTTTTCATAGTCGCCAACCGTATAGGTATCGAAAATGGATTTATTGTGGATAAAATGATGTTTTGCGGCAGCCAGTTCGAAAGCGTCCGGAACCGCCGTCCCAATACGCAGCTCTTTGTAAAACTGCCGGGAATCGCAGGAAACGATCTCGCAACCGAATTCGCACGCCAATTCAATGCTGAGCGCTGTTTTACCGATTGCGGTCGGGCCGATTATCGTGATCAGGAACTTCGTCATGTGTTGAGCAAATGTCCGCAATTATAACAATATCTGGCTTTGTCCCGATGATGGTCGGCGTTGCAATTCGGGCACTTTTGGGTGTTGAGCTGAACGTCATCGCCTTTCATCAGCTGGGCGCCTACCAAACCCGTCGGAACCGCGATGATGCCGTAACCCAGGATCATGATGATGACCGAGATAAGTTGCCCGAACGGGGTAGCGGGCGTGATATCGCCGAACCCTACCGTGGTCAGCGTGACGATGGTCCAGTAGACGCTCATCGGAATACTCGTAAATCCGTGTTCCGGGCCTTCGACAATATACATAATGGTACCTGAAATAACGCAGATTACGATAACGGCAAATAAGAATACGAAGATCTTGTTGCGGCTTTTTTTGAGTGCAGATTTGAGCTGTTCCGCCGCCCCGACGAAATGAACGAGCTTCAGTATCCTGAAAATCCGCAACAGGCGAACCGCCCGTAGCGCAACCAGGAAATGCAATCCGGGGAAAATCAGGTCGATATAGGAGGGAAGCAATGCCAGCAGGTCGATCGCGCCGTAAAGACTGAAAACATAAGACATCGGCTTTTTAAGGGCCGTCAGCCGTCCGATATATTCTAATGTAAAAAAGATCGTGATGATCCATTCGATGATCTCCAGCTCATGTCCGTAGACCAGTTGGATCGATGCGACGCTCTCCAGCATAACGGCAGCGATACTTAAAATGATCAACCCTAAAAGTGTGAGGTCGAACATCCTGCCGATTGGCGTATCGGCCTCGTAAATGACGGTATGAAGCTTACGCCTGAGATTGTTATCCTGACTTTCTATCATCGTATCAAGTTAAGGATTCGCCTAAAAGCGCACAATTTTTAATTTAGGATTTTTACGCAGATGCATTCTGATGATCGCCGTAGTGTCCCGGTTGTGCTGCATGCTGACCAGGATGTTCGCAAAAACCGCCGCATTCCTGATCTGATGGTTCAGATCGAAGAACGCATAGCCTTTGTACATGCCGTTTTCGATAAGCACCGCGCTTCGTTCCCCTACATGGCGTCCGCGATCAATGATGATCATGTTTTCGGACGTAAACGTATAGTCAAACAGGAATTTTTCAACCCGATTATTGTAATCTTCAGCCGATACTTTCCCTATACACGCCCCGTCGCACATATTTACGGCATACGCCTGGCACGCCCCTTTGGAATCGTCAAGGCCTGTAAGCTTGGGGCAGAGATCGAATTTTTGCGTGAGACGGTGAACGCTCGTCTTGGCCTCGATTATCGAATTGTACGCGGTGATTTCTTTTTTGTCTGCATTGAATTTTTCGAGTTCCAGATTGGTGTACCCGTTCTTGTCCTGTACGGGATAAAGTCCCCATTGCAGGTTGGTTTTCGACTGCGAGCGATTGTACTTGGGCTTGTTGACCTTGACTTCCTGGCTTTCCTTAAGCAAGGCAATGAGTTCGCTTCCGGTTTCTTCATAACTCACGTCGAAAACTTCGAGTTGAATCTTTTTTGACCGCGTCGAATTTCCGGTGAAATGCTGGTTGACCCGTTTTTTAATATTGAGGCTTTTGCCGATGTAGATGATTTTTCCGTCTTCGCGATGAATGTAGTAAATCCCGCATCGGGACGGCAGTTTGTCGATGATATCCAGCAATTTCGGCGCCAGGCCTTTTTCGACTTCCGTTTTGATGAACGTGGAAATAATCGTTTTTTCGACGTCTTTATCGAGCAACATCTTGAATAGTTTTACCGTCGCCATGGCGTCACCGGATGCGCGATGCCTGTCTGCGACGGGAATTCCCAAAGAGCGCGACAATTTCCCTAAGCTGTACGACGGCATGTCCGGTAAAAGTTTTTGCGCCAGATCGACCGTATCCAGCGTCTGTGCCTTAAAATCGTATCCCAAACGCCTGAATTCCAACCGAAGCACGCGGTAGTCGAAAACCGTATTATGGGCCACGATGATGCATCCTTCGCAGATCTCGATGATGCGCTTGGCGACTTCGAAAAACTTCGGAGCCGATTGCAGCATTGCATTGCTGATGCCCGTCAGTTTTACGACAAACGGCTGTATCGGGATTTCGGGATTGACGAGGCTGATGAACTGATCGACGATCTCATGACCGTCATAGCGGTAAATTGCAATTTCGGTAATGCCTTCTTCGTTGAATTGGCCACCGGTTGTTTCTATGTCGAGTATTGCGTACAAGATAATTAGCGAATTAGCGAATGTGGAAATTAGCGAATGAGGTCGTGTGTGAAGGTCCGATATTTGGGCGAATTCGAATGTGTCATTCGCTAATTCGCTAATTCTCGCATTCGCTAATTAACGTGAGCCAAATATACTGCTTCCAATCCGAACCATCGTGCTCCCGCATTCAATAGCTGTGGAATAATCGCCGCTCATGCCCATTGAAAGTATTTCCGGCTTGAAATTGTCCGTTTTGGGAAGTTCGCGGATTTTGTCGTAGATGTTCTTCAGATGAGAGAATTCCTTGTTGACCTGTTCGCGGTTATCCGTAAAGGAGGCCATACCCATCAGTCCTTTGACTTCGATATTTTGCAGTTTTGCGAATTCGTCAGATGCTAAAATTTCATAGATTTCAGGCTCATCAAATCCGAATTTGGTTTCTTCCTCTGCAATGTAAACCTGCAAAAGGCAAGAGATGACGCGATCGTGTTTCTTAGCCTGTTTGTCCAGTTCCACAAGCAATTTCAGCGAATCGATGCCGTGCACGAGCGATACGTATGACGCCATATGCCTGATCTTATTGGTTTGCACGTGCCCGATCATGTGCCATTCGATATCAGGAGGAAGTTCCGATCGTTTGGCCGTCATTTCCTGTATCTTGTTTTCCCCGAAGATTCGCTGGCCGGTTTCGTAAGCCTCGAGAATATCGCTGGCTGGCTTGGTTTTGGAAACGGCCACAAGCGTGACATGAGCAGGAATCTGCTGTTTAATGCGCTCCAGGTTATCGCGTACGGACATGATTTTCAAAGGCTTTTTGGATTTGGGAAACGCAGGTATTCACCACTGTTTCCATTTCAGGATGGGTTCCGGCGGCGGGCGAAGTGATGAGGCCGTCCGTGAAAACGAATTCTTTCTTATTGCTTGCTACGGATGGCGTCGGATGTTGGATGATCGTCGTCTCCTGATAAACCGCCCGGGCAAGTTTACCGTCGTCGTATACAAAATCTACTTTGACCGTTTTAATGCCTTCGTTAGAAAGCATGGTTTTACTGTCTGCCTGTGCTTTTGCGATTTTGTCGGATGCTTGTCCTTCCGGATTCTTCCCGCCGGATATCCAGACGGAAATCGCGGTGCCATTGGCCAATTTGGTTTCAATCGCCGGTTTTTCACCTCTGAGCCGGCCTTCTAGAACGGCGGATTTATCGGATGACGCTTCCTTCAGGTCCTGGGCGTACAATACTTCGCAGAACAAACAACACAATATCGGCAATAGCTTTTTCATAGTTCGTAAATGACGAGTCCGCTCCTGATTTTAGGTTCAATATACGTACTTTTCGGCGGAAGGATTTCACCTTTGTCCGCCAATTCACGTATCTGGCTGAAAGCGATCGGGAACAACGTAAACCCGACTTCGAATTCGCCGGAATCGACAAGTTCGACCAATTTGGTCAGCGGCTGGTTTCCCGGGATGTAATCGATGCGCCCGTCATTGCGCAAATCCCCGATTCCTAATATTGGATTAAGGAGTTCATCGTAAAGAAGTTGAGCGTCCACATCTGAAGTAACTGTCAATGGTTCAAGAGCATAGAATTCAGAATCGAGGTACATCCCGAATTGTCCTTTCCGCACCGGTTTCCACAATTCATGCCCGCGGTTCCCGACATTGAAAATAGTAGAGATGCGCTTCAAAAAATCCCGCTTGGAAAGTCCGTGAAGGTCGCGTATCACCCGATTGTATTCGTTGATTTTCACTTCGTTTTCCGAAACCAGGAATGCCATAAAGTTGCCCAGATTCGCGTTTCCCGAATCCTTGTAGCGTTCATACAGCAGCGCCGCCGACGCCGAGCGATGGTGTCCGTCGGCGATGTAAAACGCGTTCATTTTATCAAATTCGGCAGTCAGCCAGTCGATCTGCTGCCTGTCTTTTATACGCCAGATCGTATGTTTGTCGCGGTTCGGCGTTGAAAACAAATACAGCGGCCGCTTGTGACGGGTCTTGTCGATCCAGTTCTGCAGGTCTTTGTTTTCCGGATAGGCTACGAGCACGGGCTCGGTATTGAATCCCGTGATGTGCAGATATTCTTCGAATTGCTCCACGCGGTATTCGAGCGTGTCCTCGTGTTTTTTCAGCTTGCCATCCAGATAATCCTCCACCGAAACCGAAGCGATGATTCCGGTAAAACTCCCGCTTTTAGACTGAAGTTCATACAAATAAAAAATGGGTTCGGATTCTTTCTTCAGGATGCCCTCAAACTTATAGTCTTCGTATTTCGCCTTAACCTGCCCGAATCGCTTCTGCGGGTCGTTTTTCTGAACGTTTACATAACCGGGATGCAAAACGTGCAAAAACGAATACGGATTGAAGTCGAGCTGGGCCGCCAGTTCCGCCGCCGGATAATCGTCATAGGACCGGGAAGTTACCAGCGGCGCTTTGTCACGAGTGGGGCGAACGGCGGCAAATGGGGTGATTTTGGGCATTAGGCAATTAGATAATTAGGCAATTAGATAATTAGATAATTAGAAAATGTGGTAATTAGGTAATGCGGAATTAGTCAAAGTAATTTAATTATGTTGAAATCAAATAAAATGAAAATGGGACAGAAAGGAATTAATATAAAATATCTGAAGTTATAGATATGCGGAAAGGTTCAACATAAAAAAAGCCGATGATAAAATGCGGATGTTGATTTATCATGTGCCTGTGTATGTCGCTAAATATCCAATTATAACATTTTCTAATTATCTAATTATCTAATTACCCCATTATCTAATTATCTCATTCAACTAAACTGCCTCGCCACCTTCTCCGCTTTCCTGCTCTCCGAATAATCGTAAAAGCCTTCACCTGATTTCACACCGAGTTTTCCGGCGCGCACCATGTTTACCAACAACGGGCAAGGAGCGTATTTCGGGTTTTTGAAGCCGTCGTACATCACGTTCAGGATCGCCAGGCAAACGTCGAGACCAATAAAGTCCGCGAGTTGCAACGGGCCCATCGGATGTGCCATGCCCAATTTCATGAC
>Ga0265798_10003938_pt1 | contig 20838 bp, 19 predicted proteins | sample P3T30metagenome_FD_192430 | JGI IMG/M metagenome (GOLD analysis project Ga0265798, IMG submission 192430) | Plant litter microbial communities from East Loma Ridge, Irvine, California - P3 T30 | ecosystem: Environmental > Terrestrial > Plant litter > Unclassified | place: USA: California... | reverse complement strand
ACATCGACGCGATCGAGCGCGTCGCCGGGCTGCTCGCCGACGACGCCTCGCGCGCGGTGCTGGAGGGCGTGGCCGCGTTCCGCCTCACCGCCGACCATGGCGCGCACCCGGCGTCGCACCTGCCCTCGCAATATTTCCCGGCGGACGTGCCGCTGACGCGTGAGCCGCTGCGGCTGATCGACGGCGGCGCCTTCACCGGTGACGCCTGGCCCGCACTGCGCGACTCGGGACGCTCGCTCGCCGAATGGTATGCGTTCGAGCCCGACCCCGCCAATTTCGCCGCGCTTGCCGCCACCGCGCGCGACGCCGACGTGGCGCAGGCCGCGCTGTTCCCGTGCGGGCTGGGCGAGCGCGCCGAGCAGATCCGCTTCGCCGCGGGCGAGGCGGCAGGCTCACATGCCGCGGAAAGCGGCGACATCGTGGTCCAGGTGGTCGCGCTCGACGAGGTGCTGCCGCGGGTGAACCCGAACTACGTCAAGCTCGACATCGAGGGCGCCGAGCGCGCGGCGATCGCAGGGATGCGCGCCACGATCGAGCGCGCACGGCCCGCGATCGCGATGAGCATCTATCACCGTCCCGAGGACCTGTGGGAGCTGCCGCTGCTCGCGCACGCGCTCCTGCCGGAGGCCAGGCTGTACATCCGCCAGCACGGCCACAACGGCTTCGATACGGTGCTCTACGCCGTCCCCTGAGGGGCGCGAAAGACGAAGCGGCTGAGCACTAGGAAGTTCAGCAGCGACGAGCAGACCAGCGCCGCCAGCCCGGACAGGTACGGCGACAGGCCGGTGAGATGGAACAGCGCGAGGAAGCTGACGCTCACGCCATAATTGACGCCATAGGCCATGATATAGGCCGCTTTGGACTGCGGCGGCCGCTGGAACACGCCGAGGCTGTACGAGAAATAGTTGAACGTCACGCCGATCAGATGCGCGACGATCTGCGCGACGAACAGGTTGAGCCCCAGCGCCACCAGCCCGGCATAGACGCCATAGCCCCACAAGGTGTTGATCGCCGCGACGCCGTAGTAGCGCGCCAGCCGGGTGATATGCCCCAGCCGCGGGTCGATGGCGTGGAGCCGTTCCTCAATCCTGCGCAAAGTTGATCCTCTCGCGCTCGACGACGAGCGGGGTGCCGCGCGTCCGCTCCGATATCAGCCGCACCTGATCGCCCATGAACCCCATGAACAGGAACACCAACGCGACATTGGCCTCGATCAGCGCAGCGATCGCGAACCAGCCGGACGGCCCGCCCAGCGCCCAGGCGAGCAGCGCCGCGCCCAGCGCGATCACGGCGAGCAGGCCCGAGGCGATCGCGAGCACGAACGGCACGCGCAGCAGTCGCTTGGCCGAGCCCGCCAGCCCGGACAGCGCGAAGTCGGCAAGCCGGAAGAAGGTGTTCGACGAGACGCCGCGCTGTCGGGGCGCGCGCGCATGCGGCACCGTCTCGATGCGATAGCCGCTCTCCACCAGCATGCCGCGGAAGAACGGCTCGGGCTCGTGCAGCCCGGCGAGCAGGTCAACGACGCGGCGATCGTACAGGCCGAACCCGGTGGCGTGCGGCACGATCGAATAATCGCCGAAGCGCGCGAGGAAGCCATAAGCGAGCTTGCGACCGACGCCGAGCCACCAGCTGCTCTTCTCGACGATCCGCGTGCCCAGCACGATCGGCGCACCGGCGCGCCACCGGCTGATGAACTCGGGGATCAGCTCGGGCGGATCCTGGAAGTCGGACGCGATGCCGATCACCGCGCGCCCAGAGGTGGCGTAAATGCAGTGCGTCGGCGAGCGCATCTGGCCGAAGTTGCGCGTGTTGGCGATCAGCTTGATCCGCGGGTCACGCGCGCACATCGCGCGCACGATCTCGACCGTTCGGTCGGTCGAGGCGTTGTCGATGAAGAGATACTCGAAGGTGACGTCGCAGCGTTCGAGCTGGGCGATCACCGCCGCGGCGATCGCCTCGACGTTCGCCTCCTCGTTGTAGCACGGGCAGACGATCGAGATGTCGGGAACCATGAGAGTCAGTTGCTTCCTGCGGCGGAGGGTACCGGTTGCGGCATCGCCGTACCCGTGGCGCTGCGCCAAGGGAAGCGCAGCCGGCGCTCCGCGGCGAGCGTTGACACCAGCTTGGTCAACGTGGCGATCGAGAGCAGGTCCATGATCAGCAACAGTCCCGCGGGCCGGATGATCGTGCCCACGGTCAGCCCGTAGGAGGCAGTGACGCGCCGACCCGCCAGGAAGCTCTCCATCATAACCTGCAGGTCGAGCTGAACGAGGAAATAGTCCACGCAGAGGCTCAGCAGATAGCCGATGATCAGCGCGGTGGTCAGGCAAAAGCCCTCCATCCGCTCGAAAAACAGCAGGAACAGCACGAAGCACATCGCATAGGCGCCCGTCTCCTGCGCGCTGAGCGCGAACATCACCGCCAGCGCGATGCCGCGCGTCTTCGGGAACAGGCCGGGCCGCAGCCAGATCGCCGCCGCCGCCACCATGGTGAGCGCCTGGGTGGCGCGCATGAACAGCGGGAGGAACCAGTCGGCGAAGTCGATCGGATCGGTGCCGATCAGCCGGATCAGCGGCGCCCGGCTCTCGTTGAGGAAGGTGTGGAGCGGGATGTACGAAGAGGCGTAATAGGACACCGGCCATTCCGCCGCGCGGCTCGCGTCGGCGAAGATGATGGTGTTGCGCACGACCTGCAGCGGCGTGCCGTCGCGCACGATGATCCAGCTGACCAGATAGACCAGCACGCAGGCGACCACCGCGCCCTCGAACCAGCGCCATTGGCGGCGCAGCAGCGTGGCGACGATACCGACGACAAGATATGGCTTGAAATTGGCCGCGCACGCCGCCGCGATCCAGCGCAGCCGGGCGCTCCGGAGCAGCGGACCGTAGGCGAGCGCGAAGAAGGTGAAGGCGGGGATGATCAGGTTGGCCCGCTCGAGCGCGTAGAGCATGGGCATGCCGAAGCCGACCGCGATCGCGCGCGGCAGCGCGGTGGGCCGGTGATGGCGGCGGTACATCACCCACACCAGCACGGTATTGCCGAAGAAGAACAGCACCATGGCAGTGCGCAGCCACCAATCGCAATCGCGCGCATAAACCTCGGTGCCAACGTAGCAGCTCGGCGTCGCGAAGAGGTGGAACCAGGCGAAGGAGATCGGCGGGTAGATCGAGCGCCAGATGTCATAGGCGCCCGGGCGGAACGCCCAGGCCGCCGTATTATAGCCATCCATCAGGCTGTCGAGATAGTTGAAGAAGAACGGCGGCGGCAGGAAGCCGTTGGTGCGGAAGAACAGATACGCGTTGGCGATGCTCGCGAGCACCAGAGCGCCGAGGACCCACTCCAGCCCGAGGCGCAGGCGCTTCCGGCGCGTCCCCCGGGCGGAGAATGCGTCGCTCACGTCAGATCCGGCGCGGGTCGGACTCGCCGCCGCTCGTCACCGACGCCCCCGCCGGCGGTGCGACGATGTAGAGTTCGGCCGCGATCGCGAAGCCCAGCACCAGGATGAACAGGCCGAGCGGGATCAAATTGTATTGGCGGTACGGATCGAGGTGGGTCGATTCGAGCTTCTCGAGATTATACTGTGCGGTCAGTTCCTCCACCGCCGAGCCCTCGAGGTAGCGAATGTACGACTGGTAGAGCGACTGCGCGAACGTCAGGTTGCGCAACAGGTCGGCGTAGCGCGTGTTGATCTCCACCAGGCTGGCGGTCGAGCCGGTCGCCTCATTCTGCTGGCGCGACCGCTCGACGTCGAGCTGACGCTGCGCCACCGCGATCTCCGCCTCGAGCCGCTTCACCGCATAATTCTCCGGGCCGGAGAAGCGCCGCTCGGTGGCGAGCGCGGCGCGCTTCGCCTGCACTGTACCCTCGAGCGTGTTGAGCGTGAGGACCGACTGCGACAGCTGCTCCTGCGGCGCGGGCAGGCGGTTGGTGCGGCGGAAGTCGGTCAATTCCTGCTGCGCGCGCTGGATGCCCTCGGACGCCTCGGTGAGCCGCTGGTTGAGGATGCCGCGCTTGAACGTGATCTGCTGGCGGCTCAGCGTCGACAGCCGGCGCCGCAGCGAGGTGGCGAACGCGTCCACCGCTGACATCGCGCGCTGCGGGTCGGTGTCGCGCATCTCGATCTGCAGCATGCCGCCGCGCAGCGCGCGCACGTCGAGGTCGCGGTCGAGCCGCCGCACCGCTTGCGCCGTTTCGTCGGGCGGGGTGTCGTCCTTCACCGCGCCGAGCTGCCGCGCGACGTCGCGCATCACGTCGTAGCTGCGCGCCACCGCGAGATCGATCTCCGCCGGCTGGCTCGTCAGCAGCGAGCTGTAGGTGCCGCCCAGTCCGCCGAGCACCGCGCTGAGCCCCTGCGCGCTGGACTCGGGCGGTGCGAGCTTGACCACGGCGAGATAGTGGCGCGGGAAAAGAGCCAGCAGGCCGAGCAGCAGCAGCAGCAGGCCGAGCACCGCGCGCCGCAGCCACGGGCGCCGCACCCAGCCAAGACCCATTACCCGGTCGAGCACGAATGGGGGACGGGTCAATTGGTCAGCGCCACGACCGCGGCGGCGCTGAGGCCGGCGCTGAACAGCACGCTGGTGACGTCGCGCAGCCGTGCCCAGAAGGTTGACCCGTGGGTCTTGACCGGCACGAATACCACGTCCCCGGGCAGCGCGGGCGCGTTGAGGCCGCCGCGCTTCTTGGTGATCACCGACCCGTTGGCACGTACCACGAAGATCTCTTTCTTGTCGGCGAGCCGCTGCGGGCCGCCGGCGAGCTCGAGATAGTCCTTGACCTTGCGCGCGCCGTGGATCTCGAACGAACCAGGCTGGTACACCGCGCCGAACACGCCCACGGTGGTCGGCACCGGCGGGATGTACAAGCGGTCGTTGTTCTCGAGCACGGTCTGCAGCGGCAGGTCGTTCGAATCGGGGCGCACCGAGAGCACCACGCGGCCGTCGGGCTGAGCCGCGCGCAGCCGCTCGACCACCGCGCGCGCGGCGCTGAGCCGCTGCTGGCGCAGCCCCGCCTCGGTCACGTCGGCGCCACTGTCGGTGAGCGGCGCCGCGGCGAGCGACAGTTCGAGCTGCTGCAGCGCTTCGTTGAAGCTCCGCCGCTGCTGCTGCTGGACGCGGCTGCGGTCGAACTCGGTACCGTAGACGAAGGCGCGGCCGGTCAGGCCGCCGGCCATCGCCAGCGCGTCGCCCATCGTCGAGTTGGCGGGCATGTAATAATGCCCCGGCTTGGCGACCTGGCCCTCGATCGTGACCAGGATGTTCTGGCGCTCGAGCGGCCGAGCGTAATCGGCCACCGACAGGAACCGCAGGATGTCGCCCCCCGTGACGGGCTGCGCGGTGGCCTGCGCCAGGCTGAGCTCGACCCAGCCGCGCCCGTCGAGCTCGGACAGGCGCGACACCACGGTGCGGGTCGGGTCGCCCAGCGTCGAGATGCCGCCGGCGTAGCGGATCACGTCCGCGACGCTTTCGCCGGGACGCGCCTCGTAGATCGCCTCGGCGTTGACGCTGCCGGTCAGCGCGACCTGCGGGCCGACCGGGGCGATGTAGATGACGTCCTCGTTCTGGAGGACGATATCCTTCGACTTGTCGCCGCGCAGCAGCAGATCGTAGCTGTCGAAGTCCGCCACGACGGCGCCGTTGCGCCGGACCTGGATCGAGCGGAAGCTTCCCCCCGCCGCCGGACCGCCCCCCGCCAGCACCGCGTTGACCAGGGTGGACAGGCTGTTGAGCGTATAGGCGCCGGGGTTGGCGGCATAGCCGGTGACATAGACGCGGATACCCCGCAGCCGCGCGACGCTCACGGTGATGCGATAGTCGCGATATTCGTCACTGATGCGGCGCGCCAGCGTCGCGGCGACGTCGCCGTAGCGCACACCGGCGAGGCTCACCCGCCCGACCCGCGGGACGAAGACCGCACCGTCGTTGTCCAGCGTCAGCCGCAACTCGGACTGGACCGAGCCGGTCAGCCCGACCAGGATCTCGTCGCCGGGATTGAGGCGATAATCGGGCGGTACCGCCGCGGTCGGCGGCGGAGTGAAGTCGCGCGCGGAGGGAAGCAGCAGCGACGCGCCGTAGCGCGGCACCTCGCGGCCGAGCACCTGCGCGACATATTTCTCATACTCGCCCGGGGGCGCGGGCGGCAGGCGCTCGCCAAGCGGGGTGCTCAGCGAGCCCGAATCGTCGGCCTCGGCGCGGGTGCGCCCCGTCGTCCGCCCCTGCTGATCGAGCTGCGCCGCCTGCGCCGGCACGGCGCTGGCGGTCGGCAGCGGCGCGGTGGCCGAGGAGGTCTGCTGCTGGCCCGTCTGCTGGCGCTGGGTGTCTGCGGTATCAGTCTGCCCGAAGAGCGTGGATTGCGTCTGAGTCTGCGACGGCGTGGTGCCACCCTGTGCCATCGCGGTCGTGCCGCTCGACACAAGCAAGAGCGCGATGCCGCAGGACGAGACCGCCCGAGAGGCACGCTGAGAACTGCTGATCATTCTTACTCCACGACAACCGGAGCGGGCGGCACCCGTCGCTGGCCCGATACCGGGTTCCACCGTCGAATCGCAAGCCGCGATCACAATCCTGCCGCATCTCTCTGCCAGAGGGGCCTCGACACACAGTGAAGGTGTGACATTTTCGTCAATTCGCCAAAAAGAGAATCAATTTCTTTGCGGTCTGACGGAACATTCCTTGGCGCATCGCGATGGTGCGCTTACTGGCTGCCACACGTGGTCGACGCAGGGAGTATATAAAGTGAAGTCATTGCAACTGATCCTGATTGCCGCCGGTATGGTGGGCGCTACGCCGGCGCTGGCGCAGGATGCCGCACCGATGCAGGCCACCGGCGGTGCCGAGATCGACCCGACGTTTACGGGCCCGCGCGTCGAGGGGTTCGGCGGCGTCGACTTCCAGAAGTACGATTTTAACCCGTCTCCGGCGGGGGCGAACCGCAAGCACACCGGCGGCGTCGCCGGCGCGCTGGCTGGCTTCGACATCGGTTTCCGCAACCTCGTGCTCGGCGTCTATGGTAGCTATGCGCTGCCGACCTCGAACTCGTGCGATTATTCGGCGGCGGCGATCGGTCGCTGCATCCGTCCGGAGCGCGAGATCGAGGCCGGCGGTCGCGTCGGCTTCAAGGGCGGTGATAGCTTCCTGGGCAATCGCGTGATGCTGTATGCCAAGGGCGGTTACGTGAACACCTCGGTGAAGGTGCAGTCGGGCCTCAACGGCGGCGGCGTGTACAACACGCACCGGCTGATCGGCGGTTGGCGCGCGGGCGCCGGCGCCGAATATGCGGTGACCGAGAACGCCTACGTCAAGGTCGAGTACGATTACACCCGTACCGGCCGGTTCAGCCTGGAGCCGTACGGCTTCGCTGACACCGACTATCGTCAGAGCAAGAACCAGGTCCTCGCCGGGTTCGGCGTCCGCTTCTAAGCGGCGCATCGCGACGCGTTTTGGAGAGCCCGCGGCAGCGATGCCGCGGGCTTTCGACGTTTGGGGCCCTCGCGACCGGGGTGGCAGCGCCGCACCGTTCGCGTATAGCGCGCGCATGTTCGCCACCTCCGCGGCGCGGGCCGGCCGGCCGCGCCTGCCCGTCTCACCGCCCGGCTCGCCCGCACCGCGGCGCGCCGCCGCGCTCGTCGCGCTGGGCGCGCTCGCGTCGCTCGGCGCCGCCGCGCCCCCGCGTGGCGGCGTCGACGACGCTTCATTCGCGCGCCCGGCGCCGTCGGCCACGCCGCCCGCGGTCGAGCCGCTGCGGTTCCGGCCGATCGCCCCCACGGTCGCGCGCGCGATCAACGGCGCGCAGGCCCAGCGGGAACGCACCGGCCCTGCCGCAACGCCGCTCGCCACCTCGCTCGCCGGAGCGGACGCGGCGCGCGCCATCGACTGTCTCGCAGCGGCCGGCTTCTACGAGGCCGGCGACCGCCGCGACGACCAGCGCGCGGTAATGCAGGTGGTGCTCAACCGCGTCCGCCATCCCGCCTTTCCCAGAACGGTCTGCGCGGTCGTCTTCCAGGGCGCCGAGCGGCATACCGGTTGCCAATTCACCTTTACCTGCGACGGCGCACTCACGCGGCGCGTCCCGTCCCCGCGCGCGTGGGAGCGCGCCCGCGCCACCGCGGCCGCGGCGCTGGACGGCGCGGTGTACGCGCCGGTCGGGCTCGCCACCCATTATCACGCCGACTGGATGGTGCCGTATTGGAGCGGTGCCCTCACACGCGTCGCGCAGGTCGGGCCGCATATCTTCTATCGCTGGCGCGGTGGTTGGGGCGCGGCGGCGGCCTATCGCGGCGAACTGGCGCGCAGCGAAGCCGGCGAGCCGCGGCTCGCCCTGCTGTCGGGCGGGTCAGCCGCCGCCCTCGCGGACGGCTCCGTGGCGCGCGGGCCGGTGCGACCGGTGCTGTCGAGCGCGAGTGATCCCGATCTCTTCCTGGTGCGCGCCGCGGGCGACGCGCGCGGCGATCTCGCGCGCGCCCGCGCGCTGTGCGGCGAACGGGCGCGCTGCACCGTGCTGGCGTGGCGCGACCCGCGTCAGGTCGCGCGCGCGCTGCCGCTCAGCCTCGAGCAGGCCGACGCGCTGACCTTCCGCTACGAGCGCGCGGGCGCGGACGAGCCGCGCGCGCGCTGGGACTGCGAGCGCGTGCGCCGGCCTGACCCCGCGGAGTGCCTGCGCCGCGGCGCGCTGATGGGCGGCGCGATCGCGCGCGACGACCACGGCGATACCGTCGTCCTCGGCTGATCCTCAGCGCGGCGTTAACCAGATGCTAGGCGCCGGCTGCCATGACGGTGCCATGGCGACCACAGCGCTCCCCTCGTCATCCAGCGCGAGCGCCGCGTCGATCCCGCTGACGCCGATTGCGCTGGGGGTGGCGGTGCTCGCCGTGGCGGGGCGACTCATGTGCGGCTGGACCGCACCGTTCGGCTTCGACGAGACCTTCTCGGGCGTGATCGCGGCGCAGCCGGGCCTGGCGGCGCTGCTCGACTGGTGCCTGCACGAGATCGGCGGACCCGTCTATTATATCCTGCTGTGGGGCTGGGCCGCGCTGTTCGGCACGAGCCTCGCGGCGTTGCGCGCGTTCAGCATGGTCGCCTCGCTCGCCGCGCCGCTGCTGATCCTCGCGTGGGGCCATCCCGATCGGGCGACACGGTTCTACTGGGCCGCGTTGCTCGCTTTGTGGCTGCCCGGCCTGTCCGCCGCCACGTCCGCGCGCTGCTACGCCTTGCTGTTGCTGGTGACGACCGCGCAGGCGATCAGCTTCCGTCGGCTGCTCGACCGCCCTGCGGCGCCGCGCGCCGCGGCCTGGGTCGCGCTGTCGGGCGTGGCGGTGCTGACGCATTATCACGCCGCTCTTCTGTCGCTGGCACAGGGGCTGCTGCTACTGGCCCTGCGGCCGCGCGACTCGCTCCGGCTCGCCCCCGCGCTGCTGCTGCTGCTGCCGGTGGCCGGCTGGATGGCGTTTCACGTGTCGCTGCTGGCGCGCTTCGCCACCGCGGGCGCCTGGTACCCGCTGGTCGGGCTCGCCGATGTCGGCCGCCTGCCGATGATCTTCCTCGGTTCGACGCTGCTCGGCGGCTGCGCGGTCGCCGCGCTGCTGCTCGCGCTCGCGCGGCGGCGTTGGCGCTGGCACGACGTGCCGAGCGCCGACGTCGCGCTGGCCTGCTCCGCGGTGATCACGCTGGCGCTGCTCCTGATCATCGGCATGGTGCGGCCGAGCTTCGTGTGGCGCTATACCTACATGGCCGCGCCCGCCGCGCTGCTGGGCGTGACGCTCTGGGTCCGCCACGTCGGCCGCGAGGTGGCGCTGCTGCCCGGGCTCGTGCTCGCGCTCTTCGCCGCCTCCACCGCCGGACGGATCGCCGGCCAGTGGCAGGAGCAGACCGACGAGGTCCGCTACATGCTCAACCTCGGCCGTCCGAGCGACTGGCTGGTCGCGCAGCACGCGACCCGCGTCGGTTTCCTGTGGGACAGCCCGACCGGGCGGATCAGCGAGCCGGGTCGCATCGCCGAGGTGGTCGGCTTCGGACCGCGCCAGGCAGGACATCCGATGGCGGTCACGGTGCTTGACCAGCCGGCGGGTGCCCTGCCCTCCACCGTGATCCGCGGCGCGGTCGAGCGCGGGCAGATCGATTCGCTGATCTGGCTGGCCGACGCGACCGTCCCCGGCACGCGCGAGCGACCACGCCCGGCCTGGCTTCGGCGGCTCGGCTGGCGCTGCCGCGATTTCGGCGGCGCGGCGATCATGATGGTCACCTGTCGCGGCCCGGATTGAGCGCTTCCGGAGCCAGATCGAATATTCCCGTGACTACAACGCTGGACTGTCTCGCATCAGGCGGTATCAGCGTCCACGATGCCGCACGTCGTTCTTCGTAATCAGCGTAGCTTCCCGGCCGACAGCGCGACGTCGATCCTCGACGCGGCGCGCGCGAACGGCGTGGCGCTGGAATATAGCTGCCGCACCGGGCGCTGCGGCATCTGCAAGGCGCCGGTCGTCGCCGGCGAGACGATCGTGCTGCGCGGCGAGGACGAGGGCCTGACCGCCGAGGAAGCGGCGCGCGGGCTCATCCTGACCTGCTGCCGCGCCGCGGCGGGGGACCTCGCGCTCGACGTCGAGCCGCTCGACCGGCTCGCCGGGATCGAGACTCGCACCGTGCCCGCGCGCATCGTCTCGCTCGAGCGCCTTGCCGAGGACATCGTCAAGGTCGTGCTGAGGACGCCGCCCGCCTCGCCGCTGCGGTTCCTGCCCGGCCAATATGTCGACGTGATCGCCCGCGACGTGCGGCGGAGCTACTCGCTCGCCAACGCCCCGCGTCCGGACGGGCTGCTCGACCTGATCATCCGGCGCTATCCCGGCGGCGCGCTGAGCGGCTATTGGTTTGATCAGGCCAAGGTCAACGACCTGCTCCGAATCGAAGGGCCGTTCGGCACCTTCTTCCTGCGCGACGCCGCGCCGACGCACCTGCTGTTCCTGGCGACGGGCACGGGAATCGCGCCCGTCAAGGCGCTGCTGGAGGAGCTCGCCGCCGATCCGGCGCGCGCCGCACAGCATCGTCTCAGCGTGTTCTGGGGCAATCGCGCGCGCGAGAATTTCTGCTGGGACCCGGTCGCGCTCGGGCTCGACATCGCGGTCCACCACCTGCTCTCGGGCGACGACGCGGATTGGCCCGGCGCGCGCGGTTACGTGCAAGACGCCGCAGTGCGGGCGGGGCTCGATCCGTCGGACACGGTCGTCTATGCGTGCGGGTCCAACGCGATGATCACCGCGGCGCGAGGGGCGCTGCTGGCGCTCGGATTGCCCCCCGCGCGCTTCTTCTCCGACGCTTTCGTCAGCTCGAACTAGGTTAGCATCCATGAAGGCAGTTATTCTGGCCGGCGGTCTCGGCACGCGTTTCGCGGAGGAGACCAGCCTGCGGCCCAAGCCGATGATCGAGATCGGTGGCCGGCCGATCCTGTGGCACATCATGAAGATCTACGCCGCGCACGGCGTGACCGACTTCGTGATCTGCTGCGGCTATAAAGGTTATGTCATCAAGGAATATTTCGCCAATTATTTCCTCCACATGTCGGACGTCACCTTCGACATGAAGGCGAACCAGATGATCGTGCACGAGCGCCGCGCCGAGCCCTGGACGGTGACCCTGGTCGACACCGGCGACGATTCGCAGACCGGCGGGCGGTTGCGGCGCGTCGCCGAGCATGTCCGCGACGAGGAACTGTTCCTGTTCACCTATGGCGACGGCGTCGGCGACATCGACGTCACCGCGTCGATCGCCTTCCACCGCGCGCATGGCAAGGCGGCGACCATGACCGCCACCTATCCGCCCGGTCGCTTCGGTGCGCTGGAGATCGAGGCGGGACGGGTCACCCATTTCCTCGAGAAGCCGCAGGGCGACGGCGGCATGATCAACGGCGGCTTCTTCGTGCTGTCGCCGCGCGTGCTCGATTATATCGCCGGCGACGACACGCTGTGGGAGCAGGAACCGCTGCGCGGGCTCGCCGCGGACGGCGAACTGATGGCCTATGAGCATCACGGTTTCTGGCAGCCGATGGACACGCTGCGCGAAAAGCAGCAGCTCAACACGATGTGGGACAGCGGCAAGGCGCCGTGGTGCATCTGGTGAAAGGCCGGGTCGATCCGGCGTTCTGGGCGGGCAGGCGCGTCTTTCTGACCGGGCATACCGGGTTCAAGGGCAGTTGGCTGTCGCTGTGGCTGCAGCAGATGGGCGCTTCGGTCACCGGCTTCGCGCTCGCGCCGCCGACCGACCCGGCGCTGTTCGAGGTGGCGCGCGTGGCCGAGGGCATGACCTCGCTGATCGGCGATATTCGCGACGGTGACGCGCTCGCCGCCGCGCTCACCGCTGCCGCGCCTGAGGTGGTGATCCACATGGCGGCGCAGCCGCTGGTGCGCGCCTCCTACGACGATCCGGTCGGCACCTATGCCACCAACGTGATGGGCACGGTACACCTGCTCGAAGCGGTGCGCCGGGCGCCGACGGTGCGTGCCACCTGCGTCGTCACGACCGACAAATGCTACGAGAACCGCGAGTGGCCGTGGGGCTATCGCGAGGACGAGGCGATGGGCGGGTACGACCCGTACAGCAATTCCAAGGGCTGCGCCGAGCTCGTCACCTCGGCCTATCGCCGCTCCTTCTTCGGCGCCGCGGGTGCCCCCGCGCTCGCCTCGGGACGCGCCGGCAACGTGATCGGCGGCGGCGACTGGGCGACCGACCGGTTGATCCCCGACATCCTGCGCGCGATCGCCGCGGGCCAGCCGGTGCCGATCCGCAACCCGCACGCGATCCGCCCGTGGCAGCACGTGCTCGAGCCGCTGTCGGGCTATCTCGTGCTGTGCGAGGCGCTGTGGCACGATCCCGCGCGTGCCGCCGCGGCGTGGAACTTCGGCCCGCGCGACGATGATGCGCGCCCGGTGCAGTGGATCGTCGAGCGGCTGTGCGCGCTGTGGGGCGACGGCGCGGCGTGGGAACGCGACGCGCGCGAGCAGCCGCACGAGGCGCATTACCTCAAGCTCGATATCTCCAAGGCGCGCGCCGCGCTCGGCTGGCAGCCGCGCTGGTCGCTCGACGAGGCGCTCGCGCGTATCGTCGCGTGGCAGCGCGCCTGGCACGCCCGCGCCGACATGCGCGCTTATTGTCTCGACGAGGTGGCCCAGTTCGCCGCCGCCCCTGTAGCTGCTTAGGATCCAGGACTTTCATGACCGCTGACGACCTCCGCCAGGAAATCCGCAAGCTTGTCGGCCAATATGCCGAGGCCCAATTCGCGCCGCGCCCGTTCGTGCCCGGCGAGACCGCGATCCCGCCCGCGGGTAAGGTCATCGGCGCGCCCGAGCTGGAACTCATGGTGGAAGCGTCGCTCGACGGCTGGCTCACCACCGGCCGCTTCAACACCGCTTTCGAGGCCGGTCTGGCGACGCTGCTCGGCGCGCCGCACGTGCTCACCACCACCTCGGGTTCGTCGGCCAACCTGCTGGCGCTGTCGTGTCTCACCAGCCACAAGCTGGGTGACCGCCGGCTGAAGCCGGGCGACGAGGTGATCACCGTGGCGGCGGGCTTCCCCACCACGGTCAATCCCTCGATCCAGCACGGCCTTATTCCTGTCTTCGTCGACGTCGACGTGCCGACCTACAACATCGACGCCAGCCTGATCGAGGCGGCGATCACCGAGAAGACCGGCGCGATCATGATCGCGCACACGCTCGGCAACCCCTTCAACCTCGCCGAGGTGCGGCGGATCTGCGACGCGCACGACCTGTGGCTGGTCGAAGACTGCTGCGACGCGCTCGGCGCCACCTACGACGGCAAGAAGGTCGGGCTGTGGGGCGACGTGGCGACGGTCAGTTTCTACCCGGCGCACCATATCACCATGGGTGAAGGCGGCGCGGTGTTCACCCAGTCGGCCGAGCTCCGGCCGATCATCGAGAGCATCCGCGACTGGGGCCGCGACTGTTACTGCGCGCCCGGCTGCGACAATACCTGCGGCGTCCGGTTCGGCCAGCAGCACGGCTCGCTGCCGTTCGGCTACGACCATAAGTACGTCTATTCTCACCTCGGCTACAATCTCAAGATCACCGACATGCAGGCGGCGTGCGGCCTGGCGCAGCTCGATCGCGCCGAGGGCTTCGTGGCGGCGCGGCGGCGCAACTTCGCGCTGCTGACCGAGCGGCTGCGCTCGCTGGAGGAGATCTTCATCCTGCCCGAAGCGACGCCCAATTCGGATCCGTCCTGGTTCGGTTTCCCGCTCATGCTGCGCGAGGGCGTCGACGCCAAGCGCGTCGATCTCACCCGCTTCCTCGACCAGAACAAGATCGGCACGCGGCTGGTGTTCGCGGGCAACCTCACGCGCCAGCCCTATTTCGAGCACGTCGACTATCGCGTCGTGGGGGAGCTGACCAACACCGACCGGGTGATGAACGACAGCTTCTGGATCGGACTGTATCCCGCGCTCGGTCAGGAGCATTTCGACTATGTCGGCGACAAGCTCGAGGAGTTCTTCGGGCTGAACTTCTGATCGACGCGAGCGGGGCGGGCACCGCCGCGGACCGGCCGGGACGCGGCGCGGACGGCGCCAGCAGCCTGAGCGGCACCACTGCGAGCCAGGCGACCGCACGGACGACGACCTGCCCCAGGACGTCCTCGCGCGAGGCGCCGCCCGCCATGCAGAGACAGACCAGGAAGAGGATCATGGCGAGCACGCCCCTTCACCGCGGCGCGCCTACGGCGCGGATGGATCGACATGTTACGTCATCCTTCCGCCGGATCGAGCGGCACCCGGCCCTGCCGCAGAAAGGGGCCACTCGACGAGCCGCATGACGCCGGAACTGATCGATGAGCGGCCGATCAGCCGATCGGCGCGCCCCAATCGATCGATGAAGATCATAACGCTCGCGCTCACCGACGCGCGCCATTATAGCCGCCCGACCCGCTCCGGTGCGGCTCAGAACGAAGACGTTGACGGCGGCCGATGGTCCGCATCGGCTATGGATGATGGGTTGATCGAAGATTGCGGTGGATAGCGTGAACAAATTGCGGCCTGTCATCTGGAATCGTCTGCGTTTTCAGCTCACGGGCGGGATCATCGCGGGGGCGGTCCTACCCTGGTTCGTTCGCTATCAGAGCCTGTCGCCCGAGCAGAACCCGGCGTTGATCAACAACACCTTCTTGGGCACGGTCGTGGCCATCATCATCGGCGTTTGGCTGATGCGCAACCTGACCATCTACCCGGGATCGGAGACTCTGTCCGCAACCTTGCCGTCGTTCATCGCCGGCTATGGCATACTGATCATTGTCTTCTTCTTCTTTCGCATCCCGTACAATCGGGGCACGTTGCTCGCCGCCTGCGTCCTGACCACCTTGTGGTTTTTCATCACCTCGGCGATCGCACAGCAGCGGCGCGTACTAAGGATCGGCTTAGTGCCACTGGGCGAAACCTGGCCCTTCCACGAATTTCCCAATGTCTCGGTCAGAGTACTCCACGCGCCGGACACGTCGGTGGCCGACCTCGACGCCATCGTGGTGGACCTGCGGGTCGATCTGCCCAACGAGTGGGATCGCCGGCTCGCCGATTACGCACTACAGCGCATGCCGATCTATCACAGCAAGCATCTCGCCGAGTCGCTGACCGGCCGGGTCGAGCTCGTCCACCTGTCGGAGAACAGCGCCGGCTCGCTCGCACCGCGCTACGATTACATGGTCGCCAAATCGATCATCGACTGGGTCACCGCGCTCGTCGCCGGGATCCTGCTGTTGCCGGCGCTGTTCGTCATCGCCGTGCTGGTGCGGCTCAGCTCGCCGGGGCCAGCGTTGTTCCGGCAGGAGCGCATGGGCTACCAGGGGCGGCCCTTCACCATGTACAAGTTCCGCACGATGCGGACGCTGGTCGACAGCGAGCCCGGGCAGGCGCGCTCGCTCGCGATCACGCGCGACAGCGACGATCGGATTACTCGAATCGGCCGCTTCCTGCGCAAGACACGGCTCGACGAGCTACCGCAGCTATTCAACATCCTGCGCGGCGAGATGAGCTGGATCGGCCCGCGTCCCGAGGCGATGGTTCTGTCACATTGGTATGAGGAGAACATCCCCTTCTACCGCTATCGCCACGTCATCCGGCCTGGGATTGCTGGCTGGGCCCAGGTACGCCAGGGCCATGTTGCCGAGATCGACGAGGTGCGCAGCAAGCTCTACTACGATTTTTATTACATCAAACATTACTCGCCCTGGATCGACCTGTTGATCGTGGTCAGGACGGTGTGGATCATGATCAGCGGGTTTGGCGCGCGCTGAGATCGCGCTTGGCGGCGCGGCGCAGCGCTGTCGAAGGAGGAGGAGGGAGAACGCGCCGGTGACGAGGACCGCGCGTCACGCCGCGCCGCGCCGCTTGGCCACCTTGGCTGCGACGAGCGGGCGCCACCAGTCCTCGTTGTCGAGATACCAGCGGACGGTCTTCTCGATGCCGCTCTCGAAGGTCTCGCGCGGCTGCCAGCCGAGCTCGTCGCCAATGCGCGAGGCGTCGATCGCGTAGCGCTTGTCATGGCCCGGGCGATCCGCGACCGAGGCGATCTGCGCGGCATAGCTGGCGCCGTCGGCGCGCGGGCGCAGCCGGTCGAGGATGGCGCAGACGGTGCGCACCACCTCGATGTTCTGCTTCTCGTTGTGGCCGCCGACATTGTAGCTGCGGCCGACCTGCCCGCGCTCGAACACGGCGCGCAGCGCGCGCACGTGATCCTCGACGTAGAGCCAGTCGCGCACCTGGTCGCCCGCGCCATAGACCGGCAGCGGCTCGCCGCCGAGCGCCTTGACGATCATCAGCGGGATCAGCTTCTCGGGGAGGTGGTAGGGGCCGTAATTGTTCGAGCAGTTGGTGATCAGCACGGGGAGGCCGTAGGTATGCCCCCAGGCACTGACGAGATGGTCCGACGCCGCCTTGCTCGCCGAATAGGGCGAGCGCGGGTCATAGCGCGTCTCCTCGGTAAACAGCCCCTCGGCGCCGAGCGAGCCATAGACCTCGTCGGTCGAGATATGGTGGAAGCGGAAGGCGGCGCGCGCGGCCTCGTCGAGCGTCAGCCAATAGGCGCGCGCCTCCGCCAGCATGGTGTAGGTGCCGACCACGTTGGTCTGGACGAACGTGCCCGGGCTGTCGATCGAGCGATCGACGTGACTCTCGGCAGCGAGATGCGTGATCACGTCGGGTCGGAACTCGGCGATCGCGGCGCGCACCGCCGCCGCGTCGCAGATGTCGCCCCGGACGAAGCGATAGCGCTCGGAGGCCGCCACGCGCTCGACCGTCGACCGCGTGCCGGCATAGGTGAGCTTGTCGAAGTTGAGCACCTCGTGCTCGGTGTCGTCGATCAGATGGCGGACCAGCGCGGAGCCGATGAAGCCGGCGCCGCCGGTGACGAAGATGCGCATGGAACGGTCCTCAGGCGAGCGGCGTCAGCGGGCGGCCGTCATAGCCGAAGGGGCTGTCGAAGGCAGCGAGCGTCGGCTGCACCCGATCCGCGGCGCTCAGCTCGGGGACGATGCCGGCGGGGATCGGCCCGTCTATACCGGTGCTGTCCCAGGCGATACCGCCGTCCTGCTCGGGCGCATCGGTGGTCGAGCATTGGTAGACCACCTCGCACTCGGGCTCGAGCGTGACGAAGCCGTGCGCGATGCCGACCGGGATGAAGAGCTGGTCGCCGTTGGCTGCGCTGAGCTTGGCGTCGACCCACTGGCCGTACGTGGGCGAGCCGCGGCGCAGGTCGACCGCCATGTCGACAATGCGCCCTCGCACGCGGCGGACCAGCTTGTCCTGCGCGCGCGGCGACGCCTGGAAGTGCAGCCCGCGCAGGTGTAGACCGGCGCGGAGAGCGACTGATTGTCTTGCACGAAAGTGCAGGTGATACCCAGCGCGGCGAAGGTTTCGCGATTGCAGGTTTCGGTGAGCCGGCCTCGAGAGTCGCCGAAGCGCCGAAGTGCGAGGAGGCGGACGGTAGGCTGGTGCACCAGCCGCCTATAAGAGACGTTTGAGATTTACCGCAATCGCCCACGCGTCGATTTCCCGATCTCGCCCCGCGCCGCCACCAAGAAGGCGGACGAGCTGATGAGAGAGACCTACGCGCATCTCTCTCGTGTCCCGCAGACGGGGCTGCGCTTCTTCACCGCCTATAAGCCAAGGGGCCGGCCCGACATGGCGGTGTGGCGCTTCACCGACAAGATCCTCTCCGGCCAGCCGATCGTCCCCGCCGACCTCGTCGCTGATCGCGCGAGGGAGCGCCCGGCCGACCGCCGCCGCCAGACGCGATGCGCGCCTGCTCGTCGCCGCGGGTCATCGCACACGACATCGATCAGTTCTGCAGGAAAAATGGTGCCCAGAAGAGGAGTATGCCAAGGTAGGTGATCGAGGTCGCCGGGTAGTGTCGAGTTTTGTCCTGCCTTTTCAATGGTGGGAGGGCTTGAAGGTTCGATGCCCAGAAGAACACCCGAACCGCTGCGGTCTTCATCGGCGTTGAGTGATGGGGCGCGCTCTGTGGTATGGGCGGTCTTGGTCATGGACGAGGGCTCGGTGATAGATCGGCATAACGAGGAGTGTTTGGACGGCGATGATGAGCCGTGCCCGATCTGCCGGGGTGAAGAACTCGACCCGGACTTCCTCGCGCGTATCGAGCAGGCAGGCGCGCAGCCGGGAATGGCGATGACCTTCGACGAGGCGATGGACTGGTTTCGCGCTTGCTGATCAGGCGGCGAGCGCCATCTGCTGCTTAACCCGATGGACGGTCGCGACACCGACCTTGAGCTTCTTGGCCGTGGCGTTGATGGAGACGCCCTTCGCGAGCGAGCGCTTGATACGCTCGACCTTTTCGGCGTCGAGGGGCGGTCGGCCTGACCGTTTCGTGGATCGCGCCAACCCGGCCTTGATCCGTGAGATGATCATCTCGCGCTCGAAGTCGGCGAACACCGACAGCATGCCGAACATGGCGCGTCCGCTGGGCGTGCTCGTGTCGAGCGCCTGCTGGTGGAGATAGAGGTCTACGCCCTTGGCGTTGATCTCGGTGAGGAAGGTGACGAGGTTCTGGAGGGAGCGCCCGAGCCGGTCCACGGCCCAGCTTGCCACCATGTCGATCTCACGCCGCGCTACGGCCTTCATCAGCGCATCGTAGCCGGGGCGCTTGTCGCGTCCCTTCGAGCCGCTGATGCCGTGGTCGGTGAACTCGGCGACGACTTCCCAGCCAAGCCGTTCGGCGACGGCCATGAGTTCTCGACGCTGGTTCTCGGTGGTCTGCGTATCCTGCGACACGCGGGTGTAGAGGGCGATGCGCTTGGTCATTCCAGAAGGATTCTCTCCTCTTCTGGAAAGCGTCAAGCAGTTCATTTAGTTCGATTATTTCCTACTTCCGTGAGAGCCTCGACCTTCATCACCATGGAGGCAAGTATGGCGCGAACGACGATCCGGGATCAGCGTGGTTTCATCATCGGGCATATCGAGGACATGACGCAGGGGCGGCAGCGAGCATTCAACTTCGCGGGCCGCATCCTTGGCACCTACGACCCCACCACCGGCAAGACGGTCGATGACGCCTTTCGCATCGTCGGCACGGGGAATCAGTTGATGGGGCTCATCGAACGGGCGCGGTGAGGGTGCTGGAGGTCGAGCAGGAACGTCACGCCCGCTTGATCTTCCTCACCGATTTAATCTCGCCACCAACCTGCCGCACGACGACGACCTCCTTCGGGCCTTCCCGGTAGCGCTTGCGAGCCTCGTTCTCGGCCTTCCGCTCCGCCTTCGACACCTTCGGCCGCTTCTTGGGCTTCTCGACCTTGGCCCGTGCCTCGTCCCGCAGCCGCTTCTTGTTGAGATGGCAATCGATCTCGATGGCTTGGGTGAGCTTGGGGCGCTTCTCCCCACTCACCGGCAAGCCGTGGTAGCCGAACCTAATCGCCACCCCACCACCATCGCCCTTGCTCATCGTCCGGTCTCCCAGCGACATCATCGTCCGTGCCGCATAGGAATCAACTGATTTACGAAATGGAAAAAACGGGCCCCCCGGATCGACGGAAATCCGACTGTTTTGACGGTCAGATTCGGCGATGCTTTTGGAATGCCCCGGCTGACACCGCGTAGCCGGGTATCAGGGGCGATTTTCACGAAAGTAAATAATGCAGGGTCCACACCGCCTTTGGTATGATCCATCCATACAGCACGGGCTACGCCCCGTTAAACCGGCCATATAATCCTCGTGGGGCATCGTCCCCGGACAGGCGCTCTTGATAGGGGGAGAAATCCCGAGCCGTGCGGCGTCAGTGAAATCGGTAGCGAGGGCCGCCCGCGCCAGTGCCATAGCGGGTCCGCTACACGCCTCCCCGGAGGATCGTTGTGGTTCATCCCTCGGAAAACGGGGTAAGGTGACAAGGCCCGATCGTCGGATTGGGTGGCACTGTAGAAGGAGGCTCTGTGCGTGCAACTCACACCCTCCTACTCGACGGTCGTCATGGAACGGCGTTCGTCGAGCGCTTCGGCCCTTGTGGCCGATAACCGTCGCGGCTCCCGGAAGGGGCCGGGAAAGCGCACCTCATGCCGGGTCAGGGCGACCACCGGCTTCTCGTTGTGGAGGAGGGTGCGAGTTCACCATCGATCCCAAAGTGAGATGACTTTCCCCCCGGAGTTTGGCCCACCATCATGGTGCGCGAGGCTCCGGGGGGGGGGAAAGGCCATACTCACCCACAGTGAAATGATGAGACGAACAGATTGGTTGATCTGGTCCAAATCGCTTCCCTCAATCGCTCGGTCAGGTTGGGAGCGACCGCGACCAAACTGACAACGAGCAGGGCGAGCGATAGCTCGGCCTCCAAATGATGGACGGGTGAA
>Ga0265798_10003936_pt1 | contig 20848 bp, 18 predicted proteins | sample P3T30metagenome_FD_192430 | JGI IMG/M metagenome (GOLD analysis project Ga0265798, IMG submission 192430) | Plant litter microbial communities from East Loma Ridge, Irvine, California - P3 T30 | ecosystem: Environmental > Terrestrial > Plant litter > Unclassified | place: USA: California... | reverse complement strand
CATCGCTTAACTCGTCAACCCCATCTTTTTCTGCCGCGCATCCGGTCTGGTCAACCAGACAAGCTTAACCTCTTGATTCAGTTAAACTTTTCGTGCGCTGCAGAAGCAGGACGCGAACTATAGCAAAGCGCTGGCGGGTCCGCAAGGCCTGGCGCCATGCTATCTTTGTCGGGTTTATCAACCTCACAATACGACTTCGCATGCGCCTGCCCCACATCGATTCGACCGCGAACCCGACCCTCGCCGCCCAGCTCGACGACGCCATCAACAACAAGACCAAGCCGCTCGGCAGCCTGGGCACCCTGGAGCGCCTGGCGAAACAGCTTGGACTGATCCAGGGCCGCGTCGACGTGTCGATCGACCGGCCCGCCATCCTGGTGTTCGCGGGCGACCATGGCGTCGTCGTGGAAGGCGTGTCCGCCTATCCGCAGGACGTCACCTGGCAGATGGTCGAGAACTTCCTGGGCGAAGGCGCCGCGATCAATGTCTTTGCGCGCCAGAACAACTGCGCCCTTCACGTGGTCGACGCCGGCGTCAACCACGACTTCGGCGCCCGCCCCGGCCTGCTCGACCGCAAGGTCGCCCACGGCACCCGCAACTTCGCCATCGAGCCGGCGATGAGCACCCAGCAGTGCGCCAGCGCAATGGAACACGGCGCCGGGCTGGTGTCCGACCTGCCCGGCAACGTGGTCGGCTTCGGCGAGATGGGCATCGGTAACACGACCGCCGCCGCGGCCCTGATGCACAAGCTGACCGGCATCCCGGCCGCCGATTGCGTCGGCGCCGGTACCGGCCTGTCGCATGAGGGCATCCTGCGCAAGCAGCACGTGATCGAAAGCGCAGCCGCCAAACATGGCAATGTCACCAGCCCGCTCGACGTGCTGGCCACCTTCGGCGGCTTCGAGATCGCGATGATGACAGGCGCCATGCTGAAGGCGGCGCAGCTGCGCAAGGTCCTGCTGATCGACGGCTTCATCGTCACCAGCGCATTGCTGGTGGCGGCGCGCATCGCCCCGGCCATCCTGGATTACTGCGTGTTCGCCCACTGCTCCGACGAAAATGGCCATCGCCGCATGCTCGAGGCCCTCGATGCGCAGCCACTGCTGCAGCTCGGCCTGCGCCTGGGCGAAGGCACCGGCGCGGCGCTCGCCCTGCCGCTGCTGCATGCGAGCGCCAACTTCCTGAACCAGATGGCGACCTTCGCCTCGGCCAGCGTCAGCGAGAAGTCGAGCGACGCATAAGGAAACCATGCAACAGCTCCGCCTCTTCTTCATCGCCCTGCAGTTCTTCACGCGCCTGCCGATCCCGGCTTGGGTCGGCTTCGAGGCGAGCTGGCTGCAGCATGCGTCGCGCTACTTCCCGCTGGTCGGCTGCGTGGTGGCGGCGATCGCCGCCGCTGTCTATTACGCCGCCGCGCTGGTGCTGCCGGCAACGGTGGCGGCCGTGCTGTCCACCGTGGCATCGATCTACGCCACCGGCGCATTCCATGAAGATGGTTTCGCCGATACCTGCGACGGCCTGGGCGGCGGTCTGACACGGGAGCGCGTGCTGGAAATCATGAAGGATTCGCGCGTCGGCGCCTATGGGGCGATCGGCATCGTGTGCATGCTGGCGGCCAAGCTCGCGGCCCTGGCCATGCTGCCGCCGCGCGTCGCGGTGGCAGCGCTGTTCCTGGCGCATCCGCTGTCGCGCCTCGCCGCCACCTCCCTGATCTGGAAGCTGGCCTACGTGCGCGGCGAAGGCAAGGCCAAGCCGCTAGCGCAGCAGATGTCGACCGGCGAGTTCGCGATCGCCGGCGCCACCGCGCTGGTCCCGGCCATGGTGCTGCTGGGCGCCGGCCACATCGCGGTCGACGCGTTCATCGCCAGCCTGCTGGCCGCGATCCTGGCCGCCGTCTGGCTCGGCCACAAATTCCTGCGCCGCCTCGGCGGCTATACCGGCGATTGCCTGGGCGCCGTGCAGCAGGTGGCCGAAGCCCTCATCTATATAGGTGTGCTGGCCACGCTCGGCCACGGCGCCTGGACCGCCGCGTGAAGCTGCACCTGGTGCGCCATCCGCAACCGGCCGTCGCGCCTGGTCTGTGCTACGGCGCCACCGACGTCGACGTGGTCCAGGAGGAGCTTGACCGCGTCCACGCCATGTTGAACGGGAGCCGCCTCCCGGCATGCCTGCCGGTCCATACAAGCCCATTGAAGCGCTGCGTCCGACTGGCCCGGCGCCTGGCCGGCGAAAACCTGCGCATGGATGCCCGCCTGGCCGAAATGGACTTCGGCGCCTGGGAGATGCGCGCCTGGTCCGTCATACCGCGCCAGGAAGTCGACGCCTGGGCCGCCGACCTGCTGCACTACCGCCCCGGCGGCGCCGAGAGCGTGCTGGACGTGGCGCGCCGCGTGGCCGGCTTCGTCGATGCGCTGCGCAAGGACGCCGTCGACGAAGCCCTGGTCATCTGCCATGCCGGCACCATCCGTTTGCTGTCGTCGATGCGCCCTGGCCGCACGTTGGAACAGGCAGCACTGGAAGCCGCAGCGACGCCGCACCGCATCGGCTACGGCGACATCCTGACACTGGAGATCTGACAAAGCCGGCAAGCCGACCGTATAATGGCACCGTTTTGGTGCTCGCGCCTGCCCTCTCGGGCGCGGTTAAACGGGAAACACGAAACGTGTGCTGCCCCCGCAACGGTAAGCAAGTGCTGACTCGGCAAGCGCCGACGACAGCAACCGCCCCAAAGACCACTGTGCATCGCATGGGAAGGTCGGACGGCCACACTTGCCAGCCCGGATACCGGCCAAAAGGTGGATGCGCGACGGCTTGCCGCCGCGCCTCTGTTCAATCTGGCCGGCGGGGACGCCGGCTGGTTGTCCAGCAAAGAATTCAATCATGTCCGTTCCTGTTTCACGGCGGGTGCTCGCGCACTCGCTCGCCTCCATGCTTGCCCTCGGTGCTGCCTGCGCCCATGCGGACGCCATGCCCGACACCGTCGTCGTCACCGCCACCCGCACGCCCCAGCGCGCCGACCAGCTGATCGCCGATACCACCGTCATCGACAGCGAGGAGATCGCGCGTGCCGGTGCCGGCTCGGTCGCCGACCTGCTGGCGCGCCAGCGCGGCATCGAGATCACGCGCAGTGGCGGACCGGGCACCAATACCAGCGTCTTCCTGCGCGGCGCCAACAGCAACCAGGTGGTGGTGCTGATCGACGGGGTGCGCATCGGCTCCTCGACCACCGGCGCGGCCAGCTGGAATGCGATCCCGCTGTCGGCCATCGACCGCATCGAAGTCGTCTACGGCCCACTGAGCACCCTGTACGGCGCCGACGCGATCGGCGGCGTGGTGCAGATCTTCACGAAGAAGAGCGACGGCGGCCCGCAGCTGAGCGCGGGCATCGGCGCCGGCACCTACGCCACCCGGCAGCTGGATGCCGCGATCCACGGCAGCAGCAGCGGCGAGCATGCCCTCAGCTACAACCTGGGCGCGCAACGCGAAAGCGCCGATGGCTTCTCGGCCACCCGCCCCGGCGCCTCCAGCTACAACCCGGACGACGACGGCTACCGCCGCAGCAGCGCCAACGGCCGCCTCGCCGTGCGGCTGGCCGAAGATCACGAAGCCGGCGTCCAGTTCCTCAAAAGCCGCCTGCGCGCCCAGTACGACAGCGGCGCCGCCAGCTTCGATACCCGCAACATCCAGGACATCGACAGCTACGCGGTCTTCCTGAACGACCGCATCCTGCCCAACTGGCGCAGCAGCCTCCAGTGGGCGCGCTCGAACGACCAGCTGGGCAGCTTCACCAGCGCCGCGGCCTCGGGCACCAGCCGGATCGACACGCGCCAGGATGAAACGACTTGGCAGAACACGATCGGCATCGGCGCCGACACGCTGCAACTGCTGGTCGGCCACCGCAAGGAAACCGTGCTGTCCGTCTCAGGCGGCGCGACCACACCGAGCCCGCTCGACCGCAGCCGCGTCACGAACTCGGTTGCGGCGTCGTACGGCATGCAGCGCGGCAGCCACCTGCTCGACCTCGGCGTGCGCAACGACCATTCGGTGTATGGCTCGAAAACCACCGGCACGGCCGGCTACGGCTACGCCTTCAGCAAAGACCTGCGCGCCACCGCCGGCATCGGCACCAGCTTTCGCGCGCCGACCTTCAACGAACTGTACTACCCGGGCTACGGCCTGCCCGACAACAAGCCGGAACAGGGCCGCAACGCGGAAGCCGGCCTGCGCTACGACGTCGCCGGCGTCGAGCTGCAGGCCAACTACTACCGCAACCGCCTCACCAACCTGCTCGTCAGCGTGAACCCCTGCCCCGGCCGCACCGGCAGCTGCGCCTACAACGTCAACCACGCGCTGCTCGAAGGCGTGACGATGTCGGCCGCGACCCGGATCCGGGACGTCGACCTGCGCGCCACGGCGGACCTGCAGGACCCGCGCGACGAGACCACCGGCAAGCAGCTGGCCCGGCGCGCGCGCCGCCACGCCACGCTATCCGCCGCCTACACCGCCGGCCCGCTGGAAAGCGGCGTCGAACTGCAGGCGTCCGGCCAGCGCTTCGACGATGCGGCCAATGCGAATCGCCTGAGGGGTTACGGCCTGCTGAACCTGTACACTAGCTGGCATTTTTCGCCCGACTGGTCGCTGCTGCTCCGCCTCGACAACGCGGCCGACAAGCGCTACGAACTGGCGCGTAATTACGGCACCGCCGGGCGCGCCTGGTTCGCGGCGCTGCGCTACGGACGCCGTTAATCCATCACCAAGCACATGCACCCTGTTCACCGCCCGCTACGCCAACGCGCGTCCCTGATCATCGGCACCCTGCTGCTCGCCGCCGTCGCCAGCCTGCTGGTGGCCGGCATGACCGGGTCGATCTCGGTTGCCGTGTCCGAGCTGCCGGATGCGCTGGGCCAGCTGCTGCGCGGCCAGCCCGATTCGCTGGCGGCTTCGCTGCTGGAGCTGCGGGCCGGGCGCGCGCTGACCGCCTTCGTCACCGGCGGCGCGCTGGCCTTGGCCGGCGTCATGATGCAGGCGCTGCTGCGCAACCCGCTGGCCGACCCCTATATATTAGGGATCTCGTCCGGCGCCTCGGTGGGCGCCCTGCTCGCGCTGCTGCTGATGTGCGCCTCGACCACGGTCGACGCGGCGGCACTGGCTGGCGCGGTGGCGGTGTCGATGCTGCTGTACTGGTTTGCACGGCGCGACATGCGCGGCGGCGTCGCCGCGGAAGGCGGCGCGTCCACGCTGCTGCTGACCGGCGTGATCCTCTCTTCCGCCTGCATCGCCCTGGTGACCCTGATGCTGTCGATCGCGCCCGAGGGCCGGCTGCGCAGCATGGTGTTCTGGATGATCGGCGACTTGTCCGGCGCGCCGCTGCGTGCCCTGCCCTGGATCGTGCTCGCCGCGGCGCTCATCTACGCGCTGCGCAGCGCCCGCGCGATGAACGTGCTGGCCCTGCATGCGGATGCCGCCGGCACGCTGGGCATCCGCGTCGGCGCGCTGCGCAAGGGCCTGTTCTTCGTGTCGGGCCTGTTGACGGCCAGCGCCGTGACCAGCGCCGGCTCGATCGGCTTTGTCGGCCTGATCATCCCGCACGCCTGCCGCTTCGCCTTCGGCCCCGACCACCGCGTCCTGATCCCGGCCGCGGTGCTGGGCGGCGGCAGCTTCCTGGTCTTGTGCGACACGCTGGCGCGCACCGTGGTGGCGCCGACCCAGCTGCCGGTGGGCGCGATCACGGCCCTGATCGGCGCGCCGGTCTTCCTCTATCAGCTGCACCAATTGCGCAAATGAGCATCCAGACCCGACAACTTGAGCTGCGCGCCGGCGAGCGCACCCTGGTGCAGGGCCTGGACTGGCGCGTAGCGGACGGCGAATGCTGGAGCATCATCGGCCGCAACGGGGCCGGCAAGAGCACGCTGATGCGCACCCTGGCCGGCCTGCGCGCGCCGGAGGCCGGCAGCGTCGACCTCGATGGCCGCCCGCTCGCCGGCTGGCCGCTGGAAGACCTGGCACGCCGGCGCGCCTACCTGGCGCAGTCGCGCCACGATGCCTTTGCCTACAGCGTGCTCGAGACCGTGCTGGCGGCGCGCCATCCCTACCACGCCAGGCGCTACTGGGAAGGCAGCGACGACCACGCCGCGGCGGCGCAGGCGCTGGACGCGATGGAAGTGGGCCACCTGGGCGCGCGCGACGTGCGCACCCTGTCCGGCGGCGAGCGCCAGCGCGTGGCGATCGCCGCCCTGCTGGCCCAGGACACGCCGCTGCTGCTGCTCGACGAGCCGGCCAACGCTCTCGACCTGGCGCACCAGGTGCAGGTGATGGGCCTGCTGGCGCGCCTGTGCCGCGAGCAGGGCAAGACCGTGGTCATGATCGGCCACGACCTGACGCTGGCACACGGCATCTCGACCCACGCCCTGCTGCTCAAGGGCGACGGCCGCTGGCACGCCGGGCCCGTGCTCGAGGCCATGCAGGCGCCCCTTTTGAGCGACTACCTCGGCCACCCGATCGAGACCATCGAACACGGCGGCCGCCGCATCTTCATTCCCCTGGACGCACACCATGACCGACACGCTTGACGACATCAACGAACGCCACCGCCTGCGCATGGAGCGCAAGAAGGCGGTGATCGACGCCAAAATCAGCGCGGCCGACAAGAAGATCGGCATCATCATCGTCAATACCGGCAACGGCAAGGGCAAGAGCTCGAGCGCCTTCGGCATGGCGGCGCGCGCGCTCGGCCACGGCATGAAGGTCGGCGTGGTCCAGTTCATCAAGGGCGCGATGGCGACCGGCGAAGAACAGTTCCTGCGCCGCTTTCCGGACGAGGTCAGCTTCCATGCGATGGGCGAAGGCTATACCTGGGAGACCCAGAACCGCGAGCGCGACATCATCAAGGCCCAGCAGGCCTGGGAGCAGGCGCGCGCCTTCCTGCGCGACCCGGCCTATGGCCTGGTGGTGCTGGACGAATTGAACATCGCCCTGAAATACCGCTACCTCGACGTCCACTCGGTGATCGCCGACCTGCTCGACCGCCCGCCGATGCAGCACGTGGTCGTGACCGGCCGCGCCGCGCCGCCGGAACTGATCGAAGTCGCCGACACGGTCACGGAGATGAACGTGGTCAAGCATGCGTTCAAGGCCGGCATCGCCGCCCAGGCCGGGACGGAGTGGTGATGGAAGGAGTGGTAATGGAAACCCAGGGCGCACGCATCGTACTGGTCGCGGCCATCGCTTCCGGCCAGGGCAAGACCACCGTCACCGCGGCGCTGGCGCGCCGTTTCACGCGCATGGGGCAGACGGTCCGGGTGCTGAAATGCGGCCCCGACTTCATCGACCCGATGCTGCTCGAACGCGCCAGCGGCGCACCGGTCCACTCGCTCGACTTATGGATGGTCGGCCCGGAGCTGTGCCGGCGGCGCCTGGCCGCCGCGGCAGGGGAAGCGGACGTGGTGCTGGTCGAAGGCGTGATGGGCCTGTACGACGGCAAGCCCTCCGCGGCCGACCTGGCGCGCGAATTCGGCATCCCGGTACTGGCCGTGATCGACGCCGGCGCCATGGCGCAGACCGCGGGCGCGGTGGTGCTGGGCCTGCGCGACTATGGCCCGGTCCAGCTGGCCGGCGTCATCGCCAACCGCGTCGGCAGCGAAGGCCATGCGCGCATGGTGGCGGCATCGCTGCGTGACATCCCGCTGCTGGGCACCCTGCCCAAGCAGGCGCGCCGCCTGCCCGAGCGCCATCTCGGCCTGGTGGTGCCGGATGAAATCGACGAACTCGACGCGCTGCTGGACGAGCTGGCCGACCAGGTCCAGCTCGACGCCGCCGCCTGGGAGGCGCTGCCCGCGCAGGCTTTCGACACCCTGCTGCCGGCAACGCCGATACCGCCGCTGCTGGCCGGGAAGCTGGTGGCCATCGCGCGCGACGCCGCCTTCTGTTTCCTCTACCCGGCCAACCTCGACACCCTGCGCGCACTGGGTGCCGACCTGACCTTCTTCTCTCCGCTGGCCGACCAGGCGGTGCCGGAAGGCGCCGATGCCGTCTACCTGCCGGGCGGCTATCCGGAACTGCACGGGGCGGCGCTGGCCGATGCCAGGAACTGGCTGGCCTCGATCCGCGCGGCGCACGCCGCCGGGTTGCCGATCCTGGCCGAGTGCGGCGGCATGATGGCGCTGTCCGAATCGATCACCGACAAGGAAGGCCATACCTGGCCGATGGCCGGCCTGCTGCCGGGGCACACGCGCATGCAGCCGCGCCTGGCCGGACTGGGCTCGCAGGGCATGCCGACCGGGGCCGGCGAACTGCGCGGCCACACCTTTCATTACTCGAAGCTGGAAACCGACCAGGTCCCAGTTGCGCATGCGGTCAAGCACCCGTCCGGCGCCGAGGGCGAAGCCGTGTACCGGACCGGATCGCTGACGGCCTCGTATTTCCACGCCTTTTTCGCATCGAACCCCGAGGCCGCGGCCTCGCTTCTGGGGCACACCCCATCGGGAGCACAAGCATGAAACGTACCCTGGTCTTCGGCGGCGCCCGCTCGGGCAAGAGCGCCCTGGCCGAACGCCTGGCCTGCGAGTCGGGCAAGGAAGTCGTCTATCTCGCGACCTCGCACGCCGGCGACGAGGAGATGGCCGCACGCATCGCCCACCACCGCGAACGGCGTCCCAGCCACTGGCGCACGGTCGAGGAAGCGACGGCACTGGCCGCCACCCTGCGTGAGCTGTGCACGCTTGATCGTATCGTGCTGGTCGACTGCCTGACGCTGTGGCTCTGCAACCTGATGTTTTCCTGTCACCAGGATTACCCGGAAGTCGGCCCGATCGACCTGACGCCGCAGTTCATCACCGAACGCGCGGCCCTGCTCGACTGGCTGGACGCGCCGGCCGGGGGCGAGGTGATCTTCGTGTCGAACGAGGTCGGCATGGGCATCGTGCCTTACAGCGCGATCTCGCGCGCTTACGCCGACGAGGCCGGACGCCTGAACCAGGACGTGGCGGCGCGCTGCGACCGCGTGCTGTTCGTCGCCGCCGGGCTGCCGCTCGCCTTGAAAGGATCGCCGTGCTGAGTGGCCTGTCACCGCTGACGCTGGTCCTGCTGCTGTTTGGCGGCGTGGTGCTCGACCTGCTGCTGGGCGAGGCGCCGCGCTGGCATCCGCTGGTCGGTTTCGGCAACCTGGCCAGCCGCATCGAGCGGCGTTTCAACAAGGGTCCAATGCGCATTGGACGCGGCACGCTGGCCTGGGCACTGGCCGTGCTGCCGCTGACGCTGCTGGCGGCGCTGGCCTGCGGCCTTCAAGGTAAAGCCGGACTGGCCGTGCACGCGGTGCTGCTCTACCTCTGCCTGGGCCTGCGCAGCCTGCGCGACCACACGTTGCCGATCCATGCCGCGCTCGCCGCCGGGGACCTGGACCGCGCGCGCTGGCTGACCTCGCACATCGTCAGCCGCGACACCAAGCAGGCCAGCGAAGCCGACCTGGCCAAGGCCGGCGCCGAGTCGCTGCTCGAGAACGGCAACGACGCCGTGTTCGGCACCCTGTTCTGGTTCCTGGTCGGCGGCGGCGCGGGTGCGGTGCTGTTCCGCCTCGCGAACACGCTGGATGCGATGTGGGGCTACCGCAATACGCGCTATAACCTGTTCGGCCGCGTCGCCGCGCGCATCGACGACGTCCTGAACTACGTGCCGGCGCGCCTGACCGCGCTGTCGTATGCCCTGCTCGCCTCCAGCGCCGGCCAGCTGCGTGCGCTGCGCTGCTGGCGCAGCCAGGCGCCGCACTGGAGCAGCCCGAACGCCGGCCCGGTGATGGCCAGCGGCGCCGGCGCCCTCGGCGTCACGCTCGGCGGCGCCGCGGTCTACGAAGGCGAAGTCGAGATGCGCCCGCTGCTGGGCAGCGGTCCCGCCGCGGCGGCCGCCGACCTCCCGCGCGCCTGGCGCCTGGTCTGGCGCAGCACGCTGCTGTGGCTCGCCTCCACCCTCGGCGCCGCGCTGCTGCTGGAGGCCCTGCATGCTTGAACACGGCGGCAAGCTGCGCGCAGCGATGCGGCGCTACGGCGACGGCGACTGGATCGACCTCTCCACCGGCATCAACCCGGCCGGCTACCCGGTGCCGCCGCTGGCGCCGGATGCCTGGCAGCGCCTGCCGGAAGCGGATCCGGCGCTCGTCGACGCCGCCTGCGCCTACTACAACGCCCCGCAACTGTTGCCGGTGGCCGGGACGCAAGCCGCGATCCAGGCCCTGCCGCGCCTGCGCGCCCCCGCGCGCGTGAGCGTGGCCGCGCCCTCGTACGCCGAACACGCCCACCACTGGTCGCGCCACGGCCACACGCTGCGCCAGGTTCCGTACGCCGAGCTGGACGCGGCGGTGCGGGACAGCGACGTGCTCGTGGTCTGCAATCCGAACAACCCGACCGGCGACGTCGTCGCGCCGGCCCGGCTGCTGGACTGGCATGCGCAACTGGCCGCGCGCGGTGGCTGGCTGGTGGTCGACGAAGCCTTCGGCGATACCGCGCAGGGCCTGAGCATCGCCGCGCATGCGGACCGGCCCGGACTCATCGTGCTGCGCTCGGTGGGTAAATTCTTCGGCCTGGCCGGCGTGCGGCTCGGCTTCGTCGCCGCGCAGGCGGACCTGCTGGCCCAGCTGGAAGACCTGCTCGGTCCCTGGGCGGTGAGCGGACCGGCGCAGGAAATCGCACTGGCGGCCCTGCGCGACCACGGCTGGCACTATGCGACCCAGGAGCGCCTCGAGCGCGACGGCCACCGCATGCGCAAGCTGCTGGCGGCGCACGGCATCCAGGCCGGCGGCACGCCGCTGTTCCACTGGTGGGCGGAGCCCCAGGCCGAGGCCTTTCACGAGCACATGGCGCGGCGCGCGATCTGGGTGCGCCTGTTCCCGCAGGCCGCGCGCGGCATCCGTCTCGGCCTGCCGGCACGCGCGGCGCACTGGAACCGCATCGAACAAGCACTTCGAGAATGGAAGCAAGCATGAAGACATGGATCATCGCGGCCGCCGTGGCGGGCGCCATCGCAGCCCTGCCGGCGCAGGGCGCCGTCAGCGTCAAGGACGACGACGGCAACACCGTCACCTTGCAAAGGCCGGCGCAGCGCGTCATCTCGCTGGCGCCGCACGTGACCGAGCTGCTGTTCGCGGCCGGCGGCGCCAGCCACGTGGTCGGCGTGGTGGCCTACAGCGACTTCCCGGAAGCGGCCAAGGCCCTGCCCCAGGTCGGCTCGAACCGCGAGCTCGACATGGAACGCATCCTGGCCCTGAAACCCGACCTGTTCGTGGTCTGGCGCCACGGCAGTTCCGAGCGCCAGATCGACATGGTGCGCAAGCTCGGCGTGCCGGTGTTCCACAGCGAACCGCACAAGCTCGAGGACATTCCCGAAAGCGTGGCCAGGCTCGGGCAATTGATGGGCACCGACAGCGTGGCCCGTCCCGCCGCCGACGACCTGAAGCGCCAGCTGGCGGCCCTGCGCGCCAAGTATGCGAACCGGCCGGTCGTGCGCAGCTTTTATCAAGTCTGGGACAAGCCGCTGTACACGCTCAACGGCGAGCATATCGTCACCGACGCGCTGCGCTTGTGCGGCGGCGAGAACATCTTCGCCAGGTTGCCGGTGACGGCGCCGGTCGTCACGGTCGAAGGCGTGCTGCAGGAAAATCCGGAAGCGATCTTCGCCACGGCCGAAAAGAACTACGGCGGCGTGAGCATGTGGAAGTCCTACGGCACGCTCACGGCGGTGCGCAACGATAACCTGTTCACGATCGACGGCAACCTGCTGAACCGCTCCGGCCCGCGCATGATCGCCGGCGCCGCCATGCTGTGCGAGAAGCTGGAACTGGCGCGCCAGCACCGCCGCAAATGAAACCCTTTCCCTATTCCACCCTGATGGTGCAGGGCACGACCTCGGATGCCGGCAAGAGCACCGTGGTCGCGGCCCTGTGCCGCCTGCTGTATCGGCGCGGCGTGCGCGTGGCGCCGTTCAAGCCGCAGAACATGGCGCTGAACAGCGCGGTGACGACCGACGGCGGCGAGATCGGCCGCGCCCAGGCGCTGCAGGCGATCGCCGCCGGCCTCCAGCCGCACACCGACATGAACCCGGTGCTGCTCAAGCCTTCCAGCGACATCGGCGCCCAGGTCATCATCCACGGCCGCGTGCGCGCCGATATGTCCGCGCGCGACTACCACCAATACAAGACCGTGGCGATGGGGGCGGTGCTGGAATCGCATGCGCGCCTGCGTGCCCAGTACGACGCCATCATTGTCGAAGGCGCCGGCAGCCCGGCCGAGATCAATCTGCGCGCGCGCGACATCGCCAACATGGGCTTCGCGGAAGCGGTCGATTGCCCGGTGCTGCTGGTGGCGGACATCGACCGCGGCGGCGTGTTCGCCCACCTGGTCGGCACCCTGTCCTGTTTGTCCGACAGCGAGCGCAATCGCATCATCGGCTTCGTGATCAACCGTTTTCGGGGCGACATCAAGCTGCTCGAGCCGGGCCTTGAATGGCTGGAACAGCAGACCGGCAAGCCGGTGCTGGCGGTGCTGCCCTACCTGCACGGCCTGTACCTGGATGCCGAGGACGCGGTGCAGGCGGTGACGCCGCGCACCGGCGGCTTTCGCATCGTCGTGCCCAGCACGCCGCGCATGAGCAACCACACCGACTTCGATCCACTGCGCGCGCATCCCGACGTCGACCTGCGCTTCGTGCGCGAAGGACAAGCGATCCCGGGCGCGGACCTGATCATCCTCCCCGGCAGCAAGAACACGCGCGGCGACCTGGCCTGGCTGCAGCGGCAGGGCTGGCCGGAGGCGATCCGGCGCCACCTGCGCTACGGCGGCAAGGTGATCGGCGTGTGCGGCGGCTTCCAGATGCTGGGGCAATGGATCGACGATCCGGAGGGCGTCGAAGGCGTGGCCGGACGCTCGCCGGCGCTGGGCGTGCTGGACGTGCATACGACGCTGGCGCGCGAAAAACGGCTGGCGCAAGTGAGCGGCCACTGCGTGTTCGCGCCGGAGGCGCTCGGGGCCGCGGTCGGCGGTTACGAGATCCACATGGGCGTGTCCGAAGGCGATGCGCTGGCGCGGCCGGCCTTCGAGATCGACGGCCGCCCGGAAGGTGCCTGCTCGCCGGATGGCCAGGTCCTCGGCAGCTACCTGCACGGCCTGTTCGACCAGGCCCCGGCCTGCGCCGCCCTGCTGCGCTGGGCCGGCCTGCACAGCGATGCCGCAGTGGACAGCGCGGCGCTGCGCGAGGCCAGCCTGGAGCGCATCGCCGACGCCGCCGAGCCGCTGCTGGCAAAGCTGTTGGGGTGATATTTAAATTCTATTGATCTGGTAAAACTAATTCATTTTACCAATCAAATGAGAATCATTATCATCGGCTCCATGGATCAGTTACGGAGCTTTCACCATGGCAGTCGCACGCAAAGGCAGTCAAATCATCACCCACCTGGCGATCGGGTTCGCGATCGCCTACGCCGTGACCGGGTCGGTGATGCTGGGCGGCCTGGCCGTGCTGATCGAGCCGCTGCTGAACGTGCTGCTGGTGCCCTTCCACGAACAGGCCTGGCACCGCCGCGTGCGCAGTGCCAGCGGCCAGCGCCGCGTCATGATGCTTGCGCTTGAAAAGATGAGCCTGACAGCGCTGCACATGGGCGTGGCCTTCCTGGTGATCTTCTCCGCAACCGGCTCGATGGCCTTCGGCGGCCTGGCGGCGATCCTCGAACCGGTCTGCAACGTGCTCCTGATGCCGCTGCATGACCGCCTGTGGGACAAGCACCTTGCGCTCCGCACAGCTTGATAAAAGTTTACGCTGAAGTTGCTCTTGGCTAAAATTCAAGAATCCATACGATCCGGCGAAGGGTGGCGGTGCGGTGAAACTGATCAGAACGGCGAGCCTGGTCCGCAGGCAGAACGGCAGCGTCATCCACTGCGAGATCGAACTGTGCGCCGCGCCCGGCGCGCCCGACCTCTGCCTGGTCAACCTGCGCCAGGGCCGCATGGGCGAGGAATGGCGCGAATCCACGCGCACCCCGCAGCCGCTTGCACTGGGCGAGGCGGAGACGCTGTTCCAGCTGACGCTGACCGAAAAGCTGACGCAGGGTTTTATGGACGCTTCCGCTTCCGCTTCCCCCGCGCCTCCTCCACCTCCCGCACCTGTCTTGCCGACCGACGCCGACCGCGTGCTGCTGCAGCGCCTCGAGCGCGGCAGCTGGAACAAGCTGGCGCCGCGCCAGCGCACCCGCACCATCTGGCGCATCGGCGAACGGCGCCTGCGCGCCGCGGTGCCGGCACTGGTCGACCAGCTCGAACGCGGCGACGCCATGCAGGATTACTGCATCGCCTGGGCCGTCGGGCGCTGCGGCGATCCCGGCGCGGCGGAAGCGATGCGCGTCCTGCAAACGCGCGGCGTGAGCGACGCGGTGCGCCGCGTGGCGCTGCAGGCCTGGCTGCTGCTGGCCGGGGACGAGGCGCGCGACGCCCATGCGCAGTCGCTGCTGGCAAGCTGGCCGGACGCCCTGCGCAGCGCCTGGAGCACGGGTGAGTTTTACCGCCTCGCCGACCTGGCCGCCTCCGCCTCCGCCTCCCTGGCGGGATGGCCCGGCCTGCCCTTCGACGCTTGGCTCGAGCAGCTCGACCAAGTGGCCCAATCGTCCGCGCACGGCGCGCCAGCGCGGCGCGTGCTGCTCGACCTGCTGGCCAATGTAGCGCTGCGCCCGGGCAGCTTCCGCGCCGTGCGCCACATCGCGAAGATGGCGGAAATGCGCGCCGACGCCGAGGTGTTCGGCCTGCTGCAGCGCCGTTTCGAAACCACGGCGCATGAAACGCGTCCCTACGTCTACGTGAATGGAAAGTACCGCAGCTTCGCCGAGGAAGCGGCGCGGCCCGACAGCACGGTCGCCTATGGCTGGCTGACGCGCAGCTACCTGCTGCGGCGCGGCTGGCGCCAGCTGCGCCGCCTCGGCCAGGACGCCGCCCCCGATTTCATCCGCATGGCGCTGGGCGTGCTGGCCACCTGTGACGACCGCGACGCCATCCAGCCTTATCGCCACGACGCACAAGACCGCGTGTTCGACCGCTACGCCCACTGGCCGCTGTTCAACCACCTGCTGCGTACCCATGCCGGCCTGCGGCACAGCCGCTCGGGCCTGAGCTGGTACGGCGCGGCCTGGCATGCGGACGACGGCCGGCGCCACGAAGCCTTCCCCGAACTGTGGGACCGGCATCCCGAGGCCCTGCTGGCGCTGATGCGGACCAGCCGCTGCGAAGGCATCCACGAGTTCGCAGCCCGCGCGCTCGCCGACAACCACGCCTACTGCGCCGCACTGCCGCTGGACACCCTGCGCGAGCTGCTGCGCAGCCCCTACGCGGCCAGCGCGCGCTTCGCCTTCCGGACTGCGCGCCTGCGCTTCGAGCCCGGCGTGCCGGGGCCGGCGTGGCTGCTGCTGTTGGTGCAGGCGACGCTGCCGGAAGCGAACCAGTACGCGCTCGACTGCATCGCCCGCGAACCGGCACGCTACGCGCTGGATGCCGATCTGGTCGTCGCCGTGCTGTGCGCGCCGTTTGACGCGGTGCGGCGCCAGGGCTGGATCCTGTGCCAGGCCGCGCTCAAGCTGGCGGACCAGCCGGCAGCCATCGTCATGCGCCTGCTGGCCTGGCTGGATGCCCGCGTGGACACCGACGGCGCGCTGGTTGCCGCCATCGCGCCGGACTTGCTGTGGGCGCTCGACAATCCGCTGCATGCGGCGGCGGCCGAGGCACCGTACGACCGCCTGCTGGCCCTGCTGCGCCACCGGCTGGCCCCGGTGCGCCTGCTGGCCTGCCAGTGGTTGCTGCTGCATGCGGCGCCAGCGGCCAGCCTGCCGGGGCCCAGCCTGGCCGCGCTGCTGCGCGATGCCGACCCAGCGGTGCGCGGCATGGGCGTGCGCCTGTTCGGACGCCTGCCGGACGCCATGCTGGCGGCCCAGCTCGACCTGATCGGCATCTTCGCCTGCTCGCCGGACGCCGAGGTCAGGCGCGGCATCGATCCCGTCATCGCGCGCCTGGGCGCACTCGACCCGGGCTTTGGCGCGGCGCTGCTGCCGGCGCTGCTCGACGGCCTGTTCCGCGCCGAGACCGGCGACGGCATGCATGCCGACCTGCTGGCCTGGATCAGCGGCCCGCTGGCGCAAGCACCTCAGCTGGCCGATCCCGACCTGCTGCGGCGCCTGCTGGCGGCACGCAGCAAGGGGGCGCAACTGCTCGGCGCCGCGCTGGCCGAACGCTTCCAGCCCGGCCAGTTCGAGGTGGCCGATTGGGCGGCCTTCGGGCGCAACCAGAACGCCAGCGTGCGGCGCTGGGCCTATGCCGCATTCGGCGCCCACCCCGAGCGCGCGCGTGCGGCGCTGGAAGCGGCGCTGCGCCTGTTCGACAGCCGCTTCGACGACACCCTGGAATTCGCCACCCGCTACTTCGGCAGCGTCTGCACCCACGACGACTGGACGCCGCTGCTGCTGGTGAGCCTGTGCGACCACCCGGCGCCCGCCGCCCAGCGCTTCGGCCGCACCATGATCACGGCCCACTTCGACGTCGCCGACATCGCCGAGTTCATGCTGAAGCTGAGCCAGCACCCGTCGCCGAACATGCAGCTGTTCGTCAGCGCCTGGCTGGAAAGCGCGAGCGGCGGCGACGCCGACAAGCTGCAGCGCCTGGAACCCTACTTCCTGAGCGTGCTGTCCCAGGTCAACCGCGGCCGCATCGTGAAGCAGCGCGTGCAGGCCTTCCTCAGCGAACAGGCGATGCTGTCGGAGGCCATCGGCGCCTTTGTCGCCCGGCTGTTCGCGCGCCAGGCGGTGACCGTCGCGATCGGCGACAAGGCGCGCTACATCGAAGCCCTGCGCGCGATCCAGCAGCGCTACCCGGACCTGCCGCCGACGATGACGATCCAGGCCCCGGCCACCCTTCAACCCGCGCGCACGCACGCATGAGATTCGACTACCGCTACTACGGCGCGACCAGCGTCGACAACAGCGCCTCCGCCACCGCGATGCGCTTCGTGCCCGACGTGCTGCGCCCGCCGACCTGGTTCGTCGCCGAAATCAACCGCCGCATCCCGTTTCGCGAAGCGATATCGGCGCTGCACGAGGTGGTGGTCGCGGACGGGCGCTACCAGGCGCCCGACAAGACCGCGTATAAAACCTGGCTGGCCGAGAACGAGACGCGCCTGCTGGCCGAATTCCAGGCGCGCTCCGCCGACCTGCGCGCGCGCCAGGCGCCGCTGCTGGAAGAACTGAAGGCGATCCGCGCGCGCAAGGACGCGGTGCTGAAACCCTTCTACAAGGCCCAGGACAAGTTCTTCAGCTACCTGTACCTGGCCAACCGCGAGATGTGGATCGCGCTCGACCCGGTCATCACCGTGCATCCGGACCGCTTGTTCTTCGAAGCGTTCAGCCGCGACGAATCGAGCTATGCCTCGCTCAGCTGCAGCCACGACGTGTTCGACCGCGTCGGCGATTTCGCCTGCGGCACCACCAACATCGATTACTCGGACGCCCTGTACGAGGAATTCCAGAAGATCCGCGACTATAAGAGCACCCGGCTGTCGATCGACCCGGGCGGCTTCGAGCTCAGGACCGCTGACGATCCGGCCTTCATCGAACAGAAGATCGATGTGCCCGACAGCTGGGTGCGCGGCTTCCTGCAGGTGAGCAGCGCGATGAACCTGCCGGCGCGCCGGTTCGATCTGCATCCGATGGACCTGCACAACTTCTGCCTGGTGCTGCGGCGCCGGCGCGAACGCGCGGGACCGCGCTCGATCCGCTTCATCCTGGCGCCCGGCGAGCCGGTGCGCGCGGTGTTCGAACCCTGGAACCTGGAAGTCGTGTGCCGGCGTTCGATCTACCAGGGCGGCACGGCTGAGGAAATCCGCATCTGGGGCCGGCGCCGCCTGCTGGTGCTGGAACGCCTGGTCGCGCTGGCCGAGGGCTTCACGGTGCACCTGCTGGGCGACGGCATGCCCAGCTTCTGGATCGCCCACCTGCCCGGCATGCGCTTCACGCTCGGCCTGTCCGGCTGGACCGCGAACGACTGGACGCGCGCCGGCCAGTTCGATTTGCTGGCGCCGCGCGGCGAGGTCGACGAGGACAGCAAGGCCAAGGTGTACGCGGCCCTGGCGCGGCGCTGGTTCGCCACGCCCGACCAGCTGGCGCAGGACACGGGCCTCGAACGCATGGTCGTCGAACGCGCGCTGACGCTGTACACCCAGGCGGGACGCGTGATCTACGACCTGGGCGACGGCGTGTACCGCCTGCGCGAACTGGCGCGCGATCCGCTGCCCTTCGATGCGCTGCGCTTTGCCGGCAGCGCGGAGGCGGAAGCGGAAATGCTGCTGGCCCTGCACGCGGTGGAGGTGGCGCCGCCGGAGTCCTTGGCCGAGGGCGCAGTGCGCCTGAGCGGCGTGGCCAGGCACGGCGACCGGCGCTATCGCGCGATGCTGGTGATCGATGCCGACCAGCGCATCGTCGACGGCGCATGCGAATGCAACCAGTTCACCCAGCACCGGCTGCGCCGCGGTCCCTGCGCCCACATGCTGGCGCTGCGTCTTGCACAGGCACGCACATGACACTATACTTTCCTCGACAGGCGCGGCGGGATGGCTCTTGCAAACCGGACGGTGGATCGCCGTCCACGTATTCAGCCCTCCCCATGCGTCACTGGCCTGCTCTTCACTGTGCCGGACAGACACCGGTAGCGCGAATCGGTGTGGGTTCCCTGAACCACGTCAGCGCTACCGGTGCCGTCCGGCGTCGAGTTGAGCATGCCAGTCCTGCCGGCCCTTCGATGACGATTCCGCCGCGCCTGTTTTCTTCCTATCCATCCCTGCCGCTGCGCGGGGTGTTCCGATGAGTACCAATCCGACCACGCCGCCGACCACGCGCGAGGCGCTGTACGCGCGCATCCGCGCCTCATCGCGCCTCGAGGTCACGCTCGCCGAAATGCAGAGGCTGGGCTTCTGGCCCGCCGACGACCAGACCATGACCGAACAGGCCTCGCTGGTGCGGCGCGAAGCGGAGCTGAGCCAGGCTTTATCCGCCCTCGGCCGCGAGCTGCGCGAGGTCGAGGATCCGTCCGCCGCGCTCAAGCGCATGCGCAAGGAGCGCATGGCCCAGGCCAGGGCCCGGCGCGAAGAGACGCGGCAACGCCGTGCGCGCGAACGCCACGAACGCGCGCTGGCCTGGCATGCGCGCCGCGCCAAGGAAGTGCTGTACCTGGGCCAAGGCGTATCGGCGGGCTTGAACGATGCGCGTAGCGATGCCGACCGGCTTGCCCGGCTGGCGCTGCCGCCCATGCACGATGCGAACGACCTGGCGCAGGCGATGGGGCTGTCGCTCGAGGAGCTGCGCTTCCTGGCGTTCGAGCGGCGCGTGTCGCGCATCAGCCATTACCGCCGCTTCGCCATGCCGAAGAAGACGGGCGGCGAACGCATCATCTCCGCCCCGATGCCGCGCCTGAAACGCGCGCAGTACTGGGTGCTGGACAATGTGCTGGCACGCGCGCCTGTGCATCCGGCCGCGCACGGCTTCCTCAAGGGCCGCTCGATCGTCAGCAACGCGGCGCCGCACGTCGGGCGCGCGGTGGTGATCAACGTCGACCTGAAGGACTTCTTCCCGTCGATCGCGATGCCGCGCGTGAAGGGCGTGTTCACCCAGCTGGGCTACAGCGGGCAGGTGGCGACCGCGCTGGCGCTGTTGTGCACGGAAGCTGCGACCGAGACCGTCAGCGTGGATGGCGAAACCTTCCACGTCGCCCACGGCCCACGCGCGCTGCCGCAGGGTGCGCCCAGCAGTCCGGCCCTGACCAATATCCTGTGCCGGCGCCTGGACGCGCGGCTGCAGGGTGCGGCCGCCAAGCTGGGCTACAGCTACACGCGCTATGCCGACGACCTGACTTTCTCGGGCGGTGACGATACGCGCAAGCTGGCCGGCAAGCTGCTGTGGCGCGTGCGCCAGATCGTGATCGATGAAGGCTTCACGCCGCATCCGCACAAGCAGCACGTGATGCGCGACAGCGAACGCCAGAGCGTTACCGGCATCGTCGTGAACGAGAAGCCGGCGGTGGACCGCGACACGCTGCGGCGCTTCCGCGCCACGCTGTTCCAGGTCGAAAAGGATGGGCCGGCGGGCAAGCAGTGGAACGGCAACGCCAACGTGCTGGCGGCGCTGGAAGGCTATGCCCACTTCGTCCAGATGGTCGATGCGGACAAGGGCGCAGTGCTGGTGGCGCGGGTGCGCGCGGCCAGGGCCAGGTGGCGTGGCCAGGAGGCGGCGCCGGGCATGCCGCTGCCGCTGCCGGCGCGTCGCGGGAAGGACTTCCGGGGTCTGGCGGCGCAGGGCAAGGCGCCCTGGGAGGGGTTCTGGCAGGCCGGGACGGCACCGGCGCCGGTGCTGGAAAAGACCCAGGAACAGATCACGACGGCGCGCAAGGAAGCGCGCAAGCCGGTGCCGGCGGCGCCCGCAGCGCAAGCACAGCCACGCCATGGCAGCGAGGTGATGCCGCCATCGATATTCGATGGCGGTGGCGGCGTCAGTTGGCTGACGTTTGGCGTGCAACTGATCGTTGCGGCCCTCGTGGGCGCGGCAGTGCGCAGTCCCGTGCCGCTGATCCTGACGCTGGTGCTGATCGGCTTGTCGATGCGTTTCCGCCGGCCGTTCTGGATCGGCTTCGTCCTGCTGATGCTGGTCTTGTGGGCAGCGCTGGGCGGGCGCTGAGGCGCTTTTTCCCGGAGGTTAAAAGCAAAAAACCCCACTCGGTTCACCGAGTGGGGTTTTTTAGCTTGCAGTTATTCACTGCTATTAATTAGCCTGACGATAACCTACTTTCACACTGGT
>Ga0265798_10003935_pt1 | contig 20853 bp, 15 predicted proteins | sample P3T30metagenome_FD_192430 | JGI IMG/M metagenome (GOLD analysis project Ga0265798, IMG submission 192430) | Plant litter microbial communities from East Loma Ridge, Irvine, California - P3 T30 | ecosystem: Environmental > Terrestrial > Plant litter > Unclassified | place: USA: California... | reverse complement strand
CCCCAAGGGAGACAAACCCGCACCCTCCCCCCCCCCCCCCAAAAAAAAAGATATAACATACTACATTTTTCATTTATCCATTTATTCATCTCTTTAGAAAAGGCACACCTCCCCCATCGTCCTAATTCCCTACCTCCCTCACCGTATCAGAGAAAAGAGTTTGAAGTTGTCAAAATTCAAACCAAACAAAAGAAAAAGAAAGGTGTTGTAAGACTAACAAAGAAGCTTGATAGAGAGAAGAAAATGTTGGTGGTATGTTATCCGACAAAACCAAAAACAAAACACTCTTTTCTTTTCTTTCTACAAACCTATGCATACATGTATACATATGCGGGCTAATACACATCAAAACAACTAGTACACACGGTTGCTCTCCAATTGCACAACAACCATGACTTTTACCCTCTTCTTCTTTCTTCTTCTTGCCGTCGTGGTGCAGGCGCAGCAGCAGCAGCAGCCACCGCAGCCGGGACAAGGTGGAGATGAGTGTAATTGGTGTTGTTGGATTGAGGAGAGAATTGCGAGGTTGGAGAGGTACATGGTGAGTTTTGTGTGCGGTTCCAAAAAAGGCTCGTAGAAAAGCAGATTTTGAATTTGGAGAGGGGGGAATTTGTTTAAAAAGAGAAAACGAGGAAAGATGAAGAGAAGAAGAAGATGATGATGAAGAAAAGAAGATGATGATGAAGAAAGAAAGAAAGAAAAAAACTAACAACCCTAATAGTTTGCAAACGGCAATGGTCCTCAGTTGATAAACGAGACGAGCTTCACAAGTTCGATGCCATTTCAACTGCAGTCTATTGAGACAAGTAGTCGGTCAAACTACTCTGCTACTACCTTTGGGACAGCTAGATTACCGCATGAGCCTACGTTTGCTCCAGCAGAGCCTTCAACTGCTACGTCTGGCAGCAACCAGATTTACCAGTCCTTCACGTCTAATCCAGCCTCATACATGACGCCCTCTCCGCCTCTTCCACAACCCTCATCGACACTCGTTACTATCATCCCATCCCACGAACCGCCAGTCCAGCCATCCAACTCCAGCCGTCAGACAGGCTACCGCGCAGTAGCCTACTACGGAAACTGGGACATTTACACACGCAACTACCAACCACAACAGATTCCGGCCTCCAAGCTAACCCACCTCCTCTACTCGTTTGCCAACGTAAACTCCAACGGCACCGTCTTCCTAACCGACCCGTACGCCGACACGGACAAGCACTACAGCACTGACTCGTGGAGCGAGGCGGGAAACAACGTCTACGGCTGCATCAAGCAGCTGCAACACCTCAAGGCGACGCACCGAAATCTCAAGGTTCTGCTCAGCATAGGCGGCTGGACCTACACCAACACAAACCGAGCCATGGACAGGCCCATGGCGACTGCACAAGGCATCCAGCGCTTCGCCGCCTCGTGCGTCCAGCTCATCCGCGACTACGGCTTCGACGGCGTAGACATTGACTGGGAGTACCCGACCTCGCCGGAGCAAGGAAGTGCCTTCCTTGCACTGCTGCAAGAAATTAGACGCCAGATGGACGATTATGCGGACAAGCTGAGATACGGAAATGCCTTTGGACACGAGATGAAGCCGAGCTTCCTGCTCAGCATTGCGGCGCCGGCGGGAGAGACGAATTACAGGAACATGCCGCTGCGCGAAATTAGCCGGGTTACGGATTTTGTTAATTTAATGGCAAGTGAAGCCGGGCCCGTTTGGCATAATTCTTACTTACTTGTTGGGAATTAGACGTACGACTATGCGGGTTCTTGGGATAATGTCACGGGACATGGTGCGAATCTCTACGCCTCGGTTAAGAATCCGGCCAGTACGCCGTACAACACGGCATCGGTACTGGCAGCCTATTATGCAGCCGGGGTCCCGCCTTCCAAGCTTAATCTGGGCATGCCTCTGTACGGCCGCTCGTTTACGAATACACCGGGGCTGGGGCTACCGTATAATGGCATTGGCATAGGCTCGTGGGAGGCGGGTGTATACGACTTCAAGGACCTGCCATTAGCCGGGGCCCAGGAGTTTTACGACGCAGAGGCTGGTGCGACGTATAGCTATCACAACGGGAGCGGGATGCTGGTGAGTTATGATACTGTGGCCATGGCGCTGCAAAAAGTCGACTACATTGCGCAACAGCGGCTAGGTGGGGCGATGTGGTGGGAGATTAGTGGTGACAAGACGGACGAGGAGAGTATCGTGTCAAACGTGAGTCGCGTGTGCCTCCGCGTGATTGTGGAAATGAGTCGTGTGTTGACTGTGTGAACGCAGGTCGTCCAGAAACTTGGGGGTGCAAGCGGGGCTAACCTTGAGGTGTCGCCGAACTGGCTCCTCTACCCCGACTCGCAGTTTGACAACATTCGAAATGGGGCTTCTGTTGCGCAAACTCGGGGACTTCGCCGACATTGACTCGCCTGTGCGCCGACTCGCAATTTGGCAAGATTTCGAAAATGAACCATCTGTCGCGCAAACTCAGCGACATGGGCGACTTTGAGTAATTGTCAGCGTCAATAAAGGTTGTGTAGGTAGAGCAAAAAGTCAGGGCCGACGGGAAGCTAGGAAATCGCGTAAATTATTGGCGATCACCGCGCGGATAGACGGTAGGATGGTTGCATTGGTGGCGTTTTGCGTTTTCATGCGCTCGATGCATTTTCATCGTGGAAGTGATGGCGCCTTTGTCATGTTCCCTACCCGTTCAGCTCCTCTCGGTTATTGCCAAGGTGAAACGGGCGTGGAGAGAGATTGGATTTGGTGCTGCAGCTGCGTGACACAGTTGCAGCAAGTGTTTGAGGCTCTGCTTGTTCCTGGCGCTAGGTAGGCTGGGGCAGGAAGCGATGCCGCATGTGGCGTAGATCTCCTCCGATATATTGGCAACTTGTCGACGTGTACGATTTGATCTGCTGTGGGGACTGCAACTTTGACGGCAAAAAACGACATATCATTTAGGAGTACAGCGGATATGTGCTAATGCTGACAGATTGTCGTTTGATTTGCGTGGTACCTGAAGGGGGAGGGGGGGGGGGCATGAAGGCTAGGATGTGGGCGCGGGGCCCATGTATACTGCACGGCGAATCATATATACAGAAATTGAACGCCTCAGGGCCGTCCATGCAGCCAAAGTAATAGTAGCATGTACGATATAGCACCAGAATGTGCGCGTACGGTTTAGCGATATACAAGGTCGACACCAAAATGTGACGACTGTTACTGCCTTCTTACCTGTTCTGGCGAGCAGGCATCCGCGGGCGGGAGTAAGCGCTGGTAGGCTTGCTCGCCCATAATGGTCGAATCTCTATGCTCGAGAAAGGTGCGTATCCGCTCATCGCGATCCCCGCTGGCGCTGAGGGTGGCGTTCCTGCTGCGGCGGTACTCCATACTCGCTTCACGATGTGCCTGATCGCGGCGCTCAATGGCCGAGCTGTTGAAGGTGGAGAAGCGGGTGCCCTGGACAATCCCGCCAATGCCGACAAAGGCAAAGATGAGCGCCATAAAGGTAAAGTTTGACATTTGGACAGTCCGGTCGTCGGCATTGTGATGGCCATTGTTTTCGTGATGCCAGCGCTCCCAGTCCTCCCAAGTTGCATTGGCGCGGGGGTCGGTCGTCCAACGGCGCGGATCATAGTCCCAGTCGTTATGCCGGGGGGCGGCGGGTGTGGTGTGGTGGTGGCCGGCCCAGCCATGGCCCCAGGTGTCGTAAGCTTTGCGCTTCTCCATGTCAGAGAGGATGTCGTGGGCCGTGACTAGCATTCGATAGCGCTCCAGTCGCACGTGGAGGGGCAGCTGGGCTATGGCGGGCGAGGCATGACAGGCGTCGGGGTGATATAGTTTGACGAGGGCATAGAAGCGGTGCTTGGAGTAGGTGTCGCCGCGTCGGCAGCGCAGGACCTGGTAGGGCGTGGGAGTTTGGTGCGGCTTGTGGGCCTCGGGCCAGCGCAGCAGGTCGGGCTCAGGGCTGTGAGTGCCGCTGTGCTGGTGGTCGTGGCCGTGGCCGTGGCTGTTGGCATTGTGGTGTTGGTGTTGGGCGTAGTGGCGGCGGAATGTATGACGGCATGACTTGCGCGCCTGCGAGCTCTTCTGCTGCAACGGAGGGCACGTCAACGGACTCAGATCAGCAGCACATGACGAGAACAGGAAAACGGACGGCTTCCTAGACAGCATTTGCGCATTGTTCCGAGCGCAGGCGTGAATTCCGCAGCTCAGGTATGGCCGTGTGGGTGTGTGTATGTGTGTCGCGCGTGTGGGGTCGGACTGGGTTGTGCGCGTGCAGGTGGGCAGTCGGCCGTCAGCCGTCAGCCGTCAGTCAGCCGCCCCCCCCCCATGGTCTGCGCTAGGCCGCTTACAAACACGGCGCGGTAGAGTGCGAACAGGAGTTGCTGTTCCAACCTTACGCTCTCGCGCCTGGCGACCAACTCCGACGACGCCGTTGTCTCAGGCGCAAAGCCAGACATGCAAGTGCGGTCTCTTCCGCCCCCCTCCAGTTGCTCAGCACCGCCGTCGGTGGGCCCTTTTGGTCCGCGACTCATTCTGCTGTTTGACGTGAACTCCTTTGCCTTCGCTTGCGCATGCCCCCAAAGACTGCCCCTGCAGCCTTTCCAACTGTCGGGACTGACTGCATGAACCACACCCTGGAGCCAGACTGTCTTTGTCCTCTGCAAAGTGGGCTACCTGTGGGGAGTGTCTGGTGAGGCTCGTTTGTTATCACCGTCGAGTGCGCCACTCCCGTCCTTTCATTCCCACCATCCTACCACTCCTTCAGCTGCCCTCACTTGAAGACGGCCCTTCCCGCTCCTCTTGCAACTCGTCTGACACTGCTACTCCCACTCCCACTCCCACTCCTATCCTGCTTTCTTGTCTCCGGCTTTCATGTTGGCCACTGCCAACCAACCACTCTCTCCCGCTTTCCCCACACACCCAGCCCAAACAATGCCACACAGCCATGCCACCAACGGACTGCCACGAGAGGGCTACCTGAACCTCACACGGCGCATGGAGAATGAGGACGACGACCAGTTTGACGTTGATCTGACCATCCTCGACTTTCTCGTCTACAAGGCCATTGGCCTGGTCTTTGAGTGGAGGTCGAGTAGTGATCCCTATCACTCCGACCTGCCAAACGCCCTCGTCAACATGACGGCCGGTAACTATCCGCCTTACACGTGTGCCAGCGCTCGCTAATGCCTTTGAGATTGGCGGACGTTCCTGGGACACAGACACCAAGGCCGGCGTTTAGATGCCAAAGCATCATTCCGATCTCGCCTGTTGCAATTCGCTCTCATCTTCACCCACCGATTGCACCATGGCGAGACTTGGACCACGGAAGAATCCCTAAACATCTTGCGGGAGCAGAACAAGAGCCGTGGCGACTACTGGAAGCACCGGACCCAACACCCACCAGCATTATCCCGCCCCTTTGACCACCAAAAGGACTTTCCCCTGTCCGACGGCGCTCTCTACGAACACCGGTCCGAGCTCGCTTCTGCCCTGGGAATGCCTCTGGACCAGCGGCGTTGGGTAACAGACGTAGCCGGCACGCCTTCACTCCATTGCCTTCTCCCCGTCTTCATCGAGCTCACAGCCGCGCGTGTCAACCTAGACGACGACTGGGTCCCGACGTCAGAATGGTTCCATCTAGCCGGCCAATTCATGCTCCAAGCCGTCATTGGCGAGTACCTCCGCAACGGCGCCTACGGCGAAGAAACCTTCAACACCATCTTCGCCTACGGCTGCCCTGGTGTCGAGCGCTGGGCCGAGGAGCCAGCAGACGTAGCCGCCATGCGCCGCCTCTTTTGCGACGAAGGAAATCTCCGCCAAGAAAACCGGGCCTGGACAGACGTCAAACGCCAGTACATCAACGAGCTCTTACCCCAGACTCGGTCGCAGACGAGTCTGCAGGCGCTGGAAGCGGCACAGCGGCGGCATCCATACGCTGCTTTTGAGGAAAGGCTGCTTTCATTCCTCAAACATCTCCATGACGGACTCGTAAAGCCTGATCTCGCCCAAGTGGAAGAAGGCCGCATCAACATTGACGGCACCGAGCTTTCAGAGGCCGATTCACGAGCCATGATCCAGCGCATGGGTCTTTAATTCGTCGTCGTCGTCATCATCATCATCATCCCAACGCCATTTTCCACTTTTATTTCCCGTCTACTCTGCGGGTCTCGTCTCGTTCCACATTCTAGCGGCACTTTTGTTCATGTGCATACGCCTTGTACTTCTTGCTTGGTCTTCTTTTCATTTCTTCCACCCGCAGCAGTTGCTCTTTCTTCCTTTCCTCGACGCAAAGTCTTCTTCTGTCTGCGTCTATTCGATATCATGTGTATCCTGTATTCAGAAAAAAAGTTTCTCGACTTTTGTAACTTGAGCGCCCGTTTGAACGGGAACGGCCTTCTTGTATTGTCAACCCCGAACCCCCCCCCCCCCCCCCCCCCCCATCCATATCCATATACCCACGCCCACACACTACACAACCCATGCAGAACATTCGTATAATGAACGTGTATACCATTGTCTAAACTAGTCAAATCAAATCATTCACAATACACAATATTGCTACCACCGCTCATCTTCCGTCTTAGTGCATCTATACATCTACTTAACTCCTCCTCTTCCTCCTTATCATCATCCCCAACAGCAAACAAAGTCGAAACTTTTACAGAGAACCCCCTCCTCCCCCTGTGTACGCAACTTCACTCAGCCTCAGCCTCGGTGGAATATTGCGCCGGGCCCACTCCACTTACTTGGAATTAGAGTTTGGAATAGGTGGAAGAGAAAAGAAAAAAAATATAGTCACCCCCCCTCCCGCCCCGCATAACAACCCAGGGTTCCATGGAAGAATTGAAACCCGTCTCCCCCCCCTTGTCTCTTTTCCTTGCCCCTCTTTTTTTCTCTCTCTCTCTCTTTCCAAGAATTTATATGCAAATGCAAATGCAAAAAAGGTGGAGTGATATGTCAAAGTGTAAATGTTTTAGGTTTGTTATCATTTGCTTCGAAGGTGGAAAAATATGCACAGTTGGAGGAGTGGAAACTATTCTTACAAGAGACTGCACATGGCATGAAACGAACCTAAGCATGTCTGCTTAACCCACAAAACTACGATGATAACCACTTGACATCTTTTCACACATACAATACAAAAGGCGAGAGTTGAAGAAAGAAATAGAGAAATAGAGAGAATTAAAAAAAAACCCCCCAAGAGTCAACAGATAAAGCGCTGAAACAAATGCAGGGGGAGGAAGGGATGTTTTTTCTTCTTCTGCTCATCTCTCGATACGAGTTGCCTTACTTGATAAGATGATACCAAAAAAAAGCAAGAAAAAAGGTTAGACGGCAGAATACACGGCTGTACAACCCCTGCCACACTCGACTTTCTGTTCAAACTCAACTGTCCGTCCATTTACCTTTACCTTGTTCCTGGGTGTGATTTGGAACCGATGCATTTCCTTTTCGCGCAATTGCTTGCCATATGAGCCTGCAGCCGCAGCTGACGCTGCTCTTTCCTGCTCTGCAGCTTGATCGAGCGGCTGGATATATGCAGGAGTAGCAATATTATTTCTCTTGCCGCTGCCAATCTGGTAGAATTCGTTGTTGCCCCAGAAGAGGATGTCGCGGCCCCAGTTTGTGTCGTTTTCTGTGAGTTTTCTTGATTTGCCGTTTACTACAACGCTGGCCACGTTGTCGAGGATGGCGGCGGCATGGGTTGCTCCTACAGAGATGGTGGAGAGCCGGATGGGGATTGCCATGTTCTTGGCCTCGTCCCATTCGAAGAGACCAGAGAAGGCGGGAACCTTGACGGGATCTGCTTGAGTGTGCACCCAACGGCCCACGCCCAATTGACCAGTTAGACCGAAGCCAAAAGCCCATGTGTCTGCTGTTGTCTTGTTGCCCTTTGTTGCTTCAACGGCGAGGAAGGATGTGTTACCACCTGCGAAGACGTTGGTCACTTTTCCTTGCTGGCCAGAGTACAACTTCTGCGTTGGTAGCAGCGATGGTGCGTCAACGAACTGTGCTTCAGCATTGTAAGGAAAGCCTAACTGGCCACAGGTGTTGTCACCGAAAGTGAAGGCGCGCCCTTCGGAATCGCAGACCAGACTGTGGTAGTCGCCAGTTGCAATCCTTTTGACTGGGAAGCCTTTGAGCGTAGTGACCTCGTGCGGTACATCAAAGGCACCGGCCGGCCGGCTCTCCCATGTCAGTCCAGGTATACCTAGTTGTCCTTTGGTAGGAAAGTCCTGTGAGCCTGACGCGAAGGAGAAGACGCGGCCAGAGGAAGTGAGCATGAGCGCATGCTCAAGACCGGAAGAGATATCAGTAACAGCCTCACTCCAGCCAAGCTTCTCAGGCGTGCGATTGCGGTAGGATATGTTGTTAGAGCCGCCCCAGAAAGGGATCCAGGATGAAGATGGTGGTTTGGGGCCATTCTTCTGCTCCGCCTGCGACACGGGTATCGAGTATACTGACCCATTCGACGAAAGCCCAATGATGCGATCGCGCGATATGGCTAGCGACGTGAGATTCCGACCTGTTAGGGTCTTGGTCGGCTCAGTAACATTATCCGCAAATGCTGTACCCCATTGCAAAAGGTCGCCCTTCTCGTCTATAGCCGCACCGAAATTTCGGTCGAGTTTGATGTCCCGCAGCAGCTTGCCGTCAAAGAATGTGAGCCGCCTCGGTGTCTTTATAAACTTCTCATCGGAATCGGGCGCGACGACCTTGCCTGCATTTGACCCCCATGCGTACACGCCCGGATTCTCCCAGCTCTTTATTACTTGGAGGTGCTGCGAACTGATAATATTCCTATTGTCATCGCTCGATGTTGGCTGCCGCCGTGGTGCTTCGAACTTCAGTTCCGGTTCGTCAGATTTCTCCAACTCCTCGGCGTGTGCATCTCGTAGGATGGAGTCTCCACTGCACCATGTATATGCGGTGGCGGTGGCCCAGAGTGCGCCGACAGTGGCTATGGATCGGACGAAATGCTGCTGGCGGCGCTGGGCATATGGATGTGCCGCTGTGCGCACCTGAGACCTCGAGACTCTGGTGGCTATGTTCCTACATAGCTGCGGGGCATAAGGCGTTCGTAGTGTTGCGCGCGATAGACATTTGGCACTGAGCATGGTGTGTCTGTATGTGCGTTTGGGTGGCGGGGTAGTAGGAAGGAATGACCCAAGGGCGTCGAGAAATTCAAGAGAATAATCGTCGCAACATGTTCAGAGTCGAATAGTCCGATCCTGGTTGCGAGTATTGGTAATTCAGTAGCTTTGATAGCTTCCTCGAAATCGTAGCGGCATGATCAATGACGACCTAGACTTTCTCCACATCTGACAACAACACTAACAGCGTATCGGGCTAGGGCCACATCGTAGACCCCCACGGCCGAGCTCCGACATCTGAGGCTTGCGTCGTGTTTCCGGCTCCTGCAAGGGAGACTCTAGTAGACACAGAAAAATTGCGCCAGAATGTACGAGGGTGACTCTTGGTATAATGCCTTTGTGCCGCGCACAGCGAAGCCGCCCGAAAAGGCAAAGCACCGGCGGAGAGAGAGCCTGCTCAAACAGCAAAACGTAAGCCCACCATCCGTCGCATGGGTACGTTTGAGCACTTCTGATGATTGTATCTGCAGGAGAGTCAGGCTGACTTGGAGCGTGTAGAAGCCATCCCGGAGACGGTAGAAGAGGAGCCAGCGGGGAGGCTCAATGGCCCGCCAGCTGCCACCGTGGCCAGACGCGCCAAATCCTACAGCGACTTCTACACAGTCGTGCGCGCGCACCTGAAAAAGGAGAAGGCGCTGGAGAAGAAAAGGTCTCGCGAGGACATCAGCACCGAGCTGGAGTTTGCCGACTGGTATGGCGGGGTTAGTGACGAGCTGCTTGAAGCCAGCCATGAAGAGTACACGCTCTACCAGAACCAGCTGCGCATGACGCGGAACCACCTCAAAAACATCATCTCCGATACCTTGTCGACGCTCGATATCCTCTCCTCCCTCTCGGAATCCTTCAAAATCGTCCAGGCCCAGACAAACGCCTTCCGCACCCAGTGCGAAGGCCTGATTGACGACCAGAAGCGCATAACGAAACTCGCCGACGACATGGAACAAAACCTGCGATACTACATGTACCTTGAACCCACGACCAAACGACTCAATGCTCCAGGTGCAGGCAAGATTGTGCGCGGCAGCGAGTTTATCGAGATGCTGGCAAACCTGGACAGCTGTTTGGAATACATGCAGGCCCACTCGAAACACAAAGAGGCAGAGACATACCGGTCGAGATACCGCTTACTCCTTACCCGCGCTCTTACCCTCATCCGCGTTCACTTCACAGAAGCTCTTCGAGAGATCGCAGCCGACGTAGCCAAGAGGATAGCCGATCGGCAACTGAACGATACCACCATGTCCGCCTTACTATACGCCAAATTCCGCGTCGGCGCCCCAGAGCTGAAGAGCATAGGTATGGAGATACAAAAGCGAGCAGTTCTGCCCCCTGGAGCTGCACCGGGTGGAGAAGCAGAGTATCAGAGCCTGATGAATGAGCTGTACCAAAGCTATTCAACTACCCGTGGCCGCCTCATCCTACCGATCGTCACTAAGAAGATTGGAGAAATCGCACAAGCTCCAAGCACCTCGACTGATTTGGTAGCCTTTGCTCGAAGCAGCATAAGTTACATACGTGGAATGTGCTTTGATGAGTGCGACCTATGGCGTGAATGGTTTCAAGGCGACGGTGGCCTGTACGACTTTCTTGAAGCTGTCTGTGAGCCTTTGTACGATCATCTCCGACCACGCACTATTCACGAGACGCAAATCTTGAAGCTGTGCGAACTATGTACTATGATACAGACACGATATATGGATGAGGATGAGGAGGATTCACCCATTGAAGCAAACAAGTTTGACTTCAAGGTCATAGTGCATCCTGCATTGGAAGACGCGCAGAACCGACTGGTGTTTCTATCGCTTGCAACACTACGAGACGACATTGAGCGCTACAAGCCAAAGCCAGAGGACCTCGATTACCCTGCAAAGAACTTGAAGTTTCCCGCCTCAGGAGCCAAGTCGAATCAACCAGCATTGTCTGGGAAAAAGCAACCAAAGTCCGAACTTCCACCTACGCCTTTGCCAAAAACGCCCACAATTGTCGAAGAAGATGACCCTGATGCTCGATGGAACTTCAACACCGAAGCTGCGTTCAAGGATTGGTATCCTACCTTACGGAAAGCGATTTGGTTGCTCAGCAAGATCTACAGACTTGTTCATGTATGTCAGAACACAATTTGCTGTCAACACCATGCTAATATGCCATTTAGTCGTCTGTCTTTGATGACCTAGCCCATCGTGTTGTACACAGTACCACACTGTCACTTGTACAGGCTAGCACTCTCCTCACCAAGTCCGCCTCACCTACAGATGCTGCCCTTTTCCTTGTCTCACACTTGCTGTTATTGAAGCAGCAAATTGTCGCGTTTGACATTGAGTTTGTCACACCCGAAACTACGGTGCAGTACAACTTCTCCAGCGTCACAGAGACCTTTTGGGAGCTCCGTGCTCGTGGCGGTTTGTTCAATCCGCGTAACCTTGTCGGATTACTCATTCCCAAGGTGGTGGAGAACATGTTGGATGCAAAAGCAGAAGTTGATGCTCGCCTACGACAAGCCATCAACGACTTCACTGGACAATTCGTGAGCAGGATGACTGCACCAATTGATACAAAGAGCAACAAGAAGGTACCACCGAACGAAGCGCCGGCCCGCGCAAGCAAGATACGGCAGAACATTGAGCATGAAACACCGTTCCTGAGATCGAAATTAGAAGAGTATATCACTGACGCACGCACACGAGAGATGCTCGTAGCAGCCGTCATGGAATCTGTGACTCAAAAATACGAAGATTGGTACGAAACATCCTACTCGCCATCGCTGTCAAACCAAAACGGTGCAAGTAGGGGCAAGGGCAAGGGCAGGGAAGACGGCGTATGGGACCCCAATGTGTTCAGCGAGTGGTGCACAAACATCTTCAAGGTAGGAACACTGGGCCTAGGCATAATGGATAATGATCAGGAAGACTACGAGGAAGGAGATGACAGTGACGCGGATAGTATGGGTGCTGCCAGTGGCAGGACAGGGACTGAAAGGATGGGCAGCTCAGGGTTGAGGATTAAGATGTAGACGTCGTGTAGAGGAAGAGCATGTCTTGTACTAAGCACTCTCTCCGTCACTAAATATTTACATGTGTAGCTACGAAATATAGGTGAGCTTTACAGGTTAGCCCTAGAAAAGCAGACAAGCCATACCCAGCGTATTTGTAGCACTATTGAGGATGATAGTCACGATGAAGTTTTGCGTTCCCGCTTTGCAGCCAGTACAAGTACCGTACATGACAGCGCAACCGTTTTTCTTCTTTTCAAATATTTCATGTTTTGTAATTGAAATAGAACTATTCTTTTCCTTCTTTGACATCATGGTGACAAAGGCCACCCCAAGAAGCGGCGAAAGAGACGAAAAATAATGATCAGGAAAACACCGTTTTCCAAAATGCATGCCGAAATAACAGCATGTGCATGAGGCCCTTTTTTAACCCTAGGCTAGATGAATCCCTTATTCCCCCTCTCCCCAAAACCCAAAAAAGAACAACGCCTTGCTATGCCTATACACTGCAAATTTCCCAAGTCGTTGCTGTGGAAGTTTGCCTATGGTGAATGTTTCTAGTTGGAGCTCTATATCGCGCAACAAAAGAGAGAAATCTGTTGCGCCCTTTTGTCCAGTTATACATTACGTCGGTCATTATAGGCGCGTCATCTCCACCTGCATTATAGAAATACATATAACGCATAGAACACAATACAGTTGTCTTGTTGTTCTGCTCATGATGGAGAGCCAGCGAAAGAAGGAGTAGCAGGAACGGTAGTAACAGGCGAAGCAGCACTTGCGTCCCTGAAAGTATCGTTTTGCTTTCTCTGGCCGTTGAGGAGTGGGCAGAGCCTGTGGCAATGTTTATTAGCAAAATGATGTTATCAAGAAGAAAAGTTTGGGTTCTGACTACGCACTTCTTGTTGGTCTTGATATGGCCAACCTCGCCGCAGTTAGCGCACTTGCGAGGTGTAGCTCCGCCCTTTCCTGGCCCAGCGGTTCCACCAGCACCACCCTCACCCGTCTGTGACTTGTGCAGTCCTTTGGCCTTTTCACGACCTTCTCGTCGTTCGATGTTGCGGGCAAGTCGTGCCAGTTCTGCCTTCAGTTTGATCTGTTGTGCCTTGTCCACTTCAGGGTCACCGGTAGGCTTGATGTCCTCGATTCGCATGTTCAGTAGGCGCTCTTGTCGCTTGTGTTTGATGTACAGCTGGATGACGGCAGGGTCTGTGATGATCTCTGTGACATCCTCAAACTCGTCGTGCTTGTTCTTGATAGTACGTGTGATCTTGAGCTTCTTGCCGCGGTTATCTGCATTACTATTGCGTGACATCTGGGACATGGTTTCATCATCATGACGCATCATTGGAGTTCCTACTTCAGAGCGCTGACGGGGAAGGTTGCTGCGGGGTACGGCAGAGTCGACGTCGTCTTCAGTATCGGAGGGCGGGTTCTGGGCGGACAAACTCTCCTTCTGCTTGTTCCAGATTCGCTTGATGGCGTTCTCGTACATGACCTGCTGCCGCTGGACATTGTAGCTGTGACCGCCAAGCTCCTTCATCTTCTTGTTGTCAAGGCGATCTGCTGCGCTCTCGCCCACGTCTCTGAACCCACCCTTCATTGAGACCTTGATGAAACTGAAACCCAAGCCTTGACCGGTAGGGTCACCATCGCCGTGGAGCTCCAACATAGCCTTACCAGCACAGGCGTTCAAGAAGTTCTTCGTTGTATTCCAAGGCGCCAGTTTGACATCAGCGTTCTCGTTGTCAGCCTCATCGTCGTCATCCCGAATCTCGTTCGACTTGATACCAGCATCCTGAAGCTGTTTGTCACCAGCATGCATCGAGTCAATCAGACAGACGTCCTCTGGCTTGATCCAAGTGCGTAAGATTGGTTCCTCGGGGACAGTCTCGCCAGGGACAGGTTCCCAGGTGCCAATGTCCTTTTGATACTTCATAATTTCTCGCATTCGGGAACGGTTCTGCGCAATCTCGGTACCGGGAAGATGCTGCTTGATCATCTCGTTACTAACCCAAGGCTGACGTGCGCCCTTCTGTTGTCCCTTGCGGTAAAGTCGGAACGCCAACATCTTGAGTCGCTTTTTGGATGCCTCAGTGACCTTTCGGGCATGTGTACCAGGCACTTCCACAGAGGGGAACTGCTGTCCAACGACCATGAGGTTTGGAATATTCCGCATATAGTACTTGGGGCCATTAACCCCGGTCCAGCTTCTGCTTACAAGGAAGTCAGTCTCTTCAGGCTTGTGCTTGAACACGGGCGCTCGGTACATGGCGTTATGGAGTGTCAGCACTTGCTGGCCTGGCTCAACTTGGCCAAATAGTGAGAACGGACTCTTGTCTTGCGGCAGTAGCACGGAGGTTTCACCGATACCATCCTCTGGTTTCGGTCGTGCTGTATCCTCCATGTCCTTACGTCGGTAGTAGTTGAGAATCTTGATACCCATGCCAAAGTTGGACAAAGTCGTAGGGTATTCCTCAGAGTATTCGGCGAGGAGAAGGTCTGAGTTGTCGCCGATGTTGAGGTCTTCCGCTGATGCAAAGGCTTCAGATGGCTTGAGATTCTTCTTATGTTTCCTTTTCACGGATCTAAGCGCCGAGATACTAGCTCGCTCGCCAGGCTTGAAGGTGACGGTAGGGCGATGGAATGAGCGCAGTTCGCGATCGGACAGGGCGACCTTGTAGAACGGATATTGCAACTTCAACGCAGGCAAGCTGTGCTCAACGTTCATGTGGCCAATCGTACTACGGACCTTTTGTTGGCTGCTCTCCTTGAGCGCGTCGTATGCCTCGTCATTAGAGATGTTGTAGCGCTTAAACATGGGGTTCGCAAGACTACCGCGACTGTCGCGTTTGAGACCCAAGCCAAGTGTTCGAGGTTTCGGTGGCTCTGCACTCGGCTGTTGTACGTCAAGCAGCAGATGTGGGTCATTCATGTCAAGAAGAATCTTCTTTGACAATCTGGCTGTTTCAAGCTCTGGATCGTCCCATGTGGGCAAGTCCATGTGATCATAGACGGAGAACTGTATGGGCTGTTCACGGTCGCCAAGTCTTCGCTTTTTGTTGGGCGACAATTGGTCAGAGTCGATGCTTTCAGGTGGGGTCGGTGCCTGGCTGCTGTCGGATAGAGCTGGGACACTCGATTCGTCTGGGATATCCCAGTCCTCACACGCAATTCTGAGGTCGCTCCATGATATGTTTCCAATCATTTCGCGGTCGTCAATGGTTTCTAAGTTTTCAAGTTCCATCTGCTCATCGCTGTCGCCATCCTCCTCAGCAACGCTGGTGATATGAACAATTCCGCCTTGTTCTTCCTCTTGTTGCCGACCGGGTTTGGCAGCTGTCGTTGTTGTGGGATGTAGTCGGAAGGCCTTTTCTTGATCTGTCGCCAAGTCGAGGGTAAGCTTGTTCATTTGAAATGACTTTGGCGCCTTTTGCGGAACTTTGGGTATATAAAAAGCACGCTTCCGTGGGACCAAGCTAAAGAAACGTGGTGGCTTGTCTTCTTCAAAGTTGGGCCAGATCTTCTCGAATTCCTCGCGTGACGTCTTCTTGTGGGCAATGGCTGGCTCATCCTTTTTGCGCATAGACTGTGCAAAAAGAGCCATCTGCTCGCGCACCTCTGGGTCTTCTTCCTCCAGGTCCTGTTGCACAGCACCATGAGCGGCGTTGTGAGCAGCTGGTTGTGGTGTGTCGTTTACAGCAGCATCAAAGCCTTGTTGGACTAGGTCTTCGATGGAGTTCAACGGATCATCTTCGTGTTGTCCGGGCTTTTGTACGGGGTCAGAAAGACTCGGACCATCGCCGAAAAGGTCGTCTTCATTATCGCCGTTGTCGCCAAAGAGGTCATCCATGTCCACGTCTTCATCATTCAGCGCTCCACCAGAGTCCTGTAGCGTGGTTCCACTGAAAGTAAGACCGGCATCGTCACCCTCGCCCGACTCGAACTCCTCTTCCGGCAGGTCGTCATCACCGATATCTTCATAATCGATGGCATCGTCTGCCTTCTCGCCAATCTCGAGTGGACGGTCTGCGATGCCGTCCAAGAGGTTGACCTCGCCTTCTGCAACGCCCATATTCGCCTGTCGCAGCAGCTTCTGAAAGTCATCATCATCGGATGCGTCGCCGCCATTCGGCGGGTTGTGGTCAACGTCCATGGTCGCGTGTGGATCGGAGCAGTAGGATCGCGATGAGATTGCTCTCGAGAATCTTTGTGATTATGGGTATAAATATCAGTGCGCGATTTACGGGTGAGAAGTGAGCGTGCGCCGCGAGGCGGGTGAAGAGTTGAGGGGTGCGCGTGCCGTCATTCACGCTGCCGCCACGTCCGGAATGCCGTGTAGCTGTGTAGAAGTTGGCCGTATTTGTCGCGTAATGATCTGAGTCGTCTCCGTTGCGGGTTCTCGTCGTCTGCAAGTGCTGAGGTCGATATAACCCATGGGCTGGAATATCGTGTACAAGTGATGCAGGTCGCGGGTGCAAGCCGCGGCGGCGAACTGGTCCGTGCGGTATGCCCAAAAACTGTCTAGTCAGGCGCGTACCCACAACTGTATTGTAGCGTTCACTCCACACATTAGTACAATACCTTACTAGGCTTGGAAATACGTCACATTATTACGCTCTAGTCTAAGACATCTTAAACCTTATCATACACTGGTTCTATTGTGCAGAGGGACTCTACCTTCACCGTCACACATGATTGTTGGATCATTGTATGCGACATAACCGTGACTCAACTCCCTCTACGTGCTCATATACCACTTCGAAAGTACTAACCCTGGTCCATTGCACATGAACCATCGGCTGAACACGTACTAGACATTTAAAAAACAAAAACTACTCATGTACATGAATGAACATCCTCAGTCACGCTTAGTCAAATACAAAGCCAGCAAAAAGATGCCAACACTAAAACAGAGAAACTCACCAACCCCCAGCCCAGCTCCATACGCAGAGTACCAAGAAATCACATCTCCATCGTATCTCCATCTCCGTCCTCACCCTCCACTCCATCATTCTCTTCCTCACCACCACTAAGCCCCCAAACATGATCCCTCGTCCTACTATAATACTTCTTAACCGTCGGCTCACCTAGCGACCATCCCCGCTCCCTATCCAGCTTCTCGCGGATATCTCTAAACGAAATACCGTCCGCATCGCGCCAGACAACAATACACGCTTTGTCAAACACGCGAGTCTTCTGATTATCCTTCTCGCGTAGCGTCTGCCTGGTAACAGTAGGCCGTTTGTTCTCTGTCTGAAGCCGGTGAGCAGGAGTAGCATCCGTATGCTCGGTATCCGTCATATGAGAATCGGCATCAGTCACAGCGTCAGCATCGGTTTCGTCAATAACTGCAGCCGCGTCATACAAAGAAGAGCCCGTCTCATGCTTCACCCTAGCCCTAGTCCTAGGCCTCCCTCTAACCTCAACTATCCTCCCTACAGGCCCAATCTGCCCCTCATCTTTCCGACCGTACCGCCTGACCAGCCGCTCCAAAGACCGCATGTGTCGCCGCCTAATCGCCTCGTCGGTAATGCGATCGCTTGGGAACATCTTCACGTACAATCGTGTCGTCGTGGCGTACGTATATTCTAGCTCGTCCAGCCAGTGAATCATCATGCTGCTCTGGTGGTCTTCGGTATCGCCAAACGGAAACGTTCCTGCGACGGGGGCTGGGGGCTTTAGGCCGGGGATGAGGCCCAGCCGAGGGGGCATGTTGATGGACTTGATGCTCATGTATTTTAAGCCGAGGGAGGAAGTTGTGTGAACCTGGCGCTTTGATGAAGAGGGCGGTGGCAGTGATGGTGATGGGGAGGGGGAGTTTGCGTCTTCTGGAGTGCGCGTCGTGGGCACGGGTGGTGATGAGTCCTCCTGGGCCATTCTCGCGGCTAGAGAGTTAGGTGCAGGACCGGTGACGTACGACAAGATAATGTCGTGTGTAGATGGCATTATGGCTCGCTTAGTCTGCCTGGTTGGTGTGGGTGGTGTGTGTGTATCGACAAGAGCTTGGTTGAGGCAAGCAGTGAGTTGAGATCGACCCAGTAGCTGCAGAACTGTACTGGTACCAGAAATTTTAGAGATTATCTAGGTACAGGGAGGCGCTTGGACATGTAGCAGTGAGTGAGGTGCATGATCTATGAGAAATCAGCAGGTGATTAGTCCGGTTTACTTAGTTGGAAGTGAGTGAAAAGTCCTCACCAAGCCTTCACCCGTGCATCGTGAAAGTGAACACAGCAAGTAGTATCGCGACATGTTGAACATTCCATTCGTTAAATACCCGACCGTCATTAACCAGTATAGTATCGTTCTCATGCGCTATATACCAATTGTTTCCTCATGTCACTATTATCAATACCAAACGCCACAACTAAGACTCTGCATCGAGCTTAAACCTTATCAAGCCCGGCCAGTAATGTAGTCTTTGTTCTCAATCGTAACACTCTTCGTCTGCATCTTTGTTAGCACACATTCCCCAAAAACAGTACAGAAGCCGACCTACCATATGATTAACCTTATAAACACCCACCAACCGGCTCGCGAGCTCAAACATGTTGTTCCTGAGTGAAATGACGATAAACTGCGCGTTCTTGGTCCGCTCCTTGATGTAACTCGCCACAATGCTCACATTGCGGAAGTCTAGCGCCGCGTCGATCTCGTCCATAACATAGAGCGGCGTAGGCTTGTAGTGGTGGAGCGCAAACACAAGTGCCAGTGATGACAACGTCTTCTCACCACCAGACAAGTTGCTGATGTTCTTCCAAGACTTCTTCGGGGGCATGACGGAAAAGCGGATGCCCTCAGAAAAGGCGTCAAGCGTATCTTCGTATTCGAGTTCGGCGTTGCCACCCATAGTGATCATTTGGTACATTTCCTTGAGACGCGCGGTAATGATATCGAAGCCGGCCTTGAACCCTTCTTTACGGAGGCGTCGGAGCTCTTCGCATTTGTTCTTTGCAGCGTCGCGAGCACTGACTGCGGCAGCAAGGTCAGTGGAACGGGCGGCATGTTCTTCAACGCGCTTGCGGTATTCAGCGAGGACGGCCAAGTCCACCTGCGTCGACTCGTTCTTCTTCTCGAGATGGGCAATCTGCTCTTTGAGAGCAGCCTTATCCATGTCTTCGAGCTCATCTTTGCTGTACGAAGGCAGGCCCTCGCCAGAGCCTTCCTGCTCGTCGCCGAGGTCAGTTACGCTCTGATATGCGAGCTTACTTAGTTTGTCGTGGAAGTAAGCTTGCTTCCTCTGGAACTCGTTGAGGGTCTTCTGGCTCTCTTCAAGCTTGTTTCGCATCTCAATCTCAATGGCACGCGTCTCGTTGAGTTCAGTCGTTTTCTCGTCGAGCTCCTTCTTTACAACCAGGAGTTCTTCCTTCTTGGTTTCAAGCTCTTCTTGTGCCTCCTCAGCCTGTTGCCGGATACCCGAGACGTCGCGTTGTTGTGCGGCCATATCTTCTTCGACTTTTTCTGCGTCGGCCGCAAGCTTCTCGAGCTCTCTAATGGCATCAGCGTGTGCTTTTTCATGTTTAGCCCGCTGCTTCTCCTCCTTGGACTTTGAGACCTCTGCGTTAGAAGCCTGTTCGGTCAACGTATCGATTTGCCCCTTCAAGCCGTCGACCTTGGCCTTTTGGCCACGCAGCTTGACTCCTCCAATCTCCATGATCGTGTCTTGGAGAGCCTTAATCTCTGCCTCAATGTCTTCTGTCTCAGAACGAAGTTTGGACACCTCCTTCTCCATAGATGCAATGCTCTTTTCTAGGGAAGAGATGCGACCCTTGTCTGTCTTTGTGGAAGTCTGTTCACTACCCAGCTCCTTGATACGACGCTGACAATCTGCGATGTTACGATCAAAGCTCTCCAGTTCAAGAGCCAACTTCTGCGACTTGGTATCTAGCTCCGGGATCTGTTGGTTGAGGTCCCGCAACGAAGTCTCAAGCTCCCGCAGCTCTTGCTGGAACTCGGTAAACGTTTGCTCAAGTGTATCCCGATCTTGCTCAAGCTTGTTGACTTGGTCTCTCGAAACATCTGATGCAAGCTTAGAAGACATCTTTCCTTTAACGACGCGGCTTCCACCACCGCTCATAGTACCAGCAGTATCGATGAGCTTGCCATCTAAAGTGACGACTCGCCACCGCTTTGCGCCGTATGCGATGCGCTCAGCTTGATCGAGATCCTCTGCTACGAGTGTATTGGTCATAACCTGGAAGAAGGCGGGCTTAAGCTGGTCATGTTTGGGCTTGACAAGGTCGAAGAGACGGGGCACGTTTTCGGGGGTCTGGACAGGTGACATGTCACGCTTGGCTAGACGGTCCAAGAGGATGAAGTTGGCGCGTCCAAGGTTGTTCTTTCGTAGGTATTCAATACACTGCTGGCCAGACTCTACAGTGTCAACAACCATGTTGTCCAATTGTGGACACGCCGTGGATATAGCAACGTCGTACTTCTGGTCGATAGTGCCCAAATTTCCAAGTCGGCCGTGGAACCCATCGATACGCCCAGACTCCTTCAAGCGCATAAGGCCTGTCAGGACGTTGCCTTGAGTCTGAGCAGATGAAAGGCTGGCACGAGCTTCGTCTGCCTTTGCTCTTGCACCTGAAAGCTTTGACCTTAGTATTGGCTCTTTCTGGGTTATCTCCTCGAGCTTAGCCTGCGTCTTCTGGGTGTCCTTTTCAACACGCTTCCTTTCAGCTTTGCACTCGGCAAGCTCAGTAGCCTTAGTCTCC
>Ga0265798_10003934_pt1 | contig 20855 bp, 30 predicted proteins | sample P3T30metagenome_FD_192430 | JGI IMG/M metagenome (GOLD analysis project Ga0265798, IMG submission 192430) | Plant litter microbial communities from East Loma Ridge, Irvine, California - P3 T30 | ecosystem: Environmental > Terrestrial > Plant litter > Unclassified | place: USA: California... | reverse complement strand
AATCAAGTAGGAACAAGCAGGACCTTATGACTCAGTTGAACGAGCTCAAGACTGAGCTTGCTTCTTTGAGGGTTCAGAAGATCGCCGGTGGATCCGCTTCCAAGTTGACCAAGATGTAAGTTGGATACGAGTGGACAGAGGATTCGACAAGGGATGTCTGGAATGGACTGGACTGGATTTGGAGATCTACATGATGGACAGAGGGATAGAACGGAGATACGTGGATACTCGATCAATCAGAAGGGATGCTTCACGGAATATATGGGAACAGTTCAGTCCAGTCCGAAGAGCAGGAAAGCGAGATGGACACACGACCACGAGATGCAAAAAGAAAGCCACTAACCTACAGCAACACTGTCCGAAAGTCCATTGCCCGAGTCCTCACCGTCATCAACCAGAAGCAGAGGCAGAACCTCCGAGACTTCTACAAGAAGTCCAAGTGTGAGTTTGTTTTTGCTCTGTCATACGTGATAGAAGCTGATCATACTCTTTTTTCGACCCCCTCCACATCGCATTACTCTATCACATTGAATCTATTCTGCTCAATCTCTACTCGCTACATGTCTACTCGCAACTCTCTCGCTCGATCTCGTTCACACAAAAACAGACCTCCCCCTTGACCTCCGATACAAGAAGACCCGAGCCATCCGACGTCGATTAACCACCAAGGAGCAATCCGCCATTACCGTCAAGCAGCACAAGAAGAACATCCACTTCCCTGCAAGGAGGTTCGCCCTCAAGGCTTAAATTCAAATGCATTCACTAGCTTGGATGAGTTTTGAGTTTTGGAGGATCGGATGGACTGGACTAGACATGGCTTGATATAGACATGCATCTGGTGTACTTCGTGATTGGTTGATTTGGACCTGCCATGATCCTGTCTGGACGTTTGTCTACCTATGCTATAGTAACGACTGCTCTGAGCCTGTAACTCAGGGGAGGAGCCACTTGCCACGTTTTGCGGTCCAAGCCTTCGAGAGATATGTCATCAGCAAAATTTGCTGCCGTTGATGAAACAGGATCATTTTAAGAGTTCCTTTCACTCCGCGCAAATCAAATACAGCGATACACGAAGAAGAGGATCATAGGCATAAAGTCCATGCATGGGAGTGACTGATCGTAATCATAAGGGTAATGACAGTGTGTGATTTTGGTTGGAAAATGGCTATGAACAAGAAAAGGTATCAGAATATCGTATCGTAATCATGTCTATCTACGGATTAAAGCATAACAGCTCCAACACCAGCAATCATAGCTGCGAAAGAAACGACACCAGCTACGGCGGGTCCAAAGGCAACACCACCTACGGAAGAGGCAGAGTTGGGGGTTGTGGATGCTGAAGATCCTGAACCGGCGGATTGACCTGATGAACCGGCCGACATTGATCCAGAGCCAGACATTCGTGCGGATCCAGAAGACATGGACATGGACATGCCAGACATGGAACCAGACATGGATCCGGACATGGAAGTGGCGGAAGCAGCACCGGTTGCTCCTGATCCAGAAACGGTAGCGATAGTTCCGGAAACACCGAGGGAAGCTAGGGCGATACCGTTACCGACAGACGAGTAGGTGGTACACATGGATGAGGCGGGGGTGGAGAATGGGGTCTGGGGAGTAACGGTCTGACCGACAGTGAAAGTACCGATGGATCCACCATCACCAGTGAATGTACCAGTGTATCGCTGGGCGAAAGTAGAGGTAGATGCTCCCTCGGGGTAAATTCCTGGAGGGTAGGCTGCATCGGCTTCACACGAGGTGAACGAGTTGTTGGTGTAGCTGAAAGTCAGCGGGGCTCACGACGACGATCAAGAAAACGTCGACTCACTCTCCGGGCATGACCCATTGACAACCCATCTCGTCGAGAGTGTGCTGACATTCAAGAGCGGCAGAGTAGGTAGAGTTCTCGGCGGTACAGACTCGGATACAGAACTGGTTAGCGGCCATGTAGCTAACCAGTTAGTTCTGCTTCTGACCTCACGGTAACAATAACTCACTTCATCCACTCTTCGTAGTGGACATCGTCTCCTGTGACGTTGGAGGTGACATTTCCACCAACGGGGTTACCGTTTCCAGTAGCACCGTGAGGATCAAGTTCACCACCCATATCACCTTCAGCAACATTCATCTTTGTGAAATCTCCCCATCTACCATTAGCCCCTTTCCAGACTTATTAGATGGTAATACGAAGACATACCCTTGGACCTGGACGTATAAAGGAGTCTTGACAAAGTGGACAGCCTGGAGGACACCATCGGGGATAACTCGAGCGTTGTTTCGGGGTTCTAGACACTTAGCTCGGCGTACAGTGAACGAGGAAAGTTACTCACGGACACACCATGCGACTTCGATTTCCTCAGTGTTTCCAATGACCGAGTTTGGCTCTGGTGGAGCGAAAATACAGCTGACAATTAGCGTCCGTGTCCGCGTTCGCGTCCGCAGTACACTAAGGAGCGAGGCGGTGAAAGGGATTGTTTGGGGTGGGTAAATTGACTCCTTTCTTCAAACATCGAGAGTCATGATCGAGGAGTATTGACATCGGAAATAAGGGAGCAAACAAGCGCGAAACAGAGCAAGAAAGAAGGAAAGAAGAGACTCACAAATCATCGATCGAGTTTACGGATAGTAATCTCGAATCGGAAGTTTGGTTGATTGAAGTACCCATAGTAGCTTGGGGAGGGTTGGTGACACCCATGGTACCAGATGCGGTGACCTGGGCTTTGGCCTACAAGTCAGTTTTGTCCATGTACCAGCCTTGAAGTTGAAGTTATGGAGGAGGTCCGAGCAACTACTTACAGAGCCAGCCATGAGTGCGGCGGATAGGAAGATGTTCAACATTGTATATATGTTGTATAGGTTGAAGGGTGATGTGTGATCGTGGTTGATTAAGTAGGTGAGGTGAGGTAAGGTAAGGTGGCAAGGTATGTAAATGTGTTGAAGTAGAGTATATATGTAATGGTATAGCCACGAGTGATCCAATTCTGTTTCTCTATCCCTGTCTGTTCTGTCTCGAATGGAGAAACAACAGTTTGATCCTGAAAATAGATCTGAAAATATTAAAAATAGATTCAATTGACGCGAAAGTGGAGGTAAGAGCGGTGCGATTTAAAGGGTCAAAGGGTCATAGGACAAGGGTACGTGTACGCAGTTACGCAGTTGTATTTTGATTCCCCTGATGGTTGTCAAGGAGAATGCAGTGAGTTCAGGAAAGAATAGGGATAAGGGATAGTGATCACCGTAGCTTCAACTGGATTCAATCACGGCAGCGTATATCGTATATAGATGCCGTGTTGTGATTTCCAGTGGGGCTATCAGTGCCCAGATCGTAAACAACAACGACTGGTCAATGTACAAACACAAACACAAATACATGTGTTAGAAATCGTCGTAAGAGGCGAAGTGATATACAGATATTCATGATAAAATGCTATAACCGATACACGTACAACGGGGACTTATGTCCAGCCTCCATCCTCATCCTCCTGCCCGAGGCTACAAACCCAACATCAACCCTTCAATCCATTTATTAGCATCCAATCGACCTTCAAACTCTTTAGCAACAGCTCTGAGCTCTTGCACCTGCCTATCCTCCTTGACTTCTCCATCTTGTTCTCGTTCCAACACTTCAATCCTTGATTTCCACGTATCTAAAAACTCTTTGATCAGATCCGTTCCGGAATCAGTCTCTTCCTTTGAATATTTCATCAATTTATCGTCTGGCTCGCCTAAGGATCAGTCTCTATAACCCAATAATAAGAGCTGCCTAAAGAGTGACTTACCGCCGAAATCCTCCAATTCCTCTGCTTTGCGCTTAGCCAACCTAACCACTTCTTCTGGGAAATTGGCCAATTCAGCCACATGAATTCCAAAACTCTGATCACAAACGCCATCCTTGACCTGATACAATAACGTGATATCATTTTCTTTACTCACTACCCCCTCTGCGGACCGAGGCGAGACTTGAGCTCGGACATGTAGATTTTGGACATGGGGCAAGGATTGGTCCAGGATTGTCAGTTCGTGGAAATGGGTGGCGAAGAGTGTAAAGCATCGGATTTGGGTTGCTATATGTCTGCGGGCAAGCGTCAGCGTACTGTCCGAGCGAGAGAGCGGACAAGTGAAGACGTACTCGCTGATAGCCCATGCGAGACCGAAACCATCATACGTCGAAGTACCCCTTCCAAGCTCATCAATAATGATAAGCGAGTCTTTCGTAGCAGACTAATAGTCAGCTTCCTCTCCTCTCGCTACATCGCAACTCTATCTTAGTCTCATCTCCTTATTCCCTCCTTCAACTCGAATCGTCCCACTCACCTTCATGATATTAGCAGTTTCCAACATTTCCGCCATAAACGTCGAAACACCCTTCAATTGACTATCCCCAGCTCCGACCCTAGCGAGGATACAATCGAATATCGGAAGTTCAGCTTCGGTAGCGGGTACAAAACAACCAATTTGTGCCATGAGCGCTATCACGCCTATTTGACGGATGAATGTGGATTTACCACCCATATTGGGGCCTGTTAGGATGATGAATTCGGATGATTCTGATTATCAGCCGGGTATCGAGTAGTAGAGCGAGAAGAAGCGGAAGGAGGGGGTTGCAGTGTTGACGAAATCTTGTGAGGAAGGGAAGGACATGTCTGACAAAGAGAGAGCCGGGATCACCGAGATTGTTCGAGGCATTGACTGTAGCAGGAGAAAGAAAACATCCGAATCCAAAACCAAGACTCACCCTTGTCCATCAAATGATCATTCGGAACGAAAAAGATATCATCCTGAACTTCCAAACAAGGATGTCTAGCCCCGATCACTTTGATATTTCCAGTTCCTAGGTATCAGCTCCGTCCTACCTTTGCTCTTTCTCTCTTTTCGAAGATGTAATGTAGAGAAGGAAGATGAACTAACCCTTGTCAAACAATTTCGGTCGAATGTATCCCTCCGAAGAAGCTGATGCGACTTGAGCAAACGATATCGATACATCAATAGCTGCAATCAAACCATCCAGTAGCTCAAACAATGGGCAATAAGTAGCTGACAGTCAGTCAGATACTTGCGACAAAGATTGCAGGGAGTAAACGACATACCGGCAATTTCGACGACTTTCTTGACCAAGCTGTTTTGTAACGTCTCGTACTTTTTCTGTAGATCTAGATATTGATCGCTTAATTCACGTAGTATTCGAGTAGTAAAGATGGATCCTGATTTTTGGGTTGTGAGATCGATATATCCTTTCTTGTTCCGGGTCGCTCCTGCTTCCTGTTTGTTAGCTTGGCAGTGTGACCAGCGACGCCCATTTGTAGCGAAATGACAAAAGAGGCTAGTAAGGGTAGAAACTTACGGCTTTGGTGATCCTAAGAGAATAATGATAAACCTGATGATTCTCCAAATGTAATTTCTTATTCTTCTCAACCCCCAAATCCCTAGCCACTCGATCATGTTCATCATCCAGCAGATCCCTTACTCTAACCAGATCTTGCTGTAATGCTTCCAAATCACCATCAAGGGTCGCTTTGAGAACCGTTCGGCCATGGTGGATATCATCTAGTTCGATTGTATCCTCCACTAGCTGAGTGTACGGATCTAGGGATTGGATATGTTCCTGCCTATCAGCAAGAGCGAACAACAAGAAGAAGAGAGTGGACCAACAGCTAGGGGTTTTAGGAAGATTGTATTGATCAATTCCTTATTGGTGTAATTATCGGTATTGATACCTTCTAGACCTTTGGATAAAACCGGGAGCTTCTGTCAGCTACCTCCCAGCAACTAAGTGGCCATGAAACAAACAGTTTGAACAGACTGGTAGACTCTGACGACGTCATCTAGGGTGGCAGTACCTCTGTGGAATTTCTTGGATATACGGTGGAAATCTGGCATTCGATTCAAGACTGTATCCTATCCCGTTAGTCGCTTCACTTGATCGGCCGCAGAGAGGTGGCTTACCCGGATACTACTTCGAGTAACCGTATCATCATAGAAAGCCTCGACAATCCCCTGTCTCTGAGCTAGCAAGTCAGCCACCGTCACTACCAAAGGAATGCGATTTTCAGCACGGATGCGGCTCACAGATCTCATGTAGATTGACCAGAGGCTGCTTCAACCACCTCTCCAACAATCTCTTCCCCTGAGCAGTCTTACAACGATTCAACAAACCATACAAACTCATATTCTTGTTCCCACCTAATTCATTGGGCCCAGGGATCAGGTTCAAGGCTTTAACAGCAGAAGCGTCTAGTTTCATGTACTGCGACAAATCGTGTTTGTACAGTCGTAGTTGACCTATCAGGGAGGGGTCGGATGGGAGGGATAGGTAGATCAGGAGAGCGTTCAGAGCTGACATTGCTTGTTTCAATTCAAATTCGGCTGCTCGTCAGTTTCCTTTCTGGTACTGGAGAGGTGAAATTGGGACATACGTAAGGCTGCGCCAGCGTGCGATTCATCAAGAAGTCGATTCAAGTCCTGTTCGACGTTCTTTGCTTGGAAGTCGGCTGGCGATGAGCTTTGTTCAACGCGCTGATGTAATGCTCGAGGTAGCTCACCCGCTCGACGTTCAGTTACGATCACATTACACCGCTCGACCAGTGTCTTCAATTTCGTCAATTCATGATCCGCCTTTTTGTCGTCTGCTTGTATTAGGCATTCCTTGATACCCAGCTGGATCAACAGAGACTATCATCAGCCCGGCCTGACATCTCACCATTGCAGCGTAAAGAATGGCAAGGAGTAGACTTACCTCGGTATTACTGAAATTCTCTGTTTCATCAAATTGACTAACTCCCACTGTCTTTTCTTGAACATCCACAAACGCACATCCCACTGTCCTTATTCCTTCCTTCATAGTCACTCGAATAGCCATACTGACGGCATTGGACACTAGATCGTCTTTATCAAACAATAGATCCTCAAGTTGTCCAATATTACCCGGACTAGCTTCTTTACTGATTTTCCAAGCTGTATTAATCTTCCTCCCACCCTGACCTTCTAGTGGTTCGTAAATTTCTACTCTCATTTGCTTTGTCGTCAATGCTTCCCTCAAGAATGCTTTGGTGAGAGCCATCGAGATCGTTACGGATGGAAGCCCTCGAGGGGTGATTACAGATGAAGATGTTGCTGGGCGATTACCGGATCCTGAACCTAGGTATTTGATTACATTTGTGGTCTTGTAGACTTGATGAGCTATCAGGATAGCATCAGAAGCGTGGGCGGAATAGTAATCCTGCTATCAGCTACGTTGGAGTGAAGGTAGACGTACCCCTCGGTCAAAGAGTCGAACCATTCCTTCGGGTTTCTGGTGATCAGCTCGAGCTTCGACGGACATCCGGAGTGAAGAGAGCTTACAGGCGGCATATTCTCGACATATCGACAGAATCGATCTTCCCCTTCTTTGTCTGTGATGTCAGCTGGAACCACACACAAAAGGGTACTCTAGCTGACCCATTTCGAACTGAGGCTTCGGCCCCGAGGTGGACTCATTACTGTACATCGGCTGGCGGTAAGCTGGGTATCCGACTACGAGTGGGGGAGGCCAGCTTACCATCCTGACGATCGTTCTCCCCGATTCAGTGTTCTAAGGTCGGATTTACGTATCGCTGATGGCAGAGAGGAAAGGAATGAAAGTAAAATCACTATCGCGATCCGACGCGTCTACCGTATGCTCATGTCTGGCTGTCACTCCTGCCGGTTATCAAAGCGACGCGCCTAGCTCCGAATAGTCGCACAGTGCCTGGACACCTCAATCAACCTATATAACCTGGTCCGCTAGGCCCAATCTGATCAACCCCACTCTATACTTCATCCTCAACCACTCCACAATGGTCCCCGTCCGCCGCCCTCGCAATTCCCTCCCAAGCTCCCCAAACCCAGGCGATGAATTCGCCAACCTCACCCTATTCGAAGTAAGGGATAGATTAACCCGTAATGCTCGAGTTTTATCATCCACCCTCTTCTCTCCCTCGACTTCGCCCTCATCGGCCAGCGTGCTCAATCAGCAAGCGGGCCCATCACGACCTAGGGTAGTTCACGATCCAGTAAGAGCGAAATTAGAAGCTGTACGCGAAGCTCTACTGGCTAGAGAAGCTGAGTTGTTGGCAAATGAGATGGGCGGATTAGGGGTTAAAGATGAACCTATGGATCAGGTGAAATCGGAACTTGGGAGTAGTCCACTTAGTCCGACAAATATGGGTCGGAGGGGGAGTGGAACGCCAGGAGGAGGTCGAAGTGGGAAACAAAGGGCTCTGGACCTTATACGGCAGGGTGAATCTGATATGGCTCCCGGGGCAATCATACTGTAAGCCCTGCCCTTCTATCGCACGTTCCCGTATACCCAATACTGATAATCAGACCAATCGAACAGACATTAGCACTAGGCAATCGAGATTACACTACCCAAACCCTAGACTCCTTCACACACCTCTCATTAGCGAAGAAGAAAGAAAAGGCCTACGACCCATTAGACGAGAACGCTCGCGCACAAGCTTTGGCCAGAATGAACAATTTCATGTCTTACAAAGGCGATGGTGAAGACGATGATGGAGATGACGATGGGATATTCGGATTCGATGATGGTGAATATGAGGGGGAAGATGATCGGATGGGGACTAGTGGGACTCGGGCAAGGGGAACTGGTGAGAGGGTTGATGAGTTTGGGGAGGACGAGGAGAACTGGGCAGAGGGGGCTGAGGATGAATATACTTTAAGAGGAGGGGAACTGTAATCTTGGCATGAGCCGAGGTAGCCATTTTGTACACATTACACGCATCCACCCGCCCCACCTATTTACGTATTCTGGCGCAACTACCGACATCACTTGTAATTTGGACATACTGTATCATCAAGCATAACAATGCATATCACTGGGAGCCTATCTACACTATCATAACATCTATCGCTCTTCGCGTCTCCAATCTAGTCAAGAGTAGGATAATATGACTAAGCCTGATACTCGGGTGGAGCGGCTACACCCTCTTTTTTCTCTGCTGCCCGATATAAGTCCCGATATTTCCCACTCTTTTCACATAATGATTTGAAGAGTGATCCGTCTTTACGCAAGAGATTCTAACATCAGTGCAATTCACCACCCTCATCGTACCGCCAAGGATTGAAGGAGGGAAAGAAGGGACACAGGGATGTAAGGGACATACAATTGGGGTGTCAAACTCAGCCACTTTGCCATCTGAAAGCACCAGGAGCCTATCGTAATCGATAACAGAAGACAATCGATGAGCGATAGTCAATAAAGTAGAAGACTTGAATTCGGATCGGATGGCCGATTGAATAGCTTCATCCGTTGCGAAATCTACAGAAGCTGTAGCTTCATCCATGATCTGTACATTAGCTTTCTTTCCCTCTTTTCTCCTTCTCTGTCATGGCTTCCCTGTGGGACAGCGTGACTTACAATCAGATTAGACCGCCTCAGCAGAGCCCGGGCCATAGCGACCAACTGCCTCTGACCTTGACTGAAATTCGCTCCTCCAGAACTAACTTCCGTAGTGAGCGTAACGGTCATCTTTCCGTTTCCAGTATTCGTACTGCTTGGAGCAGGAGAAGCAGCTCCATCACGACTCGTTTCAGCATCCTCTTTTGCCAATTGCGACAAGCGGGTCTTGGAGGGTACGCGCGATGGAGCCCGGGATGTTGAAGCTGAAGGAGCTTCTCGGGGTCCGAGATTGACTCGTGAGAGAGCATCGAGTAGCTCGTCGTCGGAATGTTCGTTGAATGGGTCGAGATTCTCTCGGACGGTACCAGAGAATAAGACGGCATCTTTATATCAGCTTTGTTCTGCTCACGCACGGTAAACTCACCTTGTGGAATATATGTAATTCTTGATCGCTGAAGATCAGCGGTCGCTCGCAATGAGTCGGCACTCCACTTACCAAATCATCAACTCCAATGGAAGTAATATCGATCCCATCCAAGACAATCTTTCCTCCAGCAGGTTCCGAGAACCTCAGCATACTCATTGCCAGTGTACTTTTACCACTCCCAGTTCTTCCAATCAATCCGATCTTTTCCCCTGCAGCAATCGTGAAAGACCCTTTGAACACAGTAGGTAAATCAGGCGCATACTTGATCTCGAGATCTTCTACCCGTAAGAAATCAGAACCACTACTGGTCGAAGGCCAGTATGCTGGTGGAGCGTTGGAAGTGGTGGAAGGTGGTTCCTGCGGTAGATGAAGATACTCTTCAACACGCTCTACTGCATTGAAGTCCATTTCAAGTTGACCCCAGAATCGAGAGACCCAATAACAAGCCATGACAAATGATTGGGCGGAAATGATGGCCATTCCTGCTGACCCTGGTTTGACCGCACCGGAAAGTGCGAACAAGGTAGTGAAGAACACAGAGAGAGCGCCGAGTGAGTCGAATCGAATCAATAGCCATCGATTCATCATCCAGTAATAGTAGGATGCCGCCTGAGTCTTGTCGACCTGTTCGCAGAGGGTCTTGAAGAATCTTTCTTCGACACCGAAAGCTCGGACGGACACGACACCATCGAGAACTTCGGAGAAGCCAGAGTAGATGGGAGATCGGAGTGTAGCTTCCAGTCGACGAACACTTCGGCCTGCTCGGAGGTAGAGTAGAGTGTATTGGTAGTATAGATACGAGATGATTGCGGCGGGTACGAGGAACCAGGGCACGATGGTAGCGACAACAGCAATTGCGACAAAGAGGTTGGCAACATAGACAATGACTGTCATGAGGGAACTATTCAGACTTCCATCGATAGTTTCGACATCCTTCGAGAATCGATTGATGATTCGACCAAGGGGTGTCGTATCGAAGAATCGTACCGTTGATTTCAGGACAGTACCGAGGAGTCGATCGTGAATAGTCACTGCGGCTCGATAAGATCCCCATGACCCTACACCACTAGCAAGAGACCCAAGAAGGGCATCGCCGAGGACGATCAGAGCATATACAGCCAAGTAGAAACCAGGATGAGCATTCGCAGAAGGCAGATCGGACAGGACACCGGAAGCATTAAACGCTGGTCCGGTAGAATTCGAAGAGACGGGTAGATGAAGACTTTGGAAGATATGTTGTTTTGTCGTAAACTCTGAATGGCTATAGTGTTGAGGATGGACCCAATTGAGGGGATGGATGCTGGACACGGTGGGAGTGAACGATGTAGTGTACGCTATAGATTAGCCTGACTCTTTCATCGCACGAGTGGTGTTGAATAATACCTTCTCCCCAGACTTTGAGCCAGTATCGCTCTCCGACCGTGAACAGCTGACCAAAGACTATCGATCAGTACTGACCTAGGGCTGAACTCACTCATCATAAGAAGCGTCAAAGTCCAAGTCAGGTATGTCGCAGCTACGATATACAGCTTATAAGTTTCCCACTTGACATTGCCAATTGGTCTTTCCTCGTCTATCAATCAGCCGATATTCTATATGAGGACATACCTTGGACGAGCTTCTTTCCGGGTCCTTTCTTTTTATCCTTCTTGGCAGAATCAGCCTCCTCGACTATTGTAACTTCCTTGTCCTGCGAGCTACTAGCAACGACAGGTTCTTCAGCAGCTACTTCCGCACCTTCGATAGCGATCAATCCATCAAGAGCTCCGGATTCCCGTAATTCCGCAGGTGTGCCTTGAGCATCAATCCGACCGTCGAGAATACGGACAATGTAGTCGGTGATTGGCAAGAGTAGCTCCACATGGTGCGAGACTAGGATCTGGTCGTGAGCTGTGAAATCAACAAGGGGTGGAGCAACTGACGATAGTCCGTCCCTTCATCAATGAGCCCCGAAGACACTTGTCGGTCAGATGCTTAGCGGTATGTGAATCGACCGCAGCGAGTGGATCATCAAGAAGAACATGTTGGGTGTAGGAGTACACAGCTCGGGCCAAAGCCACTCTAGCTTTCTGACCACCACTTAGCGAGACCTGTCATTAGTATGGACTCTCTCTCGACCAGTGGAAGGCTTACTCCTTTAGCACCAATCTCAGTCTGATCCCCGTCTTCCAATATATCCAAATCCGGCGTCAACGCACAAGCATCAAGCGTAGCCTCGTATCGCTTTTCGTCGAATTCCTCTCCAAACAAGATATTGTCTTTGATGCTTTTCTGCTGCAGCCAAGGAGTCTGAGCAGCGTATGCTACACTATTTCGTAGTCCCGTCTCGTGATCGACTTGAGTAGTCTGTTTGGGCAGATAGGAATGACCTTCGATCAATTCCATTTCTCCCAATAAAGCGGTCAAGATGGCTGTCTTTCCAGATCCAGTAGGACCAGAGACCACACTGAGTTTACCGGTGGGGAATTCCACGTTCAAGTCGGCGAGCTGGAAGACGGGTTCAGGCGTAGCTTCAACAGCAGTTTCGCTACTATCAGTCGAGGTCGAGGGTGCCGCATCGGGTGTAGGTCGACCAAAGAAAGCTCGTTTAATCTTTTTCAATGGTTTGTCTTGAGTCTTGACCTCGGCGACCTTTGAGTCCGCTTGCTGGCCGCTGTTCCACTGCAGAGTAGCTTTGGTGAATCCAATTTTCCTAGATTCAGATTCCGTCTCGGGCTTGCGCTTGAGCGAAGACACCCAGTCGGGAACTACCATCAGCCTAAATCTCTGGGGTTTCACATGCCCTCATCTTCCTGTAGATAGTCCTCGATTCGCTTCACCGACACATGCGCTTGTAAGATGAAGACGGCCTAGTATTAGTGAGATGTCTCCTCAAGGGAGAGAAGCCACTCACAAAGGTAGGAATAACGTTCAACGGCTGTCGGACCATGGAGAACAAAGAAATGGCGGTGAAAGCAACAGAGACAGTCAATTCTCGCTGAGCGATAAAGATGAAGCTAGTAGTCAGTATGCCCATGATTTGAAAATTGCAAGAGAATAGACTGACCTGTAAAAGGCTACCAAAGTGACCAATAGAGGGGCAACGTTCCAAAGGAGAGAAAAGAAGACACCGTTAATCATAGCTACTAGTCAGCACAAAGCGTTGAATGGAATGGAGGAAACTGACACCTGACTAGATGCTTCATCTCTTCCTTCCTCGCGTCTTGGGCCCTCTTCTTCCACTGACTAGTCCAGGCGAAGAACTGAGGTTAGCAGAATCCATAGGACACAGCTTAAGTACCTTGATGAACTATTTTGTCAGCTTGATCGCATTCGAATAGTCGGCATGATTTACCTGGATAGCTCCAATCAGCTCCGTCATGACTGTGATTCGCCTATCTCTAGCTTTCATCAAAGTTTGGGTGATCTGGCATCAGCTCGATTTGTACAAGTGGCTCACTGTAATGTATCGTTTCGAGATGAACGAGTTTACTGGTGTGGCGATAAGAAGGACGACCATGCCTGCGAACGCAGACCAGCCTAGAATACTGTCTTGTCAGCTCACATCTTGAAGACGGACGCTCCCTTACTTGTAGAGGAAGATGGAAGCTACTACAATTTCGAAAGGAGCACCGTAAATGTAGTACGCCGCTGCTGCTGTATTACTGATTCTGAGGGTCAGCTAAGTTCTCCCGCTCGATCATACCTCTGTGTATCACCTATCATCAGCTAGGTGATCGGGAGCAGAGCTGTACTCACTAGCCATAAGATTAACAATTTTGCCCGAATCCGCATTGACTTTCTTCTCCTCTTTCTCGCCTTTCTTGACATCCTCGATCTTCTCCTTGCTAGCGACAACTCCCGATGCATCTTTACGCCGCAGGGCCTTGTCGTAGATCGCAGCCTACATTATCAGCTAAGGGAAAGAGCTGTTGTAGTGGAGGGCAGACTGACGATGAGCTCCGACTTGATCCTGATCGTGGCTCTACGGCCATGCCATAGATGTAGAAGATCTGTGGCCGCCTATTGTCAGCTGATATCGACGGCGTGAGACATACCTTTGCGACTGAAGCGAGGAAGGCGAGGAAAGCATAGACATATGCCCGTGACATGGCCTCCTTGGTGCCCAGCGTCAGACCATCCCTATCATCAATTCTGACCTCGTTCTTTCTTTTCATGTTCATGACGACTCACAAGATACGTTTCAGGAAGAATGGCCCCGCATAGTTGAAGATCACACTGAAGAGTGTCAAGAGCCCATCTAGAGCTAGATCTATTGCATTCGCCGACAAGATCCGCCTCAGCAGTGTCGAGCTAGACAGATCCTTGAACCGGTGGAACACTATCGAGGTCTGCATAGTCAAGGACAAGGGGGGTAAATCCTCAGGCTCGAGTTCTTTCGAGTTTCCGTAAGCGATAAACTTGTTCATCCATGTAAATGTTATCCAGGATGAGAGCGTCACTAGATCATCCGGAGCTACGACTGGCTGATCGTCAGCTTGAACCATGAAGTGAGACGTACCATGCGAGCCAGGACTGCTGGTGGTGCCATATGGAGTCCGGCAATGATTGAAAGAGTTGCGATTGAGGCGACAGTCTGGAACAGCTGGAGTCCAAGCCAAAGACCAGTCGTCCAAGCAGGATACTGGCCGGTGACGGTCTTCACATAGCTCCTCATTGCGATTTGGGAGATACCGAGGATGGTGAATAGAGTGTAGATGATAACCAGCGACCAGGACGGCGTAGACGGAGCTCGATGTAGTGGGACCGCAAGGAGGTAGAGCTACCGTGTGAGCACAACCCTGCTGTTTACTTGAGAACTCACCCAGACACAGGCCATGCCTGCCGATAACAGAACCTCCACAACTGATTTCTGATGCCCTATCGCCGCAAGCAGATCCATCCCGAAGACAGCACACCATACCGCAACCCCTGCTAGTCCCGCTGCGACAAGGACGATCTGTCCCCAAGCTGCAATCTGGTACTTCCTGCTCTCCAGCTCATCTTGACTCGAGCTCTTTTTCTCCGATATTAATGATCTGTATGGCACCAAATCCGAGAATGACGAAAGAATCCTCCTTTGGATGTAATTGAACGGAGGTATCGAAAATATTATTGGGGTAATGATGACGATGAGTGAAGCGAGAACCTGGATGCTATTGAGCACAATCAGAGGGATCGGCTCCTAGATTGTCAGAAGGTGTGCTGCGGAGTCTGCTTACATCTTTGGAGACGTCCATGCTGGGTCGTGTTGCTGAAACGGCAATCGAGATGGATTATCGAGACACAAGATACGATTATCACAAGCCTCGTGTTATTGTCTTCGACCGTTACAAGAGACCTATAGATGTATTTAACCGTCCGCCCAGGTCCTCTTTGTGCTTTTGCTAGTGAGGCGGTACGACAATCAGTCTGCGACAACTACCCCTTGATAAGAGCCAGAAATATCAACCGACAATCGACAACGCGCGTGCACTCGGTCTTGCCCGAGGAGCCTAATTCATGAATGCTCGGCAGAAGTAGGCGTGCCTGCAAAATATCTGGACCAGACAAGCCACTCAATTCAAGTGTAGTGTTACTTTGTCTACCTACATCCGCCTCAATACACCACGGCAACGCCTTGCGGAGGCCTCAAGCTCGTTAATCGCTCTTGTCATATCAGTCCGTTCGACTTTAGAAGAGGAGCCTGCCAACAATAGAGTCCGGAGATAATAGCGTCGAATTGACAAAATGTCGCAAGAGTTCGACCGAGAGTTGGCGAGGTTATGGCGTGTACACCGTACAATCCAGGAGATGATCGGTGACCGAGTATGTTGTGCTCTTCCGTTCTAGGAATTGCGACTAACGGTATAGGGGTACATGGTAGCGGAATACGAGTTGATGACATTTGATGATTTCAAAGCTCAATTCGGAGCCAGCGGTGTTTTAGAGTAGGCTATCTCTTGTTCTGTATGGAGAAGGGCACGCTGACTACGTAGCCGTCCGTCAATGTGTTTCACATCGGATTTGCCAGAACACAAGGGAGATAGAGATCGTGTCTACGTCTACTTCTGCGCCGAGAGGAATGTTAGCAAAGCAGCCATGAAGACGTAAGTATTGCTTGAGTGTACTCTGAGCATTTGCGCTGATCATCAGATTCATTGGTCTAATCGACAAGTCGGCAGCTAGACGTGGTATCATCGTTCACCCCGACAAGCTTGGTTCGGCAGCTAGGAAGGTAAGCTCGATACCAAATGGAATGATCAAGCTGATGTGCAGACTTTACAGGAGATGTCGACTGAGTACGGTCTAGAAGAGTTCTCAGAATCAGACCTACTAGTCAACATCACAAAACACTTCCTGGTGCCAAAACACTCGATCATGTCGACCGAGGAGAAGGTAGCTTTGATCAAGAAGTAGTAAGTCGCTTTCTTGGGTGTCGGACGAGTGGCGACTGATGAGCCAGCCGATTAAAAGAGACCCAATTACCACGTATTATGATCGGAGATCCTGTTGCTCGGTACTACGGTGTCAAGAGGGGTCAGGTTATGAAGATTGAGAGGGCTAGTGAAACGGCAGGGAGATATATCACCTACCGAATTTGTATGTAGGTGGTGATCGATTCTTGGGGTTTCATAGTATATGTATGATAGATGCATGGGCATTGGCAATAGGAGTAGCAAAAAAGGATGATCCCGAGAAAACATGAAATCTAGGCTTTGGAACGTGCACTATGACAAGGGATCGCCGTCCTTCTGGACCTCTTCTACCTCCGAGCCGACTAGTCCTTCTAAAAGCGCAATAGTCGCACTCGGTGTAGGAGCAGCAGACTTATTTCTCCTGAATGCTTTATCATCTCTTGCCCTCTGCATCCACGCTCCCTATAAGTCAGCGACGACACGTTGAAAAAGCCTACATCTTTAGGTCTCTTCTTTTTAGCCCATGATTCTTCGAGTACCCGTTGCTCCTCCATGCGTCTTTCTTGAGCTTGTCGACCTGCCAAGTCGAATACGGGTGTACCAGGTAGGAAAGCTACCGTGGTCTCGATCTCGTCTGGGGGGACGTATCCAATTCCAGCTAGGGAAGTAAAGAATACTATAACGCATCTTCTGATTAGATGCCATGCCCTTCGGTCGCCGTGGGGAATGAGAACGTACGTTATGAACACCAACATGAACGGCAAGTTTCCTCTCCTCACGGCTCTCAAGACCCTTTGTGCTATTGCCCGTCCGATCCCCGCCAGTCCACCACCTCCTCTTGCGGGTTCATAACCATCGCGGCCGAGAATCGGACTCTGGTCCAGCCGTGGCGAAGCCGTGAATCGTGGGTTCGGAGATAAAGGTCTTGAAGGACCTGCGCTAGGTGTCGTATGTGTTGGTGATGTGGAGCGGGCTCTGCTTCTGGTTGGAGGTGTCGAGGGGGGATGCACTTCTAGACGAAGGTCCGGGTGTGGTGAATTTGGCATGATGTACTAGTGATCCTTATCTTTGGTCTAGAGCTTCAGCACATATATTTCTGTGGCGAGGCGAGGCGAGGCTGTGAAGATGAGATGATGTAAAGCCCACAAGGGAGACTGCCAGGATTGGAAATTGAAGGATTCACTATTGTTTTCTCCTCTATGTTATTCTGCACCAACAAACAGCCTACAGACCGCAGTACGCGCTCAGCGCGTATGTCGTCTCGCGTTTCCTGTATTCAGACCCAGTCTGAGGATCAGGTTGGAGGCGGAGTCCGGTGTATTATATAGAATGATGCGAAGGAAAAGTATGTCGAGGATAAGAACACCGAGTTACGTGACTTGGTTCGTCCCCTGAGTTGCAACCAGGAACGACAGTAAAAGTCACGATAATCATATCATGCTTCATGCCAGATCTATTATGTAGACGCTAATCAAAGCTACTATGCTCATCTCAATTGCATTCAATCCTCATCTACGACCTTTCTGATCGCCAGGCTAGTTCTTCAACACTTAGCCTTGGTACACCCTCCTCTTCTTCCAAGAGCCTAACAGAATGTAGATTCTCCTCATCCTCGGACTCGGGCTCGAGAGGAGCGAGGGGTAGGTGGCATTGTCGATGATGAAGGGGTGCTAACTGTCAGGACTTTTAATGAGCAAGGAGTAGGTGGACTCACGGTAGTACGTCCTATACGACACTAGAGCGATAGACAGACCTAGTATCGAGCCGACTAGGACATCTTGCCAGTGGTCTGCGGGTCAGCCGCTTTCGATCATCGGTTTCAATCAGCTTACGCCTATTGTCCTCAGTCCTACTGATGGCTACCATAGCTCCACCCAAAAGTGGGGTCAGAGCAAACCAGGCTCGAGTCTGCCGTTAGACCATGGCATGATGCTGGAAACTTACTCGGTGACCTCTTCGATCGTACAAATGCATTTTGCCTGCCAAATATAGCGCCAGGAATCCCAGACCCGCGAAAGATACTGTTATCAGCTTCAATGCGGCATGCGCAGCTTACAAGAACTATGTCCACTTGGAAAGCTCTGCTGATCAGCCAGACCGGGTCAGAAGAGGATCGTGCTTACCTTGAATCCATCGTCAAGTTGAGCCTGGTTGGTATTGGTGCAGATGTCAACTGTTGATAGACCGTACAGAGCATGATCGGTTGCGCCGGCGGGTGGTTGACATCGATCAATAAGATCAGGTCTAGGTCGTCCAACCATCATCTAGCTCATCAGGTTCATCCTCCTTCCTCGGCGGTCAGCGTACCTTGACGATCTGGGTGACGACACCGGTCATGGTGTATGACATGAACAGACCTGATGTTAGTAGGGAACAAGAACAAGCGGGGAGCGTACCGATGACGGCGTTATGAATATCCCATCTGGTCTTGCTGATGAATGAGCTCATGGGAAGTAGAATCAAGAGGGGCACTCCAACGGAGACAAAGGCAAGGAGTCTACCATGAGCTTGCATCTTTGCTTCAGATCGCGATACGGAGGTAGACTTACTTGGGAGGCACGCGCTCGTGCACCGCGAAAGTGTGTTGAATGGAAATATCGTTGAGGGAGAACTCTCGTTTATGACCAGGTGAACGATTGAGCACCGCCAATAATCCCCTTGATATCAGCGATTGGCCGCTTGAGGATAAACCAGTGAGGACGCACCACATGGTCACCACCAATACCCAGTCCAAAGCATAGGCCCGAACAATAGCCGCAACACTCAATTTCTTGGTCCCTTTGCCTAGATCCTCTGGTTCCTGTCGACCCGAAGCCGTGTCTGTGGCGCGATCTCGTCCATTCGTTCCATTCTGCCTACTTGGAGGGACTGGTTGTGGGAAGCAGAAACGGAGAGTATCCTGGAACGATGCCATAGTAGCTGATTAGTGGTGAATGGGCTAAACCGAAGACCGAGCATGACTGACCACAACGAGGGACGAGACCGTGAGAATGTTGTCGCGTCATATATGCTTAAAGATGACTGGAATCCTAGGTACAATACATTGTTTACCTGGCTATAGCTGAGAGAGGTGACTGGGATACGGGTCCTGATGAGAGATATAGCAGACAAGTGATGGTGAGTCGGAATAAGAACAGATGACTGATTGAAAGGACCATCACCTCCTCGTTTCTGAGCTACAGGCTCTAGTAATCGAAGCCAAAAGGCGACATCCGGATGTCAAGGATGTGAGTGACACCCACCTTTCTAGCTCGTGCGTTCACTTATGTATAGGCTGGAGAGAAAGCATTGGAGATACTGAGGAGTGGTCAAGCTTCGAGGGATACCTTGCTTCGTACGTCCGGAGCTCACTCTGTGGCTGACCGGAAGATAATGCCAATACAATGCTCTCGCCCGTCACTTTGGGATGTAAAACCAAGACTCCAAAGATCATTGGGATAGCTATCACAGTCCTTCAGAGGCTTGTAGCAGCTGGTGGTGTACCCACGGTCCGTCGTTTTCCTCTGTGGTGTCCAACCCTGATATCAGCCTGCTCTCCCATCTGTCCTACAAACTCTCAACAGCGTCTCGAACCAAGGAGTCGATATCCAACTCAAGATTCTACAAGCCTTATTGTCTGTCCTGACCTACAACCCCGATGCTCATGGGGAAATACTAGGCAATGTATGTCCACGTCCCGCTCCCAAGCTAACGATAGGCCCTGTTGCTCTGCTTCAAACTCCAGGATGTTCGGGTATCAGTCGTCTCCTCTACTGCAGCCGCTACTCTGCGACAAGCTGTCATGCTCGTCTTCGACCGATTGTCCACCAGCTCTACAGAAGAGGAAGGGATGACAGTGGCACTTTCAACAGAACCGCCAACCGAAGTCGTGGTATCGCCGGCTGTCATGGATGCTTATTGCGTACTTTCGGATTTATGTCTGTTGACCGCCCGATCTGGAGGATCTGGGTTATTGAGCTGGGGGGGAGGAGATAAGGAGAAACCTAAATTGCTGACTTTGAGCAATCTACAAAGGACATTCGGGCTAGAGTTGATCGAGAGTATCCTCAGCGGATACGAGGAGCCCGTCAAGCAGGTGAGTACCATCCATTGAGGATTTGGCAGGTTGTTGACTATCAGCGCCCGGAGCTTGTCCATCTCCTTCATCATTCCCTTGATGCTCTTCTGCTCAAATTGCTTGCTGAGAAACCGACTTTCCCCATCGCCCTGCGAGTATGCCGACTGATCTTCCTCCTCATTCGATCCTTCTCAGCCCAATTACCCGGTCAGGTAGAGGTCTACATCTCGACTCTCATTAAGCTTGGAATGGGGGAAGGAGAGGATGAAACCAAGAGAGAGGTCGTACAACCTTGGTTTCGTGTTCTAGCACTGGAAATAATCAGAGGGTTAGTCGATGTCGCGATTTAGCTGATTATCAGAATCTGTGGAGACAACAAGCTATTACAAAACCTATTTGAACAGTACGATCGTCAAGGCGAACCGAAACTTTTCGCCAGACTGGTGACATCCCTCAGTAGGTTGATGAGCGAGAAACCAAATCTACTCGGAGTCAGTGATCAGATGCATGGATTAGGGGTACCTACGGGCGAAGGAACAGGTCCAAATGCTGGTTATCTCGATATCGGATTTGGCATGGTCGCGAGCGCGGCCAACGTCGGAGTAAACACAGTCAGCT